>Ga0065711_1028754_pt1 | contig 39388 bp, 29 predicted proteins | sample Hoacrofraction12_FD_59098 | JGI IMG/M metagenome (GOLD analysis project Ga0065711, IMG submission 59098) | Hoatzin crop microbial communities from Cojedes, Venezuela - Epithelial fraction 12 v2 (version 2) | ecosystem: Host-associated > Birds > Digestive system > Esophagus > Crop | place... | reverse complement strand
CTACAGCAGGCTGCACAGGACCTTGTCCAGGCGGGTCTTGAATATCTCCAGAGAAGGAGACTCCACAACCTCCCTGGGCAGCCTGTTCCAGTGCTCCGTCACCCTCAGAGAGAAAATGATGTCAGGTATAACTCTGGGTACTTGGAATAGAAACTGCAGAAGCTGATCTTCTTGGTTGCGTGGTGCCTGTTAGAAACATGGAGGACGGATGTGCATTCAACCTTGCCTCTCCACAGGTATGTTGGTGGGTCTCACAACGTTTGGGTCTGACACACCAGCCACAGTTCCTTTGTTTCCCTGCACACACAGACTTACCTCTCAAACATCTCGATGGTTTCAGCAGGGAGGCAGTTGGGAGGCAGCAGCCTTTCATTCAGTTCTTGCCTCTCCATCCAGTGAGCAAATGTAATCACTGCTAAGAGGGCTGTTTTGTTCCCTGGCCTAATGGATTTGTTCATGGAGAATGAAACATTAGTAAGAGATGCAAAATACTTCATAGCCTCATGAATGGGACATTCTCCTGAGAAAAAGGCATCTTGGCAGGGGAATACTTCCCCTCTTCCCTCATATTGTTGAAGCTTGAACACTAAGAAGCCAGAATTATAACATGGACCCAGAAGAAGAGCAAATGAGAAAGTATATGTTACTGTGGTCTGTACGTACCAGGTCATCAGATGAGGAAGCTGGCTTCTGGTGCTGGTTCCGCAACAGCTTGTCTTTCCCAATTCACCAGCACCAAATGTTTATTCAGTGGAAATAATGCTGGCAACTAGGTTGCTGCTTAGTTAATGACTTTGTTTCTGGCAAATTTGCATTCAGTACAGTAGTCCCAGTTCAACAGAAAGAGCAGATGTGTTGATTTGTTTGGGGTTTTTTGGGGTAATTACAGAAAAGCTGCTGTGGGGAGGCAGAGTGGACCAGGAATAGAGGCTGAACAAGGAGAAAGGCAGAAAGGTTCTGAGCAGAGCAGGGGAATGAGAAAAGGAGGAGGGAGATGAGGGAGTTAGATACCTGCCCTACCTGGTTATCCATCCACAGAGGGAAAACTGATACACTTGGAACACTGCCTGTGTGTCTGGAAGGAGGCAGTCTGGCATGATGAGATTTACTAAGCAGGAGCTGCTGTAGCTACTGGAAACACAGGGATTTCTACTGCCCAAACCCGGCTTGGCAGAGAGAAAGGGAAGGCTTTCATGTACATTCCTGCAGGCTTGAAAAGGAGAGGTATAGTGGAGATTATTCCTGAAGCTCCTGTGACTAGTGGTTTGTGGTAGCGTTCCTTAAAAGTTGAGATGTGGCCAAAACATGATTCAGATTCAATGTTGAATATCTGTGAGGTGGAAAAGCTTCAGCCAGACTGTGTTCATACCTTTGTTCTACCTCTAATTATAGTACCATTTGAATTAGTTAATTGGATAAATATATAAATAATATGATGAAACAGGTGCTTAAATGTAAGATAGATATTAAAAATCATGAATAATCCAAATGACAACTGATCTCAAGGAGTAACTGCATAGATGAAGATTAACTATTCTGCTCAATGATGAAGGGATGTTAGGTGTTCTGTCCTTTGGCTTTGTTTGTTGGGAATTTTTGCAACCATTTGACCATTTGAATATTGCATGCCAGTGAAATACCTTAAGGAATCTGAAACTGTGAACCAACTGTGTAGCAGTCTAGAAACCAGGATTTTCAAAAGTGAGGAATTTTACAGAGGCAGACTCAGACTTTGTCCATTCTGTTCTTGTAACTGTATTTTGATGAAGCCAAGTACCGTGTTCAGGCTATAGCAATGCCTAGAAGTGTGATGGACCCCCTCAGTAAGGTAATTATGAGAGTATAAGCAGGAGCATAAGTTCCCTGCAAAACTCAAGATACACAGTCTGCATCTCCACAACACTCAGAATAGCCAGCTGAGACATCTCTAAGGAGAAGTCCACAAATGCTTGTAGGGCAACGCTCCTTCTGGCTTGCCAGAAAGCCAACCACAGCAGCATTTACAGAATCACACAGAATCACAGAATGTTAGGGGTTGGAAGGGACCTCTGTGGGTCATCTAGTCCAACCCCCCTGCCAAAGCAGGGTCACCTACAGCAGGCAAAGAGGGAGCTATGCTGGCATGTGAGCTGTGCCCACACCAGCAGGTCAGGTGCCACTCAGCACCTATAAGAGCCTGTACAATGGGTAGCAGGACTTTTACGTCACATTATAACAGGATCCCAGCCCTGCCAGGTGCCAGGAGTCTCTAACTGTAGGGCTACTGGGAAAAACATAAGGGCTGGTGATGGGACCTCTCACGCTTTCTTTTTCCTGGAACTCAGTGCTGATCAGGACCATTCTGGGGCCTTTGATAGAGTTTGTGTCCTTCCGCCTCATCTCTGAAACACAGCAGAGTGTAGGTTTCTCTTTTCCCAGGCTTGGGGACTTCAAGATTTTGGTTGTCTGCTCCAGTTCATTCCAAGCTTTTGGTAGTTAATTGGTGTCTAATCCGATAGCCCAATCAGTAAAATTTGTCTCTAGGCAAAATGCAACTTTTGTAAATGTCTAAACATAAATGTATTTTATAAAACATAAGGCTTCGTAATGTGGTAATGCCTTTCCCTGTTACATGGTAGCATATTTTAGAAGTAGAGGACTACAGTTATGATTGTCTGTAGTCATCTCACTTTCATTATTTGGAACGGTCCTTTCCCATGGCACACTTACTGCAGCCACTCATTTCTACTGGATTTATCAAAGGAGAAACACTTGGCCAGCATTTGACCCACCAACCCTGCAGTACTCCACATTAAACTGTGTGCAGAGCAATCACAGTCCAGTTATCACTAGCAACTGCTGAAAATGTGAGCTTACTTCAAAGGAGGAAAAAGTTTTTTAGACAAAAAAATGATAACTTTGGTTGTACTCAATAGAAACACGTGTACTTTTAGCTTTATTTGAGGTATTACTCCTTCCTAGTGATGCAACTAGCCAGCAAACACTTCGCAGGCGATGGTCCTCCTGGGAGTTAGATGCCTCAGTGGACATAACTTTGAGATTAAAATACAACTCTCCCTAGCTAAAATAGTGTACTCTCTAGTTTCCTAAGCAATCTGTGCATTTTTCTGTGCCCTTTACTGAATTTTTGTGGATTAAGAAAGGCTGGGTTACCTCTAGAGTACGTGCTCTATAATGACGGCTGGCCCATGCGAACGTTGCTCCAAGTGCTGTGCAAGCCAGGAACAGACTGCGAGGGCTTTGCAAATCCCCACAAAGAGCCCTGCACTGATTGTTCAGGCTGTAGAATCATTTCTCAAGCGAAACACAGCTGAAGAAGTGCCAAATACCGACTCTCCCCAATCTGCCTGTTACACGTGGTAGTGTCTTCCTAACCAGTTAACTGCTGTGGCTGGGGACAGCATTGTCTCCATAGGAACACTCGGATTGTTTTGACCCTGACTATACAAGATAATTCCAAGGATAGCAAGAGTTGAAATCGTTAACTGTGCTCAAACTGTGGTTATAATGTGCTCAAACTGAGCATATTGATTATGCTCAGAATGCAAGATAAAAGGAGGGATGCAGAGTTGACCAAATGCTGCAGCTACAGGTCAGCAATTCCTGTATCACTTTGCCTAAGAGCGCATAACTCCTGCAGGAGTCTCAGCTTCCCACAGTCTCACAGTCTTCTCACAGTCACGTCCCAGCTCCCAGTTGCCTTCCCTGTGAAGTCACTAATGACTGCTTGAGATGGTAAGCATGTATAGATTGATCTCTGCAAATGCAGCACAGTTTTTCTGAAAAGTCTGTCTTTGTGGTATTTCATTAAGATAGCAAGCCAAAACCCAACCAAAAAACTCAGTGCAGCACAGCAGCACCAGTATCACTGTGTTTGCAGTGCCCTCCAGCAGGCAGCAACACAAAATCCCGCATGCCACGAGAGGGGCCCATCACCACAGGTGCGCCTTTCTCGTGTGGGATACAGTGTCTGTAAGGCTGTGCTTGGTGGGCATCCAGGCCACCACAGTGGGAAGGAGTTAGAAGCAAGGTCGTGTTTGGAGTCGAGGAGCAGGACAGCAGGACAGGAGAATAATGTTGCTTGAAAGAAATACATGGGGAGGAAGGGCCTCCTAAAGGAGCAAAAAGGCAGATGGATGGCAATAAGCTATTTACTTTAGCCTAAATGCAGCCCTGGGACAGGTTACGTGGTGCACAGCTGTAACAGGGAGGTGCTGAATTCCTCTCCACATTTTCTCTTCCATTTTCCAGCTCTGCCATCACAAGCGATGACAGGTAGGTCTAAGGCTCAGTCCCTTGTGACCAACTACAAACTACGGGAACCATTACCACTCATGTAAGTTGCTGCACGCCTGATGCCTCCTGGCTTTTCGGTGTGTGCCCTGGGCCGTGTTAGGGTCACAGCAATCCATGGAAGAAGCTGGAGGCCCTGGGACTCCAGCAGCAGCTTCTGAAATGAGTAATCTAATTTAAACTAGGATATTGCTGATATATCTAATATTATCAACTTGTTCTCTGGAGCATATCTTGAAATCTGTAACGCTTCTTTTGGATAAACCATTGATCAATGCCTCACTTGCACAAAGGCCTGGACTTTTAGTTGGTTAGTACATTAATCAGGATGAAGCCCATATTCTTTGCTGTTACCTAAAAGTTAGCCCCTGACAGAAATTTAAGGGATGTTTCATCCAATTGATTGAACCTGCCATTTTCAGTCTTTGAGCTTAGCTCTGAATTAAAGTGCAACTGAAAAATGTATACAAAAACTGAAATTGTAAAGGCTTTGCAATATCTAGCTTTAGAGAATTTTCATGATTATTGTAAACAGAACAACTTGGTAGGAGAACATTTTTTTCTTCTCTCTTTTTAGATTTCTTTAATAAAGGATTTATGATGCTGAAGTAAAAAACATTTCTCTCCGAAAATAAAATAGCCAGCTGTCAAGGCTGATACTTTGATGTCCACTGTGTGAACTTTACTAACTCTCCACTTAATATTAGCTAACCCATAACTGAATTATATATCCTAAATCACTATTCAGGCTTGAGTTATCCCTATAGGTGGGAAAGAGAAAGATCAAAATCATACAGAGACACTAAGTGAAATACTTCTCCAATTAGTAAGATGTTCAAGGAACCTTTCCAGTACTGCAAGTCAGTTTTATTTAAAAAATAGAGTCCAAACATTGTTTTTGGTAAGGTGCAACATGTATACTGTTTTCTACAATTAAAAAAAAGAAAACCAAATGAAAACAATATTCATAATTATAGTGTCTTTCCAACACAGAATCAGTGGGTCTCCTGTAATCCTTAAACATTCTTTTTCTGCTTCATCAAAGCATACAATTTAATTACAGTATCACTGTGACAGCCAAAGGGTCTGGCTAATGTCATCCATGCTCTGTACTTTAATAATAAACTTTCCGGTACAGATTGCTTCAAGTACACATCAGAAGCTGAATGTAATTGAACACAGTTCATGCAAAACAAAGGTATAATACTGAACTTGCATCATTCAAAGATTTTTGTTTTCTTGTTTAGTTTGACATCTTCAAAGTCCAACTGCTTGAACACGAGGATTGAACTGAGGTTGCATAAAGTGAGCACTATATACTAAAGTACTTACGTAACTCTCAGATTGATCAGGTTACGTGAGTATCTTGAGCTCTACAAATTCAAATAAATACTTAAGGCTGAGAACTATTCCTCTTGGAGTCTATTCAGTAACTTTTGAGACATATTTGGGAATATCAAAGGAAAGCAGTGACTGATAATGGGCTTGTTACAGGGAAATACATTAAATCATTACATTAGAACTGCATTTTTTGAGAAAAGTCTGCTATTCATTTTTGTTGAGTGTTCCCCATTCAGCCACTCAAGCGAAAAGAGCAATGAAGACTGTAGCATGGAGTAAGTTCCACAGAAGGACTTACAGCTAGTTATCATCTCTGGAAGCGTCTGAAGTGCTATGTTTTCTAATTAGCAAAGTCTGTCCAGTTTCAAAGGCCTCCTTGTCATTCTAGCATCACCTCAGCCTTGATAATGCCAAGCAGCTGAAGTTAGCTATGACTATGCCACTTCTGGAGAGCTAGACATCAGTCCCTGCTCTAAGGAGGTTTAACGTATTTTGAACAGATACTGCAACAAGGAGCAGTAGTCTAATCACCCACATACAGTTACACATCCAAAGCTTTTTTCCTTGACCCCTTCGATTTAAACTATTCCATCTAAAGAGGAATGTGTTTGACAGAAAAGAGCTGTACACCCATTTACCTGCCTTCTGCTTGGGTGGTAGTCCCAGGCTCAAACTGCATCCGCAATAAGTGCGTAAATCTCAGTTCCTTCTGTTGTTGTTTCTTGCAAACCACCTTGCTGGTTTTATGGATCCTGTTCTTAAGCCCTGAGGGCTCCTCATATGCAGTCTAATAAAACTAGGCGACAAGTTATTACAGGGCTGACTGTCGGTGTTAGTGGACCAGGCCTCTGCATATTAATGCAAATTAGCTAGACAAGTTTATGCCTATGCATAGCCACAGACTGATCTTAAGCTGATAACCCAAGTCAATATCCAAGTGAGTTTGTATTCACAGCCAGTTTAACCTTGGTTAGGTGACTCTGTGTCTTTTTCTTAGGAAACGACAATGTTTTTCAGTGTTGACGTACCATCCTGGTTCCTGTCAGCAAACATTTCTCTCAGTACTGTGAATGTTCTTTGGAGTTATCCTTGCTACGGACTACATTATGATGTGACATGGACTGAAATTTCCTTCACTAACAGAGAAGGATTTAGACCTCTCCTTTTGCCTGATGTACATGAAGCCCGTAGTTTGATTTCAAACAGCAGGTAAATTCACTTCCCAGCTTAATTCTCTTGGCTTATGAGCAAAAGAGGTATTTAGAAGTGTTCAAGTGGGGAGACTACACACCCTTGTTTCCTAGATAAACATAAAGGAAGATGGAGAAACTGTTCATCAAACATTTATGTATTAACATTAAGAGATATAAAAGTGAAAAGGAGAACAGAGTCCTTCAGTTTTAATTTCAGAACAAGATTGCCCTCAAAAGTCAGCTTATTTATTTTAGTTCAAATCCCTTAGATTCTCATAGTTTTGGGTAGAAACTGACATTTGTACCTAGTGCTGCTTGCATTTAATTGTGGGAATGAACTGATTTTATTTTATGATGGCATCTCTGTTCAAATGAGGAAATCCAATGTTTATTAGCGTGGTTGTAAATTTGGTTGGATTTTTATGAGTTTGGCTGATGAAAGCTTCACAGAAAAACATAAGAAAGAACAATATTATGTTGTATTTCCTATTCTCAGAAGGAAAGCATTGCTCAGTTCTATAGTTTACACAGTTTTAACAATATCCCTTTAATAATACATTGTACTGCAGATGTTCAGTTAACAAAAAGTATACACTGAAATATTTCTGGGCTTTGGCCAGAGCTGCATATATTTATGTCAGTCTGTTGAAAACACTATTGTTAAATGGACTACTTACCAGATTAAAATTTTCCCTTTACTTCCGTTTCTTTTACTTAAACAATTTAGGCCATAATTTCTGTGAATGAAGTGGGACACATGCCAAAAGGAAACAGGGTCACTGGAGATAAGAGGAGGCACTTGTGACATGGAATTTTGGGCATCTAACTTAGGGTGCACCTGGCTAGTTGTCTCAGTTCAGGGACATGATAATCATGCACATTGCCTACAAGTTGGATCAACAGTCTGGCTTTTGTCTGGAGTTAGCAACAGGCTCTTCAGTCATGAAAGGACTCCCCTCACCTCTGTCCATGAAGACCATCTGAATGCAATGGACTTGAGCTACTGGTACCTGTATGAATTTGAACAAAACTACCAGAAGCCTTAGATGCCTAAATGAAGAAACTAGACTCTCAGAGGGCCTGAAGAGTGTTCAGGACATCTAAGCTAGGATGCAATCTCTCCCCAATCTTTAAGCTTATAGTTATAAATCAAACACTGGGCAGTGTGGATTATGTGTTACTGAGAGCAGAGTTTGGTCTTCTGTTACTGGTAGCAGTAGCAGTACTACTAAAGTGCTTGTATACTAACATAGACAATGTCGAATCTGTGCGTCTCACATAGGACCAGAACAAGGGTTTAGGAAAATTCAGCAGTTTTACCTGAGTGGCTTGGAGGTCCCTACTGGGGGCTGTTAAATCTTGTGTTCTTGCTGCAAACAGATCAGCAATTAAAGCTTTGCTATTGTTGTTTGCATTCTCAGTCCCTTTGATCTTATCCAGCCGCAGTGTTGTGGGGAGGGATTCTACAGTCCTATGACTGGCAGATGCATGAAGAGTAGATCTGCTACAGAATAAACGTCTAGGACTGTTAACTTCAGCAATCTCTTGGCAGCTGCAGACAAATGCCAAGAAATAGCAGTGATGAAAAGGAACTAAAAGGAGAATCAGGAATCAATGCAGAACTTCTGTTTTTGAAAAATGATGATGTACAAGAGGGGAGACAGGTGAGGGATTCAGTCTCTTGTCACTAATACCGATGAGAGCTGGATACCAGTCTCCATCTAGTGCCTTCGAAAATTCCTCCACCTGCTTCTGTGTTTTTTCCTGTTGTCACAGCAAACCACGTAACACTAAATATTACAGTACATGTATGCAGAATTGCATAGAGAAATAATAAATTCTTACAAATAAGTCACATTTCAACATTAGTAAAGGGAAGCTGACTGACAGAAATGCTAAACTGTGTAAAATTCAAAGGACTAAAGCAGGGAGCAGGGGACACCGTGTTTTGAAGTGAGTTGAAGTGTGTTCTTGCTCCTTTAACTCCAGTCCTGATTCACTTAACTTTTACAAAAATAAATGAAGATGACAAAATTTTTCTTTTTAAAGTATGGTGATTTTTTTTCCCTCATGAGAATGGTATAATTCAGTAGCAAATGAATAGCCATGACTTCAGTAATAAAACCAACTGACCTTACTCGTACACACTCTCTCTAGTCTGGACCACAAATCTTTATGTCTGTTAACGGCTTATACATAAACAGCATCTGCTAGTCTTCACACCTGCCTTGAGAGTTACTGTGAACATTGGTGCATCACACTGGTGCTCCTGGCTCTTTGTCTCTGAGCACCATGGCGCTTATACCCACCAACTCTCCAACTGAGCTGGTGGGAATCTCATTAAGCAAACACAGCTTGATGTCTGCAGCTGCTCAGAGCTTCTGAACTGCCTTCCTCATTAAGTAAACACCATCCTGCACCCATTCCCTCTGTCAGAGGCGTATCGGGCCGTTCCTCATACACATTACATTTTCTCTTTAAACAAAATGAAACACCAAACATAGCCTTTGTGTTAATCTAGAAGGGATTCCCTCTGGGGTTACGTTCTTCTTCTTTTACCATTCTAGTTGAACATGATAGATTCAGGGTCCTGGTTTGCCATTTGAGCCATATGTCTTAATACATCCTTTTTAGTTATGATACCCAGCAGCCTCCTAGAGGAGAAAAGGAAAGGAAAGGTCATCTCATCTATTGTGCATTTCCCCCCGCCCCCGGCCCTGTTCAGCTGCAGGGACAGTTTGTGAGTGCTTCCATATAACGTTGTCCATCCCATCCATTCCTCAATAGTATCTTTCATAAAAAGCATTCTCACCTCATGTATTTTTACTACTCTGGCCCCAATCATTGAGTTAAATACTTTTGGTTGTTATCTCCTTGTGTTTGGAACATGACTGAGTGAGGAGCTACAACTACTGACACTTTGTATGACAAAGTGGTGAATTTCCTTAGGCTCAGGCAGCAGAGGACCAACAGCACAAAATCAAGGCACCAGTGCCCTGAGCTAGGGCATGGGGTTTAGCAATACACGAACTAAACTAAAGCGTGAGCTTTCTGAAACTCCGCTGTCTGACAGCATAATTCCTTCAACTTTGAGAGATCCTAAATGAGTTATATCTGTCAGAAAAGATGAGGCCTATGGGACATCTGGCCCCAAGAGTAAAAAATTTCCTAACCCTCAGTGTTCAAGGGCTTTTATTTCCAGTCCTTGAAGGCCATAAGGCACTGAATTTTGAAACTATATAATTGTTATAGTTTTTCCATCTTTCATTTCATGTAAGTGCTAGAACTCAAGATTAAAATTACCAAATCCATGCACCTAAAATCAGGACCTAAATCTGTGTCCCGATAATGGTCCTTATTTTCTTAATGCTGAGGGCACTGCACTGATAGTAGCAGCTGATACGCAATATCTTTTAGTAACAAAAAGGCTTTTTGCAGAAGACTAAATTTTAGTCTTCTGCTTTTGAAAACGATGGTTCTGTTTTTACTATCCTGTTATAAAGTTTCTTCTTAGCACTAAATCCTGGGATGAGCAAAGATCCCAAAATAGCTCAAATCCCACTGGAATGATGGGATGTTACTTCTACTGCACAAGGTGCAGATTTTTATGCTTCTAATTTCATGTTTGCCCACACTTCTTCAGCTGCTTTTTGTGGACTTTTGATTTATACGCCTTTCCATTCTCCATTAAAACAAGCTGAACAGGTTAATTTTCTTCCACTGGCATCTTTATCACAGTCTTCCCAAGCATCTAATCTAGCTAGCTGTCTAGAAACAGGCACATCCATTGCAATCAATACTGATTGCCAGTTCTGCCTCTGTTGAAAACTGAATGACAGTGGGAGTCAGAATGGTTTGCTTTGTATTTATCTTTACCTTATTTAAATGACAATACACTAAGGTTTTGGGCGAAGAGAATTAAACATGGCAACTGGCAAGGGCCATTTGGGTTCTGAGTGTGATTTCTTTTGCTGCCCTGGAGAGACACTGGGCACGCTTCCCTTATTCTTCCATTCACAAAATAGACAAAATCAAAATACTAACTTCATTGTCTCAGAGGTGCTGATTCATTAGTTACTGTCTATACTTGGCTTTAAACATGAAAAACGGTGGTTTTGTTAAGACTGAAGAAAATCTTCGGAGATTCTCTAAGCGTGCTTGACTCAGCATCTACTCACCCACTGCGAGTGACAAGACACTGCCGGAGCCCCAGTTTCCGGAAAATGTCTACCACGGTCTCCATTGGCGTGTGGTCAGTGACAGTGAAAGGGCTCAGGTTGAGAATACGCCGCAGCTTCAGTGGATGGGGGCTGTTGGGTGGCAGTTCTGGGGGGTCTTCGGTGAAGTACACAATGGAGTTGCTCACCACCCCATCTTGACGCTGTCTCGCATTCTCTGTACAGCAGAAAGATCAAGGTAGACAGTGAGTTAGGCTTGATGACAAAACTAAACAAAAATTATCCTCCTTTGGAAAACAAAGGTAGTCATTCCTTTTTTTCTTTACCATGCTGAGGTCCCAGAAGTTGGGGTCACTGAGCAAACTTGAGTTTCCTTGAGACGTTGTTCCCTTGAAGTAAATGTAAGCAATACTTTTACAAACACATACTTTTGCTTGGTTGGGATAATACTTATCTGAGTAAATATGCTGCTCGTTGCTTTCACACACATCACTTATCCAACTTCTGTCAAATTCAAATGATTACATGTCATTTCCTCTGTTGTGAGAATCACAAAAGAAATTTCTATTATATGCCTGAAGGAGTGGAGTTAACAGTTGCGTATGGTCCCAGCTGGCTTGGAGCAGTCTGTTTGTTCCCAGACTTCTCAGCAGAGTTGGGAAAATCTGGGCATGGTGAGCGGATTTATGAACACAAAGCTAGGGAAAGGCAAATTCACGTCGCAGGGATCCAAGGGCAGTGTGGGTGTTGTTCTAGACTGGCATGCAGGATGAATTGTGTGGTTTTGCCCTTGTTTCCTTAAACAGAGTTTACATATCTAGATTTTAAAAGGGCAGAAAAAATTAGCATCCTACTTAAAGGAAAATACTAAAGGGAGGAACAATATATAGCAGTAAATGAGCCTGATACATTTTTCTCAACAGCACATACTTGACCAGTTTCAAAAGTTCAAAAGCTGTCATTCATGTTTTGATCAAATTATGAAGTGAATTTCACACTACACGTGGATTTTACATGGTCAGTATAAGTCTTTTACTTTAAAGTATGCTCCAAGAATTATTTTGTTTGTAGTGTTTACTTCATTTCTTCTCAACACTACATGGGACAAAAAATATATGAGACACTTTTCCAAATGACAGACATCTTCAGTCCTCCCAGAATGAGCATATCATGTGTTTGGCTCTGAGGGTTTAACTCTTTCTTCTTATTTTTTTTTTTCTTTTTTTGTATAAATTCTTGGAAGTGGTTAGAATTATTATCTTTGATTAATATAGGTTGCTTCTGTTCTTGAGAGGTACAGCAAATCAGACATACTCAAAATGTATGTATGTATTTTTGGAGCTCATTTCCATAAATCAAAGTGCAGAAATCTGCTCCTGTGACTTGTAATGTGTAGACAGTAATGGTTTCCAACATGTTCCAGCTGCATTTTTTTCCCTTTAACGATCATTGTCTTGTAATATTTCTGGAATTGGAGCAGTGCTGGCTCAAACCTAATATCAGTGCAATATATGATTTTCAACCTTCTCACCTCACATATTACAAGTTCTATTGCAATTTATAGGAATGATGCTAACTTTTGTCTCATCTTGTTTTGATTCGTACATCTAATTTCAAGTGTGAACATGCCTGCATGGCTCTTTGATATATGATCTGTGCTAAGAGGTAACATTAATCAACCTGAAGGTAACTCCCATTCTTTGATAAAAACCCTTGACAGCTAGGTATTTCCTTCCCAAAGCTGCACCCAAAGCAATAGGCCCAAGCACTTCAGCTGCCACATTGCCTTTCCCAAGACAGCAATGACCCTGGACAACAGTGATTAGCCAAAGCCATGACTTCATTCTTCAAAGTCAAACATCTCTCTTGAGAAATCTGAATGATGTAGTACTACTGAGAAAATTCAGCAGAATCAGAAAAAAACGGTGGAGTTTGTATGCAGTCTCTCTGGATGGGGGAGTTAGAGTAAAGGTAAAACAGAAGAACAGATCATTTTTGCAGTCAATGGGTAAGAAAAACAGATATATTTTAACAGAAAGAGCAAGGCAAATGGATGACGATGACTGGTTTTACAGTGTAGTCTACGCAGAAGACTCCTGTCATAGCTAGCGAGTGAATCAGTTCTCCCAAATGTGAAATGGCCTCCCATATTCAGGAGTTCACAGTTCACAGCCTATATTAACTATGTTGCTCTCTCAGCTCCGCACTGGGAAAAGTACATTATACAGACCACCTGGCTTGTGTTCAAGACTCTGCCTTCTGTACGATGCCTCTAGAGCTTGCCAGATTTAAGGAGAGCTTTATGAGGTCAAATACTCCCCTCCATAAGACTGTAAAGCAGATGCCATCTAAAATGTAGGCACCTCTGAGGGTGTCCGCCTCTCACTCTGCCCACCTGACCTGCCCGTCTGCTCAGCAAGGACCAGTGGAAGGACACAGTCCTCCTGAAGGTGCTGCTGAGTGATTGGAATTGTCATTGCCATTCACTTTAGAGGAACTGGATGCGTTTCTAGAGTATGCTCATTGCTCCACTTAATAAGAAAGAAATGATATAGGGGCAAATCATGAGGCAGAAAGCTGTGTGTGAATGGGTATTTTATGTGGGACTCAACAGCTATTGCCTTCATTCAAGAAGTCAGTTGTGTGAGGGAATTGAAGTACCTCCCCAGAGTATTCTCTGAGCCACCACACTGCTGATGCACAATTTGTTGGGCCAGAGAGAGAAGCTGAAGCTTCTTGGTTGAAAGCATGTCTCTACATAGGATAACATGTTGTCATATAGAGGTACCAAAGCTAGTTCAAACTGAGGGGCTATTTTGCAGGGCACAATGCAGTGAAAGAAGAGATACTGGCGTGAGCCTGACTCTGGTTTTCAGAAGGCTTCATTCCCTGATTACAGTGCTGCACAGATGGAGCTTAAACAAAGACATAACTTTTGGAAAAGTGAAAACAAATCCAGATTTTAAGTCACAAAGACACAAACCATACTGGAAAGAATAACTATTTATCACAGAGTCAGCACAGAATGACACCAGGAGCTGTCATACTCAACCCAAAAGAAGAAGGGTTACCAAAGGTCCCTGACAGCTATGCAGAGAAGTTTTTTTATTTTAAATCTTAATTCTGCCTCAGATCCTATGAAAGATGCTCTTAGTCGGAGCTGACCAGGAAAATGTTCCAGCTGATCTGGAAAATGTGGATGTCAAAGAAACAGTTTTCAAACAGGAAAGCATTTTGATCTAACATGTTTGATGAGTTTATTTTTAACTGATTTCTCTGTTATCAATGCATAGCCGGACATTTTCACACATCTCCTAGCAAGCCCATTTAGCCATGTTGCTATTTATGACGTGAATCAAAAGACTCAGCTTCTCAAAATTCTCTGACTCGCTTCAGACAGCATCTGATATTTCTGCTTTTAAAGTTAGGGCTCCGCATCTTCACCGCTTGCAGTTTTCCCACCGACATACCTCCCTGCAAAGGAGATGCAAAAGGCAATAAAGTGAAGACAGCAGCAAGTGTTAACAGCCGTGACATAGCACAGACAGGGTAAAAGTCATAGACAGGGTAGGCTAAATATATCTAAATAAGATTTTTTTCTTCTCACTGATTTGAAAATCATTATCAAAAGCAGGATAAAATACAAACTATTTTATTCATGGTATCAGCTCTTGGCATTTACACATTTGGTAAAACTTCAGACACGTATTTACTTTCCTAGCTTGGCCACACAAAGCATCTTTTGTTACTATCAAAAGAAGATTAGTCCTCTGAGAAAATCAGTTGTCTGAAAGGGGTATTGCAGCTAGCAGCCTTGGACTTCGTTTGGGTGTCTTTAAAATCCTCCTATACCGAGATTGGTACACAGAGGATTATAACTTCATAAGACTTTCTTTTGCTTGTTTCTGGAGGAGTGAGGAAGCAGCAACCAGTGATGGTGGGCTTTTAATGAAATAGTTAGATTCCCACACTTCTCGGAAGTTAAATTACAATTGTATGATTAGAGGAGCTGTAGAACTGGCGGTAAGGCCTCTTATGCTTTCCCGTGTTTTAAGAAATTGGTGACAGAACTAAATGAAAAATGAATTCAGTTCACAAACTATTTTCACTAACTGAAATGCAACTTACACCACAGAAGGGGAAAAATTAGTTACGGAAGAGAATTCCTCACTATATTTTAAGGGGAGAAAAAAGAGCTCTGTCATTTCTTTTTTTCTTCTGCATGTACTATTAATGCAGCATTGATGACTTTCTGCTATTGGATGAGAAGAGGGGAATCAAGTGACAGCTGAGTGTCCTTAAATAAATGAATATAAATTTTAGGTCTAATCACTTAGATGGAGTCTTTTTACATCCAGGAGATGAAAATAAATATGCATTGAAAAAGCACATGCTTCAAAGAGCACTGTTATTTCAAATTTTAATTTGTGTGCTTTGTGAGAAGTGAGCAAGAAAGTGGCCCTCTAATATAGCCCTGATTTTCCATTTATGGATTTTTTTTTTCTGAAGAATATGTGAGTTTCCATCTGAGACAACAGCTGTTTAAAAGTACCTGAAGCAGAGGGATGAAACAGGCCCATGCAAAGAGGAATAATTCTGTGTCAAGGTGATTTGGATATGCCAGACATTCCACTCCCTCGCAAAGTATGAGGCAATCATGACCAGCCAGCAGCCTGCCTGCCTGCCCAGCTGGCCCTCAGCATCACAGGACTGTCAGAATTGGGAGTGGACCATGGGGCTGATTTGCCAGGCTCACAGACCTCTGCAGCTCTGGGTGCTCTGGGTACAGGGAAGGTGAGAACACTTGCTTTCATCCAATATACCTGTCTTTTCAATCACCACCTAACCATCAGGCCAATCAGGAAAGGACCTGATGGGTCAAAACCTATAATGACCTGGCTCAGGCTCTCAGGCAACCAGTCAGCTGTCCACTGGATGTTTGACAAAACTCATCCATCTTTACCGAAGAACATCCTCCACTAAAAAGCTTTCCACTCCTGTGAGAAAAATTGAGATAATGCAGCAGAAAGAAGCATAGGGACTTGCACTTTGTCACAGGATGACAAAGGTTCACAATTGCTCCAGCTGCTACCAGCGGCCCATGAATACTAAAGGAAGCTCAGCACTGCAGTGGCTTTTCGTCTGGTTCTGACAAAACTTCTGGCTATATAAGCTGGGTTTCTCTCTGTTGACGCTAACAGAATATTATTGTACTGTTGTGACTGAAAACCAAACTAGGCCCACAAAAGTCAAGCCCACAGAAGTCTACCAGGTGGTATGCTACAATAGAAAAGCTTCCAGCTGTGGGTCCTAGAAACTGGTAAAACCCAGAATGGGGGAAAGTTAGTTTCAGTTCTTATCTATCCATTCTTCAAGGTTAATAACACTGGTAACACCTTACCCTGTCAAAATCAAACTTGTATGTACACTGATACTCTACTCACTTATTGCAAGAATCAGTTCTCGTCTCTGCGCAAATCCAATAAGTCTCTCTGAGTCTTTTGAAACCACTACTGGGAAGCCATTGTAATCAGTCTCCTTGATTAGAGTCTCAACATCCTCTACCGTCATGCTGTCTTGCGTCAGAACAGAGAGGGGAGCTTCACCACGCCTTGGTCTCATGACATCCGTTGCCAGGGTTCGGTGCGTGAATTCGTCCTTCACATCCAGAAACGGGTAGCCGTTCAGATGAATGTGAGCTTCGTAGATCCCTTCTTTCCCAAAGGCATCTGCCACCCACTTGCTTGTGACAGCTGCAGCCATAAGAGGTACGATGTACTCCAGGCCTCCAGTTAGCTCAAACATGATCACCACCAGAGAGACAGTCATTCGGGTAACACCACCTGCCAACAAGGAAAGCAGTCAAGATTCCCTAAATGCTCTTTAGGTATAATACCATGTAACTCCTTTATACGTTTGTGGGTTACACTCAAAAAGGCACAAGGTTATTCAAGCTGAGTACTTTGCTCTTGTACTTTGAGAAGTAGTCGTGGGCTTATTTTACCAAAGAAAGATATTTCATCTGCTGCAGTTTTCATCAAAAAGATTGAGTGAACTTGCTCAAGTCAAAGATGCTAACGCTGAAAAGCAAACAATGAATGCTAAGAGATTGAGCTATCAAACCAGAAAGAATGCAAAAAAAAATCAGCTATACTTGACACTTGAGAAACTAAAACTGAATCCTGCCATTAGCCCTCTAAAATGACTCCAAGAATCAGCTAAGTATCATGCCTGGGGCAGGTAGGAGCATTGAGAGTTGGCCTTCACATTGGTGTACCTATCACATTCATACTGAAGAGAAAGCTAAACATTGTCTCTGGGCACACCATGGTTACAAAACCCTATGTAAGGACAGTTTGGGGCCACTGCAAGAGCTACGTTACAGTTTAAACCCCAGGTTTTGCTATCAGTTTAACAGACAGTTTGAACTGTATACAGCTGGGTTTGAGACCATCTAGGCATGCAGCCGCAGACAGGGTTGTAGCTGTATTTTTTCAATCTAGTCTTTCTGTATTAATTTCATATGCAAGCTCTTCACTCCTTCAGTTTACATTAAAGGATAAAAATAATCATATAACTGCAGACAAGTGTGTATGTATCACTGAATTATTAGGTAACATTTCTTTCCCTCTGTTCAAAAGGTAAATGTAATAAATCTCCTATTTTTAGGCCTCAAAATACAGCACCATTTTAGATGAGAGAAATCAGCAAACAGGTCATTAAAAGATGCTTTAATCTAGCAGCATACAGGAAAATTAAATTGTTGATTATTTAACACAATGATCCGGATATGACTCTCTTCTCAGGAATGCCTTAAACTTCTGACTCTGAAAAGCTGGGAGCAGATACCAGAGTAAGGATCATTTAATACTTACTCTGTATCTTGCTCTAAGCGAGAGAGGTCTTGGGCTTAAGAACCAACAGAGCCCATTCTGGTGTTTGTCTCACCATACTATTAAAATCACTGCACCTCAATTTGAACCCTTTAACAGAGGGAGTGATTGCTGACTAGCAGATCAACTGGAATATCAGAGCAAACTTCTTGTCTGTCATGTCTTTTATGAACATTAAGGCCATTTATGGACAAGAGGAAGGGCTTTACTCTTGGCAGTAAGATTCATCCTGGCTATTTTAATGTGTCTACACTGCTGTAGGTGTTCCAGTCCAAAGGGGTCATCCAGATTGCCTTTATAGTCTCTGGAGAAAAACAGGCACTTTTGAGGCCAAATTCATCTGTTCATTTGCCTGGATTTACATGTCTATTGCCAGATGGGACTGATCTTTCCAGTATCTCATTTTTCTGTATTGTCGGTGAAGTGGATCAACACAGCTAGCTCAGATGTTGTCTACATTACAGACGTTAAATTTAGACAGGCGAATCCCACCCTTCCTTCCTCTATAACTGATCGCACAAACAATCCTACTTTTCTAACAAGACACTCTGAAACTGAAACTTTTCCAGCTTGTCTCTGAGTATATATTCCATTTTAAATCTATCCCATCCCATTAATCATGTGTTATGTTTCCCCACTATTATTTCATCATCTAATAATGGTATCAACAGCAACAACAAAAGGAGGTAGAACATATAAGTACAAAAGGGAAAAGATGAGATAAGGCAAAAAATGTGTTCAAATGGCAAGGTTGTAAAATTACTGTTGCATCCATGACTCCAAATTTGATATGCAAGGTATTATTCCATGATCTTGCTTTAATAGTTAACAGATCATTCCTATTGTATCCAATCAGTCCTACTGATTGAATGTAATTAGATATTGGCCAGAGGTCAAAATAAAAAATGAAATACAGCCCAGTTGACCATAATGTGCCACACACCAAAATAAGACACAGAATTCTTACCTCTGTATAGTTAATAATTTGTCCAGAACTGGGAATTTTTTTCTCTGGACCTCGAAAGAGCACAGTCTAAACAAGGAAGCAACTTTGGTTCAGCTACAGTGGATTTCATTACATCAAAAGAGGAAAAACTCAAGCAAGAACACTCCTTCTTGGAAATCTGTAGCCTAACATCAATTTTTTCTTCCCTTCTGTGTGCTTTTTGGCAGATTACAAGGAGTAGGCATTGGTGACTGCAAGCCTCTCTTTTGTTCACTACCTAGCACATCACTGGGGAGACCACTAGAAGAAGCTGCCCATGCTTTAGCCCATCACATCTTGATCTCTGTCTCTGTTACATCCAGAGATGCCACCATAGCACCTAACACAAAGCCCTCATAAGCAATTTGTAGGTCCCCAAACATCAGCGTTCTCCATGCACGAAGCAATGATCAGCAGGTACTGTACCCAAGCAAGCTGCCGCTCCCACCATAGCATACAGTCCTGGTGTGACGCAGTCTGCCCCAGGTCTGCACCAGTTCCTGAAAATGATCCAGTCGTGATGGTGATATGCCAGCTGCTCTACTCCGATCCCAACCATCCGGCCAGCAATGGCTCCAACAGCCATGCTGGGAATGAAGAGGCCTGAAGGGATCTTGAATAAAACATAGACACATGAGCACCTTGACAAAAATGACCAGTAATGAACTTCTTGATCAAACAATTTATTATTAGCAGTAAGAGAACCCAATTTCCTTGTATAATGCTACCTCAGAAGGCCATAGCCTTATGGCAGCCTACAGTGACATTGCCCGTGATCTGAGACAGGTTTCTGCAGTGACTAAGTTTGTGTGGCTACATGTCTATTAACAGCTTTACAGAAAGTTAATGTATTTTTTTAAAGTAATTTTGAATCCTACTTGCTGCATCACACGGAATTTGATAGATATCTGAATAACAGTCTCGTTTTAAAGTTAAGATGCTCCTGGTTTTGCCTTTATTGATTCTCAGCAGGAAGTCAGGAGCTGCTGATGGTTCTGGCATGGGCTTGAGAATAAGTTAAACTGAAAATAACATCTTGCTTTCACCCTCTTTCACATGAAATACTTTATAGCTTTATTACTACTTTTTTCAGGCTAAATCAGACTAGATTTTAAATTAAATGTCAAATGCAGAATAAAAATTCAAAGAAAGGAGGCTGACTGCTCAGAGACAGCTATTTTTTCATCTCAGTTTGCTATATATTTCCCAGGAAGCTCTGTGAACCATTACCTTGTTGTCTGCTATACTGATAAGTCACAAATCATTAAAAAACAGTATTGAAATGAGAAGGGGACAGAAAAAAGGAAAAAAAAAAAAGCAAATGAAAATTCACTTTGCCTTGGCTAAGTGCATTTCCTCTTAGATGTCAAGTGCACCTGCAAGTTGAAAAGAAATTTCCTGTTGGACAAGACAACTCAAATTTGTGGTAAGGGCTTGCATGGAGTTTTTATGTTTTTTAGAGGGGAAAGACTGATATATCTTTTTAATTCTGAAAATAAACCTTGGGTTTCCTAGAGACCTAAACTAACATCCTTAGCAAGCCCCAGAGGTGTTAGAGCTGATAACAGTAGATGCTGTCTCTCCCACCATATAGTGTTAATTTTGTTGCTACAGTGGGATTAAGTCTTCTAAATTTGGTGGGTTAAAGCTATTATGTCTGGTCCTTTGCAGAATAGTTGAAACTGTCATTTGCTTCTAAAAAATTTTAAATATATAAAATAAATAAAGAACCACATATCAAATAAAAAGAACCAAACTCAAAAGTTTTTAAACAAATGAACAAGCATAACAACTGGCTGCCAGTCATAAATCAGTTTCTGCAGTGAAGGGCATCTCATTTCAAGTCCTCCTCCAGAAGTACTACACCTGCAACATCCAAGTGCTCTTAAGCTCCCATTTGTTCTCCCTGCGCAGGAAATCAGGACAGTCAATGGTCCTGAGTGACCTTCTAACATTCAGTAGTTCTTGTCAACCAATGGAGAAAACATGAAAGAAAAGCAAACTCCAACTCTGTACTGTATTTCGGGTAAAAAGCCTTGTAAGAGGTGGATCCTTATTTCAACCACAGTGTTCAAGGGAAAGACGAGATGCTTTAGCTTTCAGTGTGGTATTAAATACAGTGTATAACTCAGAAAAGCTTCCCATCGTCTGCTGCAATTAGATCCAGAACCAAATGCTCAGATAATGGGAGCTGTAGACAGACAGATATGTGTTTTATATGGGCTCTAGCAATCGGATATTTAAAAATCACCACGAACTGCTTTGTATATATTGAAAGCGTGGATAAATTGTTCTTGGACCTTTCATCACCCATTTATGGGGAGGAGGAGGAGTGGAAGGAAAAAGTTGCAAATCCAGAATAATCAAATCACATATCCATCAGTCCTCCCACTCTTTCCTTTTTCCCAAGCTACAATGCTTAAAAAAATTTAAAAATAGAACTTTTCAGCTACTTTCATATTTTTGTGAGGTTCTAAATGTGTAAATCAGTAAATTTAATGCTATTACTTTCCTGAGCATAGCTACCTTGAGGCACATTAAGACATTAATCCAACAATAATGTAAATAGTCCATATCCCCAAGAGGGCTGGAAGACAGCTGCAGTGGGAGTAATCTTGAATTTGCTTATTGGAAACAGCGGATTTAAATTCCCACCCAGACTCCTTTGTCACTTAATAAAACCGCAGATAATTAGAAAGTCGAAAGCAGGTCTCGTCCCGCTGCTGCGACCGGGGCCCATGGAGGAAGGTGCTGGCAGGCAGGTGAACGAGCAAGCATCTCGACAACACTTGTGTGGCTGCATGTAGGTCAGAGGGACATAAGCCCTGCCAGACAGACCACAGCTGCTGACAGCAACACATCTGTGCCCTGTGCTCACGACAGTTCCGCACCTGTCCCCTATTTACCTTCATGCCAAAAGTGAATATCGTGATGATGATTTTGAATACCAAAGCCAAGGCAAGCTGCCACATGGCCGTGTAGACTCCGGGGCCAGCAGGTCTGTCAGGAATGTCATCCACCGGCCGGGTCATGTTTGGGTCATTGATGTAGTCACAGAGCTGCGAGGACTCCAGGGCACCGCAGTCATTGAAGAGCTCTGAGATCAGCTCACTAGTGCTCCTCCGGGTGTAGGGGTTGGGGTAGGCGATGATGGCGGTGATAGCCGTTATCACTATGACCTCCAGGACTGGGTATTTCCCAAGTCTGGTGGTTTTTCGTCTCCTGCACCAGGCGATGTTGCATCTGATAAAGAGGGTCCCCCAGAGGCCACCAAAGACGCCGAGCAGGATGAAGGGGAAGAGCTCAGCCATGTACCAGGGGGTGTGGTACTCCACGTAGAACAGGACCAGCCGGCTGTTTCCAAAAGGATTGATGGACCTCAGTGTGAAGGCAGCCACAAGAGCAGCAAAAAATGACCTCCAGAGGGTTTTTAGAGGAAAGTAGTAGCTGACCTAAAACCAAGCAGAGACCGTAAACATTTGAGTGAGTGTGACAGAGGGTGTTTGCTGTAATTCTTCACTAGAGCACTGTGCACAGCAAGCCATCGCCATGTGTTTCATCTGTGACACTACGTCTGGCTGTACTGGGAACACCAGTCCTTACCACAGCAAGAACGTGTTCACAAAGGTATCAGAAAAGGTATTTTCAGATTTCAGATAGGGACCAGCAACCAGTGAAAATTTGATAAATCTAAAGCCAAAGTTGCTGGCTAGAGACAATAAGATGGGTGCTTAGCAGCTTGGCCCATGCAGCAGCAACCTGAAAGCTGAAGAAAGCTCAGCCCAGTGATACATTTCCAGATTAAATAACTTTGTTTGTTTCCAGAAAGCCAGTGCTCTTCTTCTACTCAAATTAAGCTAAAATATCTGGATATTTCTTGTTACTAGAAATCAAAATTATTTTTGCTTTAGAAGAAAAATAAGCATATGAATATTAGAAAAAGGCATCAAGTGAAAGTATATTTATTGAAGCAAGTGAACTGCGAGGTCTCACCTCTTCCAGACTAAAAAGCACTCCTCCAATTGGAGCCCCAAAGGCAACAGAAACTCCTGCGGCGGCTGCAGCCGAGAGCACCTACAAAGCAAATATTTACATACAAGGCATGAGTCCTTTGAAACACGGAGTATCTGGATGGGGAAATTAGAGAAGATTTGAGCCAACCTCACCTCTCTCCTCTTTCCTTCATTCTTGCTGTACTTTGAGAAAAGGCTGCTGAAGAAGTTTCCGCAGCAACAGGCCACGTGGACTAAGGGCCCCTCTTTCCCAAGGCTGAGGCCTGAAGATACCACCAGAACCAAGGTGACTGTTTTGATTAAAAGTGTCCACTTTCCTAGGTAGCCCCTAATAATGAACCCACTCAAGATGGTTTTTATCTGCAAAGCAGGAAGAACATGTTGAAGAGCTGAAGAAACCTTTTCTACTCTGAACTTGCAAATGGAGTTAAAACCTCAGCAGAGTTAAAGAAAAGAAATCACAGAGTGTTTGCAAAGAGGCAGTGATGGAGAGAAAGAAATCATACGTAGGTAGGGCAACTTTTTGATAGCTGAGCAGGGGTTAAGCAGACCACACTTTTACTGCTCTTATGGGTGGTCCCCTGCGTCGGTAAGGAGTCTTACAGAGATCAATAAAAATATGAAACTGTTACATATCTCCTTGGCTTACAGGATCAGAGTTAAACTAGACCCAAATTTAGCAAAGCAGAAAAAAAACAAATAAACAACCACAGACTCTTCCCAGTTAAAACAAGAAAAAAAAAGTTCTAAATATTTGGAATGGCCATGTCATAAAAGCATGCAAGTATCCAAGAGACCTTATTTTTACACATTTCCTCTTAATTTTGGATGTAAGTGGCTAGAATAGAGCACAATGCTCGTGCATGACACACAGGCTGCAGGGTGGGATTTGGGCTTGGACTCCAGCCCTGGAAATGGGCTGGAGCTGAGCATCACCTTGCATGAGACATATACCACTCGAAAACTAGATTTACAGTTAACTCTTAAAAAGCACTTACAGATATATTAAAAATGTAACAAACGCACACATGTGACTACTTTGAAACATGGAAATTATTTAAGTATTTCAAATTATTTGTGGTGGGTTTTTTCATGATTGGCTATGAAACATTTGGATGATTCTCCCAGAGATGAAGAAAAACGTATGCCAAAATGTCTAAAATTTGGGCTGTTGAATCTGTCTGCCAGATTCCTAAGTAATAATCCCAGTGGTTCTATAGCACTTTTAACAAAAGACTGCTCCGATTTCAAAATTTTTGAGTAGCTATGCTGCTTGAATTACAAGGTTCCTCATTTTAACCGCTTAAAGCAAGTAGAGAATTTGGCTGCCATAATGCTGCCACGCCAGCATGGCATGGTGTACAAGCACAAAATTTGCTGCAGATGGACAGCCAGACATTTTTCAGGCATCCCAAATGATGGGCATCTTGCATCTTCAGTAGCTTAGGAAACCTTAGCTTCATAGCCCTCCTCCTTTATTTTGTTTTGGTTTTATTTAAAGCCTAGCCTAGTAAATGACTAGTTTTGCAGCTGATTCATGCAAGGAAAACGCTGTATAATCTTCTAGTGAGTATGTGCCTCGGCCACAGAAAGTTGGAGTCCATAAAGTCATGACTGGGAGCTGTTGATTTTTAATTCAAGCTCTGGCAATGAAGTATGTACATTAACCTGTCACAGTGGCATTTGAACATTTTCTGCTATGAAAAATTTAGATGAGCACCATAAAGGCATGTTAGACAAAGGAATGAAGGCAGATGAGATGGAAAGACTATCTTCTTTTTCCTGTGCTGACTCATAATACAGTTCTGGAATGGGAAATGGCAGCAAATTCTATTTTCTTTGTTTGGTTTGGTTTTTGGATATTTGTCAACAAAGAGAAACTCACCTCTGGGATTCCAGAGCCACAGGCATAGGGAGCAAACACTCTGACCAGGGAGACTGCCAGGAAAGCAAAACATAGAGCCCACATAATGTACAGAAAATAGTTTAGAATGTAAGCACTTGCACCCTAGAAAAATAACAGTAACAAACATTGTTAGACAAATGCAGGTTGGTAAATCTCACGCTTCTACTAGGGATCATGATGGCATGGAACCTGGTCTTTTCATTTACATGCTAGCTGCTGCTTTTCTTCGGGAAAGATAAATGGCCTTATATACCCCAACAATTTTATTACTCATGGAAAGAAGCAGCATACTAATATATACCTAACCCAGTCCATACAGTCTGTTTGCAAGGGACTAAAATACCTTAAGCAGAGTATCCTTCAACCACTAAAAAATTAAGTCAACCACAAAAAATTCCAAAACATCAAACAAATCTGTCATAAGGGAAAAAGTAATTGGTAATAAAAAAGCACCAAATGAAGGAATCTGCTGTTTGATCCCATGGTGGGTGACAGGTGATGAGACCCTGATACATCTTTTTCTGAGGGTTGGTATTCAAAGGTCAGCGCTCCACGCAGATGCTGATCTTTCGAACGACACCCCTGTGTACATCAGTAGCCAGTTCAGTTCACAAACAGGAAAGGTAAAACCATAAATAAAATCTTTCCTGCTGTGTGAAGCTATCTATGCTAGGGTTGAAAATTACTTGAAAACACAATAGCTTGGCAGATCCCACTCAGACACTTCCCAATCATTTTTTGCCCTGATATTTTAAAAGCATTCCGGTCAATAATAAAAACTATCTTCAAACCGAATAGCTTTACTGACAGAATGGAAATGCTAATGATCATTAGCAACAGTTGGCTATGCAGTGCCATAGTGAAAGCACAGTCAGTAGTGACCTTCAACATTTCTACCCGGCTCCAATGGTCAAGTCAAAACTGCTGTTAAAATCTGCCTTAGAATACCCCTCTCTCTTCACGAGCATAATTTTTTATACTAATTTCAAAACCCCCACCTACACAGACCAAAAATAATCTAGTCAGAGGCATCAAATTGATACAAGGAGCTTAAGCCTTCTCCTCTAGCAACATGACACTACAGAATGAAAACCAGGATGAACCTCCGCGCGTGAATTGGTATGAATCCTTCACCTCTAAGTGAACTCTTCCTACCGGATGCAATCCCAGCTGCTCAAGAATATTGGGGCCTCTGTCTTTGCTCTGCAGGACAGCAGCCTGAGTATCAACAGTATGATAAATCTAGTAGGAAAACAGGCATTAATCAGTTGTATCGTGTCTTCAGTTAACAGAGCTGGCCAGGCCCACTTCCCAGTAATAAAAAACCTAGAGCTGAGAAGTCTCCCTGTTTGCAAGACTGCAGGGAATCAACCTTTAACAGGATGACTGCTTGCTAGCCTCATTCTCTAGGTCTCTGTCCAACTGAAAAGACAGTAAAGGAACCCCTGCCCTTTCCCTTAATGGATATATTCGGAAGAAGGGCAAATTGTTAAGGTCCTCTTGTGCTTGCTGAAATTAGCAGATGGCTTTGCTAGTAACAGCAAAAGAGCAGTACAATACCATCACCCAATGCTCTGAGCCTAAGTGGTCATGGATCCCACACTTACAGTGATTGACATCCGTCTGTAGTAACCATGGATCTTTGTTGCTACAGCTGAAGACGGTCTCGTTTCCTCATGAATGTCTTCTCCTAGTTCTTTCAATTACTAACAGCTATGGCAATATTTACTCTTCCTCTAGAGAAAACTCTGAATGTGTTGCCCCAGGGCAAAATTCTTCTGTCAGTGTGAACCTGGAGTAACTCCAAAGAAGACCAACGCCATTACAGCAATTTGGCCCCATAATGTTGAACAAAAGCTGCAGTTTTGCTCTAAATTCACTGGAGTCAAATTAACTTTGTTTCTTTTTACTTCCTTTTCTTTCACATCTCAGAAGTCACATGAAAACTATGTCAGCTCGTTACTGCAATCACACATACACATACCACACTGCAGCAGGACCCCAGAAGAGTCTATATGGCCAGTTCGGTCTTATACCTTGGGACAACTCTCATAGTTACAGTTTCCAGATATCTGGCATTCTGCAGGTCCATTTACAGGAGTTTCTAATGATTAATAATAAGAAAACCTCTGGGAAGTGAAGTAGTAGTAACTCAGTATAGCAAATGGCTCATTTCTCATTCATTACATGCCATTACTAATGCCCTGAATCATTAACAGTCTTAAGCACATACACTGGAACTGGAGACCAAAAATGCTCATCAGCAGAGATGATTCTGTTAAGACCTTTTCCACTAGTGGCTCATAGGACTCACCCTGGCAGCAAAAGTAATGAAGCATGCAGGGGAACTGAGCAAAACTTTGTATTTTAGTTCGCAAGACCTAGCAGGATTTCAGATCTGGTGTCAGTCCAATTTAGGTTCAAATGGAGCACAACTGAAAACAATCCTCACAAACTCAGAACACTGAAATAAAACACATCCCTCAGGATGCCATCCATGGCTGACCAATCCTTTTTTTCTCCAGAGGCAGAGAGCTTTACTGTGACTTGACTTGGAATCTCACAGCTTGCAGACCCCCTCCAGCAGATGTTACAAATTGGGAAGTGGGTTCCAGGTACAGAGGGGCTTCCTTGTCTTGCAGGTCTCAGCTTCATGACAGGAGATGCAGAAGCCCTGGGATGGGAATCCAGTCCAATGCTGGATCCAGTGTCACGGGCCATGGAAGACCCAGCACCTTTTCCTCTGCTTTGGATAGTTGTGAGGCACCAGCTATGAGGTCCTCAGCTCCAGTGAAGCAGAGGTTAGGACCAGGCTGAATCTGCAGAACAGGGAAGCTCCAGGTCACCAGATACCGTCTAGAGATCTAGCTGAAGTGGATGACATCTGATGTGCTTTAACACAACCGCTCATCCAGTGAATTTGAGGTTTTGAAACTCTTGCATCAAAAAATCCTTCACCTGCTCTTTGGAAACAGTTCAGGTCCAGAGGGATGAAGGTTATCACTGGACTACAACATGGAAATTATGGAAGAAAACATAGTCTGGTGTGTTTCAGATGTGCTATTATGTTTTCCATAATAATTTATATCAAGACTCTGCTTTGGACTCATTTTATAGAGGGGCTGGAATGAAAACGTTTTTCAAGAGATGTCATAGGAAATGTCATAATTCTCAGTGAGAACATGTGTACGGGGTTTATCACAGCCATGAATCAGCAAAACCACCAGGAAGAACTGATCTAAATTTTAGTCCTCAAAATGTCAAATTAAGTTGGCTATGATGAGAAAGAGTCACAGTCATGCATAAAAAGAGAAGACATGTCTGACCAGAGTACCTTTAGGGAAATTGTTCCAAATACTTCTTGTCTGAAGTGTGCTCCAAATTAGTCATTCTGTGCACTGCTGTTTAATAGGGCTGTTATGCAAATGTTGGATACAAAGTGAAGAAACATTAAAAAAAAAAAAAAAAGGCCAAACTACCCTGAATTTCAGTCACATTCAGTGTATTTTGATCCCTCCTAGAGCCCTCTACAGCTACAGGAATCATGCAAACCTTGCCCATAAATCTTACGATACCAAACCGAATTTTTACTTTCCATATTCACATTTTTGTTGGGCCTTGCCTGGGATTTCAATGTAACAGCAACAGACAGTTATACTATTAGTATTTACAGCATCCATCGGGCCTTGGCACCCAGAAACCCACAGATCTTAGAGGCCCATTTGTTTTGAGAGAGAGCCTAAAACTAAGCCAAGATTAACCTTTTCTTCCTCTGCAATGGTATACTAGGGGGTGAGAAGTCCAATCTGAATAGAAAGTGAGTAAAGTTTCCCAGTGCCCACCTAGCTGATACCTTTCTTATAGGACTCACAACAGTCGTGACTGCTGATTGCGAGCAGCAGGTGAACGCAATAAATTTTCTCAAGGATATGTGCCGTTTATATATTCCAGCAGAGTAACAGCATGTCAAACACATGCACAGGATTTCCAAGTCCCATAACAATTGTAACATTCTCCTCTTTTTTCCCTTCCCACATTTTTTTTTCCTCTTAAATTATGATGTCATCCCCAATACTGCAACTTTATACCGGGGTAGCACTGCTTCACTGTTACAAAGACACAACCACCCAAACCATCTGGTGATGAAGACCAGTGCAAACCCAGCAAAACTCTGGCAAAGGGAAGCTTGGTGCTGCGGACTGGCAAGCGTGCAGAGAGATTCCTGCCTGCGATCAAATGGTGGGGATATTCAGGAGCAGCGAGCACCCCACTACTTTCACTATGGTTAATTAGAACTAGGGAATATTGGGCTGTAACTATTCCCAGATGTTCTCATCTGGCACTACTTGTACTGTAAACCTTAAGTGGCTCTGAAAGGAACATTAACGACAAACTTGTACGGCGATCAAGGTGCCCTCAAACACTTTCTGCAGGACAAGACTACCTCCACACTGGGGGGAAGATCTGAGATAGTCTCTCCAAGTCACTCATTTTCTAATTGTCTGGCTGGAGATGCTTTATCCCATAGAAGGTATTTTCTTCTCCTATTATGGACCAAACTGCACTACTAGATATTTTTGAAGTCCCACTACATATTTCAGTATCCCATAAGCCAGGTCTCTTCAAAGCCACATTCATGTCATATTCAATTTTTATCACATTCAAGCCAGGTATAGAAATTGGGGGAGAGGGGATTCAAGACAATAATTCTGCCCAAAACCTTGAGTTGTGAAGGGATCAATATTATTAAATACATTGAATAGCTTAGGTTGAAATTTACATGTCCTTTTTTGTATGTTTTATAAAAGTATCTTCTGCTAAAAGACATATAGAAAGGCTTCTTTTGATTGTCTTCAGAATGAAACTTTCACTGGCTTTGCTTTGAAACAGCATTCGTCACATTTAAAATTACTAGAATTAAAAAAAAAAGTGTAGAAAAAAGAATTCTTAAAATAATAAGTTTCATGTCAGTCCAGATCAGATTTTTCCCTTCCTGTCCTCTCTGCCTGCAAATTTTTCACTTCAGCCATCTCCTAGGGAGCCCGTTATTTCCCCAGCTCTCCGTGCTAGCTAAGTATTTTGCTGTCTGATAGACAAACTGATCACAAGGGTATTACAAGCAGTTCTTATGCAACTCCCACTACTACTCACAACATTTGAATACATAGAAGCCATCTGCAATCCCAAAAATTTCCTCCTAAATGTATTTGCCTGGGATCATCTTTTTTGTCCCATAAAAATGTGTTTAAAAGAAAAAAAGTGGATAGCAGCTCAGGTCCCCTGGTGATTATGTTATGAGTGTTATGAAACACTTTTGGTTCAACACTGAGAAAAAGAGACAGCAATCTCGCAGTTCTCCAGTTTCCATCACATACGGTGCTGACACAATAGGACCTCTTCCAAGTTAAGCAGATATTGCTTGTAGAAATGTCTTTTTTTGCAGCGTGCTCAGTTCATTACTCTCTCTTTCAGAGAAACTCTCTGTAGGGAACATTAGCAAGCACAAAAAAATGGCATTCCCTGGCCTGCTGTGACCCCAGCCGGATCAGGTCTCCCGTACCTCAGACTGGCTTACAAGAAGTTCAGACCATTTCTGCCACTGGGGACATTTGCCCCGGTCATCGAACGTGGTTTCATTGGACGTCCAGCAGCACTGCTCGTGGCTGTACCAGAAGGCAGACAGGCAGACACCCTCCTTCAGGTCTGTCATCCAATCCACAGCCAAATCTATCACTCCAGCTAACGTGCCTGGGAAGAGAAATGCAGACCAGAAGAAAAAAACGTGGCATCAAAAAAATATCAAGTCACAAAGAAAATATGTCCAATTATAACAATGGCAAGACCTCATGATTTGGGGTAGCAGCTGCCACGTAAGCAAGAATACACCAAGAAACTGGAGGCAACAGCGGGTTTGCAAAGAAACGGCCACACCAGCTTGTTGTCTGACCTTAACGTTCTCTCGGCAAGCTTTTCTGTTTAATATTATCATTTTCATACTGACTGACTGGGAAGCAGAGAAGGCATAACGGATGTCGGGCCTGATCCTGCAGCCTGTCCCAGCAGGTGCGCTGCTCGGCTGAGATAAGCAGGACTTCATGCAGGCTCTCTAGGCTGGTGGTCTCCAACCACACCGGGTACCGCAGGGGCAGGGGAGGAGGAGGGCGCGTACGTTTTTCTATAGCTTTACCGGTCCCAGCGCAGCAACCTTGTAGAAGGACGACGCCAGCACAGAGACAACACGGATGCCAAATTCCGACTTACGAACTTAGCGGAACGGGGCTCTCGACGCGCACATTCATTAGCAACCCAAAGACGCAGAGTAAAACGACCCCGCGAACCCCCCGGTCACCAAACGAGCCCTCGCTTCAGCTTTCCCCCGGTAATTCCGCGGGGCTGCAGCGGCACCCGGCGGCCACCGGCCCCAGACACGGGTTGGACTTGACGCGGCCGGGAAAAATCCCGCTGTTCTCGGGCGCTCGCCCGTCAGCGGTGCTGAGCTGCCCCGGCCCCGGCCCCCCGGCGCAGATGTGTCCTCCCGAAGGCAGCCCCAGAGCGATGGGGGAGGCTGGGAGCAGCCGAAGGACGGACGGACAGACAGGCAGATCGGCCTTCTGTCCCGGGTTTCTGCAAAGCGTGAAACCACCGACTGATAGAAAAGTCCTTTCGTGTTTTCCACACAGTGGAAAGCAGAAGCCGACTAAATTTTAACCGGTAATCATTAATACATTTTCAGGAAACCGGTAATGAATTTGAACAGCATTCATCGGTGTGCTTCAGTAGGACTAGAACACTGAAAAAATGTTTTGGAAAATACAAAATGGTTTGAGTTTATGTTTCCAAAACTTCTAGCTTTGTGGCTCCTGCTAAGAATGCAATTACATGAAGCAGAGGTGAGGTTCAAAAGCCAGTTTAGTTAACCTGGAACTAAAGTCTTCTGCTCGTCATTTCTGTGAAGGGGGAGGGCGAAAGTTGTTTCAAATAGTTCAGGCATGTGTAACCTTTTTTTTATTTCACAGAACAGAAAAACCCTGCAAGTGTTCCCAGAGCCTTACACAGAAGTGTATCTTCTCACTCCCTTAATAGGGATACTTGTCCCCACACTGACAAGCAATGTGACTCAGGCAGCAGTGAAGAATTTTTGTTGTATAGGAATAATCTGAAGAACTATACAGATACACAACTAGACAAGATCACAAAAAAAGGCTGCAGCAGGGAGTAATGATGTCTGTACCAACTATTTTCTTTCATGAAGACCTTGGCTTCCTCTTTCTTACTGTTTTTCACTTTCCCAAGCTTCTATGGAAACAATGAACCATATTCTTACATGATGATAAATCACTTTGTTGCTGCTAATGCTGTGCCTCTTGCACCTCTTGATGGACTTTTATCATTCTCTGTAGTCACACCAATCTTCAAAACTCACATCACACTTAATCAGGCAATGAAGCATTAATGCCACCTAGCAGCAGGTGCAAAGGAAGGAGGGCTTTTGAATGTTTCTCCTTGATAAAGTGAATAACAGTGAGGGATGAACATTCAGTTCTCTAATACAACAAGCTCGCGTGCAACTCAGTACCTCTAGGAAAATGTGCTTAATGATGCAGCTGATCTAATCCCTTTTGCCAGTTGCTTTGGGTTCCACACAAGGAGGAAAATGCCAGATGAAAGTTACTATGCATGCTTTACAGAGAAGAAAATCTGGAGAGGGGAAGGCCAGCACTTGCAGGATAATAGTGCAATGATTAATGTTTCACAAGCCAAGTGGCCAGGGCTAGAGGCTTTCCAAGTTCTGAATCTTTGGTTATCAAGACTGTAACAGAGTGTCTCCATCAAAGGAACTGCGCTTGTTCCCCTTCTATGTAACCGCCTGCCCAGAATGAAAAATAATGAAGCACCCCAAAGCCAGGAAATGCTGAACTTCATTTCAGATGTTAGACTTTTACCTCTCTCCTTTTCCTTTGGCTGATGATGGCCAACGCTCATCCTTTACAATGCCCTAAAGAGAATGCTAAAAATTTGCTTTGAAAACATTTTTCCAATGCACCTGTGCCAGAAAACGGCGTCACCCAAGTGGCATGGCACTGGCATGCAAAGGGGATTTTTGCACATGCAGCTTCAGTACCACAGCATTTTAGCATTAGTATGACAATACTTTCTGTCACATAGCTTTAGAAAACACAGACTCTTCTGCTGATTTATAAATAGCATATAGTTTCAGTTGGCTGGTAGCAATGGTTAGGTCGTGGGATGGCCACTGGTCTGCAGGTAGGAGGGGCAAAGTAAAAACTCAGAATTCCTTAAAAATGAGTGCCTAAAAATATGGCACTCGCGCCTCAAATTTTCAGGCTTATTTCCCCACACGTTGCTTTGTATTTCTCCAGAATGTGTGCAAAGTTTCCGACTGAGACAGCCCCAGGCACTGCTCAGTATCTTTCTCTGGAGCATCATGTGAGCAGTTTTCACTGGATCTCCACACTTAACAGCATTTGTGGGTGGTTACTGCTTCCTGAGAGAGTTGAGGCTGTTCAGCCTGGAGAAGGCGAGGCTCCAGGGAGACATTACAGCAGCCTTCCAGTACCTGAAGGGGCCTGCAAGAAAGCCGGAGAAGGACTTTTTCTGAGGGCATGTGACAGACAAGGGGTAATGGCTTTTAACTACAGAGGGCAGATTTAGATTAGAAATAAGAAAGAAATTCTTTACATGAGGGTGGTGAGTCACTGGAGCAGGTTGCCTGCTGCGAGCAGGTCAGAGCAGACCTCCTCCAGAGGTCCCTTTCCCACCTGTGCTTTTCTGGGACTAATGAAGGATGCAGGTTTGATGGCATTCCAAAAATGCCACGAGTCATACTGCCAAATGGGATGGTCCTCTCCTTCCTCCCTCCCTCCATCAGCTCCTTCCTGTAAGCAATATTTTGATCGCTTGCAGGCCTGTGGTGACCAACCCTACTGACCCCACTGACCAACCAAAAACCAATCTGGCCAAACCCCATTTTTTCCACCAGGCTAGTCCCCAGGTTCACCTGCCCTGTGCAGCTGCACGTGCACAAGGTAACGGGGCCTGATGGTGGGGACACCAAAAGAAAGCGATTACTCCTTTTGGCCACATCAGCTTGTGTTAGCTGTGGAGGTGCAGCCTTTGAAGTGTTGAAAAACCTGAAAGATTCAGCTGACCAGATTTGTGGGATGTAGGCTTCTAGATCAGTGAAGCTCACTTTATACTCCTAGGCCTGAGTAACTCCTCCAGGTGCCTTTGGATACACATGGAGGCCGCCTCCATCCCCCTCCCCAGGAGTCCCATCTTGCTGCCCTCCATCCCCAGCAAGGAGGCAGGAGGGGCAGCGTGCTCTGCAAGGCCCTCACACCCTGCGTGCTACTGCTGCTGCTTTCCCCCTCCTCTCCCACCCCTTGCCACCCGCTCTCCATGCCCCTGGCAATGCCTGGGCTCTGCTGCCCAAGAGCTCAGCCAGTGTCGGTGCAGCTGAGCCAGGCTGCTCCCCTTGGAGCAGTAGCCTCTGCCTATTCAGCAGGGGAGGAGGGACCATGGAGGAACCAGGCTGCTCTACAACAACCCTGTGTGATCGTGCGGGTGCCCTTGTGGCAGGCCGGCTACTCTGAGCAGGCAATATTTCAAGTAGAGATGGAATGACATGAAGCACCTCTTGACTGCACCACCAACCTCACCTCGTTCCTCCTCAAACTCGGTTTAGAAACTGCATCCACTCATCAATAATCCCCCCACTCACCAAAGGGGTGTTGACCCCTTGCTGAGGCTAAGATGGTGCCTCTCCATCTTCGCCCTGTCCCAGAAACACTGGAGGCACAGAACACGTGTGTCATTTCAACAGCAGGCAGAAAAAGTCTAGAGGGCTCAGCTCAGATCACGAGCACACAGGTAGTTTTTGTTCTCTAGCTGACTCCCAAGTCCTTGTCCCAATTTAAAGACAGACGCATTTGATTTGACTCTTTGAGGTAAAACATGTTGCTCAGCGCTCTTGTCATTGAAAAGGTTGCAAAAGCTAACACACCTCAGCTGCAGCTCACCCTCAACCTCCGTTCCCAAGCTGGATGTACCAGCACTGGAGCTTATCGGAGGTCAGCAACTCTGGCTTTTGACAGCCTTGAGGATTTCAGCATGAGGTTTCATTGTACACTGGAATGGAAACAAACCTTCTGGGATGTTTTTACTAAAATGAGAGTGTGCGAGTGATGCCACATTCTCCATATGAGTGAGGGGATTACTGACCAGCTCGCCCTCAAGGGCTTACTCTAACTCTATTTGCAAGCAGAATTCTCCATCCCAGATGAGGCCAACCCTGGCCTTCAGGCAGGGTTTGGCAGCCCTGGTAGTACACAGTCTATCAGACTGTCTTCCCATCTCAGCCTCCCATAAAAGCTTCTGTGGAAACCAGTGTATCCTACAAAATAACACAATTTGCCAAAAGTGTCACTTCAGCAACGCTTTCTCAAGAACATCCCAGTACTTCTGAGGCTCCTGAACAACTGTAATAAGCATACTAACTTGACAGTTGGCAAGTAGGGAATTCACACCACTTGGAAACTGTGAAACTTTACATCACACATGCATGATACAAGAGCACCCTGATGTCACTGAAAAGGCATAAAAAATGGCAGCTGTTTCAATGGGGCAAGAGAAGTTCAGCTTTCCAAATTGGAAGATGTGCTAAACTGAGCAGAAGATGGGAGCAATTCAGGAAATTAATGAATTTGTCATCTGAGTTTGAGCAGGGTGTTAAATATGTAATGTCTGTCTGGCCTGGAAGCAGACCTGAAACTGACTCTGAAACTGTATTTTCCTTTCATGCATATATAAAGAAGATAACCCAGTGAATATAGCAATTTACAAAGCTCCCTTCTGAGTGTCCACAAGAATCATTTTCCCCACATCATAATATCTAGTTAAAGAATTAAAGTGAAGACAAGAAAATAAAATCCTACCAATAAAATTGACTTCTGTGAATCAAAGATTCTGAGAGTCAAAGTAGCCCATCGAGTGTAAAGCGCCCAGATGCGTATTTCCAAAAGCAATAGCAAAATCCCTCTACTGGTGAATAACATCTTTTCTAGGTCAGCACTCAGCAGGAGACTTTGCAAGCGGGTATTTTCATGGAGGATTATAACTGCACGGATGCATAGCTGTCTTTTTAGCTTGAAACATCAGTGGAGAGATAATGAAGTAAAAAGAGAAGCAGATGGCACTGCAGCAAACTTAGGTGAGATGGTTTCAGGCATAACTATAACGCTAACACACACGTACCTGCCTTTAGTCCTATGAGAAGCATGACAACCCATCCTGACCAGGCATCCAGCAAACTCTTGATGAACTCCCATATGGATTCCTTACTTTTGCTTGTAATCTGTAATTAAACATATATATACACATGTTGCCCATTCAGCCTGACAGAGTTTTAGTGTATAATGTTTAAACCAAAAAATATTTAACCTCCTAGAAGGTCTATACAGTTTCTTTACTCTCTACTCCCCCCAATCCCAATCATTTTTTAGAGATGATGTGCTGATTAAGTTGCTGGAAGCCCTTTTGCATTTACAAACTCAAGACATACCATACCCGTAATTTTAGAAGTCCTTCTCAAGTCCTACGATAAGGTAGGACAAAACAACATTGGCAACCTGCTTGTTTTTCTCACCGCCAGGCTGGCTGTAACCCAGGGACTGCAATGCTCCAAGCTGGACACCTTTACCTTTCTGTGGCGGTCAGTGTCGCGTGATTTCTCCCGCAGCCAGTCGATGGTGTGGAAATCTTCGTAAGTCCCAACGTCGGGGAAAGGTTCATCCAGAAAATCCATCAGGTTGCCAGAACCATTCATGTCTCCTGCATTGACCATATTAGGGTCTGTATGTAGAGGAAAAACAAGTATGTCCATAAATTCATGCAGCTTTGCCAGACATTTCAGAATCAAGTTTTCCAAAATACCTCCATAAACTGTGAAGTCAAGACAGCACGAGTCAGCAGTCCTGGTGGGCACTTACTGAAATCTACGTGTTGCCACTAGAAAAAGTATTTTGCTGAAGGCTACTTCAACAGCTTAGCAAACCCTAAAAGGCACAATGTCCTAGTGCAGAAATACCAGCGTTCCTGAAAACCAAACCCTGGGATGTTTCTGGACTTCTTCCTCAATGATACATGTGAATCACATGTCAGAAGAAGTTCCCTGCCTGCAGGGAGATCATCAAGTAGTCAAGGTCACCAGATCAGAAAACAAATGATAATACACTAGAAGTTACCATTCATTGTGAACCGCAGATTTTCCATGGCACCATTAGTCATAATGCTGCAGTGTTGTCTGGTTTTGCCTGCTCAAAGCTCCCTGTGTTGATCCGCTTTCCTTCCACTGCTCAGAAGGCAAAGCTCAGGATCACAACACGACTACTCTGCATCAGGTCTAGAAATGCAGTATCTTCTTCAAGTCTGCATCTTGAGGGCTAGGAGCAGAACTATTCTTCAAAGAACCTGGGTGGTTACCTTCTGCTCCATAGACAAACTCTCCCAATTTGCTTTTCAGAAAGCAGGAGGAGAAACAGTCACCACATGTCCTGCTAAAGCACAAGAGGAAGTATCCCCAAACTATAACAAGCAGTTATCAGAGGCAATTTCATGGTTAAAAAGGAGATAAAATCAGGCTGTGAAATAACGTATGCTCTACAGTGTGGCACCCAGGCTGAGTGGACATTTTCAGCCCAGAAGTTTTTGGGGTCATGCTCTCTGGGTTTATGGGCTACAGGTATGAAAGCAGAGAATCATCCTGGCCCATTGCTCTGAAGCCCTGGAAACTATGCCTCATTCATGCAGCCTACATAAGCAAAGCATGAAGAAGCTAACTCATAACCACCGTACCTCTCTTTCCCACACAGAGCTCAGCAACATCTAGCTAGGTGCAAAAAATGACTGTTATCTCCATTAAAAGTCATGGCCTGAAGGAGTCACTAACATGACTAGCTCCAGAACTGGCTGACATCATTTCCAATGAGAAGAGCCTTGAGTAGAGCAAGACTCTATTAAATGAAGTAGTTCAGCCGCAAAGGGTTGGATTCATCCAACTTGAATTCAGCCATCTGAAAGTTTGGTGTCTGGACTGTAAGGACCACCTATGCTGCCTCTAGAGACAGAGAAAGTTGTGTCTAAGGGTGTGTGGCAGAAGAGTATCTGCTCCTTTAAAGGAGTCTGGTCAAGGATGTTTTTGCAGTGCACCAACGGATGACAAGCAAAGAAGGAAACCTATACAAGTATGTACAGCAACACAAACCTGATGCAAATGATAAGGGAGGTAGTGATGGGAACCAAACATGGTCAGTCGCACTCGCTGCTGAGGGCACGTGGGAGTGTGAGAATGTCTATTCCATCGAGGTTGTCTGATCGGGGACCTTGTCAACTGGGAAACTACAGGGGAAAGGGGGGACACAAAATACACGGAGACACAGACCTGACAAAGCAAACAAGGAGACAACGTCAAGAAACAAACCTCAGCACTCACACTAATCGAAGGGCTATCAATCGGGTGTGTGTCTCTGGGATACATGCTCAGCTTTGCTACTGGTTGAACCTGCACGTGGGAAAGCAGCAGCGGTGTTCCCCAGCCTGGGCAGCGACCTCGGGTCCCCAAGAGCCGGGCTGGGCTCCAGCAGCCGGGCAGGAGGGTCCTGGGCCAGGGCAGCGGGAGGAGGCAGCCGAGTGCTTCTGCATCACTTAAGAAAGTGTTGCTCTGAAGAGTGATTAATCCCATCCATCCTAAAATAGGTGCCTGGGAAACGGGGTCTTTCAGAGAGTACCTAGGGTTTGTAATCTGAAATGGCAACCTGAAGAGAACAGCTAAGAGAGGGTTAGGTTAGTGTTGCCACACAAGAAAAAATCCACAGGGAAGCACGTAAGAAGCAATGGGGATGAAAAATACAGACTTTAGGGGGTTTATAGAACTGACCCTGCAGTGCCTGCAGCTCCTTGACAGACACACGGTAACTTTTGCAGGTCACTGATGAGGCTAGCACCCTGCTAATGACTGCTACCCACTTTCCTCCATCAGGTATGGACACAGGGATTTCACATGTAAAGAACTTGTATCTTTGAATCTGCAATGAAGTTTCCCAGTTCTGTAACTGGAAAAATGTGGCTGATATGCTTTAAAGCAACTGTCCATAAGCCCTGCTGCTGCTCATCTCCCTTTATTTACTTTTTTACTGCTTCCCTCCCGCCCCCAGCGTTTTCAACTGTTTTACTTGAATCCTCTCCATTCAATTTTTTCCATGGTGGTGACTTTAGGGATGTAACGAGTGTGGCTGCTCAGCTTTCTCAGTGTCTGCTCTTTGCGCTCCACCAGGTAGGACTTTTTGGACGATACAGACGATGTGCCCAGTACAAGCAGCTGAGAAAAGCATTATGTGACCAGCAGGTCAGAATCACAGAATGTTCGGGGTTGGAAGGGACCTCTGTGGGTCATCCAGTCCAACCCCCCTGCCGAAGCAGGGTCACCTACAGCAGGCTGCACAGGACCTTGTCCAGGTGGGTCTTGAATATCTCCAGAGAAGGAGACTCCACAACCTCCCTGGGCAGCCT
>Ga0065711_1028753_pt1 | contig 39388 bp, 21 predicted proteins | sample Hoacrofraction12_FD_59098 | JGI IMG/M metagenome (GOLD analysis project Ga0065711, IMG submission 59098) | Hoatzin crop microbial communities from Cojedes, Venezuela - Epithelial fraction 12 v2 (version 2) | ecosystem: Host-associated > Birds > Digestive system > Esophagus > Crop | place... | reverse complement strand
CACCCCTGACCCTTGCACACCAAGCCTGGGCTCATCCCTAGTGAGCTGGGTGATGTCCCCTTCCCCCTTCGAACCTAGTTTAAAGCCCTCTCAATGAGCCCCGCCAGCTCATGGCCAAGAATCCTTTTTCCCCAGATATACAGACAGGGAGATGTCCCAGGGGTATTATTCATAGGTGGCAAAGCTAGATAGTACGCAGCCAGCTCAGCTGACCATAGCTGGAAAAGGTTATGGAGGTATCTGCAAGCCCAGGATAAAGAATGCTCTCCATCATGACTAGATGAAGTAGGGAACAACTCCCTTTTTCCATCTAGGCACACTGAAACCATATTCCAGTGCTCAGAAGGAACCAATTTATCAGACTGGACAAGGGGACTTGCTGCTTCTCTAACTCAGGGCAGTGAGGCATGCACACAATAGAGCTGCATTTCTGCTGCAAGACTTCCCATGCAGCTTCTCTTCCTGCTTAAACGGTGGCTACAACCAGATTAGGGCACTGGCAAGCAGTGTCCTGCTGAAGGGCAGACCATTAACAGTATGGGCTACTACTACTGCAGGAAGTTTTTTGGTAATAGTACCAACAAAGATTTCCTGACACTTTGCAGACTACTCGTTCATGCTTGCACCACCTGGGTGCAAGCTGGGCCCAATGCAATCTCTGCAATACTGAGGAAACTAATCTTAAAAATAACCCACTGCAAAGCAAAGCGTTATTCTAATCCACTTCCATTTTCTGTTTATGTTACCACAGCCCCACATACAGCTGGGCTGGCACAATAGCTGGGAAAGTGAGTAGCTGTGGGTGGCTCCTCAGAGGTGCCAGTCTCTGAACCCAGATCCATGCTGAGGAAAGGGCGAGACGCGCTGCTCCCTGGGACACCGGCCACATGTTGACTATCTGGCTCTTGGATTACGCATTTGGCTCTGGGGTCCGGGTCTGTTCTCGTGGTTAAGACAGCGGTTATAGACAAGGAGACCAAGTCTCTATATTTGGCATTCTCAAGAGGAAGCGTGGTTAGATGGGGGAAGCTTCCATGGCATTTCAAGGTCCTTGGTTCTCCAGTTTCATCTGAAGTAACCTGGTAAAACCACTAATATACCTTAACTAGTTTAATGAAATAAGAGTGGGCAAGTGGCAGTGAACATGAAGGAAAAACATAGTATGAACTGCATTTCATAAGAGCTGTAAACTGCTGAGACAGACTGCCGGGTCTCGGTAACAAGTACAGAGCAGTGAGTGATGGCTGGGAGAACATGCATACTAAAATAATGATACCGCTCAAGAAGTGTTTCTAAAGATGCCATCTCTTATCTTGTTTGGAATGTTTAATGGCTCTTTTCTCTTCCCATTTCCCTACTCAAGAAAAACATTTAGTAGGGTAAAACTAGTTTTTCTGTAAAAATATTTTTATGCCCTATGGAAGGAAATGAAAAAAGGTAGAAGAGGGATAGCAACAGATGCCGAGACAGCTGGCTGAAATTCTCTCAATCATATGGAAAAAAAGTTACAGAAGTTTTTCTTTTGGCAAAACTTCCATATCCCAATTACAAAAGATGTGTCTTCAACCATTTTTTCCCCACATTACACATTCCACAGTTCCCAGGGATCCCACAGGAGAATGAGTCAGTCTCATTCTCCATTCCATTTTTTAAAATGAAAAGGGGTTTTTTTGTCTCCACATAAGAAGCACTAATAGAAAGCTCTCTTTTGTTAACAGTTAATTACTACCTGACTAGCTCGCCACAGATGAATGCAAACACAGGAAAATTACAATAGATGAGCTGACACACAGTAACTTGTAAATAACTTATTCACGTGGCTGAGAGGACAAGGCTAGAATAGTTTAGTAAAACTATACTGAATTTTAATAATCACATAAGCCCCAGTGTGGACACACATAAACAGGAATTCATATCTGTATTCCTCTGCCAAAATGAGAACAAACAAAATCATATAGGAACTTTATTCTAGTGTAACTGCGTCCCACAGCAGAACACAACTCATTAAAACATGAAAACCTTCTAGCCTTTTTGGATTAATCCAAAAAATAAAGTGACTTCTACTCATGAAGAAGGGCTAGATCTTAGGAATTTAGAGAAGTACATACATAAACCACAAGTACGTGATTTCATAATCTAATGTAAAATAATACAATAATAATTATTCAAAGTACACCAGGTGGCATTCTACTGGCCTCAGCAGGCTTGTAATAATACCAATATGTATATTAAAGAGCTAATAATTACATTTAAAAAATAACAATGTGTACTATCATCCCATCATTCCCAGAAGAAAATTATGTTAAAATCTGAGTAAGCAATAGATTTGGAAGAAACTAAAGACTGATGTTTACCAAAAGGTTGTGAAACTTGCAAGAAAAAAAAAAAAAAGTGGTATTTTGTTTCTGGCTTTTCATATTTAGAATTAAAACACCAAACCTCATGGAACGGTGTCTCATGTTGTTATATGCTCAGGATGGCATTCCCTTTGCCAAAGGCCTTGCAAACTTCTAGTAGTGAGATTACATATAATATTAAGGAAAAGAATTTTAGAAAGAGAGAGATGATATCTAATCCTGCAGCAAACCACCACGCAAGGAATGCATCATTAGAAGAGACAGGATCTATAAATAATTCATTCTGCATTTCTTCTGTACAAATTGCTATTCCCATGAAATAAACATGTTTTTCTGATTACTTCCAACTGCTCCACACCTGCATCTTACCTGCCTAGGCTAGCATTCCACTGCCTATTGTTAATGCAAATTGCTGCAAAATGTACCTTTCATAAGAAGCTACAGCTTCATTTAATTATTAGCAAGTGTGGTGCTCTCATGTTAATTTTAAGATGTCACACATACTACACAGATATATGAGACCTGCTTAACAGGACTACCTTTAGACAATACAAGCCATTACTTCCTGAACGGCATCACTTACAAGATTCCATCTCCCAAACCCTTCCATTTCAGTTCCTGCCTCATCTTTGTTCTTCTCAATAGCAAAGATGAAAAAAAAAAAATCCAGCATGGTATTTTATCCAATTTCAAATATTAAACCAAGAATTGTCATGTTTTCCAGGTGCTTCTGCTAAAATGATCAGAAGAAAAATAACTGTCATTATTTTAAATACAAACCACATTTATATAAATTTTGTACTGATAACATCATTTCAGTTGGTTGACTGATTTTTAAAAAATAAAGAGAAATAGTATACCTGCACAGCTCCTGAAAAGCATATGAATGCACCAGTATATCTTGATAAAACTTGTGACAGTACAATCAAAATCATATTTGTAACAGGCAATATTTGCATAAACATTGGGTGTTCTTGAAGGGGGGGGCTATGCAGAGGATATTCAGTTTAATATTTAATATTTTCTGAGATTCCATATCCAAGTCCTCAGACTCAGGAGCACAACACACATTACAATCACACATTGTTCTTTTTCAGTCCACATTCCCATTTTGCAGAAACCAATGAACCCACTGGAAAAGCATTGGTCTTTCTTATCTCGGCAGCTGCATAGGTTATGTGCAAGAACCACCCCACAAAATGCCGTAGATGCAGTTTTTCCTCCAACAGGAATAGCAAGTTCATCCCACATGAGTATTTGATGCTGACGACAGTGAGGCAACTGCTCCCTCAGCTTTAAGAGATGACAGGGCCCAAGGCAGAGTCTTGCCTTATTTCTTGGGAATACAATAGAGCTGCCTTTACTCACCTTGTTTACAGATCCCTACAAGGATCAATCCTTCCTAGCTCCTGGAGAGAGGTCTCAGAGAGGTCTCAAATACTAGCAAGATAAAATATACCTCCACCTCTTCTTTGTTATATATGTGCACACTTCTATCCTTCTGTGCTGTGAATCAGACCATGGATGGAGAGCAACTGATAGGCAGAAGAAAGTATTGAGAAGTGTCATGAATAACGACCACAAAATAAATTATCAGTTTAATATCTGAAAGTCAGACTGAAAATCTAAGATAAATTTACAATCAATAATTTAATTTTTCTTGCACAAAATAGCTCTTTTTTACGGTAAAAGCCACTCTGGGGAGAGGATTGGTCTAAAGATTATGTTCATCCAATAACCGCCAGGAAGAAAAAAATCCCTCTTACAGTCAACCTGCTGCATAGATATTGCTTCTGTGGGAAAAGATGAAAGAACAAACCCTGGACAGATCCAGAACTACACTTCTGGAAGGTACGCAGATACTGCAGGAATGAAGTATGGCAAAGGAACAGACAAAATGCTGAAAGCTCTGCCTTTTCAAATTAATTGAGCAGATCTTGTGATAGTTCTCACTAAAACCTAAAAAAAATAAAACAAAAACTGAGTGCATTTCAGACCCCCTTAAATTAATCACAAAAGTTTAGCTACTGTCATGAAAACTGTATGCTTTGCTTTTGGCTGCCATCTCACTAGAAAAAAGTAAGAGCACATCTGTCCCATGTCTCAAAGGGTTTGATACGTTACATCAAAGTATAAGAATTTGTTGCCTCCTATGTTTTATGTCATACTATGACATGCCAAGTTATCTGGTCTGAAATGAAAACTGAAAAAAATGACCAAGACATAAACCACTGAAGCTCACACACTAGTCTACAAAGAAGCTGAATTTTTAATAGATTACCTTTAATATGCGATTCCATACTCGTGATAATGTTCACAACAATTGTGTATCCCTGGTGGGGGGGAAGCCTAAAACATCTGGATGACACATGCTTCATTGCTTGAAGATGAACTGCAGAACAAAACCCTTTCCCCCATTACTGCTTTGTCACGCAACTACTTCAATGTAAAACTCTAAGTATGAGATAGCTCCTAATTTCACGCTGGTTTTGCAGTTTTAGTTTTTACACCTCTAATGAATTCAGACAGGAAACTCCAGTTTTAAACCAACTGAAGTATGCTTACACTAGAGATTGTCTTGGTTTAGCTACATGGGCATCAAAATGAAATTCATTCAGCCAAAGCAAGTCCTCTTGTAGGACTAGACTGCTGTCTTCTGCTTGGGAGGGGGCTAATGTATTATCTTTCAAGGATAATTAGTTTAAGATCATTGCAAGCTAGAATGAAAAGTGGTTTTATACTTCTTAGAATTTAACTTTCCTTAAATTTTCAAGAAGCCAACATAATAAAAAGCACATTACAAAATTCCACATCCTACACTCCATAAAATCTTGCATCGTAATTAAGCACCACTGGACCATGATACAGCAAATCCTAGCCCTGCACATCGCCGGATTCATTAATGCAGCTTCATTTACTTTGGAGCAATTTAGAAGTAAACAATGTAGAGCAACAAAAAAAGAAGTCTTTTAGTTAGAAAAAGAATAATTTTAAGAACTGTATTTAAAATAGAAATATCCAATGTAGAAGGAGCATCAGAAAGAATTAACTATGGACTTTTGCTAGTTTTGTTTGGCTGGGGAAAAGAGGAGAGGAAAAATCAGTCATAGCAAATAAGGATGGAGTGATCCAAGAAGAAATCTCATTACTGCCTCAAATCCTGATTTGTCTCTGTAACTCCTTGTTGTATCCACCTGTTACTTTCCAACTCATTTGTGCATACCTCATAAGGGGCACATTTGCATATTCACACCTTCCATCCCTAGAGATACAACCACACACTCCTAGGAATTATTCCAGTCACAACAGAAACACCGCAGCCCACAAAACTGCTGATCATCATGCTAAGACGGGCTGAGAAGAGAGCTCTCATTACAGTAAACCTGCAGCAAATTTAGTCATTGGTGGGAAATGACCCATCAGATGGGCATCCTCCCCCAAGGAGGAAGGTCACCTTTGTTCCTTTCCCTAGGATCTCTCCATCGCTTGCCATCTCAGAGGAAAGAGCACAGCGTGAGAATCAAACAGGATCCAAGTACAATTCTCAGCACAGGAAAACGGATGGATGCCATGCATAAACACTGCTGCAGTCAATTTAACAGTTGAGGGAGTATGTGAATTATCTTGGACCCAATTCAAACTGGATATAAAGGTCATGTCCATGGAAGGTCCCACATCCTTACAGATCCCTAGCAGTGAATGGAATTACAGTGAGACACAAAACCTACCCTGCAAACCACAGCAGAGGTGAAACAGGGGATGTGCTTCTGATGATGCAGAAACTTGGGAGGAAATATTTACAATCTTTGTCATGCACATAGAGGTTAAAAAAAAAAAACAAATAAATAACTAAATACCCAAAATTACAAGGGTCCAAACACCAGGACCAGATTCTTTTAGACCTTCTGCCTCTCCCTTCTGAACAGCTACTTGCCATGGTGGAAAATTTAATATAATGAGATCAGCTTTGCTATTTTAGTCTCAAAAGTGCAGATGGAGCACATGCCTGCAGAGAGTAATGTTATCTGTATTACTGCAATGTCTAAAGATCCCAATCACATGCGCACCATTGAAATCTCAGAGAAAACTCTTGAAGAAAATTCCTGCCAAAATCAGCTTTGCATGTGAACTAAGGACAAAATGCAACCTGTGGATTTAATTAAACCAGCTGAGGTAACCACAGAGAGGAAACATGCAAAACAATCATAGGTGAACACATAGGTATGGTCAGCTTCGACAGCATCCTGCAGGAAACTGTTGCAATCAAGTGCTGAAGGGTTTTGTTTGTTTGAAACCTCTAAGTTGCATTTTGGAAAACAGTTCTTTTGATCTTTAGTTTAGATAAAAAAATATTAAAGCAGCTATGGATTTTAGTTGGCCGTCTGCTTACTTTGAGAGAAGGACTCAGTCAGCTGTGGCAACAAGAGCAGAAGGTTAGAAGTGTGCACATATATACAAATACTATTTAGAACACAGAATTTCACTGAAGGTTTCAACTCACTTGTGATCTCTGCTGGTAGAAGGTCATGTCCAGCCTCTAGGCACATGAAATCTCTTTTGTTCACTGCACAGTAAATACAAAGCACACAAAACAGAAGGAAACCTCTTTCTAGATTTCACATTTAGCGCTCACTATATGGGCCCATCACACATGGACTTTTTTATTAAATTCTACCACATTAAGCCTACACAGTTAAAATTGTACTATGATGACAACATAATCCACCTCCATCATCTTCTTCAAACCATCCATAGGGGAAGGCGTAACCCCCAAAGTGCAGCATGTGTAAACTGAGTTACCTGTTCTATTTGCTTTAAAATATCACAGTCCAGTCCTCAGTGGGGGAATATGAACACTTTACAGACTATCACTATCATTCATGTTGTATTTAAGGTAAGAAGATAGGTACATTGAAGTATCATTTTTCAATTATACAAAGCCTAGAGTTTCTTTGAAGTAATTTATTGAATAACATCTGTCATCATTCTAAAGGGTCAGTGGCTGATATAGTCGAAGTTAGGGAGTCGAACATTTTCAGGGATAATAGTGACTACATAAACACTAATCACTCCATTAATTTAGTAGTCAGTGAGGTGGCATGTAGCTACCATAGTAACACGCACAAGATCAGCTGTTTGCTTCCAAGAAGTTCCTACGCTTCGCTCAGCTATTCTGCCACGATTTTTAAAGACATGATGGAAAAAAATAAAAACACATCCTGTATCTTAGAACTCGCCTCTTTCTCTGCATTTCCTTAACAGAAGAGAGAATTCCTCAGAAGAGAGTTTCACTGGTTTTGATGAGAAAGTACCACTAGTGAATGGGAAACAAAGTTTCTGGAGCCATGATCAGCGACAGCCCCGCTAATCTTGCCTAGAGAGAGCGCACAACCAACACCACAGAGACGGCACACACCCTAGGAAGATTCACCTTCCCAAGCATTTCTACAAGGGCTACACACAGAGATTATTTCATGCAGTAGTCATAGTAAAAGGAGGTCTTGGTATGTAAAAGTTATACACTTTTTCTATTATGCTCTTAACCACTGTCAGTAACTCCAGTTAATTAATAGCCACCTCTCTTCTTTGTACTTTACAGACACCTCTATCCAATTTCATTTATATCACACTCTCTTACATACACAATTCCAATATTCAACAAGTCTCAATATCGTCCTGAGAGAGAGAGGGAAATGAGTGAGAAGGAGGGGTGGGGGCAAAATTTAAAGATCTAGGAACAGAGGCAGGGCAAGCCACAAGGCAGAGCCACTCAAGGCTGAAGTGGCAAGGACACACAGCTGTTCTGGCTTGCCATCCACTGTGCCCACCACCTAGTTAAAATCTATACCTATAGCACAGATTTAAAAAAAAATTTTTTTTTAATATTTCCACACAGGCTACTGACTGAATAAACGAGAGAGTCATGACAAACCCGAGAGAAAGGAGGAGGGTGTAGCTAACTGGTTTGTATTTTCAGGAAGGAATTAGCCTGGTGTCATATCAAAATATACATATTATTCTGAATTTATTGTTATGGTAAAAGCTTGAGAAGTACCTGTAGGCATTACATTAAAAACTTATACACCATTAAGCATCTTGATCTAGACATTTAAATTACTCCCATGGGATGTCTGTTTGAGAAAGTCCAGCCTGCCTTATGGCAAAGCTAATCTTCACATATCTGTTTCACTTTTTATCCTTGCACCTGCCTGTAATAACAAGATTAAGAATTAATCTGGCAGAGGGATGTCTGTCAAGGAATACCCTTTTATCTGTTGATTTAGTCATCAGAATTACAACCAAATGGAGCTCCAGGCCTGTGCAAAGGGAAGGTGTTTATTGTGTTATAATTCAAACTCTGAAAGGAAGGCACTGCAGAAGTCATGCTTGCAGCAGGCTGTGTCACCAGACTGGGCAGAGGAAATGATTGGGAGGGGGAAAGAGACACTGGAGTTTTCTTATAGAAGTATATTCTTATTTAACTGTTAGGGCCAGAGGGAAGATTTTGCATGTGATCTCTCCACATAGTCAAAAAAAAGTAAAGAGGTCTGGATCACTTGCAGATCCAAGCTCAGTCATTCAGGAAGTGTTTAAAAAGGAGTACAGACCCTTATCTTTGTGAAGCCAGGCTCCATTCACAGAGCTCGTATCTCCTCATCCCAAGTCACAACTCCCAGTTGCGTCAGTGCTGTCTGCTTAAAGGAGTTTGTTACCATCTCCAGGCAGAACCTGCTAGTTCAGGGAAGTTTCTGCACTTGTGGCAGACTTTGCCATATTTATCAATAAAAGCTGCCACAACCTACATACAAAAGAAAACTCAAAATACGTCCATGTACCACAGACCCACTAGCAGGGAATGAATGAGAGGGGAAAACAGTGCAGCAAAATAAGTTGTTTTCAAAGTTGAATGCCAAAAAAAAAGTGATAAGAACTGGATTCAAGAGACATAGGAACGTTTATTTTTTGGGGACTGTTTTGAAGCTTCGCAATTTTCCATTGTGCTGATAAGCTCAAGGCAACTGCCATGAGAGGCCATCCCAAAATTCGGGATAATAAACCCTTTGTTAGATCAGACGGAAAACAACAAAACATTCACAGATCAGTTTTATTTACTACAAGAAACAAAGGGCAAATGTATTCAAAATACACATAGGAAGAAACAAAGCAGATAGCAAATGAGTCTGAAAGAAATCCCTTTCAAGCCAGGCACCAGCGAGTGACTCCCTGCAAGGGACACCACTGTAAGGAAACAAACGCTGTTTGTTCTCAACTGACTGCACTTCCGCCTCCTCCCCTTTCATTCAATATCGGGTGCTAGTGATGCTCCCTCCACCTCCATGACATGCTGGTTGCAAATACTTTTATCTCAGTGAGGAAAGCAGGCTGCAGAAAGCATATGATCACACGGTAAGTTTACACTTATATTTGCTGGCGTGATGGGGAAAAACCCTCTATCAAATAGGTTGCTTAATTAGCAAATGTAATTAAATATTAAGTATTATTATGTGGAGCGTGTGGATCTTGGGTAAATTCAGCAGAAGAGTGTGTGCTTAAGGAGCAACTGGGACAGCTGTGTACATCTGCAACCTTTGCTTTAAAAGCAGTAAATGCTGCACAGTCAGAAAAAGAAAACAAACTTCCCCCGTTTTGTCCTTTGTACTGGAAGTCTGTTGCCCGAATGCTATTGTTCCTGAAGGAATTCAGCGCAAAGTCTGCAGAGACAAGCCAGAGCCCCTCACCCCCTCCTATTACTCGGTACACAGTTCCCTTCCCGGTAGCCGACAGCTCGCAGTTCTGACAATGCGGGGAAAGAGGAAAAGAATGGCAGAGGGAAGCAGAGCACAGCCGTACATTGCAGAATCTCTCCATATTCTCTTGCCAAACAAAGCCAGTACTCAAAAAGACAACGAAGATGCAATAGGACCATACCAAATCCATGCCTCTGAGCAGCGAGGGGCTCTCCAACAATGCATTCAAGCAACAGATAGAGATTTACCTTCAAAATGCAGGCCATGTTCTCTCTCTATCCTTCCTACCACAAAGCAGCAGGATTCTACTTTGTGAGCAGCAGTTCCAGTGTCAGGCAAAAGGCTGGTAGAGCTGCAAAACCGCTAGAGCCTACATTCCTGGAGATCCAGATAAGGGCACCACGCATCCAGGATCCGTTAGTCATATTAGTCTTCTTATGCTCCGTTTGTTCCACCCATCAGCTCCTGCCACTGGCCGGGAGCCAGCCCGGTACCTCCCCTCCGTCACATGACCGAGTTTGATTCATGGCTCCAGCATGTATTTTTGTGAGCTCCAGGACGCTCTCGCGCAATACTATAAGTACAAATGGCAGTCTATAACTCGCAGATGTTTTGCAACGGTTGGAAATCAAGCTGCTTGTTTACAGTTAATCCCTCTGCAACTCTCTAGCTGTTCGCAGGGGACAGTTGCTGCTAGCTGGTCAGAAAAGTCCAAACTCGCTCTGTTATTTGGGCTCTAAAAATCCTTACGCTGCTTCTTAGCATGGAGTATTGTTTTATTTTCAGCCCTTTTCATTTTACAGCAGGCTTCCCTTTGTCTGAAGGCTGCAGCTGCTTCCCTCAGAGCTAATCATTATCAGCAACCAACACAAATATCCCGCCAGAGGTGCTCGCATTGTGCTGCCCCTGCCTTTTTGTGTAAAGGGCTGGCATACATCACAGGGAATGGAAAGTGCGGGCTGGTTTGGGGTTTTTTATTTGTGCAAGTGTGATAAAGGCTCTCTGAACTTTATTTGGGCTTTCCTACACTGCAGTGGGATTAACTGCAGGTTAGTGCATTCAACTGTTGAAGAAATTCTTCATTTTACATCATCTCATTAAATTCAAATTCTTCTCTTGCATATCATGCTCCACATATTATGAAGGTTTCACTTCATATTTGTGGCTTCTCCTGCAGTCTCTTTCTCCCCCTTTTACACTTTCTCAGTACTTCTCATTACCACGTCTTGGAACCCTTTGCATTTTCTGTACTTGGCACCTTCCCTGTATTACTTGTGTGCTACATTGCTTCACTCCTGCTGCTTTAATGCATACCAAAGCTCTCCCTCTCCCTTAATAAATTCCTTGTAGTGGATGTCTTCATCCTCTCTGCAGCGACTCAGGGTACCTGTTTACATGCAGCCAATACGTTCCAGTTAATGTTATGAAACTGCTTACCATGGAGCTCCTGAATACACGGAATCCATAAGGAGTTAGTACTGTGCCGCACATCTAATAATCAATGCTGCTCCCTGCCTGGCAAGCCTCTCCTCTCCAGGTGCAATCCCTCAAGACAGTAAGTAGGTTGAAACTAAAGGAATTAGCTGTCCTCATTTCTGTGCAGGGGGAGATCATCCCCAAGAGCAGAACAGAAAGGGACTAGGGAGGCTTTCTCCAGCCAGCTCACACTCCTTGGCTGCCTTCCTGCGCACTTCCAAAGAAGATGCCAATTTGTGGAGAGGTGGTGCAAAGGCCAAACAGAGCGCTGTAGTTTTACACAGATCCTGCAAACTCCTCAGCCCCTCTCACCACTGGAAATCCACCTTTTTGCTCAACTACAGCCACAAGCCAAAGCTCTTGAGCTGAAAGTCACAGTGTTGGGTAGACTAATGAAAAAAGCTCACTGAGATTTCTGTCAGTTGTCTAACATAAGGAAATGTCTAAACAACAACAACAACAGCAAAGATCAGTGGAAGAAGCTTGTGAGGGAGGAACCTATGGTCTTTTTTTATTAGAAACTACCACCAACCAGTGTTAAATTATTCTGGATTGTGGTTTATGCCTCTCTAAAGAGTAGTTATTCATAAGGAGTTCTGTAACAAAGCTCTGTTTTTTAATGAATAAGATACACAAATTATTCTCTTTTTTCTGATTAAAAAAAAAATAATTGCCTATTTTTCTCTCCAGCAGTCAAGCATCTAGTTTTTCTGGGACTGAAACTATTCCTTCTATCTGTGTGGTGGGCATGGCAAAAACTTCCATCTGAGACAGATGAAAAATATTTCATCCCCTTCCCCACCCCACTCCCCCCTTACCAACTCTGTAATGAAGGAAAAGAATGAGACTTGGAGAGAGACTGTCCTGGAACGGTCAACCCTTTTAATATGTCCAAAGCATTGAGGGATTTCCAGTGAATTATATTCGTTAAGTAATGGCATAGATGTGGCTAGGTGTCTTGTTTTAAGCATTTCTCTGAGATACTTTTATTCTAAACACCACATCAGACAAAATATGGTGACCTTTAACTTTTTGACTTTTTGTAAATGGACATTTATCTTAAAGATACTTCATCATTACTTCACTCCAGCAACAGCCATCCTTCCATCCCTCTGTAACTTGCCACAATCCAGCCACCTCACATTCACCTGCCTGCCGAAATGCTTGTATGTCACCTTTTTAAGGGCATAACAAAAATAATGTCTTAGACTGTCCAACAGGCAGCTACAGCCTCTCTAAATTTTCTTAGTTTAGTGAAATACAGTCAGATAGATTTTCTGGAACACTACAAGTGCTGCAAGTGCCCATGAGTTGCTCACAGTGTGCAGAGGGTCCTGTTGGCCATTCCCAGGCAACACGGATCCCTGAAGCAGCAGCTGTTGTTTTAGACAATGCTCTGCTGGTGCTTGTAAGCGAGCCGTGTGAAACTCAATGTTTGTTCTCTGCAAATAGAGGCAAAGCTTGAATTTTTTCTTCCAGAACTCAGTTTAGAGAGGAGAAAATCTAAACCCATGTCTTTCAGGCAACGATGCACTTTTTCTTTAAGGAGGAATAGGAGATTTCACTTTATTTGCTCCTGGGGACAAGAACTGAAGGTGTGACTCTAGCTGAGAACACTGTAAACAGCAGCAGAAAGCCCTGCCTTAGGCTGAACTAATTCCACCACAGAGAAACTACATGAAGAAATGCATCCACCACATGAAGAAAGCAAACAAACATTGTAAGCACATCTTTTCCATGAGCCTTATGAAGTGTTTAGCTTGAACTTAGAATGCTCTTGAAATCAGCTTGAGGTCAAACACAGCTCACTCAAATTTCAGTCGCACCTGCAAATTTCCATCCAAAATGAACACCGTTGTTGTTGCCTGGTAGGGATGTCAAAGGCAGTATGAAACTACCTTTTAAGTCTGAATCATTGTGACAGGCCACACAAAGTCATTACTTCTAGTTCTGAGGACAAAGACCTGGCATATTTACCATCTAATTCAAACCCTGCCAATACATTCCTATGGAGGCACAACCTTGGGGAAAATACAGGTGTTTGGGCAGCAACCCTTTTCAATTCTAGGTCTTAAAAACTAATTCTGTCATAATAAATCAGTCCTTTGTGGAGAATGCTGATTAAACCTTAATTTGCAAAGATTAGTACAGCAACACAATACCAGCATTCAAGTAAGAGTTTCTCTGTAATGCCAATATGGCTAGTTATGCCAGGCTAGGCTGTGCCGTGAATATGGCTCAATTAGTTTGTTAGGTGAATGGACAGCATGTAGCTGATGAAGCTGTACTTTCACCTACAGTAAGATCTTTGAAGCCAAAACCTCACAAAGAGGTAACAGACTTAAACATTAAATTAATTTGTTAATCCCATACTCTGTATTTTGAAAGTGCCTGCTTTAGAAAGTCTGAAAATGATCAACTTCTCACTAACAGTTGAAATCATACACTGTCTCAACTAGTGAAAATGTGCCAAAAGGGAAGAAACTATTTTTATACTTGCTGCCACTACAAAGTTTTATCAGGCAGGGATGACACAAGATGGCATTTCTCACCCTTCAGGTGCAATCTGAGTCAGTGAGGGAGTAACAGATCTGCTCTATGTTATCAAGACAACTTATCTTCCCAACCTTCTGTATCAATTTTTCCTTACCATGTGTAACTCACCATTAGAGTTAAGCAATGTAAGCTACTCAGCAGCCCAATAGCAGGAGAGAGGTAGAAGATGAGATGATAGAAAGACAGCCAGCTACGATTTGAACAGGAAGTCTTATCAAGTTATCAAAATGTTACATGTAATTTTAATTTAAACTTTTTCATGAGCCTGACTTTTCAGGTAAGAAAAAAGGCTTAATTAGGCTAGTGTGCTTCACTTCAGAGTTGAGCTCCTGCTACACTGTCTGGAGTCCAGAAGCTGAGGAGAACATATGAGGCTTGATACAGCCTGCATTATACCTTTACTTTTCAGAAAATCTGTACAGCTTAACACAAGCATGACATATACACACATTAGCGAAAGAGCCCAACTGGAAGTATTGCCCTACACGGCTTCCTTCTCGGCACAATTCATCTGTACCTCACTCAGCTGCAGGACAACCATGCCGCACTGGGGGAGAAAAAAAAGCAAAAGGTTTAGTTCTGGAATACTTCTGCATGTTTTACTGGCAGGAGAGAAGGATTGCTTGGCATCATTAATGATATTAGAAATTCAGCTCGTCACCTCACTATCATTCAGTGTCATGGTAACTATTTAGCATAGCCACACAGCACTTTCAGACCTTCAATGTTCTTGAGTCCCACCATCCCTTTTCTAATACACACGTACAAACACACTCAAATCCATGCCTCCCAGCTAAACATTATTACAAATAAATTAAAAATACCCACACAAAATGGAGTCTTAGACATAACAGGTTTAGGAAAAAAATTCCCTCTTTACACTCTAACACAAGACAAATCTTTGAACAAGGTAAACTCTACACTATTTTATATCTATAGGATATAAAGGATATAGTCTATCCTATATCTGTAGTATATGGCTTTTATACAAAGCAAACAATGTTGTCAATAAATATTTACTATTTAAAAGAAAATTTAAAATCCACAATATGTTTAAATGCATGAATATTCAGAGATTAAAATGCAAAGGTCTGTAGAAGTTCCTGGAAGCAGAACAGAGCAAACCCTACAAATCAGTAATCTTTTCAAAATGTTGTAATTTTGTTTTCAATCCAAACTCCTCTGAGAACTTCAGGTTTCTCCTTTTTGAGTTGCATATTAAACAGTAATCATTTTACACTGAACTACAGATTGTTCTATTTTATATTAATGAAAAAGTGTATGTCATATCTCATTTGTGAACTTGTTTTAACAGAACAAATGGAATTTAAATGGAATTTAAAATGCAGGAAAAAAAAAAAACATGATCAGAGAAGAACACTGTCCATCTTCTCAGGCAGCTTTCCTCTAACTAAATGAAACTAAGCAACTCTGAAGAGTGCTGTGTCTGCTTATGCCACGAGCTGTTTTGCTTGTATAAAAATAATAAGATAAACAAACATATAACTTACTGCATATAACTTACTCCAGGAGAAGAAAACCTACCAATAATATTCTGAAGGGCATTCAAAAACTTCATGATGTGTTTGAAAATGCACTGTAATTTAAAGGTAACGTTGATGCCTGGAGAATACAGTTGGTTGATAGGCATTTCTTGCAAGTTCTTCAGCCACGGACATACTTGGGTTTTCCACTATTAGATTTTTACATTCGTTGCTCCTATTATCAATGCCTTACACTCCCGCTATTTTTATGACATATCATTCTAACATCACAAAAACATTATTTCACACTTAGATACGCCCATGTCGATTTGCCCTCTAACGAGATTTTATCTTGGAGAATACAGCTGTTCACATAAAAGGAGCTTAGGAAAAGGAACCGGCAACGACTTCAATCACAGTACTGAAGGCCCTAAATTGGAACAGAAAATTTAAATGCAGCATTTTAGCTTAGGAGAATACCTGCTCTTGAACTGTAGAAGCAGAGACTGTCCCCTGCTGTGCTTCCTCCAAAGATCTGGTCAGCTACTGGTTTTATGGGCTAAGCTCTGTTATTATCCAAGCTGCCCGTCTTTTGAAAGAAACCTGTCCCTATCCCTTCCCGAGGCTTTATCTAATGTTTCTTTGCACTTGAAAGGAAAACATTAAAAGCACAGCAGTAAGAACAGATTTATTTAATACAGGAGTGGATTAATTTTGTTCGGGGCAGGGTGGGGGGGAGGAAGTGTGGGATGGGGTTTTTTTTGACCTCTCTCATGTAACATGTCTAGAGGGGCTCAGCCCCAGCACTGTCAGACCTGAGACACCCTGCTCAAGAGCACCCTGCTATATATCATACCATCACAAAACTCTGAATCCCAAAGCCCTATCTTGGTCTTGAACGAAGAATTGTCCTTCAGCGAAAATAAGTAAATAAATCAATCCATCTGTATTCTGGGAATGAGATGGGAACTTCAGAACCCTTTTTTTGCCAGGGACAGGGAGGTTGTGAAGAACAGGAACCCATCTCTACTTCACAGAGCTGAAAAACAGGGGAAAGATAGCCCCTGGCACTCACCTTGCCTAACCAGTGTCCCATAAGTTATCCTTTTGGGCACTGTATAGACCTCATCACTGCCACCATCCTCTGAGGGATGGGCTCTGAGCGGGGACAGCAGCAGCCACTGCTCAACGGGCTTTGCTCTGCCATGAACAGAAAGTCAGAGAGATGTGCCATGCCACCAGGGACAACCGCTCTTCTGCCCCACATCTTCTTAAAAGACAGAGGGAGCGGCATGACAGCCAGGATAGAGTCCAGGACAGAGGCTGCACATGGCTGGGGTCCAGAAAAGTCAGATCCTGAAGGCAGATTTGGCCTATGGTGCAGAACTTTCTAATTAAAACCAGCACAACTGCAACACAAAAGCAGTCAACGTATTTTTTCTAATCTTCTTCTCAGGTTTTAGAGTTCTTTGTAGTTACAGGCTTTCAACAGAAAAACAGACAAATGTAGTCAGAAATGGGTCCAATTTTGCAATAATTTATCACCTGCACTGGCTCTATCAAAGCTAGCAGCATGCACAGGATTATAGACTAGCACCAAGCATAACTTGTGGCCATGTTTCTTTGAACATTATGAATTAGCATTATTTTAGCATTCTATAAATAGATCTGTAACATGACAGCTGTAATTTTAGGAACAAAAAATTGTTTCACAGATGTTTTTTGTCTTGAATGTATTTTATTCAGTTATGGCCCCAATGTTTAGATATGCAACAAAAAATGTTATTTATATACCAGAAAACTAAGGAGCATTTTCTTGTTAACAGAGGTGTCATGTAGAAAGATGTACCGAGTTGGTCAGAAACTCACTAGAATCCGTGTATTCCTGTTTTTAAACCTCATTCTGTACTTGATTCCCCGATTTATGAAACCAATTAAACTAGCATACTGAAATTCAGCTCTACTCTTTCCATTAAAATTCTCTCAATGAAATTCCCTTCTTGGCATATTTAAAGTCTTACCTAGCCACAGTGCAAAAAACGGAAACAGTAAAAGCTGCTTACAGATCTTGAATCATGAGCTTTACTCCTCTGAATCCTAATAAACTGATACCCTACTCCCCTATTAAATCCACACTGTTCTTAAAGGTTTTAGAGACACTAGCCAGCCATCACACTGTGTCCTAATGTCAGACTTTGCTCCACTGGATATAAAGAGAAGAAAATATCTACCTTGTTATTAAAGCTGCTTTCACCTGTGAAAATTGCCAGTTGCAAAACTCTGCTGTACTTCCAAGAGTCCATCTCAAACTATAAACATATATCCTCAAGAAGAAGGCTTTTATATTTTCCAGAATATCTGATAGCTATCATACCAGCCTTTTAACAATTAAAAGGATTGCATGGAATATATTTTAAGAGAGACAAGGTTCCAAGTTTGTAACTGACAACAGTTTTCTGACAGTCTTCTACACTGCTGCGTAATACCAAACTAGAAGACAAAAAGGTGCAGTTAAGTGGATTTAAGGAGCTTAATGAGCTAGAGAACTTTTGGATACTGCCTTTATCGGAACAATCAACAACCTTGACTTTAAAGATTTAGAGTTCCAAACACAAAGATTGAATTACACACAAATCACATGATTGAAAATATGCAATTAAAGTTGTAGAATTGAACACAAGAATAAAGAAATACAGCAATTCATTTTGTCTGTGCAACTTAAATTTAGCCTGGGTATACAGACCTCAGAGTTTTTAAGTGACGTGATCACACAGTTCTTTCCCCAGAGAAGGTTTTGGGGGTTTTTGGTTGGTTGGGGTCTTTTTTTTTTTTTGATTCATTTTTCCTCACTTTTCTAGTTCAAAAGATGGAACTTGCAAAAGATGAGAATGAATCAGCATTACATGAATATGCTGTTTCCTACAGGATCACTGCTTCACTTACTGGAAAAATTATACAGTGAATGAGAAATGGTTTTAAGGAAAAACTGCAGAAGTAGTCTGATGATTTAAACCATTGAAAGCAGCTGTGAAGAGGTGGATTCTGAACTTGTCTCCAACAGAAATCCTCTGCAATGCGCTCAGAATTAATAGCTAGGAACTAGTATTATTTTTCCTCATTTTCTGGTCTCCCAATTTGAAACCATAAGGGCTTATTCACTGATGCACTGGGTACTTGCAGCTGCAATTGAAGGTAATAAGAGTTATATTTTGAGCATATTAGTATGCTCAAATAATAATATAACGCTAAGTAGTCTGAAAAAATCTTCGGCACCCTATATTGGACAGCAACATAAGTGGACACTAACCGTTTTTTCTGTGACTCACTCTCTTCCCTATAAAACAGTAATAACTTTTAATGTGAATGTCATATTAGAGTGAATGGCATAAGAGTGTCCATTAGGAAATTAAACATCCTGTCTTCAGGAAATGCTTTCACTGTCATGAAGTAATATGTGGCATAGGGCCACACTTGGGCAAGGAGGAGCAAACAGAATATTAAATAGCTGCTCTCCGCCTGCATCCGACCAACCTGTGCGTGTAAACAAGTCAGGGGCATCAGAACAAAAACTATGTTATTGATCACGTTATTTAGAACTATGTATAATGTTTAGGAGATAATTTGACCAAATTAAGACTGCAGAGGTAATCAGCTTAGCATTTTAAACTTTTGAATGCCTAGGTTTTTGATTTAATACTATTTTTGTTTTAGTATCTCAAATCAGAGGTACAGATTCCATCTCCTGCCATTACAGTGGCACTCAGCGGGGTTGTCAGTAAAGTTTTCTAACTTCCAGGACCATCCGAGACACCACTCCTCAGAAACCAACAACTCACACAACAGTAGTCACTTCTAGACCTAGAGTACACCACACAACCTTGCTGCTACTGTGTATCGGGGAAAAGAAAGGCAGGATCCTGTCCTGTGACAAACCCAAATCTACTTAATACTGACTACTGAATCTACCAACTCTGTTATTTAATAGAATACAATTGAAGTTGTCTCTACCAACATAACCTTTCTTAATCAAAAGCTACAGAAAGAGGGTATGTCATTGTTATGCTAATGTTGAGATGAGAAAAAAAAAAACACGAAAAATCCCACATTATTTTAAGATGCCCAATAACTTAAGAAACCAGAAGTCTCAGAGTAAGTCCATTTAATGGTCCAAATAAAGTGTATATAGTGGTTCCTGGACAATTAGAAAAGTGATGTGTTTGTTAATTTTGATGATTTATGATTTCTAGTGATCCTAATGTTTTCTTCATAGTCATTTTAGAGTTTTCAAAAAGGCATGAAGTCGTCTGTTAACAGTTTCTCCAGACAAAGTGGAAGATGCATACATCCATTACAGTGGTAAAAATAGTCAGACCACCACATCTTTGTGTTTTAAAAAGCCAGTTTCTTGGGCAATTTAATCCTGCCATTCATCCCTCTAAGCCAGTGAGGGACTTTATTGACTCTGTGGCCTTCAGTGTAAAATACCAGATTTTGTAAAGCTAATTCAATTTGCAGTTTTCACTGGAAGTAAGCTTTGTATCTCCAGGAGAAGTTCCACATGTCTTCAATCACAGTCACCTACAAACCTTCATAACTATCCATCCTCCCACACTACAATTTAAATATATCTGTTAAAATATTCTCAGGAGTTTCAGTACATATTTACTAATATTGCCCTATAGTCACAGCCTATGTCCCAGTAGCAAAGGAATAAGAACATGGAGCCAAAACCATTTGAGAATGTCTAAGTGAAATGTGTTCATAATGCAGATTTTTAACATTAATGTGCAAGACAAGTAAAGAGTTTTCCTGTCCCTATATTTTCAAGACTATTATCAGCATATCATTTTTCTGTCCTTATTATTGATAGCGTAACCATTAGTGTTTGCAAATCACATAACACCATGATTCTCTTGCAACATAAGTGCAAGTAATGTAGTATGTGAACACCAAGGAGGGAATAAACTAAGTATAAAGAGATATTTTACATAGAAAACATTTCAGAAACAAAAAATAACTTTAATCATCCTCAGGTGGGTAACACTCCTTATTTCATTTTCCCTCAGATTTATTTACTAGAACTAGTGTTAATCTCAATAAAACTACAGTATTTCTGTTAATCCACGAGAAAGTATAAAAATTAAAAATAGCCTGTAATTTATCATGTACACCATAATACAGTTTTATAACATTTTTATTATTTTCAAAGCCTTCTAGGATTTTCTTTATCAAGATGTGACAGAACTCTTCCCATAGCTCAGTTGTCTCTCTAAAATACTGCACTACATGATAAAGAAAAAGCTTTATAGTTGGAGATAAACTTACTGTGTCTGGCTTTCCCTTTAAAAAAAATTTACAATGGCATTTGAAGAAATTGCAGCACCAGATTTCATTGACACTGAAAAAAAAAATACATACTAGGAGCTAAGACTGAATTTATGCCCATTTAGACATTTTGTATAGCAGTCATGGAAGCAAGGAGTTGTCAGACAAGGCAAATTAAGGGTTTTACGGACTGGTTCAATTTAAGTTCTGTAGTCCACATGCAAGCAGGATGGCTGCTCACACCAGAAAGTGTCAGAACACAAGGATAGCCTAGATTTTATTTTTTTTTAAATGCAAGACTAAATGAAACACCTATCTGCAACTACAGAGTTCCTCCATTTTATTCATCTGAAATAATCTTTTTCAGTTAAAGGCTCCTAAAGTAGGGGTGCATAATGTTGGAGTTGGGGGCAGGGACATATTTAATTATGTTGGACTAATCCTATCCTTTAATCCCTTTAAGGAAGTATCATTCCAGAAGTGGATGCCACAGTAGAAATGGCCAGATCTACTGGACTTTGCCCAGGACCATATTTACATCCTTCTTGGTATAAATCACAATCCTTAGAAGGGAGATACAAACCTGACTGTTCTGTGAGGTCTTGAACAACTGAGAGGCAACTGGTTCAGAACTGTCAGGAAGGACAGCTTTTTAAGTCATAGCTCTGTCATAGGACGAGTGGCAATGGCCTCAAGTTGTGTCAGGGGAGGTTTAGATTAGGTATTGGGAAAAATTTCCTTACTGAAAGAGAGGTCAGACATTGGAACAGGCTGCCCAGGGAGGTGGTTGAGTCACAACCACTGGAGGTGTTTAAAAAAAACACATGTAGATGTGGCACTTCAGAATATGGTTTAGTAGGCATGGTGGTGTTGAGTCGACAGTTGAATTTGATGATCTTAGAGGTCTTTTTCAACCTATAATTCTATGATTCTATGATACCCTTTTTATTCTTGGAATATTTGCTTTGCAAGTTAACATTTATCTACCCTCTTCTGATAAGAGCAGAGAACTGCATATTGCTGCGGTCCTGTAAAAAACTTATTCTAATATACTAGCAACCAGTAAAGAGTTCCCCTTATGGAAAAATAAAGAAGGTCATCAGGCTTTGCAGTCACACTTCCCTTCTGTGAACCACGCAGTTGCTGTTATTGCTGTAGTCTAAGGGCTGTAATATTATTAGGGTGTCAGTCAGGACTAAAAGGTCTTAGGATAATACAGGGCAGGGAGGAAATACAGAAAAACAGAGGTGAGACAGGAAATTACCCCTATTGCAACTTTGAGAGCATTTCCTTCCTTCCCTGGTACTATTTTTAAATCCCACAAAGTGAAGCATCAGCAGTTCCTCCAAGGGGACAGCAGCTCTGCATTATAAAGGTAAATGCACAAGGCCACTGACTGGCACATTTAAATAGACTGACATCAGGGCTGGGTAAAGAGCTGGCAGATTTGTGTTTAATCCCATTTTCACAAACAGAAATGGAAACTGTTTTCCTAAAGTGAAATTCTCTTCCTTTAACATAGCTGCCCAATTATAAGCCCTAGGTAAGTGAGAGCAAAGTTGTGAATTTTCAAAGCAGCATATTAAACCCACTTGAGATTTTAGTAACATTTACATTTCTACAGTGTGCACAGTTATTTCTATCTGGGTTTCAGAAGAAGGCCGTTATTGGCATTGCTTGAAGCTTTTCTTATGCACAGTCAAAACAAACACTGTTACACAAAAGAAGATCAGTGGAGGGGCAGGACAATTTAGCTTTGAATATATTTCAGACAGTAGCTCTGCTTTGCTCTGAACAAAGCTTTTGGAGTTTTATCATGCTATTCTCTCTGTCCTTGAGAATAGCTGCAGAGAGATGTGGGATTCTTCCCCCTGCTCCTGCTCTCCATCACCCACACTTCCCTCTCTCCAAACCAGCTCAAAGCAATAGCAAGGATGAGTGACCACAGCCAAGCTAGAATAGCATTGGAGATCACCCACGTAGTATCACATTAATGTACTCAGGTAAATAAGTATGTGCTGGAAAATAGTAATTTTGATACAACAATGGGAGATGGCTTGTCAGAGGAAATTATTTCACCTGGAAAGCAAGCAACAATCTCCAAAAGCCACCATTTCTGCTTTACGGTTTACTACAGTTCACAAGAATAGTGAAGAAACTTTCAAGAGGCAAAATGAAACTAGATCAGGACTCTGCAAGTCTGAGAGGAAGAACCTGAGCGAGCAGACCAAGAGACAAGGTTGCTAGCACCAAGATCTCACCATGACACAGATGGAAATTTAAAGCTTTAAATCCTTTCTATATTCATTTATTTTCTATTTCCAGGAGAGATTTGCTCAAGTGTTTAGCACACATTTGCAGTTTGCTTCTAAAACCACACAAGAATTTTCAATAATGTGTGAGAAACTGGAAAATGTTCTCAAACAAAACATTAATCTATTTACAGGAACAGTCTAAATTTATCAACTCCAAGATTAGTGAAAGTTTCCTAATTGTGGCTGAAAAACAAGTAAACACTACCATAATTAAATCCACTGAGAAAGCAAACACCAAGAACTGCTCAGGAAGTCGCTAAACGTGCTGTAAAGTGATGTGACTACTCACAGAAGTCAGGATCTGCTCTCAAACAGTTTCAGCACATAGGACACTAAGTTTAGTGGCTGATTATACCACATGATGAAATCACAAAAAAGATCGGTTGGAGCTCAGGTTTATATTGGTGCTTTCAGTTCTTGTTTCAAGCTGCAGTGTCAGTGTTGGAACGTTTGATTCCAAAAGCACAGACAAATTATCTACACAGTGAAAAAATAAGCCCCACCAGGTGGTCACGTCACCCACCCCTTTCACAAGAAGTATGTGCATTTTTCGTGAGGTAAATGACAAGTGAACGTTAACACTGCTGGAACAGATTTCTCTCATAATTAAAAGTTACTTAATCATCTTCTATGCCAAACCTGTGCTGTTGCCTGTTAATCATGAGTATTCAAGGCATGGCTGAAAAGCAGTACTGCTTGGGGTGCAGACTAGTTACCTGCACAGCATCATGGTGCAATTCAAGTAATGCTGGCAACTACTTTCACAGACACCAGAGTATACTTTGTGTAATGGCCACTAGTTTTACTAAGTATGTAGCTGGCGGGGTTGTTGACTACAAAAAGCTCTTAATTACATTATCACAAGAAGAGCCACTTGTCTTCAGCAACAAATACCCCCATGAAGAGATTATTCTGCTTCAGCGTACTCTAGTTTGAGCACAATATTCTTCTTTGGGATTATCCTTGATACCCATACATAATAGTATCCTTTTTTCCTGTTTCTTGCACATACTACTACCAACATTTAATTATAAATAGAAACATTAAAGAAAGATAGGGGTATATTTAAAAACAAAGCCACCTGGGAAAACATGCTGTTGGTCCAACTCATCCCTACTTGTCATTACACTAAGAGCTGCGAAGATGAACAGTGAAAGTGAGGAACTGCACTGCTCATCCTCTTCCTCTGCAACATCAAGGTGGTTGTAGCCTGCTCTGGGATGCAGGCATGCCCTGGGCTGGGATGGCCGAGGCATAGCTGCCAGCTCTCCCAGAGAGTGGCAGAACTGTCCCCTCTGTTCTAGCAGAAACCTTTGCAATGGAAGACATCTCCATACCCTGCTAGGACAGGGAGAACTCCTGAACTCAGATAATGCCATCAATAGCCACTGTCTGGCCAGCTGTTTAAGTGGCATTCGTCCTGTACCATGCTGTTTGGTAACCTCAGTCAGCAGTGAAACACAGAACTCTGCTGCTCGACAGTTCTTGCAACGGTGCCGGCTAAATAGTGAAGTTACAAAATCTCATCTGTTTTCAATAAGCATCAGAAGGGAACTATTCCTGCATGCATACAAAAGCAGAAACTAAGAATTTGTTTTTAATTGAGAACAAGAAGTATTAGATTAGAGTCCTGTTCCAGGCCTGCGGACACAAGAGGTGCTGGAAAGCCCTGGGAGGTTGGTGTAAAGAACACAGAACTGCGGAAAGGATAGATACAAGAAAAAGCAGCTGCACCATGTACCAAGTCTGGCACATTTGAACAGGAGAGCAGAAAGATCTACGAACAAAAAAATAAAAAAATGAATTTTCTATCCAAAAATTGTATTTATTATAAAAACCTGTCTTCAGTCACAGACTGGCAAACTGTGTTAAACTGTCTTCCCATACATCCAAGATGAACCAGCTTGATTACAGGTTTATATAGGGACAAGCAAGCTGTGGTTGTGTAATAGCTTGAACTCATCTAAGCTCTTTCCTCTTCAGGATTAATTTTCAGCAAGAACAACTGCAGGAGGTGGCACCTGGTTGCAGAAGTGCTACTGCTAGTGAAGGAAAAAGTAAGAGTGAGTGAATGAGTGAGTACGCGCATGTAAGGGTAAGGCAGCAACAGAGTAAAGGCTGCAAGAAGAGGACAGTGACTGTTTACATTTGCTTAAAATGCCATGAATCCTTAGAATGACCACAGAAGTTTTTAAATCAAGATATAAGCAAAGCTCACATCCGAAGTGAAGAGCATAAATAGAGCAAAGAATTAATTTACTAAATGCAACAAACCTTAATGAAAAACAAAAATGAAGAGGAAAAAAAATGGATAGCAAATACAAAGTAGAATAGGAGGTAAACCTAAATGCAGGGTAGCACTCATGAGAATTATGGAGAGAATTGCGATAATGGAAAGTGTCCCGAGTCCAGGGTCATCTGAGCTACAGGTGATAAGGACAGCAAGATTGCTATATAAAGGACCAGCACAGTAATTCAATAGATGACATTCTGTGTGTAAGAGAAGAGCACACAGTGCAAGCCAGCAAAATCTATTTAATGCTCAGATTAGGACCAAGACATGACCTTGGCAGACAGATAGAAAATTGGATGTAAAATAGACATGAAAGCACCAGTGAATGTGATATAATAACTACAAAGGTCTTCCCAGTGTCATGCAAGAGAAGGAAGCAGAGTCATCCAACAAAGATAAATGCTGGCACAATTGTGAAACCACTGGGACAGTGCAAATTACAAAGAAAAAATTATACTGGCCTACAAGTCAGTTATTCTCAATTCTAGTAGACTGTTATCAGCCAACACTGCTGGATAATATTGGTGTCTCCCTGTCCACTTTCGAAAATAAGCAGAACACATTTTACTATTAAGCTTCTAGTGGATCACAGCAACATGACCAAGATGGTGATCTGCCTCATGAGACTCAGCATCATGCAAAATAAAATTTTGGTCTATGTATTTAAGAGAACAAGAAAAACTGGCACACAATCACAGTTAAAATCCCATCTGTGATCTGGAAGGAGCCAGGAAAATAATTGTAAGATAAAAATGAAGTGGCTTTATAATAAGGTTTTTTTTATCTGCTATGAAGTACTTGAGGCACAGTGCAGGGACTCCTGACCAGAGGTTGAACAGGCTGCTATGGCTCTGTGGTGCAACACAGTGCATGGCAGATACACTTAAAGTTCTGAAAGCTTGACATCTGCATTTGCACAACACTGCAACCAGTGTTGTTCTGAAAACAGTGAGATAATTATGGAAGAAAAGATGCCATAAAACTTTTATTTTTTAAAATGAAAAATATATTGAAATCTGAAATACAGGTGAGAATCACATAAAGGTTTTACTAGGTGCATGTCATGACAAGCTAGAAGGGTTTCTTTCTCCACCTTGGATTGATAAATTTCACATCAGATATTCCTATATGGCTATTGCATCCCAGAAGTAAAGTAGGATCCAAAAGAGTTGAGCTTATTAAATGATCTGCAACATAATTAGCCACCAGTGTGGGTACTTACGTATGTGTCTGTGTGTGCACATACACATGCATCTGTAGGTGTATGTATATAAAATGCCCATATTATTAGTTTCTTTTCTGTGGCTGTGAACATACTTCAATTTCCTCACATTAGCCTTCAAAATTATTTTACAGCATTTGTCTCACAGACTCTAATGGCTTAGTTACCTAATGAAGTAACAACTTAAATGGGGAACACTTAGATTTGTTTGCATGGGGAAGTATGAGAGAAGAAACCTTCCTGAAAGTACAATGAACAGAATTTGTAGTCAGCCAGCACTCTAGCAGTAGCAGAGCACAAGAACAATACTGGAGTCCAGCATTAGTGATCTCCAAGGCAGATTGTTTGCGAGGGGGGTATGCTGTGCTTTTAGACAGAGGGCTCCAACCCAAATTCCTATAGCTATGGCCTTCCTTTTGTGGATTCAAAGGCAAACCACTGCCACAGAAAAAAAGTAGTAGATTTTGGTCAAGCTTTCAGCAAAGGGCAATGAAACATAAAATAACATCAGAGAATAAACTTGTTAGCATCGAGCCCTCCAACTCCAGCTGAAGACTTTTGCTTAGGAGCATGCATGTGGCAATATTCAGAGAATGTACACTTTTAAAGTGACAAATTCAAGAGGCACCCAAGCACATACACTGACCTCCCTTCCCCTTCATGGTGTTTGGTTGGGTACAACAGCTCACTGCAGTTCTTAAATACCATTCAGAACTACAACAGTGTAACTCATAGCTTGTACTTAACAGAGACGCTCCAGGTGAGAAGATTGAATTACTTTTCCAACTCAGAGCTTTCTAACTTGCCCTTTGTAACCTTGCTGCACTCCTTTCCTTTCTACTAGTCCCAAGTGCAGCATTCTGATCGCACAGAAGATGTGAACTCAGCCCAATTTATCCAAATGTTATGTATTTTTATATTTTCAAATAGTTCCACAAATCTAGAGAGTGATAATATTTAAATCAGATATTGTATTTGTATTCTTATATTACCTGCAGCCCAACCAATGTGTTTTTATAAAAAAAAAAATTTAAAATAGGCATTCAGTGGTATGGACCAGGTTATGTTATAGAGCTAAAAGATCATAAAACAAAAATTGTCTGGGACACACAGAGGTGAGCAGGACCACCTGGGCCTGTCTTGTCTTACTTTGAAATCAGTCTCAAGAGGAGAAGGAATAAAGGAAAAATAGGTATCAGTCATCCCAGAGCAAATACCAGTAGCATGTTGAATATGGACCAAAAGCCAATCTACTATTTCTTGTTGGTAATGAAATAATGGAACGGGCTTGTCTGTCTGAATTTTCCACTTCTGTTCTAACAGTTGGAAACAGCTGACGTTGTCCACTAGAGTATTCAGAACTACTCAGAGATAAACCACAGGAAAATGGATGTACTTAAAATAAATAAATAAGCCTTCAATGGTCAGAGTCATGCTTCACATCGAATCCTTTCTTTTCTCAAGCACGACTGCCTTTCTTGCAGAGTTGAAAGAGGATACAAATCATGGCAATACTATTGAATGTGACTGGCCAAACATCATGTAAGATGAGCGGGAAGGAGGTACCACCCCTTTGTAATGCTCTAGTCTGGTTCCTCACACTAAAGAGACATTGTTATTGTCTCCATATATTTTCAATTTAATTTTTCAAAATTCCCTTGAGTTGATATATTGTGTCATTTGGACTTTATGCCTAGCATCACCCACAGTCCTGGTGTGGCAGCAGGTCATAATGCACACACAGGTAATGCCTTGCAGAAGAGTGAATTACTTCACTCGAATTGTTGTTCTTTGGAGCTAATTATCTTTTTGTCATCTTCCCTGGGAAGGCTTTTTGAGAAGAATACTGTCTCTGTTTCCCCCATTGCTGTTCCTCACAAACTCTGGTGAGTGAAACTTGAAATCTGTTGAAGATCCCTGTCCTCTTAAGAAACAGATCAGAAATAAGCCGTTCTTGATGAGCATTTTCAGATTTGTTATCTGTGTCTTCCCATTGCTTGCCAGAGACTCTCCATATGATTACTCTCTGAAGCTATGAGATCCCATCCAGCACAAGTGACCCTTACAAGCTGACAAAAATGAAACAAACAAGCAAGCAAGCCTTTGAGCCATGCTGGATGAACTCCATTTACAGCATACTCCCTCTAGGAAAAGCATAAATAGTCATCTATGCTTATATAACTAATTGAATTACTTCCAGAACTCCTTTCCCCCAGCTTAACATTCATAACCTCATAGGCAAGCATTTGACAGAATTTATTTCTTTGGAAAGATTACTGCCTTCACCTATTAGAGCTCTTATGCTCCTCAGTAATCAAGGGACCCTTGCCTGAAAGCAAAACCTCAGACTGAATCCTAGCACTTTCTCTTGTACTGCTGAATATGTGGTAATATTTTATACCTGTTAAATGATATCCTGCTCTTTTGAGAGGTTGAGCAGCCTTGGATTGACTGATGTTAGTCTCCAGAATAAGGTGGAAGGGGACAGTGATTGTTGCAGCAATCAGTGTGCTTCCATTGTACTTCCTAAATGAGTCCCCTCCTCCTAGCTAAAATAATGCTTGCTACAAAAATTCATAAGCCATGTCTTCGAAGATCTCATACAAGCGCTTTCTGTAGTCACAAAACATCCCTCCACAACTCCAAATCCAGCATCCCTCTGTCAAGAGCAGATATTTACAACTTTTCTTGTAAAAATCTCTCATTAAAACAGGGGAAGGAGAGGTATTGCTGCCTAGTTCCTACAAAATAGCCAGCTACAGAACACCTGCTAGGGAATTGGAGAACTTTATTCAATTTCCTCCTCAGCCAGAGGTTATTCAAACCTTCAGAGAGGATGTATAAGCAACCTTTGGTTTAAGGTATTCTTCAGTGAGGGCATCCTCCATCTCACATGCTGAACTTGGCCACAGTGTGACAAGGATATCAGTGAAGACCAGCGAAGGTAACCATCCCTTAGAGAGGTGTCCATGCTCATGTTGCCTGGGGCCACAGGTAATACAGGAATACAAACACGAAATAATCTTCGTGTGTCACAGGAACAGTCCAAGTCAAAAAAAAGTACTCTGGCCTAGCTCTACACTAGCCACCAGAACACCAAAAGGTAGCTAGTTTTTACTACTGCAGCTACATTGTTATGTCAGTTAGGTGAACAGCCCAGTGCACAGCCTGAGCAGGTCTGTCTCCACAGACTGACAGCCGCCCAGTGTACCCTCAAGCTCCCCATGACTCTGTACCAGGACTTTCAGCTAATCCTCTGGTGTTGAAGGCTGATCGTCTCTGTAGTCTATAAAAGCTATTATCAACTTGATTTGACTTTTACCTTCATACCTTCTTTTTAACTTGGGGCCATCCATCACTAAAGCAGTTTATAGAGTACTTCATACCCAGGGTTACAAACAACTGCATTGCATTCCATGTGTGTGTACATCTGTAACGTTCTCCTTTGTACTAAAGTCTCTCAGTTTCAAATCAAGCCAAGACTGGCTTCTGGTTGTCACTATTCATCAGTTTTCCCTGTACGGCCTAGGAGATAAGGTGATTTATTGTGAAATCCTTTTGAAGTCTTGCCATTAAACATAATTTCTGTTATATACATTTAACTCTCAAGGGTCTTCACCATACCTATCTCGATGCATTGTTTTTTTGACATATACCAGAACATAAATATTTGTATAAGTGAGTCTACAAACTGTGATGTGACTGCATACAGAGCTAAGTAATTACCTAAAAAAATTAATGTGACTACAGATAGCTAAAATTCATATGCAGCAATTTAATGGCACAGTATTGTCTACTGATCATTATGTAACACAGTGCTGGAAAGTAAATAACAATGGCTTCCATTGGAATAAGCAAGTGAACAGAAGAAATCGAAGTTCACACTCTCTTCGTATACACTGTGCTTCTTTGCACCATATTAAGGTGGTTAGGTGTTTCCGCAGACTTTTTTGAATTGCCAAGTGAGTTTGAAGCTTACCTGCTTTACTCTGAAAAGCTAAACTGGAATGTGTGTAAAAGTCACCTACGTACATCAGTGAAGCTTGGACAGTGTTCACCTCCTCAAAGTGCTCCCAATAGGAGCTTTTATTGTTGGCTCCAACTGGCAAAGCAATGCGTGTTTCACACAAGTCACTTAATGTTTGGGAAACACTCAAATACTAAGGTAATCAATGCCAGGCAAGACCCTGGAAAAAAAACAATTGCACTGTTGCCCATCTACTGCAATGATACTCTCCTGTCATTGCTCCAGGACACAGAGCAGCCGGTTTCAACCCATTCCTAAATGAGTTTCTTGGCAGTACATAAAATGGACTTCTAATGCTGACCACCTTTTCCAGATACCTCTTTGCCAAAGCCTCATAAAGGGTGCACCTACCTACCAGATGCAGATGCTCAGCAAGTTAGATCATCTGTGTTGACTCATAACTTCAAACTGAAACCTTGCAGGGAAACCAAGGGGGAGCCTCAACCCCCAATATGTAGAAAAAATACCCATCATGTCATAAAGACCAAAGATTAGCTTACCAAGTACAAAATATATACATACTGTATCTAGTTCTCTTGATTTTGATACCTGGCTTTGCTAGCCAATATAATGCTTTCTACCCGGTACTAGCCATCCCTAAATGTTTGCATGCAGCAACACTTATCTCGTTTACAAGTTCTTCCAAATCCATCACGCTCTCACATGATGCATCTGTTTCTCTAGCTAATCAGCAAAAGTAGTGCTTAAATTATGCCTAGGCCTGCATTGAATCACAAATTTAGTTTTTCACTCCATTTCATGATTTAAGGAGTTATCCAGAACAGAAAATACATCTTGTTATTGACAACTTCTGCACTATGACATCACATTTTTGGCAAGGTACAAGCATTCTGTTTCACAATGCTGATAACTATGTTCTAGCAAAATATGTTTGTAAAATCTCTTGGGAAAGGTAAAGGAAAAGGAGACAGAAATGCTAAACAACTATTCATTTGCCTTTCATTCTCTTCAGAAGTGCTAGTCCCTTTGAGAACACATTCTTCACTTTCTTCTAAAACATCCTTGCAGCATCCTATTCAGAATGTGTTACAAGGATTATTCTATGTCAGATGAAGTGTAGTAAAATACTGTTATGTGAAACAAAGCTTCTTGCTGAAACAAATAGAAAGTAGATTTGCTTCCATTTTCACACTGAAATAGTAAATCACAGAATCAAACTGATAAGATCTATCACTTAGGTTGTTTGAACACGTGCCAGCACATCAGAGGAGTACTGTCTTCTTGACAATACACAATAGTGGATGATACACATTAAGACTAGGCCTATGCAAATAATCGATTTTGCAGTTTGCTTGGGGAACACAAAAACCCATTTCAGATTAGTCTGAAATATTCTCAGTTCATGGGGAAAAAAAAACAAACAAAAAACCCCACTCAAGTCAGAAGAAGGCATTTCATACTTAAAGTTTTTAACCTTCTGAAATGTATCTACATAAGAAGCTAACAGAGGAAGCATTTTAAACATTTATTGCACATACTGCAAATAAGTCATCAATAATATTTTTCAGGTAGACTTTGAAATGGTCACTGTTTAAAGAGGAAAAACCGGAAACACATCAATCCTTACACACATATACTATTACATTTCCATTATAATTATTTATTACTGAAAAGAAATTTGCAAGAAGGATTTTGTCTGCTGCATAGAATACAACACCAAAATCTATATACTTGTATTCCCTGCTGAAGAAAATTGGAATTAAAATGTGTTTTTCTGTAGCCTTAACAATATATTTAGCAGAATGCCTTAACCCATTCATATCTATGCTGTGAAGTTCTACAGAACAATATTTCATTCAGAGGAAAAATGATGACTTCTGTATCTAAGGCCTGCCCATCTGTATTTCCTTGTCCTTTGGGCTTTAGCACACATAGAAAGGTTTTGTTTACATACATGGATTAAAATTAAAAACAAAAAAAAACTATGAAGTGTCAATTATTCCTGGCATCAGTACTGACACAAGAGATAGTCCTAGGCCAAATGACGGGCTTTGAGTGCCATTCCCATTACATTAAATCCATTAAATATTATATATAAGTCTACTAATCCATATCAAGCCCTAAAGGTTTTTAAGTATCCATAAAACAACCAGAGGCATGTTATTTTTTAGAAAGTCAATAAGAAGTTTTCTCTACTATTCATAACTTGGAAGAGTTTTCTGTGGCTTTCATTTTACCTTTAAATAACAAACTCAGTGTTATCTAACATGCTGTCTCTGAAAATTCAATCAGCAGTACTTTCTTCACAGCCCACACTTAAATCTTAGCACTTAAATAGTATTCTATATCTTCAAAGCAAGCACTGCACAAATATTTAAACTAATCCTCACAACACTTCAAGGTCCACATTAATTCAATAATTTAAAACAAAGAGAAAGGACTTATACCAAATATGAAGAAAAATACAACTCCAAAAAAAGGAAACAAGTACAGGATGCATTAACTAACCTGAACATGCAGATATCATGAAGCACTAGGCTTGCTTTAGAGACAACAGAGCCCACACAAGTGAAGATGTTCTGAAACATATTAGTATTAGAAAGCCAGCACTGCACACACAACATTTTAAGAATGGAAACACCACAAATAACTCCTCATCAATACAGCTTCATTTGTGAACCAACCTTAATGAGTACATCCAACTCCTTCCACACTTTTCCAACTTCAGACATACTCTCAGCTTGCTCTCCTTAGTGCAAATCCTGAGCAAAACCTGTCCATTTAGAAAGCAACTCTCTCACTTGGGTTAAAGGTATACTGGTCATAGAGGTAAATCAGTTTGCTGAGCATTTATTAGTAAAGAAACCACCCCACCCTTTCCTGGGTAATAAGAAGACAGCTGTGATTAGCTTGGCCAGAGCTTCTGTTCTACAGCCCTTTTGCCACAGCCAATGTGTTTGTCATGTCCTACCTGTTCACTTCTTTAGTAACTATGGGAGGTTCATAAAATCTACAACAGTTATACACATTTAAGCATTTTAAGGACCAGGTTTTCGAAGGCGTTTAGGCATGTAACTCATTTACGACAACCAGACTCAGACATCTAAATATCTCTGTGGCTCTAGGCCTTAATTCTGTGCAAGCTATCATCTCCCGATTCTGGTTAGAGTTAATCTGAGGATTTGGCACAAACAGCTCATTTATGTCATTTCATTCAATCATGATCTCTTTTCCTTCCCTGGCTCTCTCTGTATATATTGGCTTCTTCCTTCCATCATGTTATATTCACACATTTCAAATCCATCCCCATTTATTGCTTACTGCTGGGACTCCATTCGGTATCTCATCTCACCTTTAATTTAATTTAAAGTAGATGCTAGAAAACCAAAGTGGACAACTTGGATCTAATTTAGGTGATCAAACCATGCCATCAGCTGATCACTTTCCTACAGATATCATGAGAAATTCTTATTTCAAATCCAAGTTCAGAAACTTCCCAAATTTAGCAAAGACTACTTTGCTGTACCTAGCAAGGCCACCTCACTCCCTCACGTGCCATTCTGGAAAGATAACAGGATATTAGAAGAGCTTCAACCACATAGGAGGAAGATGTCCTCTATAAATGAGTCATTTGGGACAGATTAAACAAGCCTACCCAGTTCCTGCCACAGGCAGGGAGGGTCAGGTACTGGCACATCTGGGGCTGCATTTGCAGTACCTAATGCTGCTCTTAAACACAAAGCCACCCACAGAAAACCATGGTGGAGTCAGCCATACACCAAACTAGCACATAACTTACCTGATTTTGGTCCTTTCAATAGCCATAATATAAGTGGAAAAAAATAACATGAAGACTTTTTTCACCCTCCCTGCCAAATTGTACCTGCTATGTAAGGGAATCTCTCCCAACTTCTTTTATACAGTTTTCCGGATCTGCAGGGCTGAAAACTTGACTGCAAAAGGGAAACATGTGGGAGGCAAAAGACACGGAGACATTTGTCCTGGGGAAGCTTAATTAATTGTTTTTATAGCACATTAATGATGTTAATTGCTTTGGAATTGCCAAGGTTTTTTTATCATTACCAGCAGACACAGTCATGGAGGACAAGAAATAGTCTGACAACCGTACGTGAAGCATTGATTTTAGATTGTGACTTCAGTGTTCTGTAGCTTTTTCTTTTGACAGATAATCACAGACCACATGATACTACAATAGAAAGCCCTTCTGGTGCAGATAAAGGATGTTTTGGGGGACTAGGAGGGAACAGAAATGGAGCATTTTTTTTCTAATATGTGTCTAAGGTGTAGGAACCTCAACTCACCTTTTTTGTATTCACTCCGGTCCATGCTGATTTTATTCCATTCTGAAATTATCTTGGTTCAGTTAGAAGGCACTCCTCTCAGCTGAAATAGATAAATACAAAGGATAAGATGGCAATTAAAGGTTGCTTTTTTCCCAGCTTCTACACAGAGTTTGTCCTTACTGGCACTCACAGCTAGAGGACTACAGTGCCATCTCTCTCTCGGAGCAATGTTTGCAACATCATTTAACCCACCTTCATCATAGGACAAAGTTCCTGTGAGGAGGAATTATGCTAGTGTATGCTAAGCAGGCAATCGTTACAGCTGTTGTGCATCCCACCATCACTTTTATATAGCTATAGACAGTTGCACCACTACCATTTTGCTGCGGTCTTCCAGTTTCAGGAACACCTTATTGAAAGAATGTGAAATCCCATTAGTTTACATTCTCTATTCTATGTGATGGAAATACTGCAGTTATGGAGCATGCCAAAACAACTAACTCCTGCAGAAACAATTGTGCTGGGTTACAAGCGAATATAGCTGAGACAGGCAGAAAAACATGCTTAGCTGGCATACCTCATGAGCAGCCTTTGCTCATGAGAACCTTAGGAAGGCTAGTAATGCACTGCTATATTCTTGCCTTTTGTGTTCTTGATTGTCAACTTAATGATTGTCTGAAAGCACAGATGAGGGAGAACTCCTACCATGCCAATTCTACCATTGGGTGTACAAGTTGCTCCAAAGGAAATAAACTGATGGACAGCTGGTTTGGTGCTGTATTAAAAAGACCTATTCAGAGACCAGCAAGTTCGCCTGTCCTGGGTCAATTTCAGGGACATCTCTTGTGTGTCCCAGAAGGCTGTTGTGGTAAGCTGTACCCATTAATAGTACTACTCATGCTGAATTCATAGCGTTCCAAAAATCCTCATAAAATGATAGTGCCTGAGTACCCTTCTGCTCTCATCATCATCATCTTTGGACATTTGGTAGAATCCTCTTTTATCCCTTAGCACATGTCACTGCATTGAATTTCCAGCTTTCTGAGATATGCTAGCCTCTAGGAACAAGCTGCAGCCAGTATCCTCAGCTATCTCATTACCAGCCTGATTAGAGGCAGAAGTTCAGTGTCTTGGATGGCAAAGAAGAGATTTCTCAAAGCAAGCTTCTAGCTTTCCTATGAATCTTGCATATTTGGCTTAGGAAGCTTAGACCTAAACATAGTTTTCAGCTTATTAAACCTCACTATGTGACCACAGAACTGCAGAGATGGTCTTCACATGCTAGGCCTGTCCACTGCAGAATGTCATTGAAACAAATGAAACAAGCAGGAACTCCAACCCAGTATATCGTTTCTCTTTGTCTCTCACAAGACAAAGCTTTTCCCACACAATCATAAACTCCAATAGGAAATTAATTGTGACTCAGTTACCTAAGAAAGTTCAAAGCTCCTAAAGCAGCAAATCAGCACAACTGAGCCACAGCCAATGCTAACAAAGAACGCATGCTACCAGGTACACACGTGGAGGCTATTTTTCAATACTGCTGAGCACCCACAATGCCAAGTGAAGCGAAGTGGAATGGTGGGAGATCAGCACATCAGAAGATCAGGCTCTTTGATTTAAAGACTATCCTGAGGCACAGAAAGCCTACCAGTGGGATGAAAGAATGGAAGACAATGACTGTCAGTAAGAGTCAAGCACTGTGGGAAAATAAGTTGAAGCCAACAAAATACTCTCCTCTGTGTCCCACTCCTCAGAAAGGCATAAAACTCAGTACTCTATGAATCCATGGCTAAGAAATATATGTGGAGAGGAAAAAAGTGATAAGCAGTGCAGTAGTGTTTCAGAGCTGGGTTTTTAGGGTGACTGCTGAACAGATGCTTGATGGGAGTACCTAAGGGAAGGCTATTATGTTCTCCAGCTGGTAGAACCCATCTCTGAAAATGGATGGTGTAAGAATCCTTCTACTGCAGAAGATAAAGCACAGGCAGATACCCACATACACAGCCCTCTAATTTGACTGCCCAGCTGTTCATCAATTTCCAAATCTGCATAAATATAATAAATTATATTTTACTATGAAATATATTCTGTCTAGTGCCTATAAATATGACAGCTTATTGCAGAGTCTTCATTCAAGAGTACTTCTATGTCCTCGCTTAGTAATTGCCTTACCCACTGACAGCTACAGCTCTATCAAGATGATCCTAGTGATAGTCATTATGCAGTGTATACAGTATTAAAATACTAAAAGCTTACTAAATACTAAAAACATGTCATCCTATACTCTTTCCCCTCACCAGCTAAAAAGGAAATGTGAATAAAGGTTGCTATTTTTGTTAACCACAAAGGAGGAATTTAATATATATGTACATGTATATTAAACACGAGCGAAAAATTGCGAGCCCTTTCAGTCTGTAAATTAGCACACTCCCAGTTGTATCAAACTGCAGGCTCAGGACTGGATCAACAATATCCACAAACATGTGAGAACAAAACAGCGTATTTCAGACTAGTTTGTCAAACTGGAGAGACTCAATGCTTAGCCTCTTTTTTAACCACTCCTTTACCCTTCCTCATCCTCAAGACCCTATAACAGCAGGCATTGCCCTCAGCTGTATCCTGCTGCTCTTTCTCTACTGTGATCATTTTTTTCCACTTCTGGAAATGCAGAGATAGTCTGAGTGAACTGGACCGTAACTGGTATGGAGCAGTAACAAAGTGCTCTGTTCTATCAGATACAGAACATAAAACTGGGAGAGAGAACTAGTTTGTAGATCTTCTGATTTTTTTACGATAAGAATGTTTTCACCTTTCCTATCACTTAATAAGAAAAGTTGGAATGTACACAACTGGAAAGTGGGGTGCTCCCAGAACCTGTGAGAATCACTGGACATCCACGTGAAACTCTTCTGGGTTTTCTTTTGAATCATGACCCACGCTGTAGACCTATCAAGCAGTAAAATCCCAACACCTCCTTGATTGTAGATGCCTTCTGAATGCAGACAGTGTATTGTAGAGGGAGAAAAAGCACGAGTGAATACAACCCCCTTATCAAACCCCTTTAGATAAGTAGAGGCTTTCATCTGGCTAGAGAAATAGATGGAGGCAATGTATTTAACCTGTAGGAACAACTCCAAGATAAGCTTCCCCTTGGACACTGGACACAGAGAAAAACAAGGAGATTCCAGAAGGTGAACAGGATACTCAGAAGAGGCTTAGAGGAAAGCAAGTGGAAAGGACATGCTATTTTCAAGTTCTTCAGGAAAGATAATCTTTCATGGCTCCCTGGTCACTGAATCACAAATACTGTGATAACTAAGTTGCTAATGTGCTAAAGCCCCAATTAAATAGTTTACCTCATCATGCCAATGTCTAGTCAAGTCTCACATACTGCAGTAGAACATTTTGAAAGAACAACATTTTTGGTTCCTTCTAGAGAGGGGATGGATGTAAATGTATATAATTGCTTTGCTGTATTGTGCATTAATGCTGGTTATCAGTTGTTACCAGAACTGAGCAGTCTGTGAACATGTTATATTAAGCTACCACTGCTACAGCGTGTAGATGCCTTGAGTTTTTCCTATATTTATGCAATTAAGCTGCATTTAAGTTTCCACTGCCAGGGGTGATTTCTGTGGTAATGTGTTGTAAACTTCTGTCCAGGACAGGATTTCAATAATACAGATCCTAATAAAGCCTTAGTGTAAACACACTGCTGAACTTTGAGGATGAAACACATAAGATTTGAGTACTGAAAATAAAGCTGGCATGGATATCTATGTCTTTTCCTCTTTTCTGCAGATGTCTGAGCAAGCTTTCCTGAACAGGAAGTGATCTTGTTATGAATTTAATCAACGTTGTATTTAGTGGGCCCTAAGTTCCACATGTCTTTATTTTAATTGGCTATTACTGTTTTCAAACAGCTGTTAGTGAAAACTGCAAGAGAAACCTACGCCAGCAGCACACAGCAGGTACCATAAAAAGAAATGATGGGTACTCATGATGGGTGACTTCCTGTTAAGGGGCAGTGAGGCGCCCATCTGCCAGCCTGACAGGGAGGCACGCGAGGTATGCTGCCTTCCAGGAGCTAAGGTCCAGGATGCGGCCAAGAGGGTACCACAACTTCACAGAATCACAGAACACAGAATAGTAGGGGTTGGAAGGGACCTCTGTGGGTCATCTAGTCCAACCCCCCTGCCGAAGCACAGTCACCTACAGTAGGCTGCACAGGATCTTGTCCAGGCGGGTCTTGAATATCTCCAGAGAAGGAGACTCCACAACCTCCCTGGGCAGCCTGTTCCAGTGCTCCGTCACCCT
>Ga0065711_1003097_pt1 | contig 39392 bp, 31 predicted proteins | sample Hoacrofraction12_FD_59098 | JGI IMG/M metagenome (GOLD analysis project Ga0065711, IMG submission 59098) | Hoatzin crop microbial communities from Cojedes, Venezuela - Epithelial fraction 12 v2 (version 2) | ecosystem: Host-associated > Birds > Digestive system > Esophagus > Crop | place... | reverse complement strand
GAGGAGGGGTGGGAGGGAGGGAGGATGCAGGCGATGCCCGGCGCGCCGGCGGCCAGGCCGTTCAAGCTGAGGAAGAGTTTCGGTAGGGGCGGCGGGGGGCTGCGCGGCGCTGCGCGGCGGCGGGGGGCTGCGCGCGCGCGTGTAACGCTTCTCGTCTCTCCCGCGCAGCCACCCGGCTGGAGGAAGTGGCGGGGATCCGCGCGAAGTTCCCGACGAAAATCCCGGTAAAGCCCTGCTTTGGTGTCGGGTGTTGCTGCCGCCGTTTAAATCGCGAAGTTGGGAGCGCCTCTCCGAGGCGTGGGAGGGGAGCTGGGTGCCTGAGGCTGTGCTGAGCGTGGCTCTGATTACAACAGGTCATTGTTGAGAGGTACCACAAGGAGAAGTACCTTCCTCTCTTGGACAAAACCAAGTTTCTTGTTCCCGAGGAGCTGACCATGACGCAGTTCATCACCATCATCAGGTGGGTGGTGAGCACCCGTGGGCCTGCGCTGCAGCTGGGGCTTCATGCCGCTGTCTGCTGCGCTGGAGCGCATTGCTGGCTTTGGTGGGGATGGGGGAAAGGTCTTGGGCATGGCCTCCCTCTTTTGCACATCTTTAAAGAAAGCCAACAGGTGTCTTCTCAGGTGCATTTGGGGGGGTAAAAAAAACGTGGTCTATGCTTTTTTGGATTCATGAAGTCTTCTCTCTTCCTCCTATCTGTAGCGAGTAAAGGTTGTATCATGCTCCTGGTCTGCTTTCTTCTTGCTTGATGAAGGTGGCACCAGAGCTCGGTGGTTCTGTTCTGCTTGCAGCTGTTACTCCCTTACTGCACCTAGCTGAATTTGCTGGAGTTCAAAGTGACTCTTAGGTGTGAGTGGCTTAAAATCTGCCTTTAAATTGCTCCTTGTAAAACACTATGGGGGAGAAGTCTTACAAAGTTCTTAAAGTATGGAAAAGATCTTTCTAGATGTTCCCTTCTGTAAAAGAGGCTTCTGGCTCTTGCACAACTTAAGTCTTGATCCTCCTATGTATTTTGTCTGAGAAAGAGTCTTCTTTTGAAGGTAGACTTTTGAAATAAGCGTAGCAGACCATGCTGGAATCTCTTACTACAGCTGTACTGCAAAAGCTTTTGGTTTCTTCTCGGCATTTCGCTCTGGTAACTGGGAACCTGAAGCCCAGGCTCGGCAGCACTCATGGTCTGACAATGTAAGCTGTTCCTCTGAGCACAAGCCTTGCAGCTGCCAAACGTACAGTTAACTTCCTGCTGATGAAGACATAAAACCACATAATGACTTCACACAGCGTTTCTTGTGCATAGGTCATGCAGCAGCTCTGCTTAATGTATTTCTTAGACTAAATTTGAAACCTGCTCAAATTTGCTAATGCTGTTTCTTCTCTCTTCTCCAACTAGAAGCAGGATGGCTCTAACTGCTACGCAAGCTTTCTACCTGCTGGTGAACAACAAAAGCCTAGCCAGTATGTCCTTGACAATGGCAGAAGTGTACAGGGACTACAAAGATGAAGATGGCTTTGTGTATATGACATACGCTTCCCAGGAGATGTTTGGATGCTTTTTACCCACCGCTCAAGGGAAAGCTATGGAATGCCTTCAAAAAACTTAAAGTTGGGTCCGTGTGCTGCAGTGAAGCAGTTTGCTGTGAATTGTGCTTGTGAAGTGAACGTCGGAGATGCTCCTTCCAACATGAGCTCTTGAGCTCTGTAGTGGGGAGTTATGACCCAAAAGCTGGCAGGACCAGCTTAAGGCAGAAATGGTGATACACTTTTCCTAGATAATAATATTGGATATATATTTTTATATTTGAAGACACTGTGGTTTTTTGGAACTGCACCTCCACTTTTTTGCAGTATCAATCTTTGCCATGTAACTAATTTTTAAGGTGTCCTTAAAGCCTAAGTCTAAGAGTAAAATAAACAAGCTTTTAAGTATTGAGTTGAATGTTAGTTTTAATCTGGGGAAAGACTATAAAAAAAAAAAATCTATCTAGAAGAAGGTCCTAGAATAATTCTGGGAATTTGAGTTCAGTGCCTCTTAAATGAAGCACTGCTTGCATAGCTGCTCTGAATTTTTGAATGGAATAAATAACAAAGATGAAGTCAGATCATACAGGAGCAAAACCATACTTGTAATTAGTTCATTAAGCTAGATATGAGCTGCAAGATTAAGCGCACTGTACTAGTGCTAGAGTAGGGTTCAAATGCAGTGTTAAGTTTAACACCTGGATAAACTACAGTCAGTTGTTACAGAAAACACTGAGTATAAGTGATATAGGTAATTACCTGTTTAAATAGGAAAACCTGATTGCTAGTCAACATAACCTAAATGCAGATAGCATGACTTGAACTGCAGTTTAATCAAGTGTTCAAGAGTCTGTTGTTAATAATGGATTCTGCTAGCCTGCACTCTGTAGGCAGGCAGTTGTATCCATCCCTGCAGGCACCTGCTTGCCAGTTCCCCAGAAGGGCTTCTGTGAGCCTGCTTTTAAGGATGGATGGAGCTATGTGATATACCTTGTGATTAGGAGGTATACCATTGTCTCTAGAAAATGTCAAAACTGTCGTGTAGTGACATGCTGATCCATGTAACAGTCTTTGTTCCTAAACCTGTATTAAAGGAATACTTGACAGAAGGCCTAGTCTGAAGTATAGCTCAAGCTGGCTTTTCTGGTCCTCTCATAAGTGAGGAATGTATTGGAAAGTTGTAAATATTCTGATTGTGCATAATCAACACAAAACACCAGGTCATTTAAAAATCTGTCACAGTGTGCACTTAATCAACCTCTGGCAGCCTCAGCTTAGGATGGTCAAATTGTTACAATATGATGCAATTGTTCTGTTCAGTACTAGACTGATTTGCAGAATGATTAATGTAGGAATTGCTAGACTGCAAAGAAAGAAGTGTTGACAGTATTTAAATTATGCATAAGGAAGGAATGTGTGTGTAACCCTTTTGCAGTGGTTTTCTTGCACTAATAATGTCACGAATTTAAAGCTCTGAGCAGGCCTGAGTTCAAGCCTTTAAACCAGGGGGTTTAGAGAGGTACCTGCCTTGCTGAAGGTGGTGTTTGCCAACTGCTGTTTCATGAGCTGAGGAACAAAGAAATCATTGGCCTGACCGACTCAGTGGAAAGGCTAAGGCTATGTCAGTATAGGTTATGAAAACATGTGGGCTTTGGGATCCCAGAATGCTTGGATAGATTTCATTTATGCTTGTAATGGAAACAGTTTGCATTGCACAAATTGAACTCAAGCAGTCATTTGTTCCCAGCCCTCGGGGAGGCAGAGGCACCTGCTTGGCAGGAGCACCACACAGGGATGCTGAACAGCTGTGAGAACTGTGGGCTGGGGCAACTGAGGGGAAGTCTTGCTGTGTTCAAGCTCTCTTGCCAGTCTTCAGAGCTGGGCTAATATTTTGCTTTGTTGGCTCCTTTGTCTTCCTGTCTTGTGTGATACTCTTTACATGAAGAGAAAAGCACTACAGAATCCTGGCTGGAGCAATTTTATGTCTGACAGCCAACTTTGATTTGTGATGTAGTGGCTGAGGTGTAAGTGTTTATCCCTCCAGCACTCACTGACGTTAGGCTATGGTGTCTAACAGGCTAAGTCACAGATCTAGCCAAAAAAGCTACACAAAGAGAAGGTCAGTTGCAGGTAAAGGGCATTATTATAAACCTGTTTAAACTGGGCTGCTGAAGTCCTGTGAGCTGGGAAAGCTTTGTCAACGGTAATAATACCACCTTCTACCACGTGTTAAAGCAGGTAGGATTAAGCATCAAAGATAGTTTTCAAAAAGTGTTAAAATAATAAACTAGGAGTTAGATGCCCAGATAAATCAGTTATCCTGCTGGTGGAGTTGCTTTGCTGTGACTAGAAGCTTTGGATTCAACCTATTGTCTGTCAAAGTGTAAGGAACAAGAATTAGAAAAGAAAAAAACACAAAAACTTTGCTCTGACATAAGCAACTGAGATAACTGCAGCTGCTTCCAATGTAGCTGCTGTTTGAAGAGCTAATATTTGCTTGAGCAAATACCTATTGATCACACAGGTACATAATTTTTTTTTTTAGTGAAGGACACCATGCTTTGGTAAGTAAATTTTCTAGTTCTTTCCAACATACCCCCAACGTAAAAAGGGAAGGCAGAGATGCCACTTTCTTGTAAAAGTATCTTCATTTCTGAATTATGATATGGACTTGGATTATCCACCAGAGAAAAGAAAACGTTCTGAGGATACTTCTGTTTCTGCCATAGATTACCAACTAAATCCTGGAAGGTGCTCCATGCTCTGGCTTCAAACCACTTACATACGTACATGCTCTGCTGAAGGAACTTGTTAGATTGGGTCCACAGCACTTGGCCATTTGTAAGATCAAGCGCTGTGTCCTATCTTCAAATACAGAAACAATCAAACTGAAAGGACACTGAACGCAAGCGTGGGCTGAGGGCTGAAATTGCCTTTGCTGTTGAAGTTTTGTTGTTGTTGTTGTTGTTGTTTTTGAGTACTGTGTAAAACAGAGTACCAAGGGAGCTGTGACTTTAATGTAGCCAAGTAGAATCATACAGGAAAAACACCCAAAATGTTAAGGTCTGTTTTTTGTAACTTCACCAGGATACTAAAAAAGCTCTAATGTTAATGACCTCAGATACTGCTGGAGTTATTAAAAGAGAAATACAAAAGCAGCTAAAATCTGAGCCTGCAAACTTGCTGCACAAAAATTATATTTTAGTGAAACATGCCATTCATGGCTATAATGCGTGACTGCTCTGGGAACAGGATAGTTTTCTTTTGAAAAGACCTGAGCAAACTTTATTCCCAAGGCACATGCTGTGGGCTGTGTGGACTATGAGTGCTCATAAGGGCAACTGAAGAAGAGCACAGGAGCAATTCAGAAAAACCACCCATAAGCTCTTGGGTTTGGTAAAAAAAAAACCAGTCTTACCAATGCATATGAATTTCAAGTGGGTAGAAATAAATTTTTTTGTCTGTGCCTGCTAACACCAGAGATTCATCTGTCTGTACTCTTCTTGCCACAGCTGATGTTCTACAGCCATCTATGCACAGCTACAAATTGTGTACAATGCTTTATGGAGTGCAAATTGCCATTTGTTGCTACAAGGTGAACATGATAACCTCAGCTTGGGCTTTAGCACATAAGCAACAGCAGAAGCTTTCCAAACAGTTTGGATTTAGAAATTACTTAACATTGTGTGTGTGTAGAATAAATAAATGAATGAATAGGGATGCTAATCTTCTCACTCAAGTACTGCAGGCAACAAGTCTTGTGAACTTAGATGGACTTTTTATTGTTTTCCTGTGCTAATGACTTCCAGATGGTGGTAGCTTCAGGGTAAAAATATTAAAGATACACTGTTAAGCACAGTAAGTGACAGACAATCTTCCTCTTCAGATGAGGTTTTGTGTTTTGTTTATGTAAGATACTATAAATTAAAAAGGTCAAATGAATTAATAGGACAGAATATAACCTTCAGCATCAAATTGCACTGCTGTATTCACCTTTCAAGAAAGCTCCTATAGAAACTATGGGGAAAAAACCAAAAGACCTAACCAGGAGAGAAACTATTTTTAGAACACTGGTTTTTAACTTATGGGCTATGAAGTGGAGGGGGAGAGAGAGAGGGAGGGTTTCTGTGGAAAACTTCCAAGGGATCCCTGAAATGTAATTGAGAAATGCAATTTCATATATGTTACAGTAACAACCTGCGTACAAAACATCTAATGGCACGCACACACTTCCCTTAAGGATCAATGTTCCAGAAATTTTTCTAGACAGCTTTCCTGAGTTTTAAAATATCCTGTTCTTTTCATACAGTTTTGAATTGCCCTGTCAAATTTTAGAGAGAAAAAAAAAAAAAGGACTTCTGCCTATAGCTATGTGTTTAGTTTCTCCAGCTTTCCCAGGATGCTTTGTAATGGCACCTGTACCCACTTTCTTTCCTGACATTTTTAGGTTGCTACTTAAGTGTGCAAATTTCTTGGGTATCTGCTGACTGTTCCTATACAGTTTGCAACATGTAAAGGCAGTTAGGTCCTATAAGAAAAAAAGTCTGACCCTAGTTTAGAGGAACATGAATATAATTTTAATGCAGGTCGTTGATGCCTTTAGGGCTCCCTCCAGAAAGTCATAATCATATCACTCCCTGCCTCTTGGTTTCCACCTGATGTCTCTCTTGTGACTGTAGTGTTCTATGGCACACAACTGTGGCAGTGTATTCCAGGTGGGTTTTGAGGAATATACAGCAAGTATTGATACCAGAGTTTGAAAAGCAGCACTGTCCTTTCCCCTGCAGCAACAGATCCTCGGGAGGGAGGGGTGTGCCTCACTGGGTGCATGTGGAGTTTCCAGAGCAGGCAAGGACTGAGGAGGGCCTGCTTGGGCCACTCAACACTTACATCATGTCCAGCAGGGACTGTAAAGGGCCTTTATTGGGCTGCTTATGGTTTGTTGCAGGGTGGGCTTGGCTGGTGGTGTTCATTTTTTTGCAAATACTCCCCAAGACACTTTCTGTCTGTGTGCAGCAGCATGGTCTGTATCCTAATCATACCTTCAGCCCAAGCCTGTTACGTGTCCAAAAGGCGAGAAGGCTATTGATTGGAAGGTCCTTGAGATGGTTCAAAAAGAACTAGGTTCATCTGCCACTGATCAGTAGATCACTGGCAGACCCAAAGCTTATTTCCTATTCTCAAGAACAGAGCCAAGACTTTACAGCCTGCCAGATAGATTTGCAGGGAAATCTTTATGTCAGCCAACTGGTAGGTGAGGAGAGGGGATGGAGCGGGTTGGGGGGTTAAGTGTGTGTATCAGTGCTTCCACACAAAGCAGCTGCAGCCACGTATTCCTCAAAAGCCTGCTGGTGACTGACTGGAAAGGCTGAGCCTCAGTATGACCTCACTAAGGCAGCTACTACACCCATTACCTCACAAAGAGAAGTTATGAGAAAGAAAACATGCACACACATGCTCACAGATGCAGGGTGGATATATCCATTTCCTGCATAAAAAGTGAACTCTGTCAATGGAAAAAACCACACATGAGGGTGCTGAAAGGAAGACATGGCAAGTAAAGAAATTCTGTTCTTGGCACTGGCACTACTTCACAAGGTGACTTGGCCCTTACTCTGAGTACTTCAAAACTTAATGTCAAGTGATAGATATGAGCATGGTCTCTGTCTGACCTTCATCCTCTAAAATGCTGCATATGTGGTCAAAAATTGAAAATCAGGTACTGATATGAGCTGCATATTTGAATGCTGACTGTCTGAGGAAGAGCAACGCATGTTCCAGCAGCTTGATTCATTAGTCATCAACAAAATAAAAGAGTCATCAATGGGAAAAACAGCTGCTGTGCTACAGGTGAGGGCAGGATCACCAGCTTAGCGCAAACGCATCTGTGCTGTCTAGACTGTCAGGGTAACCCAAGCATTGTAGGGGTTATGAAGATGATTTTGCTATTTAAGACTATATTGGCTCTGTTATAAACCTGTCAAAACTGTCAAGAGAGGCCGCAGGAGAAATACTGCATTTTCCTAGGAGGCAGCTGGATATGGTTTAACCCTCAGCTCTTCCCAGCCATCCTCATTCTCACTGACTTTTGGTCCAATTCTTTCTTGGAAAGGGACCAGGCCTTCTGTGTTAGCAGAACCTGGGTACAAATTCTAAGATTGCTGAAAGCTATAAATAATATGCCCTTTGTTGCCATGTAACAAACTTGTATGAGAATTCACAGCTGTTCTGTTATTGTAATTCAGCCTACGTTGGAGCCATGAAATTTGGCTATGCCTTAGTCTCTCTCAGGCTTCTGAGCCCCTGTCAGGTCTGGAGCGGCAGCTTAAATGGGATGGCTGAGGCTGTTACTGCTATTTAGCTAGCTCTCCCCTTACAGTGAGTTTGGTTGAGACAGAAAAGGTGTCACATCGCTTCTTAAATCAGCTGAAGAACAACTGTGTGTTTTAGCCTTGCTCATCAGTGTGAACTATTTGTGCTACAGGCACAACAAGGTAGGTTGATGCAGCAGCTTAATTTCGTGCCCCAGCTCATCCAGCCACAGAAGGATGAGGACGCCTGTCATGAGCTCACCCAGCAGCAGGCTGCTGAGAGGTGACATTCTCCAGGAAGGTGTTGGTGCAGAGGGGGGATGTTACAAGAAATCAAGGGGGGGCACTGCTACTGGTATAGGTAGATCTTCAAGCTGATATGGGTCTGCAGGCTATGCCATGTCAGGACCTTAAATGAAGGTTTCCTTTGGCTCTGACATCGAAGGCAGCTGGCCCATTAGGCAAGCGTTTAGCAAGAGTACTGTCATGTGCTTCACAGAGGAGCATCCTTTGCAACTCAGTGGATAAAGGGGGGGGACACACCCTGCTATGATTCTCTTTTCTCCCTGAAAAGGCTGAGCTACACACTCCACACTGTGCACCACCAGTAGCTCCCGTCTCCCTGGACCCAGCACAGAAAATTCACTTTCTTCAGCTAGAAGCTGGGGGGGCCCTTTGTAGGTAAAGCCCAGAGTGACAGCGGAGATGTGCAGCTAAGCGGCTTGAACACAGCCCCCAGACTAGACTCTCAGCCTACCTTTCCTTTCTGAAAATAACTATTCAACTGCAGGATCTGTGAAAGGCTTCAGTTTCACTAGTGGAAAAAATAGGCAAAATCCTATAAAGTAAACGAAGCAATTCCAGTAGAAGCTGGAGCATGCACTGAAATCACTGCCTGGAGCCATACAGGCTGCAGAGTTAAAGCTGCCATGTTACAGTTCATGAGAGGATACACTTATCCACAGGAGGTGGAGAGAAGAAGGAAAGATCAAGCACTGTAGCAGACATGAAAGGTTTTATGTTTAATTTTCTGGAAAGTTTTTCTTCAAAATGTGGTTTTGCGAAGTATCTTGTTTCCCGATTCATACTGCTGTATTTTTTTCCAATCAAATTAATTTTACTTATACTAGTTTGTCAGGAAAGAAAATCGAAATCTCAACTTATTTTTATATGAGGGAGAAGATGAATTAAAGAAAACGCTTGTTGACTATAGTTACACCTGTGTGACTGCCGTAAAAATTTGCAATATGTTTGTGAACAGGCACTCAGGTACTGAAAAGCTGCAACAGGGGTTATTCTATAATAGATATGTCTCCTCATTTTAAAATGAGGTGGAGCTTTCTGCTAATTCTCAGCAGAGGAAGTTTTGTGTTTTGTGGGATTTTTTGGATGTGTTTTGGTTGCATGTAGATGAGATACACACATTTTTGGTAAGGCTATGTTTTATGATCTTTTACTAGTGAATGATTTGTTAACTGCAGTACTGCATAACAAGCTACAGTGGAGTACCTGTATGTCACATTATAAAAAACAGAGCATGAACACGCGGCAGGGAGCAGTTTGCTAGCACATGGAAAAAATAAATCTGTAATAGTTCATAATATTTTGCATGCATAAGATCCAGAGCTGGCCAATAGTAATTTGCAGAGTGGACACCCTACATGTTTTTTCGTCAAAGAGAACATGAAATGAGAAACTGAAGAAGGTGAGCAGTTAGAAAAGATATACTTTATCAAAATGTCTCTCCAGAAGTACTGTAAACAGGTCAGCAGAGTTTCTGCAGGTTGAGGCTGTGATGCCTTTTTCAGAGCTTTCTCTACCCATAAAACATGTCTTGAAACAGTAGTGGCTTTAGGATAGTGGCTTAGTGCTCACACAGAGCTGAAGAAACGTTTGGGTTCTCATTTGGAGGAATAAGCCCATCTTAAAGTTAGTCTTGACTTCCTGCATTTCCTGCCTAACTTGTCTATTGATGACTACCTCATTTGGTGATTCAGGAAAAACTCTGGAAGGAGATTCTAGTGGTAAGCTCCCCTGCTCCTTCCATAGCTGTTTGCAAAGCACTTCATTTATGAAACACATAAAGCCTACACACACGCACTATATACTGCTGAAACATAGCCTCAGGTGAGGAGGGAAATAGCTGAAAGTGCACAGTTTCCAAAACAAAGGGAGAAAAAGGGAAGAAAGTGATATCTAACAACAGAGTGAGGCTCTTGCTATTCAAAGTGCCATAAGACTGAGCTTCAAGGTATCCTTTAGCACTTAGGACAAGGTGGGACAGAGGAGAATGAGGATGAATGGCTGAAACACAATTACAGGAAAAAATCCATCTCAACGTGTGTGTGCAGCAGAAACCACACATCCTGACTGCTTGTGGTAATAATGTTTTTGGTGCAGCAGTCCACTGTTTGGTGACTAAATCAACTACTTCACAAAAAATAATTTTGAGAATTACTTTGCCAATCAGTGCATTTATCTATGAATATCAGCAGAATTTTACTGAAGTAAGACAATACTAAATCTAGGTTGCCTTCAGTATGTTTGTAAACAGACAAGCAAGAGTACAACATAACTTCTCTATGCAAGGACTGTGAATCTCAGTAGGATATTGTTAGTAAACTCTTTGGAGGATGCTACAGTCAAATTGAAGCTGAGAAAGACAGTCATGCTGCAAACTGAATCTTTTATGTTGTGTGTGTATATCTTCTCATTTTGATGTAGGGCCTACCCTTCTGGAAATCTGTTAACTTTTGTTTTTTGTGAGTTTAATACTATGAGGAGTACCGATAATAGGGACAGCACCTATGTTCAGGCCATTTGAAAATAAAATCCTTTGGACAGGCCAGGATTTTTCTCTACACTTGCATTTTCTGACCCTTCCACTAGGCCCATGAGTACTGTTTGTTGTATTTATGTAGTTATATTAAACTCAATGCTACACTGAAGTCTGCAACACAATCTTAATCAGTAACTGAGATATTTTGAGCAATGCTAGATTATGCAAACAATAAAAATAGATACTTCAAAGTTCTTCTTGGTCTCATTCTGGGACACTAGAGGAAAGAAATCAGCTGATTAACAAAAAAACATCTTCAGCAGGCCAGAATTCAAGTCTCAGACAGATCTCAGTGCTCAAAATATAAATGTCTTTCCATTTAATGAGTCTGGCCCAGTTTCTGTTTTACTGATTTTAAGCAGAGAATAGTTGAACAGTGATTCCAAAAGTGTAGAAGTGAGGTCAGAACAATTGCTGGTGCTTTGTGGGGTTTGAAGAAAACATGCCAAGTTTAATCAGCCTAGCATTTTATATCATAGGTGCTACTCTACCTGAATACTTTTGTCTACCAGTAAAAGAGTTAGTGATATAAAAAATGTGCACAGAATCGCACTTAATGATACTTTTATTTATACACATTTTCTTACTTCTGTCATACTCTCAGGAGTGTTCAGCACCAGTTCTGGGTCCAGAATAAACTGCTGAAGAGCTGTTTATTTCATTTTGGTTATAAAGTGTGAGCTAAGCACTTTATAAAGACTTATTTTTACAAAATATTGGAAAGAGGTGTTTTCTTTGTAATGAACTCCTTGATTACTTTGCACCAGAAGTTGTGACTGCATTGCAAAAGAACACAAAGGAGATCTATACATGTTGGAGATCTTTGTCCTGACTAAAATTTTAATCATCTGCTTGACGTCATGGAACTTTACAAAAGTTTAATCAATGTCAGCTCCTGCCTTTTTCTTCTTAACGTTGTTTGCTTCACATCTGGGTTTAATCTCTGGTTAAACAGATCAGAATTTATGGAGTTTACAACACAAATTGAGAAGTTTCTTCTCTTATCTCATTGTCCGCATAAGAAGTATTTGCTAATAGAGCTGGTGCTCCTCTAACACCCTTATTCCCTATGCTTTCTAAACAAATAAAGACATAAATACAAAGGCAAAAAAAATCTATGTACTAGCTACTCCTGTGTATCTTGTGGGTTTTGCAATAAAAAACCATAAAAAATATTGGCAAAGATTTTACAGGAAGAGTGAAGAGGACTCTCATCACTGCCTGGGCACTATTCAAGAGGGATAAATGCAGAATACCACATTTGGACAGGAATAACCAGCTACAAAAATACAGGGTGGAAAACAAGTGGCTGGTGGCATTTCTTCTTAAAAGAGTCCATGGGATATACCGAATCACTAGCTAAGCCTGAGTCAACACCATCATGCTGTTGTGAAAAAAGCAAACACCACACTGGGATTTCTAAGTAGGAGTAGAGCCTGCAAGATATGTGAAATAACCCTTCTGCTGTACTCAACAATGGTAGGGCTTTAGCTGAAATATTGTGTGTAGCTTGGGCACTGCACACCAGGATGAATATGAACTACCTGAGAATTCAGAGAGTAATGACGATGAGCAGAAATTTAGACTGTCCTATGATAAAAGATGCAAGAACAGACGTGGTTTTTCCTCAAGAAGAAAAGGCTGGAAGAGGGACATGATATTCCTCACAAACGAAAGGCTCTTTGAAAAGGAGTGGAAAAAATCTTTTTCTCGTGTTTACAACGGTTATTATGAGAAACAATGGGCTTAAGTTGCAGCAAGAAAAAGCTAGGAAAGATTCGTAATGAAAAAGGTGGTGAAACACTGTGATGACTTGCCTGGGAAGTTGTGGAGTGTCCATCTCTGGAAGATGGGTGAAAATTAATCCTGCCACGAGGCAAGGGGAAGATTTCTGGAGGTCTGTTCCCGGTCCTTGTTTCCATCTTTGTTCCTTAGACATTAAAACATGCTTCTTGGTAGTGAAATTTCTTAGATCATACTGCTGAACTGCACACACTTGTGAAACCACGATGAAGGGGATGCAGAGCTGTGGAGAGCATACGGGATCTTCTTATATTGGTTTTTTTTCTGAAGAAATAGAAAAGCTCTACAGATCACTGTAGCACAAGGGAAGATTTGTTCCAGGAAAGCTTCTTGAATATTGACAGACGTAAGTCAAGCCCCACTATGCTGACACTTCAACACTGAGGACAGAGCAGCTTACCTGCTTTAGCCCCATTGCTTCTCCCTTCCCGTCTCTGTGTTACACTTTCTATTTCACTGGCAATATCATGTGCAGATATACTGTATTTTTCATTTGCAACAGTGCCCAAATCAAGTTTGCCACTCAAATGCTTCTGCATGTGTGCATGAATGGAACAGATGTTGAGAGGGGTGCCTGAGAAAAGGTTTGTGACACCATGAACTCAGTTCCTACTGTGATGTCCAGCCCCTCTATGCCAAACTGACAAAATGTCTTTGAAACACAATGTTAATGCCCATGTGCCACAGACTACTTACGTGCTAGAAAGGCGATTTCTAGACCCTGCCCACCTTCCCATAATGTGCTTCATCTGACATATGGAAGATGAAAGATGTATCAGACTGTGAATATTTTACAGGGCAACAGACAGGGAGTGAATTCATGAGCAGTGCAGATTATCTAAATGGTTTTCAGCAGTTCCATCAAAAAATCAACCTCCTCCACTGTCCCCCCAGACCTCCACAACTCTGTGTCTGGTCTCTGGTTTGATATCCGCCAAGTACCTTGACTACATTATATATCATGACATTTTTTCCCCACTTTTCTATTTCTAAGAAGAATTTAATCCTTTGTTACTCGTCATAAAGACACTGTGGATGAAGTTTTATTGCCACGTGTGTTTGCTTGTGTGTGCATCTCTCTGATCCCTAAAATCTCTTTACAATCACTAGGCTGAAAACACACAGGTTAACCAAAACCAACATCACCTACTTACCACACACAAAAGATGTACAGGCTACCTTACTTTTACGCAGTTACTTTTGTAGCTCTGCTTTCAAAAAGTTTATGCTGATGCAAGTGTATGGGTGAGGTTTCCAAACAGCATGAGGTGATTTAAATCTGTGCTGCTCCTGGAAGTGTTAATGCTTGAAACTAACCTCACAAACTCCAGGTCCATGATCCAGCTGTCCCCATAAAGTCTGTAGAGCCCAATAACTGGGGGAATGTCTTTGACCACTTGGCCACTCATGCAAGCTGTCCCCATAAAGTCTGTAGAGCCCAATAACTGGGGGAATGTCTTTGACCACTTGGCCACTCATGCAAGTGAGTCCTACGATGAAGGCAAATATTCTATCCCTATTAAAGAAGTAAAGTTGAAGAATGAAGTTATGCTCTGATTTTCCAAGAGTCAAATGGCAATTACAATTGCTGGACCATAAAAGAGTCATGGTTGATAATGCTTAAGACACTTGAAAACTCAGAAAGGACTAACTGAAAGCTAATATTGTGACAGTATTTTTAAAGGGTAAATGAATTAGCAAAGGTAAGCACACACCTTCCAGCCTAACTTCAGTAATGGTAGGGCATATCCAGGACTTGTAACTGAGAGTTTAAAAGCAGATGAATATTAATGCTAACATGTGCTTACTGAAAATACATCTTGTCTATCAGAGTATGCAATAAGATTACAGTTTAGGATTAAACAGGTATTAGTATTAACATGTTAAGATTCCCACTTTATCTGTCAGATGTCTGCCTTGGTATTACACAGCATTTTGACTAACGGAGATAGAAAAATGCACTAGCTTATAAACAGATCTCAAAAAACTCTTGAAAACTAGGAAATCATCACCAAGTAATTATACCACTAATTCGGTTCTGTACAGACATGTTTCTAGGTCTGTGCTATTTTTAGCACAGCATTTTAACCAATATTCTAGAAGAAAAACAAATCAATCTTCCCCACTATAAGTTAATCTCTGATAAAGCCTGCAGATGTCTCAACAGTGATAAAAAAGTGAACGGCAGGTCACTGCTACTGGGTGATGTGAAGTTGAGCACATACAATGGTAACAGAACAGCCACATATGAAGTCCAACTAGAGCTATGGTTACAGGAGGTGATACTGGGTCTTGTCTTGTAGAAGAACATGAGAATAATCATATTATGGTAGCCACCATGTGTTGCCAATCATCAAAAAAGTCTAATACAATCCTTGGAGATGTGTACACAGAAAATAATTTTAATCTTACTTCTGAACCTAGCACTGGCATGACTGCTGCTACAGTCAGTCTAATGTGTACAGTTCAGGATTAATGACGCAACTTGGAGAACATTCAAAGAAATGCCAAGAGAACGATTCGAGTGTTGGGGAAAAAACACCAAAACATAAAGAGAAAGTGATTCCAGGAACTCAGCTTATTTACCTTACCTAGGAAATGGATAATAGATGGCTAAACTACTCTTTTTAAAATTCTTAATAATTTAGGCAGGAAGCATTGATAATGGGTTCTTCAGTCCAGCAGACAAACGTATGACAAGGTCCAGTAGGTAGGCATTGGAACTAAATGAAGCAAGACTACAGGCAGAGATATTTCTTTGTTTGGTGAAGGTAATGAACACAGGGACAGCCTATTAAACGTAGCAGTGGATTTTCTCCCTCTAGGAATTTTTAAAACAAAATTGGATGTTTTTTGGAAAGTGATCTTTCATTCAAACTCTCAGTGTTAATGAAGTCTTGCAGCTGTTCTATGGTAAGATAACACAACTGTTGAAGACCTTGTATTTTGTTTACATCTATGTGAAAACTAGCAAGACGAAAATGGAATTAGGAGATGGAAGAAGGGAGGAAAAGAAGGAAGAATGAAAATAAATGCAGTTTTATTGCATTTATTTAGATTCTTCTGTTGCTTGTTTTGACAAAGGTCTCTCTATCCACTGCAGTTTTAATAGTATCTTTCATTTCCTTTCTTGAGCCAACAGGCAACATTATTACACAGTGTTGAAGAGCAGAAAGGGTTCAAGCGCACAGCTAGCTGCATCAGACGGGTCCACCTCTTGTGCCCAATTGGTATAATCTGAGGTATGACCTGGCGTCCTCTTCCAGTCATGGCCCCAGAGGGACATTATCACTCTGCTACTGCCCAGATACACCCACATCTGCAAGCTAAGAGAGGAGACAAAGGATGGTTTGCCCTCATGTGTTAGGATGACCTTGGAGTCATCCAGAACTGGGTGTAAGTCATTTAACATTTCTGTTTTCCCATGCCAGATCCTGACACCAGGACTGATATGGCATTGAAAAATACATGGGTTGGGCAGACAAATTGAAGGGAGGTGTTCTGTGTTTTTCCTGTCAACAGCCTCTGGCTACTCAAAGACAGTACAAGTGTTGATTTCACACAGGGAGCAAAACATGTTAATTCTGTGTAAGACAATTTCTCTTTCAGGCAAAACCAGCAAATACAAACTGTTTAAGGGAAAATGTAGTCTTTTTCCATTCATGACAATCCTGTCTCCATGGTCTTATCACTGCCGTGCTCATTATCACCATTTAAACATACAAGTCCACACACAGCCATAGCCATATGCTCTGTTCCTTTTCCTCTGACAGTTTCGGTGTGGCTGAGACTTACAGTTGCATGGTGTGAACTCCTCACAAGCCACAGCACCATCGGCTGAAACAGAGAAGCATTAACCTCATTCTTTCATAGAAGGAAAACTAAGGAAGGGATTAAAAGACAGTACTATGCTTTGATGCTCATGGTGCCAGAATCATAGAATCATAGAATCATAGAATGTTCAGGGTTGGAAGGGACCTCTGTGGGTCATCTAGCCCAACCCCCCTGCTGAAACAGGGTCACCTACAGCAGGCTGCACAGGACCACGTCTAGGCGGGTCTTGAGTATCTCCAGAGAGGGAGACTCCACAACCTCCCTGGGCAGCCTGTTCCAGGGCTCCATCACCCTCAGAGGGAAGAAGTTCTTCCATGTGTTCAGACAGAACTTCCTATGCTTCAATTTGTGCCCGTTGCCTCTTGTCCTGTCACTGGGCACCACTGAAAAGAGTTTGGCCCCTTGCATCCCTAGAAAAGACCACTCAACTTGTCTGGTTATCTTACAGATGCTGTTATTTAGAAGATATACAAAATGGAATAACGTAGGGAGAATTTTCACCCTGAACAAGTGGAACCAGAACAAAAATTGCCTCTGAAACAGCATCTCCCTTAAAGTTCTGGTCCATCACTCTCGGATATCAACTTTCTTCAATTACCACTGTAATTCCTCACATGTTCCCCTTAACATCTGCTTTGTCCCTACCTACAGATTTCTCTTTATAATATTCTTGTTACTTTCAGACACGTATCCCTCCCTGATGGCACTGGATTCCCCAGAGTGGAGTGAGGGGCACAAACACTTGGAATAGCTAAAGTGGAATGAACACAAGTCTCACCTGCTCTGACTTCCAACCTAAGCCCCAGCAACGAACCAGCAGAACACCTCCCTGCTTCTCTGAGTCCCGAAGCTGAGCTGCTGTCACACACCTCAGCTCCTCCCTGCCAGCTTTCCTCTTTTCTGAATCTTTCGGATATCTTGCAGCCGTCTCTGCCTGCCTATGCACAGAAACTTTGCCCTGCTTACAAAGCAAAGTGTTTTAATGAAGCCACGGTAGAAAAGACAAGTCAGTTTTAACCTAGAAGTAGTATATGCTTTGTAGGCCTGTATTTTTTAACTAGTTTGTAAACTCAAGGATTCTTGGAGATTGAAGTTTGGTTTGCCTTTTACGAGACATCAAATCTCACTATACTGTATTAGCGACAACTGCTATTCCTGGCCTTATTCCACTCTCAAAATGTTTTCTGTCTTGAACCATATGTTTCACATATAGTTATTTAAAGAGTTTCACTAGCTAAGCCTGTTGAGATGAATCATCCCTCCTGCAAAGGTGTCGTGGGATATGCAGCAGAGTTATAAGAACATTAACTTGGTTACGTAGCATAAATAAAATCGTGCATGTCAGTTGTGCGTTGCTGTGATAGAAAAAGTGACTCAAATGAAAAGAAATCCTAACTGATGTGGAATGAGCTTTCCCAGCCTAGATTACCTAAGAGGCAGGGAAGACATATCTTTAAAACATAACAGAATTAGGCGGGGTTTCTGCATGTTAATTACAGGGGCAGTGTCAAACACATCTCTGGATTTAACTGCTGATGTCTACAAGACTTTGAGTTATTGTTGTTTCTCTTCCTGCTCCCATGCCAAGTTTGCTGGTGTAGAAGGGAATAACCGTGAAAACTTTATCTCAAGTCCTCATTCAAGATGGCTGTCTGGTTTTACTTAAGATATTTTATTGAGTTTAAATGTTATCTGCAAAGGATTTTAGAATGTCTCAGGTGCAGTTTGCAGTAAGAAAGCTTTTATGCACACTTGGCCTCTGGCAGTATGAACTTAAATAGGTTCCTATTTTCTTCACATCTACTGTTTGTTGTTGCTCTCACCACATCCTATTTACCATGAAACATGTCAACTTTATGCTAAAGCAGAACTCCAGCTTTTCTTCCCAGATAAGCATCCAAAACAGCTAAGAGCATCATGCTCCTTCTCACACCCAGGTCTGCCCCACCCAATTTGGAATGCCTTCCTTCACGGTGTTATAGCACCTTCAGCCACAATGGAAGGACTTCCCTACATCAACTCCAGGACAGTCTCTGGGCTGGTGGCAAAAGCACTTTCAACAAAGGCGACAGATGTGTATCCTGATCTTTTTTTGTGGGCTCTGATTACTGATGTACCAGATGTCTCCACCTTTAACTGTGAAAGGCTGAAAGAGACATCATAAGTGACCTTCATTAAGAACTTGGGATTTATGGTAGCTCCTCCCATTTCTTCATAAGCTGGTCTCTCTTCAGTTCTAGGTGCTATTTTCTCCAAATCCCTGAGAGCATGGTTATGTGGTCACTTCAGGTCAGTATAAATCTACAGTGCTCCATAAAGGTGCAGTCCTACCCACCTTTGCAGCCTTGGACATTCCTGCTTCCTTGGAAGAACAATGACTTTTTTTGTTTCCTTGATATTAGTTTTCAGACAGATAATGTTCTTTGGCCTGATTCAGAGGGTTGCTATGTGCACACTAGAGGTAGGACATGGAAAGCAGCAGGGGAAAGGCCATGAGTTACTGGAGAGAAGAAAAGACCAATCTTGCCTGGCAGCAGTGCAGACATCTGCTTGATTGAAGTAACCACAGAACAATGGCCTAGGATACCTTCTTACTCAGTGTTCAGAACAAAGGCTAACCTAACATTCTGGATTAATGAGGCCAGAGATTTATAGTCTGGTCAAGTTGAGGCAAAAGGTCTTTCTCTACATCTCTGCTTCATATGTCATGAGTGATACATAACATTGCTAGAAGGTGTTGGTTTGAGCATTTAGCATTTACCTGCCTTGTTTTCCAAGAGATGTCACCTTTCCTCAATATTTTTGAAATGTTCAGTTTTAATGCTACTTGTTCAAAGCAAAATTCCTTGAGAACTTCAAACATGGAACAATCAAAAATAATAAGATTTCGTTTGAAAAAAATGTAGTCACTAAGGGAAAAAAGAAGAAAATAACATGTATTTCTGACTGAAAACAAATCTGCCAGATGTAAGTTTGCCAGCAAAATGGGTCCACTTCCAGTGGGCCACATGCATGCAAACAAAAAAGACACCCCCCCCCATAATGCATAATTCTTACCATGCTTTTCAGGGATTGTTTTGCCTCACACTAGCTGCGACAGACGCTGTGAGCCAGAATCTCTGGTCCAGTCAAGTCAGGTTCTAGGCAAGCCTGATGGGTAGAGCTAAGGTAGGTTTGAATGACATTCAAAGTCCCCAGGTGCTGCAGCTGCTCAGGATGCAAGCCAATCCCTGGATTAAAGAACAGCTGGCCGCTCGAACTGATGCCTGGTTTCCCACAGTCCTGAAGTCCAAACATTTAATCTGTCCTGAAGAAAAAGAAAAAAGAAGCTTGTTTTTTCAGAAGCAATCTAGGATAAGTAATGGATTCTCCTGCAGCACAACTGGAATAGACCTCTCAGTGCACAATGCCACATCTATTTTTGGAAAAGCACAAATGGAGCCAATTGAGTGATCTCACTGGCTAGTAATTTCTTTGAAATAGTTTATCACATACATGAAAATACACTGCATTACAACACTCCAGAAGTCATCTTTGTTTTCTTTTTAATTAAGTTATAGCATTTTTCTTGATGTTTAAACTTTAATATGTGTGACTTCAGTGCCATTAAAGAAACAATTTGAAAGCAACTCTTTTTGTACCTACATACCCATGTAGTTGTCCAGGAATGGGGCACTGAAGAAGTTAATTATACTTATGCAGTATTTAGAGGCTTACCCATGGGTATTTAAGAATTATAGAAGAATACTAAGGTTATTTCAACCTCTTCATCTCCAGCACACATACACACATACAAATTCACATTTGAAATCCATATCACATATGGGAGACTGAAGTTTTCCAAACTCAAATTAGTGGCATTTAAATAAGAAAAAACAAAACCAAGTATTAATGCCAATTGCTAGAGCGTGCCAGCATTTCAGAGCAGATATAAATGTGGGAGATTTAACATTTTTGCAGTCATTCTCCTGCAGGCGCAGCTGAGGAATGTTCAGACGGTCTCAACCACAGCCATATTAGGATAGCATTAGGTACGCGTCTCAAGTGCAGAAGCAGTTCTGTAAGTTACACTCCAGACAATGGAGACTTAGACATATAACTCACTGGACTGATGCATTCTTGTGCGTCGTCCATTCATTTAGTATCGTACAGAATAAATATGCATCTTTGGTCTCCTGCTGAAATGCAACTGTCTTCCAACAGTATTGTTTAATCACCCAAAGTTGATTGCAATCAGAAGTTTCAGGGCCAGGAGAGAGGGGTAACGAGATGAATGTTTCTTCCTGGAATTAAGGCTGGGGTGAGTTCTAATCAGTTGGTCATCCCTCCTGCTTCCTTTTATACATCTCTCTTATTTGATCCCACTCTTTTCAGCTTTTCTGATGCAGAACCTAAAATGCATCAAGAGAGGCAATGGTGTTCCTAGACCTTCTAAAAGGAGAGAAATAGTAAACTCATAGTCATCCTTGTGAATCAAAGTTTTTGGGCTTATGTGTTTATACCATTCCTTTCTGACCATCTGTGACTCATTGCAGAGGGTCCCATTCATAGGCCAATAGCCAGGTTTTATTACTGATATAATTTTCAAGGCATTTTCAGGTGATTTCAGGAATTCTATTTCCTTGTCACAATGCGGGATTGGGATTCAAGGTACCTAAGTGCTATTTTTGACTCTGTCACTGGTTAACTGGAGAACAGTGGTTAACCCTCCCAGCCCCAATCTTACAGTTTCTGTTTTTTTTTTTAAATTGAGGACAGTACTGACTGTCCTCTGTTGCTTTGAGATCTGCTAGTGAGAACTATAAAAGCTAGAACTGATTGCAGCTCAGAAGATACTCTTGCTACAGTTGGATGTGCCACAGTAATCATATTCTGTCAAGCAGGTAAATACTCCAGAAAACTTGCTTCTTTAGGGAGATAAGAAAGTATGGCACAGAATCACAGAATCACAATATAACACATTAATCAAAATATAACACATTAGGGAAAATACGATTGTGATAGGGTAACTTCATCTACCTGCCATTTCTAATGATTTCTAGTAGCACTCTGCCTAGAAAGCCCAGCTGGTTCATCTTTTCTGTCTAAGTGTGGATCTCTGGTAAATGGTCTCTTCCTAGATATCAGGTGTCTAGAAGTACAAAGAAAGTAAATGTGAGTAATACAGATACAACAAACTCCTTTCCACATAGGAAATGTAAATTTCCAAGCTTCAGTTCAGAAGGATGAAGTCTAAAATGTCCTTTAATCTTTATGTACTTTTAATGTGCACATCTACACATAATCTCCTGGATGGCTTATAGCTTGTTTATAGCTATAGTGGGTACTCTTCAGTGAATTTATTATTTAGATCTCTAGAAAGTAGTAGGAACGGAGGATGAAGATAAGGCTGAAAACTCAGCTTCAAAACATTCGGAGTTAATTAAAGAAGATTGATACAAAAAGGAAAAAATCAGTTTATTAAGCATAGAAGTATTCAGAACAACTGGTTTGAAAGTCTCTATTAATCTTTCCAGAACTGAAATGTGGCTTTAGACTACGAATAGAAAGAGGCCCAGATCTTACATGGAATTAACAACTACAACTGTGAGCAAAACTCATGCTTCTGTTCAGTGGCCCACACAAAGACAAAATTCAATGAAAAATTAGGATTGAACCATTACCACCCTATGGGATTTTCTTGCCAGTCTGAAAAATGCAATGAAGACCCAAATGAAAGTAGAGTGCTGCTACTTATAATGTTGACAGTAATTATGGTTGGTTTGATGTTGGTTGCATTCAGCAGCTAGCATCCTATCATTGCAAGTGGGCATGACCTACTGCAGATACTTGTTTAATACAAAATCTTCAAGACATCCTAGAGAGTTTATTGATAAGTTTTCAGACTCGGCCTAAAAGTTACAACTTCTACACAGAGTTTACTTGCACTTCACGTCTTTGTCAGATACTGGCATTGAATTTTTAAACTGTAAATGAAATTTAGCCAGAAAACTTTACTAAGCTCTTAACCAATCTATTCAGGGAAAATTACTTTTAGCAACAATATTGAATCTCCCCTGCTGCAGTTTTTTCATTACTACTTTTCCCATCTATAGTTTATATTTTCTTCTTTGCAGAAACATTGTTCATGGTTATAGGCTGACATCCCATCTTTCCTTAGTCTTCTCTTCTCTAGACTAAACAATGCCAATTCCTTCCACCCTCCCTCATGCTCGCCCTAGACTGTTGCTCATTCTTTTTACTCCTTTCTGGATTGTGTCCAGTGCGTCTACATTTTTCTTGAAGTGTGGTGCCCAGAACAGTGCTCCTTGGCACTCTCCAGGGCCAAGGAGAATGGAAGAACTACTTTACACACCTTGTGTATAACATCTGTACTCCAGGATCACTTTATTTTCCTTAAAATTGGTAATACATAGTAGGAATCTTCTTTATTTATTAAAATGAAAATGTAGGTTTGGAGAGAATCTTTTCTTGTGAAAGCTAAATTCAGGTGTAGTTTTGTGATCAGGGTCTGAAGTCCAGAAAGTTGCAAACATTTGTTTTGCTTTATTACTGGGCATGCCAGTAAACCAGGAGTAAGCTCTGATTTACTGTACAAAAAGGTCCCTCGTTTACAGATCCTCTCGCAGGCACACATGGTTTCCAGACAGGGATAGCAACTGCCATATTTTGTGTTTTATTAAAACAGCAACAAACATTACCTAGCTTTCTAGACATAGGTAGTGAGTTGAATTTGAGAAGAGCTTTGCCTACACGGAACGTCAGAGCACTGATACCTTCAGAGATGTGCACACTGTTACAAAGTATAAAGCCTTGTTACCTTTATGTGCCTTTAAGCTGAAACATTGTTTTATTAAAGTCAATTGCATTATTGTTAACTTGGATTTCACCATTAGCTCCAAGACTTCATGGGTAGCAATTTTTTGTTTACTGTTTATGATTGGTCTACCAAAATAATCTTAGTTAATACTCCATAAAGACTAATGTAGTGTAAATATTTATTCTAATAATTGATAAACACACACTCACACTATTACCTCATTGCATTGCCTTAAATTATTGCACAATATTTTACAAAGAGGATTTGGGACAGATCTTAATGGGATTTGCTACCAAAACTTGAGGATTATTTCCTAGTGTGAGAGAAGGTAGGAAGGATGTAGCACAGCAATAAAAGTGTCTTAATCATAGATAACTTACCCCTTATTCTTCTACAGATTTCTTGCATAACATGAGCAGTGACTTAACTGTCACGTGTCTCCCCATCTTTCATGAGCTATTTTGGAAAAATATTCTTATATTCCTTCCAAAGCAAACTTTTTTTTCCCTTGTTTATTGTGGACAAATTTCTGTCTGACAACAGAGAAAGACCAAGAGATTTTGTCTGTTATCTTCATGTTAACGTGGACTATACCCACTTTGATTTTGAGCCATATTATTAGCTTCAGAGGTGCAATAACATTGTCCCCTTATGTTCTGGTCAGTATCTTTAAGCCAAATTTCAATTGGCTTTAAAGAAGGAAAAAAAAAAAGCACACCCACTGAATCAATAAAAACCACAGATAAATACCACCATATTTGTACCAGTGCAACTGTTGCACACTCTCTTTCTTTTGTTAAACATTGGTTTCAAATATGTAAAAGCTTTGTGTAATAGATGAATTATGGTAGTCAAAGTTTTAAGACAAGTATAGATAATTGGTTTTTTATGATTTGGCTGCCATTCTGGTATTTCCTCAGCAAAAATAACATGGAAGGTTTCCCTTCTTTGTCCTAGCCCCCACTGTAATTTATTTATATATTAAACCATCAAAATTTCTTTTACTTCTTATCTGCTTTTTAAGCCAGCAGTGACAAGTGGAGAGAAGGAATTCTGTGAATTGTCTGGAAAATTTATAATAGCCTGCAGTAGCAATTTCCCTGAAATGAATGATTGTTTGGTAGGTCTTGAACACAGTCCACTGACGATTTCTGTAATTTCCTAGGGTATAGATTGTTATTCTAAACTTATTTACCCAACCTTGAAGTTAGTTCACTAACATCATTGTTTGTCTTCAAGGCAAAAACCACTGCCTATTGGAGCTCTACAGCTATTAATTTCTGTTTTCATCCACTCTTTTCTTTCAGGTTATAGACTTGCTTAGTAATGCTGGTATAAAAGTGGAATAATTTAAAATATACTTATTCTAGCTTTCCTCTGCTACAGCAAAGAACAAGATTTGACCTGCAGTCCCACTTGTGTTTTCCCATGCAAAGTCATACAGCTATAATAAGCACTAAGAGACTGTGAGACTAGATGCATGAGAAAGTTCCGTTTTACTCAAGACTCATTGACTTCTGTGAATCAACATAGGTGTTTAAACGCACCAGCCCAACATGCTGAATTTGTTTCATGGTTGCCCAGTACCAAGTGTAATACATCTTTGACCGCTGGCTAATGTTCAAGCAACAGCAATAAATATTGTTAACAATTCTGTGTTAAATATGACAGAAGTCAGAAATAAAATTTCTTATTCACATATATTTTGTTATTTGTATTTGAAATACTTCAAACCTGCACAGCTGAATACCATACAGCTAGAGGCAATCACTGGAAGTCAGTTGAAATACGTCAGGTCTGACACAATCTTTGTGAAGAACCCTATTGAATCACCGGGGGAAAATTAGTTTCAGATCCAGACGTCTGGTTTTCTAAAACTGTAGGAAGAACCTTTCCCTTTTCTACCACAAGAGTCTCTTCACAATGCTGCTGTTCATTACTGTCTTTCACGTACTCCCCACCTATCTCATCCTTGACTGTGTAAGAACAGCCCAGAAGAAAACAAGTCATGATACCACTGCATGGTTTGATCCACTGAAGTTACTCCTGGCCTCCTCTTCCTTCCTGCATCTTGACAGTGCTTAAGAAGTCAGAGGAAAACCCACTGAGTTTCTGGTGATAAGGTGGCCTGATCAGAAAGACTGCAGATGACAGTCAGTCTTAAGGGAGGAGCCAGACCCGTCACCATCTGCCATCTTATGATTTAAGAATATGAAACGTTTTTTAAAAAAAGCTTTTTCTTAGTGTGGTCACTGTGCAGTGGATTAGGGGTGAGGAGAAAGGGCAAAAGAATAAAATTGTACTACTTCTCTCAACACACCCTGGTGGCAGGCAGCTCCGACAGTCTCTGAAAGGTAGAAGATATGATTCTAAATTTTTTTTTCCTAACCATACCCTGATTTTATCTGTTACTATACTGAAATTAATGTAAATGTTACTCAGTTGCAATGTACACCAGTGGATGTAGATGTACTTAACTGCAATCCAGTTCCTTTATTGGCACACTTCTGCCAAAGACTGAAAATGTCCTCTGCTCTTTACATTCCAGATTCATATAAGACTCACTCTTTCTATATTAAAAATGGAAGTAGCAATCATCCCATGAAGATGAAGTCCTGCTCTCAGATCTGCGAGAAGTCTGTCAGAAAGTGGTAATGGAGAAGACAGAGTTCAGCTTCCTGTGAGCACACATCTTCCAGTGGTAAGTTACGGGTGATATCATTTCAGGACTCTGGCACTGGCAAAATGTGCATGCCAGACACAGGAAACCAAGAAAAGTAAGTAACCACGGAAGCCTCCAAACTTGTATCATTTTTACAGTTTAGTTACAAGATGGATGTTCTCACTGTGACTGACCTCCAAGAACTAGACTTTTAAGCCAATACAAATACTGGCTTTTTTTTTTTTTTAAGTCTCTGAACATTTGTATATTAGACACAGGACAATCCAGCTTAGCTTTGATCAGTTTTTTAGACCATCAACCACTCTCTACTTCGCTTAGCAACTCCAGAATGGGAGAAGAGGTTTCTTTATTTTATTTTTTTTATACTGATTACTTTGTAAGAAACAAACCAAAACAAAAAATGTTCAATGGTTTCTTATACTTAGCAACCATAATCTCGGAAGTGAGTATTCTCTAAATTTACTCTAGAAATGATTTATAAATCAATACTTATGTTATTTAGTTCTAGCTAAAAAGGTTTTAAAAATATCCATTATAATTCAGGTGAACATTGAAGGTTATTGTATTTGCTAACAAAAACCCGTTTTAACATAATGAAGTTAATAATAAGTATTTGTAAGTGGTATTGATTGGAGAAAAAAGTTGAGAAGTGAACTAACTAATATTGTATTTAGTTTAGACAAATCAGCTAACTGTTAAAAAAATGATGCTAATGATATCAACATGGCTACTAATTGAATTCAAAACATCCATGTTCACATGCATTCACCAAATGCCTTGAATGAACAATTATCTGCTAAAAGCATATTTGCCAACTATTCTACTTACAACTATTTATATTTGCGTCACATGAATGGTCTCTGTGACAGGCATTTCTCCCAGTTTGGTCATAAATTCTAAACAAGAGAATAATGAACAAGACATCTTTGGTCTGGGTTTTCAGTAACACTACCTTCTGTACTAAAATTTAGTATTATTTTTAGCCAGTATTACTAGCCCATATATAGCAACCACTGTTTCAACATTTCCAGGTGTGACAACTGTGCCAGTTCACCGAATAAAGAAGTCAGTACTGCATTGTTGATTCCCAGAATCTTCCCAAATCAAGGCACTACAACTACACACACAGCAAGTGTATTTATTCAGGTTGGGAAGAGTTCCCTCTTTGTCTGATGGGTATAAATATTATAAATAGAAAACACTGTAAATGGAAAAAATAGAAATACTTTTTACTTGATTATAAAGAATCACAATCGCTAATTCAATGATTAGTAGATAATAAATGTATGTGCAATCTCCAACTGAATCAATCATAGGGAATAAATACTGTAAGATGCTTAACCTCCCTAAAATGGTGGTTCTTGGCTTTCTGATTAGCAGTATTCCAAATTCCTTACATTTGAGCACTTGCATGCAGAAGTGAACAGGAGAATAAAGTGTCAGTCCAAATACAACAGAACAGAACCTACCCCGTCTAGCACTTGGCTTTGCGCCAACGTAATACTGGTTATGTAGGAAATACTGCAATTAGTCTAAGCAAACACTTAAGCAAGTCCTTACCTATTGTAAAAATATAATGGTATCAAAAGGCTCCATATATTAGCCTTTTTTCTTTCAAAGAAAAGAATAATCAGTTTACTACAAGTGGGGTCTCAACTCCTGAGCTAATGAGAAGGAAAAAATAGTGAGAGAAGTGAATCATCCTTGCCCTGAGATTTGTGCTGAACCATAACAGGACTCCCTGAAATGTGGGCCTCTCCATTAAGTGATGAATTCTGTGTTCCACTGTATCCTGTATGAATTTAGATGTATTAATTCTCTTAGTACACTTTAACATATCTCACAGCAGCATATAATCATGACACTATACATATAATTTTTAATTTTCCTTTGCATTAATCTTGAACTGGTACTCTCCCAGCTGCATGATTGTATTTTAGTAAATTTCACATGTATTTATCCTAATTCTTACAGCTTCTCTTTGAGCTAGATACATCAGAAAAATTGTGTGGACAAGGATAATTTCAATTCCGTTTTTTGCATCCCTTCAACTCAATTGTTTGCAGTATGAACAAGGATAACTCACCTACCAGAATAACACTTCACTGCAGTTCAAAACTGGGTTGCCTTTGGGTAACAAATTTAGGCTCCATATTACAAAGTTATCAGGCTAGGATTTGGAATATGTCTCAGAATCATGCAGAACCACAGAATGTTAGGGGTTGGAAAGGACCTCTGTGGGTCATCTAGTCCAACCCCCCTGCCGAAGCAGGGTCACCAAGAGCAGGCTGCGAAGGACCGCATCCAGGCGGGTCTTGAATATCTCCAGAGAAGGAGACTCCACAAGCTCCCTGAGCAGCCTGTTCCAGGGCACCATCACCCTCAGAGTGAAGAAGTTCTTCCTCATGTTCAGATGGAACTTCCTCTGCTTCAGTTCTGTGCCTCAAATCCTTTGTCTCTGTCTCTAGACAGTGAACCTTCAAATCTTTGTAGACTAGAGAATAGGACTGAAGTATTTCTTTTTCTCATTACATAAACTGGAAAGTGAAACATGGGAGACTAAGAAGTTTGCCAAAGGTGACTTAGGTGACAGCAGCAAAGCAGGAATTCCAATGGACTTCTACAGACACACGAATGACTTAAATATGCTTGTATAAAAAACTGTTCAAATTTATCCAGCTTGAAGAGAAGCAATAAATATCTGAAGTAAACATTTGAAAAATGCCCTAGGCAATGCTCTTCTGATAGCTTGGTTAAGTAACTGAAACATTGTTAAGATGTCATTTATTTTGTTTGCTACTTGCAATTCTCTCACTTCAGAGTGTAAGAACAAAAGCTTTTGCATAGGTCCTTCTCTATAAACAAGATTAAACAAGAAAGCTTTTCAAATACAGGGAGCAGGAAGGGTAATTGTTTCTTAAAAAAAATACTACCATAATGCTGTAATAGTTAACTGCAAGCACTGCAGGAATTAAAAATAGATCATCTCGCTTTAAGATTCTAGGAAGCAGTCTTATTAGCTGCAAATTTAAAAGTTCTATTAAACATTATAACACATCACATGCATTTTCAAGTGCAATGCAACTCTGTTTTCCGCTCACTTGACAGCATTTTAAAATTGCTGTTTGGAGAGTGCTAACTAGTACAAATGTGGTAACAAATCCTTTTTTTTTCATCCGAAAGTTTAGTTTTAAAATGAGAAAGTAGGAAAACTCTGCTGTCAACAGCCAAAAAAGTTTAGTGGTCTGTGTAAAATTGATCCATTAATCTCATTCATAACTAGCTCTGATTTGACATAAACATGTTTGCAGTGGGAGCAAGGGGCAAGATGCACAGGATTTTTTTTGCTATTAGAAAGATAAGTAATTTATTTTAAAGAAACAAATTATAACCAATTAAAACAAACAGAAAAAACAATGAAAAATTGTAAGATCTAAGCCATGTTTCTTTCCCTTGCTACTGTGAAGGTACTGACACCTTCTGGCAGCGAGTGAGGTGGCCAGACAAGACCTTCTGGTCCACTTCCAGTTGTAAAGAACTGCCAAACCCAAAATTAATTTGGCTTCAAAGTGACAAACTACTATATTTCCAGAATCGCTCTCACTCAGAGTTGAATACTGACTTCTGCTGTGTACTAACAGAAATCTTTAATGAGGAAAGATAATAATAATTTCTGAGAACTCAATAATAGCATGAGATCCAATTAGTACAAGCCCATGCATCAGTACAGGCTTGGGGTGGACCTGCTGGAGAGCAGCTCTGCGGAGAGGGACCTGGATGTCCTGGTGGCCGACAGGTTAACCATGAGCCAGCAGTGTGCCCTGGCTGCCAAGAAGGCCAATGGCATTCTGGGGTGCATCAAGAGTGTGGCCAGCAGGTCAAGGGAGGTTCTCCTTCCCCTCTACACTGTCCTAGTGAGGCCCCATCTGGAGTACTCTGTCCAGTTCTGGGCTCCCCAATTCAATAAAGATGAGGAGCTACTGGATAGAGTCCAGCGGAGGGCTACAAGGATGGTGAGGGGACTGGAACATCTCTCCTATGAGGAAAGACTGAGGAAGCTGGGCTTGTTTAGCCTGAAGAAGAGAAGGCTGCGAGGGGACCTAATAAATGCTTCTAAATATCTGAAGGGTGGGTGTCAGGAGGATGGGGCCAAGCTCTTTTCAGCAGTGCCCAGCGACAGGACAAGGGGCAATGGGCACAAACTGAAGCACAGGAAGTTCCATCTGAACATGAGGAAGAACTTCTTCCCTCTGAGGGTGACGGAGCACTGGCACAGGCTGCTCAGGGAGCTTGTGGAGTCTCCTTCTCTGGAGATATTCAAGACCCGCCTGGACAAGGTCCTGTGCAGCCTGCTCTTGGTGACCCTGCTTTGGCAGGAGGGTTGGACTAGATGACCCACAGAGGTCCCTTCCAACCGCTAACATTCTGTGATTCTGAGCTTAGAAGAAATATATTTAGTCACTCCCTTGATTCGTTTTTCTAAACTAAAGTTTACTGACAGATAAATACTTTTGAACTGACCTCCTTTGACACAGCAGACCAAAATAACACAAGCTAATGGATGGACAAGCTAGACTTAAACTAGGAAGCAAATCTGTCATTTGAATGCTTGTGCTATTACAAATGCTGCAATGACTTTTTCTTCACTGTAAGCACTTAAACTGGATATTTTCTAAAAAACAAACTCTGGTGCTCCCCAAGACATTGGAGTTGAAACAAGCTAAACAAAATCCTAAATTCCTGTTTGACACAGCCTGTAGAGTAGTTCGTCTTAATTCCTATTATTTTTAAAGTAATGCAAAGAATAAAACTTCTAATCTTCCTAAACTCAGTCTTGTCTGTCTTATGGGTACACTCTTTACGTACTTCAAACCAGTCATATGTACACTTGCAACACTAAACAAAGTTACTTCAAAGTAACAAAATGAAGTCAACAGGCACTCATTCTATAACTGCACAGCACTTCTGAGCTAATGAATTCAGGAATTGCTTTGTCTTGCCTTCCCCTCCCCACACCTTCTCTCTCCTGACCTCTTGCTACCAGTTTAAAGCTCTTCCCGACTCTGCACTTGAAACTACATTGTCTGGCTTCTGCATTACCTACCCAGCTGGCATAAATATTCAGACACCCTATTATTTCACTGCCAAACTCAGAGATATGTAATAACATGAGAAAGCCATAGGACCAACAAGTATGTTAATTTCCGGAAAATTACAACCAAATCCTGGGTTGCTGCAGCCAGGTTCTGGCCTGTTATCAGTATAAAATGACCTCTACTGTTCAGAAAGGGATTCCCTCCTTTTTCTTCCCTCCTATGCTGATAGTTTTAACGTGGTACTATATCATTCCTATACCAAGTTGTTGCTGAAACAATCAGCTGGTAGCTATTCTTTGATGTAACTAGTAAGGTCAAAGAAATGTCCCTTAGCTTCACCACCTCAGAATTGTAACCTTCATTACCAACAAAATTAACAGACACTTTACTGCATAAAATTTGAATATTGTGAGCTTCTAGTACTTCATAAAGTAACAGTATGTCAATAATATATGAAAAGTGACACAGTATTGCAAATTCTATAAAAATACTATTATTTAAATGCAATGATTGTTGTTACAATCTGTTTGTAAAGTCTTATGGTCTTCCAATATTCTTCAGTCCTATAAAAATCACTAACTACTATATTGATTCGTGTGAAAGGGAACATGTGGTTAATACAAACTGCTGTAATTAGAACAGAAGATTTAAGCAGAAAGACTCTGTTGAGTTTGGACAGGTCACTTACCGGAAGTTTCAAAACCATTACTTGATTTGTATGATCAGGGACTCTCACATTAATTCTCTGATACTGAATATTTGCAGTTCATATGACCATTCTGCTGAAGGAATGGCTCGTCAGCACTTTCAAAAGTGAAGCTTGATTAGACCACCATTAGTAAATTTAGTTTTTCCTGGCCAGATTCACCATCCTATCTATATAATAGGATATAGCAATATCATCCACTTTGTAAGAATACTTTGAAGTCCTGCTGACAAAATTAGAGAATATTAATTATAGAAACTAAAAAAGTAAAAATATTAGATTAAAAAGCAAACACCACATATAAAGACATATGCCTCCAAGTTGCCATCTGCTTTCATTTTCTCCTACTCATTTCTTGTTTTTCAACCATCCTCATATCCCCCAACTTTCAAATGACTGCTTTTTAAAACAACCAAACTCTTCCTCCTTCTCTAAGTTTTCTTCTTTCTTATTTTTTCTTTTTATTGAGGCATGTTTTATTTCATCTCCCCTCCCCACCCCCATCACAACCTGCAACAATTTTGCCTATGCTGATACTGTAACCTGTTGAACTTAGCATTATACAAGTATCCACAGGTTACATGCACTGGCTAATGAACTCTGTGAGACAACAGTAATGAATAATTTTTACTATGGAATATTACCTTACCCAGAGTAAATTTTAACTCAGGAATAAAGCCTTGCACAAGTTCATTTGCATATATGTTATAATATCTTTCATAAAACAAACAGGAACTCCACACTTAACTAAAACTTCCAAGCTATTATATGCTTACACGTATTCTATACTTCCATGTAATGCAATAGATGCCTCTACTCTAACAGGTGCTTTCTGAAAAGAATTCGCAATAACGTGAAGTCAGAACCCAAGACTTCCAAAGCACAAACCAGAAGTTATACATAAGTATTTTTAAGAAATCTACTTTAAGACCATACAATATAATACATTCAAGAAGCACTTTTGCATTAATAATTCCCGTAATACCTACCATTCAAATAGCACTCCAGCAAGTTGTTACATGCCCTATGCCTTTTAAGGCATCATCAATTACATTTTTACTCTCCCATCCACAGCGGAAAAAAACCAAGGCACTCACTTGTGACTACATAGTTGCAATATGGACGTACGTGTAACATTTGCCTTCTTTCCTCCCATTCTCTGTTCAAAGAAGCTAGAGTACAACAAGTGATGGCATTTTCAATAAATGAAGTACAAGAACAGGTAAAGCAGTATTTGCAGGCAACTGAATTAGAAGAGCCAGTACTGCTTTCATAGATGTAGCGTGCATGTAAGATGTCCTACACTCCCTTAAAATTACCTGTCCTTGAAAATACAAACACGAGTAGTTTGCATCTTCTGATGATCCATTACAGGAACAACAAGTGGCTCTTTGAAGAGGCAGGCAACAGGCAAGGATAGACTGTACAAAGTAACCTTGCAACTCTCACACTGATGAATAAGCAGTGGAAGAAAACAAAATATTACATTTTCCCTTCAAAAATTCATTCTGTCGTTATTAATGCATTTGTAGCAACACATAAAAATTAATTCTAGGCAATAGTTCTATGACTGGAAACACAGAAACATTTATCCCTGGCCTTTATTTATCATATCCTACCAGAGAGAGAAATTCTCATTGAAGGTCAACGTTAAAACCCCTGCTTTTCAGGAGCTGGGATTTTCTGGTGGTGCATATATGAGAAGAAGCATCACTGCTTCAATTCCTTATATCCCATACCTTCAACACAAAGGTAGAAATAAAAGGACTGCTCCCACAAACATACACATAACCTACTCTTGTAAGTAGCTTCGTTGTAATTCAATGCAGCCAGTTACCTCCATTTCACAGACGCAAATTCTCTTTAAGAGAAAAAAGTACATAGCAATTAAAAAACACCCCTGCCTCTCATAGGTCAAGTCCAAACTTCAAATTTTTGCAGAAAGCTCAAAGACGGAGGGAAAGTTTTCATCTCGGGAATGGAAAGGATACATTTCACAGGTTATGATATCCTTTCATACGTTCGTCTGCTGCAGAAAGAGAAATATCCTTTCCTAAAAAAAAAGGAAAAAGTGTAGATATATCTTTATATTGACTCAAATTCTGATTTTAAAGGTAGAAATCAGCAATCCCATCATATTACTTCATTATAATTCAGTCCCCCAAAGCAAGGGCCATAGTCTCCTGGATTCTTTCCCTTTAGTTGATCAGCTGTAGACTGAAGCTTTGTTTCTTGTGAGAACAATGCCCTTTTGTAACCTTAGCTGTGAGGACTGATCTTTCACATGTTTGTCGTTGGATAAGACTACAAACATGGAAGGAGCAGGTAAAACAGAGGAACACACTGTATTTCTTTGGAGATCATTTGAGAATTTGGGGACCAAATGTTTGTGATACTCCTTTCTGCAGTGCCCAAGTTATTCTCACCAACAACATGACTGCATCAAACAAAGCTAACTGTGGAGAGAGCAGATCTTACCTTACAGGGAAAAGAACTAGTTATCAGAGTGCTGGAAATACAGTGAAGGTTGTTATGAGCACTGAATAGCAGTTTTACTCCTGTCTTAGAGCCAGATTAGGCTCAAGAGGAAAGAAGGAAGAGGTAAAAAAAAAAATAAAAAAAAATCTATCAACTATTAAAAATTAAGACACAAACTTGTTCTGCTGAGGCTGCACAAAGGCGAAGTCATAGCTGTTGTAGAAACTTGGATTGCATATGTGACCTACGTAAAATGCTTAGGGGCAGCTGTAAAAGGTTTGGACAAAAGTTTAGCATGGGACATTGAATAAGAGAACACAGGCATCTGAAGGATTTTATTCCAGTTAGTATAGAACTGTACCTTTCAATTCACGCTTTTATAAAAAAGATGACAAATCACTCAGACTAAAATACATAGTTCGTTTTCAAAGCATCTTTTCTATATTGATGAAAGATCCAGAAGGTAAATTTTGACAGTGATTAAAAATGCATCATCTTGTCCACATCATGCAGTTCATTGGAATATAGCTCTCTGAACATGACTACGATCCAGATGATTAAAGATTTCTTCTTCTGTTTCTGGAGTGAGCTGTATATTATCTTTGATTGGAGACAATGGATCTGGCTTTTTACAAGAAGGAAGTCTTTCATAATCTCTGCATAAAAAAAAAAGGCAAAACAAATCCCAAGAATGTTATATTATATGTTTCTAACTACAGACCTATAAGAACACATGGGTTAAAACAAAGCAAGACCCCTCAACCTAACTACCCTCTCATCTATGAATATGCCCAGAATAAAAGTTTGTGATGGAAAGTTTTAATTTCAATTTCACTACAGCTGAACAACTTCACTGAAAGTTATTTCAGCTGTTTCAGTTATCCTGGGACAGAATGATAACTATTAGCTTTATATCTGAAAGACTTTATGCGCCCCATCCTACTCTGGGTTGTACATGCTTCCTTAACATTTGAGCCTTCCAAGTAGCTGTAGTTTCATATATATCCTGTGAGTCTTGACATTACGACAGAACAGTTTAGTGTCTCACATGATCTATTTGCCATCAGACAATATAATTCTTAGGTCATAAGGCTAATTTAGAAACATTTTAAAATCTGAAAAAAACAATAGACAGAATACTCGGAGCTGAGTAAGTCCTGGCGGTGAGAAAAACCTTTTTGTGAAATAAATTACAAAAAGAATCCCCTAAAAGCTAATAAACAAGTACTTTGTTTACATAGAAGCAAGTAATAGTTATAAAAATATACATCCCCACTATATACTCAGAAGTTATGGGCCAGTTGAAAGTGGATGGATAAAATGTGGATGGTTGGAGCTAAGTCTTGCAACCATCAGCAGAGAAAAAGAACAGAGTGCCATCTAGGCTCACTCTGTTCTATCCACCTGTATTCTGATAAACACATGAATTTTCTCCCTGTGAACAGCCCTGGACAGGTGTTCCCAATTAGAGGCCAAGCAATACCCGTACAAACACTTTCACTTTTTCTTTAAAATTGTCATTCTTAACGCACATCAAGCAGATAATAAAAGATTTCTAAAAGTGTTAACAGTGTAAGTAATTTTTTTAAGCAGAAATCAGTTGTAAGTTTATAAGAGCCTACCATAAGGCCCAAACCTACCAAAATATATTCACGTGACTTAACACATGCTCACCAATCTGACATTTACTACTCTGTGCAAAGAGAATACTTTTGTCCTACTCACATTTGGTTTCAGGTTAATGAGAATAATAATTTTATTTAAATAGAAGACTTATTTATTCAAAGTTGAGATCGATACTTGGAGCTGGGGAAGCTTTGCCACCATGAATTTTTGCCTGAGCTCATGGAAAATACTGCAAGTTAGAATAACTACACTTTTTTCAAGTTAGACAAGTCATATACACAAGGGAAAACAAAAGCATGTGTAAAAATGTTTCTTGTAACCAAAGACTTCAGCTAACAAATATTCCATCAATTCACCATCATCTTGAAAGCAGAACAGTTATGACGACCAGCCATCCCAAAATGAGAGGCACATAAAGTTCAATAGAAACAATCTTGCATTCAATGAAGTTTGGCATCTTTTATGCAGCTTTTGCATTTAGACTAAGAAATGCCTTTTGGTATTTTATGTCAAACAATGGTAATAATTTTTGTATAAATTATGTTAAACTAAATGCACTACTTCAATAAATGAATCTTAGCTGCGTTTTTCCCTTGTTAGAAAGAAAAACATAATTAGAAGAGCATATTTACCACAAATCATACTTCATGGCTATATCAACCTTAGAAAATTAAAAATCATATGTAGAAAATATCTATCTTAAGCTATTATCTTTATTGAATTGTGCAGAGGAGACATGTAGAGTCTGCTCTGAAAACTGTTTCTTTGGGGGAAAAAGTATACAGGATGCCAAGTAAAGGGTTAAAGCAACTCACCTTTTAAACTGGAAGTTTTTCCGGAGTTCATTAATGGTGGCTTGCAGTCCCAGCGTATTTTCAGCATCACTGTGATTTCTCTTCTGCACAGGCGACATTTTCCTGCTTAATCCACTTACTTTAGCTGGTATCAACGGCTTGAGCTTTGTTACAATACGCGACCCTATACAACCGGACTTACGTAAACCAGGAACCTGTGGGATTTTAATATTACAGCACAGATAGTTAAAATGACAACCTGTAAGCAACAGATATTATGCTGCAAAGCTTATAATAAAAAAATAAAGTGCTTTACATTGAGTTGAGATAACGCGATCTGAATTGCTATAACAAGGTATATTTATATAGCTTCCATCATCTAAACACATTGGATGCAATGCAGCTGTAAGAACTGACAAACCAGTTTCCATAGGTCTTTGTATTCTCAGTGGTTGCAAAACATATTTCTTTTGAATGCAGTTTTTAGTCTATTGAATATTTATTTTCTCATCTGTTTACAAGAGAGCACAACAAAAAATCTTCAATGTCAGCTTTGAGAATTTTAAGAGAAGCTGCTCTCTGGTATCACTCTGATTCCTATGACTCCACTTTTCACAAAATCCAAGCAGAGCACAGATATTGATATGATTACCCCAAGGATCATTAGACCCCTAGTTGGAGCTTCTTATCCAGTTTCTGTATCTGGATCTCAGAATAGCTGTGCTTGGCTAGAATATCTCTCTCAAATGCAACTAGTCTTACACTCGAACACATCAATTTAAAAAAAAAATACATGGCTTCATTATATAATTTATTCTAGCTATTCACCACCCCTATTATTAAAATAATGTGTGCCTCATTTTCAATTCACTTACCAGTTTCCAAGCACTGAGTATGTTTTTTTCAAGTACATGAAATTCATTTTGACACGACTTAATTCCTATAATTATATCAGTCAGTGTGATTTTTACATTTCACATTCTCGTCCCTAATCACAATCTCTTATATTCCTGTCATTTTTCCGGGGTCAGTATCAGGCTAACTGGCTCACAGTTACTCACACTGCTGCTATCACGCTTTCTAATACCGATACAACATTGTTCATCATTTTTGCTTTCTCAAACTTCATGAACAAGAAGTAATGAGTTTATTTTAGCAAAAGAAGAAACACACTTGTTATGGTTTGGCTGCGGCGGGTAACAAAAGCACCATGCGGCCGCCCCTCCCCCCGCCGGGGTGCAGAGGAGAATGGAAAGAAACAGGCAGAAACTGGTGGGTCGGGATAAGGGCAGTTTAACAGAACAGCAAACAAAGGGGATAGGAACAACAACGATACAGATAAGGGGAAAACACAACACAAACCGCACAACACCGAGAGCTGCTCCCGACGCCCCGCGCTCCCAAACCGAGAGAAGAGTTCCCACCGCCCTGCTTGCCCCCCACCGGAACCCAGCATGAACCCAGCATGACGGCACATGGTATGGAATACCCGGCTCTGTTTGGCCAGGTGGGGTCAGCCCGCCTGGCTGTGCCCCTTCCTGGAGTCCGGTGAAAATTAACCCTGTCCTGACCGAACCCAGGACAACACTAAAGCTCAATCTGCAGGATTTTTTTTCCCCTGTGAATAGCTAACCACATTTCATAAAATGAGTTATACCTATCGCTATCTCTTTAATCACTCTCTTCCCCTTTGTACTTTATGTGCATAATCACAGCATGATAACTAAATACACGTAATATACTTGCTTTATAAGTTCACAAATAGCAAAAGGCCACAAATAGCTTATTTGTATTTTCCACCGTTTCCTTCGGTCTTACATACGCTTATTGTTTTCCCCAGTTTTTTAGGAAGTAGCCATTTGGAAGCACTAGAACATTTTACTGTTTGAGCCATTCTGCCACTTCGCTGTGGAATATGAACTACTCACGATTACCAGATTCTAAGTGATCATTCACTTCCAGCCTGCTATTTTGGCTTTTGTCTGTCATTACAAGGACCACAACATAATTATCAAAATACAGTACCTGCAGAAGAGATGGTGACTGTCTACAGTTATAAGAAGTTCTTATTTTACAGTTGGCTACGTAAACAATGCTCATATTTCCCATTTGAATAATGTTAAGAATAAAGCATATTGCTCTAAATGAATCACCTTTTCTGTTTCACTGGATCATCTTCAAATGATGGCACAGCTCTGCCTACTTCAGGTGCTACACTTTACTAATGCAAACAGCTCTTCCTTATCCAAATATTTGTTATTCATCACCCAACTTTTCTTTTTCCTTAAAATAAAAGATGTTGGCAGCCTTTTCTTCATAAATAATGCACACCTCAGTTCTTTCCAAAACAACATTGCATTTGGTTATTCCCCTCCCACTTGTTATATGTATTTTTTTTTTAATTGAAATGACATTGTTTCTACCTGAATAGACTAAGCAGATCTTGGAACCCCACACAAAATTTAAAAAAAAGAAAACGTTTAAAACGTAGTCTAAAAATTAGAACAAGAATACTAGGAAGAATAAAAATAAAATCCTAAAACTCCCTGCTTTATAGCATTTTTCGGTTTCTCTATCAGCTCAGCTACTTTGCAACACATGTGAAGTCACCCATAATCCTACTTTTCTTTGTGGTACTGAATTACATGGGAGTTAACTAACCCAAAAGCAGGCAAAGTTGTATGTCAAACACCCACTACGGAACTTAAAACCAGAGTAGATTGTTCTCCTCCTTTGTCAATATTAGCATCTTTGCTGACCTCATAGCTATTGTGGAAGTGAGGCCTCATCTAGAGTACTGTGTCCAGTTCTGGGCTCCCCACTTCAAGAAAGATGAAGAGCTACTGGAGAGAGTCCAGCGGAGGGCTACGAGGATGATGAGGGG
>Ga0065711_1028752_pt1 | contig 39393 bp, 24 predicted proteins | sample Hoacrofraction12_FD_59098 | JGI IMG/M metagenome (GOLD analysis project Ga0065711, IMG submission 59098) | Hoatzin crop microbial communities from Cojedes, Venezuela - Epithelial fraction 12 v2 (version 2) | ecosystem: Host-associated > Birds > Digestive system > Esophagus > Crop | place... | reverse complement strand
CCAGAGAAGGAGACTCCACAGCCTCCCTGGGCAGCCTGTTCCAGTGCTCCGTCACCCTCAGAGGGAAGAAGTTCTTCCTCATGTTCAGACGGAACTTCCTGTGCTTCAGTTTGTGCCCATTGCCCCTTGTTCTGTCGCTGGGCACTACTGAAAAGAGCTTGGCCCCATCCTCCTGACACCCACCCTTCAGATATTTATAATCATATATTAGGTCCCCTCACAGCCTTGATGGGCTTTTAATGGGGTTGCAAAATTCAGGTCCTCTAGGCCCCTTTGAGAACTTCGGCGTTACAGTCGTTAAAAAGAAGCTGCAATAAATGAGAACCGAGCCTTAGCAAATTACACAGTAATTTAAACATTGTTCTTTGAATATTTAAAATTTGCACAATCTGAAAAAAACAAAGAGCAGTAAAACCACATAAATTATTTTTGAGAAACACAATAACTGTAGCCACACTCAAAACAAATTTCCATGAAAAGAAATATATTAATCAGAAAAAAAATACTCGTTTGTATTTTTATCTTCTTCCAGGAGGAGAAAACGAGCTATGCCGTATTTTTACCAGCAGGTGGCAACCCCAAACAGCCAGCAAAACACTGCAAAACGCATCAGGGACACACACTGCTTTTTCACAGGATCACGTTCAGAAAACAGGCACAGTGTGATGGCAGTGCACCTCCCTCGTGATTACGTTTACTGAAATACCACTTTTTCTTTTTTTTCCGTTTTCCTCCAAAAAACTAAAAACCACCCCACCCGCCCCTCCAAAACAATGAGAGCTAACAAACAGCTGGCTGGGTTTCTCAGTGAAATAAGGCTTCTGCGGTCACATCCTGTGTGTGTGCGTGTGCACATGTGTACACATCTGTTTGCACGCGGAAAGTTCTCTCTCAGTGATGTGACTACAAAATAAAAACAGCTGAACACAGAGCTCTGCAGGGGAAAAGCTGCAGAGCAAGCTCAGTTCATTGGAGACCTGAAAATCCACAGGATTGCGGCGGGTTCATTCAGGTCCGAGAGTCTTGAACACACTACCTACATCTGTACTTCAGCAAACCTGGTTTTGGCTGTGCCCAGGACTGTTTGATGCTTCCTGGTCCTCAGCCTCCAGGACAGGAGAGGGTTATGATAACGCCCGACAACCACAGAGGCAAAACCATCACTCCCAAATCCATTTAATTCCAAAAGGTTGCCAGGACTCTAGAGAATCAATTTGTTCAAACAAACCAACCAACCAAACCCCTACAGTATAAAAAACTTACAGACTAAGAAAGATACAACGCCAGAGAAGTCAGTGGAAAGGAGCATTTTTATGGGTCTTGTTTGGCTTTAATCCTCTGGGTAGTGTTGGGTGGGTAATTCAGGGTGGAGGGAAGTATGTAAAGAAGCCTAGCTGTTAAAGTTCAAAGAGTCAAGAGGAGGAACAAAATTATGTTTGTGGCCAAAATGGGATTCATTTTCCATTTATTTCCAAGGCTGATTTATTTCACTTAATTTTAGAAATCTAAAGCATAGATGGAAGCAGCTGAGCCTGTCGCCTTAGACTCTCCTCATAATCAACAGTGAGAAAAAAGTACTTCAGGGCCCAATTACCTGACCCATTTTAGACTTTGAGTTTTTTTCCCCAGATGAGATGAATTGTAACCAAAAGTGCTTGTTTCTCCCTGTTGGCCATACAGCAGATCTAGAACAACCAGGTCAGACATAATAAGCTTATATATACCCTCTTGTTCAGTGAAACCTTCCCTCCCCTGGAGCTCTGTAGTGCCATGAACACTTATCTGCAACATTAGCATTGCCATTTCAGCAGCAGCCCAGCTACATGCCTATAAAATGTTTCTCCATCTCCTCAGAAAAACAAGCATCTTCAGATAAGGTCTGAAGAGGTGCAGTGTTGGAAGGAAGCATACGAAAACACCACCTGTATTTTTCAAGCAAGAACGTGTGAAGATAGCACTATTTTGGGGGACATGAACACAGCGTTTCAGGAAGTTACTCAAGGTATACCAGTGTACTGTTGGTCAACTCTCTCGGGCTACAACATGCCTGAAGTGGCCCTGGCCTGTTTTCCATAATTTCAGTCAGTCAGAGGCACTTCTTGCAAGTGGAGATTTCTCTCCTTTCCCCAGATTACTTGACATCTTTTGCATGAAGTCTTCGTAGTGCAGTAAGAGGTTATCTATACAAACACACAACGTATAGCACAATAGGCCCTGATACTTTCTTTGCCAACTTCCTTCATGAGTACTTTAAGTGCAAATACTCACTCATTGCTGTAACTTTTGAAGGGGTAATAGTGCAGGGGAATATGTCGTGCAACACAATTTCATGTAGTACAACACAATTTAATCTGTGCAATGGAAGCACCATCTGAGCAGAGGGAAAACGAGGATGAGGTGTCTAGGGAACCAACAGTCAGACTTCAGTTTATCAGACTATTGAAGAACCAGGACTGCCCTCGTGCAGAGATCACATGCGCTGAGGAATAAAATCTCACCACTCTTAAGCCCATTTTCCCCTCCAAACACCTTTATTGCTCCCATACACTGGTTTAAAATATGAATGATTACTGACAAACAGGAAAAGCTTGACGCTTTATATGGATTACCTAATTGCAATAAAAATTCAGTCTAATTGTGTGACCACCTGTTGAGAGAACAAGTTAACTCTGGTGAGAATCGCTATCTGTATAAGCCAAGAACAATAAATCAAGTTGACTACCTCAGTAAACCTGAGAGAATAAATCTCTAAGTATTTAATTTAATCCTTTGACAGAAGGGTCTCCTGAACATATCTGTGGTAAAAGTAGTGAAAGAACAACAAGACAAACTGGTTTTTCTCATGGGCTAAACTCTAAGCCTTTGACGATGTTCTGAATACAAAGGGTTCAGTCCTCCGAAGTCTCAAACAGCGTCAGCAGTCTCAAAGCTATATTTATTTGGCATCTTGCAGAACTAAGCTGTAATTGCTGTCAGAAGAGTGTATTGCTCATTGAGAAGAAAAGTATCTTCATTCATGATGTTTAGTTAATTATACTCACTTCTGTCTCATTCAGCATAAGCCAATAAACCTGTGGGAATAGTTTAATCCATCTCGATTAATCATACCACAATTACAACTCTTTGTCCATCCAGTTTTCAATACAGTATTTATTCTAATCACAGTAGCACCTACCAACATCATTTTAAGATGAGCTAAGCATTCTGTAAACACTTAATCCAAGTCAGTTCTAGCTCTAATGCAGTCAGGGACATTCACAGTCATTGTTATTGAGAACCTTGTCCATTGTGCCAAGCTCATCACTTCAAGGTAGAAGTTTCTGAGAACGACTTGCACATGTGGCTTATCCTTCCACCTAAGCAGTGTGTGTCTGTAAGTCCATCCCCAGTGCAGCTAACTTTGGCCAATTTTTGCTAGCTCTAACTTCTCCTTTAGGTTCATTTGGTGAATAGAACCTGTTACATGGTAGTTTTTTCCACATTTTCTGCCCAGAAACATATGAGGGAGAGGGCAATAAAAGATACTTCTGCTAGAGAGTTGTACATTTTTGACTTCTCTCTTTGAGAACCTTAGCAAGACTTTTAGCCATAACCAGTGGGACTTTCCAAACATCTGTAGCCAGATACAGTTCTGGCTCCCCATCAGACTTCTACACATACTGTCATTTCATGTGCTGCCACTGTGAATACTCATTTTGTGAGGAGAGTGCTTAAGGAATCAAATGCTTTAGAACTAGTAAGTGTCAGCGAACCGTCCAAAAGATTTCTCATATTGAAGGGTCAAGGGCAAGGAGAGAGTGGTATTTTGCATAGTGTACAATTTTTCACTTTCTAAAAGCAGTAGGACAGCTGCTACAAACATGAATAAGCACTGGTCAGCACTGATTGTTCTGCAGACCCGTGGCAGAAAGAGAACTTCAAATACTGAATAAAACTTAACTATGGCCAAAAAGGGGGCATTAAATCACTACAGTGATCACTATATCATTATAGCAGTGCTCCCAGACTTACAGACTGTGCAAGCAACTTGTAGCGAAAAGCCACTCCAACCCAGGTGTCGCATAAGAGAGCATGTGTGTGCATGTTCAACTCAGACTTCAGCAGTTGCAGTGCCATATTGCTATACTCTTGCTGAATCAATGTCTTAAAAGTCTATGCTATGTTCAAGACAACTGGATACTGTTATAGATTAATTTACCAGACTAAGCTCTCCACACCTCCATTGTCCCACTCCTGTAAACCTCCTGCACCAAAAGGGAGTAAAGATTAATGTGGGCTAACTTGAGGGGAAAAAGTCCAAGAATTTCCTTTCTGACCCTTTCTTTAAAGGAATTGGCACATTCTCACACCAGTTCTGAACCATCTTCTGATCACACAGACTTTCTCTCAATTGCTTCCACCACACACACTTGTTTAACTAGCTGAATTGCAAATGTCCTGCTATCTTTCATCTGGAAAAAAAAGAGCTGTTTTGGTCAGTCATGACTTTTGTGGTAAGAAGCGAAGGAGGATTTGGCAAATAAATGGAAACCTCTGTACTATTAACAGATCTGTTTTCCATCTCTTGATGCATCCCTGCACCTGGCTGCCTGTGGCACAGAAGTGATAGTGACAGAGTATCTGAGCACAGATATGACACTGGTATAACAGAATACACAAAGCATAGTTTTAAAGCAATGAGCAGCAATTTTACTGCTTGATTCATATCACAGTGCCTGGAACCCAGAAGTATAAATCCTCACTGTTATGAGTTAGAAATACACTGTCAGAAAAAAAAGATGTTTCACATTGAATTAAGAAGACAGCTAATCATTTGGGGAGAATCCCAAAGTTATTTTAAGGGGATGCCAACAAACCATGGCCATTGGTTCCCTCCCAGTTTGGAGATTTTAGAAATATATTTCTGAGTTCTCCGACATGCCTAATTTTGCCTTCCCTAAAACAACAGCTTTGAAAACTGAAGTTAAGATATAACAACCACTCAGATTTTGTCACCAATATTTCTCAAAGTCCTTTTTCCTAACGTAAGTGCTGCCTGTTGGGTTTCAGAACCTACAGTAACCTAGACGTTTTTTTAAAATGAGACCCTTGAGGCACAAGTTACACAGAATGACACAGTGAATACTGAAAAATCCCTGCTTGGGGCTGAGCAAGGACCTTCTCCATACTCTCCCCTCAATTTGCCAGGATGTCCTTGGCAAGGAGCTGCTTCATTGCAGTAGCCCCAACAAAGTCTTATGGAGTAAACATCAGGGAGCAGAGCACGGGGCTTATCTCGTGCCTGATCTGAGTTTCCCTCTCAGCCACCGTGGTCAAACAATGCACCCTCAACGTTTTTCAAATACAGCTTTAAGAAAGTGAGAAGTCCAGCTCAAGCAGCACCAAACAACTACAGTCTCTCCAGAAAAACAAGTCATTTCTTGTACAAGACAAATGAAGTCTGGCTTCCCACAGATTACCTGCTCATGTGTGATGCTTTTCCTGCAACTGTAGCATTTTTTATTCCCCTCCCTTGATTCTCCAACATCTAACACCAAAAGAGCTCGTTCTGCAGCTTTATTTTACTCAACTGAATTAATATTTTAAAGAAATCTTATGCTTTCGAAGACTGCCAGCCTCCTGTCAAACTGGACTGAAATTGGCCAATGAGCACAAGAACTACTGAAAGAGCAGGACTGCAAATTCTCATTTCTTTACGAATCCCAGCTACTAGACACACTTTAAAAAGCATTTTTCCATTTTTTAATGCCAGAATACTAGACATTAAATCACCTAAGACTATTCAAACATGAATTAGCCTGACAGATTGCAGGTCAGTTCTTAGCTTCTCATGCAACCTACAAGTAGTCCTTTAACTCTCCTTACTTGATCAAAATTAATAATCTTTCATTTCTTTCTTGTCCATTAGATTTGCAGACTTTACAAGGCAGTAACTTTTCCACCTTCATAAATAATGCCTGTATCAATAAAAATCCAGGTTAATTTGCAAGCCTTTTGTCACACCTGTAATACAAATAAGAAGCCATAACAAGCATCACTGGTCTGAGGTAGAATTTCACAGGCATTGCAACATTCATTAACTGCTAGAGCTGGATTATTCTTTTCTGATGTGACTTTTTTTAACCACAATAACTTATTCTTGAGCGAATCTCTTATACACAAAATTCTGTGGGCTTGCTTTTTTACGAGAGAAATGGCAACCTAAAATTCCTGGTGTTCACTAGAGTTCAGTGTCAAAAAAATAACATCAAACCCTAGAATTCTAAGAAGAGCATGGCTCTCAAGTTCATAAGCCTCAAATGACTTTGGAAAAAGGTTGTCATTTTGTGAATTATACAAGTAGAAGGAATTTTAAGGAAAAAGCAAAAAACATTCTCCTTCCAAAATGACACTGAAATCAGAGAGAGAAAAAAAAAAAGAAAAAGAGTAATTACCAGTTACTAACTATTCTCTCGTGGCCAACTCTAGTTTGTAAACAGAGCTGAAAAAAACAAATAAAGGTTTGGTTTCATGTATGCAGTGGGAAAATTAGGAGTATGGTACAGCTCTCCCTACATCTACTATGATATTCAGGAAACAGCCTCCTTGGGTTTCCCAGAATATGAGCTGAAAGACGAAGCTGAAGTAAAGGTTGGGAAGACAAATCTGAGAATCACAGACCTTTAGCTATGAAATTCTAGAAATTCAACAGGAGATGCCCAAAGGCACTGTACTGACAGGCAAGGGCCAGCCCTGGCGCAGGACCATTTGGGGATGCTGACTCCTGGCTCCTCTCATCCTCTGCAGATTTTGAAGTTAGAGGGCCGAGGGGAGAGATTTCAGCAACTGAATTCCTTCTCTGCCTAAGAATAACCAGCACTTTAAAGATGCTCTTCAGTCTAGGCAGCCATGCAAAATACCCACACTTAATCCTAGTAATATAATGAAGATTTTAATTTTCATCTGAGTTCTTCAGAAGCAGACAAAGCCACTCAGGGCCTGACCCAGAGCTTGAGAAGTCAGTGGGGCCCCAATTTGTAAGCCAGGGATACAAAAATTGAGTGTCAGAGGATGGGGAGTCTTTACAAAGACAATTATAAAGAGAATCAGGTCTGCAGTAAAGTATCTGAACAGAGAGTTGGCAGGGTGGGAGTGGCAGGAAGTAGTACCCTTAATAATGAAGGCATTTCCTCCATAACACGGACAGATTTATGCTGAACTTCATATTGAACTTTCCTTCTGTCCATTCTTAAATACACTTTTTTGTGTAAGCTATTTTTTAGGCCATCAGACCATATTAGTTTGTGGGTCATGTTGACTGTTAATATGTCTAAAACTCACCAAGGTATGTTGAAGATATAGATACCTGCTGAAAGGACGTGATGGTCACAGGGAAACGATTAGTCCTCTTATATCTTACCAGGCAGAACTGAAAACAGAATTTATGTACTGTAAAAAAATCATAAGTAAGAGACAACAAACCTGTGATCACCTCAACTGGTTTTGCATTTACCTTCTTTATTCCACAGTATTTTTCTTACGCATGACCACATCCATATTAATACAATCTGTCTTCCTGCCACTGATACTTTATCTGATGCTCAGTTATTGATTTAGATATTTGTCCATCTAGAAAGACATTAAAAAAGAGAAACCTCTATACTTCAAGCAGCTATTCTTAGTGGCCTAATCAGTCTAAGCTTCAATATGTCAAAATCTGTAAGTCTGAATATATTTTAGTCTATTCCACCTCAGCTAGACAATGACACAAAGACATTTCATACAAATTTAAAATAACTCATAATTTACCAATTCTGTTCCAGAATGCAAAACATAGGAGCAGCAGTGGTTGACTCTTCAAAATCAGAAATTGTAAGTGTACGTAAGAACTTTCTAAGCTTCTGCTCCTTGGACTATTCATCCAGCTGGCTATCTTTATGATCTTAAAGAGCATAACTGGCTGAAAGAGCTGTTTTTTCCAGGCAAGGCTGATCACTTTTCTTTTTACTGGAGGGCTACTACATGCAAGATAGATTGTGACTTCCAGTTATGGAGCAGGGAAGCATTACACACTGCTAGTCACAGAAGAGAACAATCACTAGAGCACAGATACAAGGAAATTCACGGCTTTCCAGGGTTTTAACAAAGACGACCACCTATCCTACTTTTACCATACTGATCCTCAGGTTTCCACTGCTAGGGTTTTCCCCTGATTTGAAACCTACTGAACTTTGGCTACTCCCTTTGAGTCTTTCCCCAAGAGATCTGTTTCGCACTAAAAACAGATATTCAACAAAAATGACTCTCCTGGAAATTCATTGATGTGCTTATAGTTTGAAAAATACTACAGTAAAGGTGCATATTGTAGTAGCAACACCAGGGAATGAGTATCTGAAGCCCTAGGAACACTTTCTAAATCTTAATGATTTAGCAAAGTGACCTTCTCTTGAAGAAGAATATAATCAAAATTCCAAGGAGCTGCATCAGTATTTAGAACATTTTAAAGAAAAAGAGAGAAAGAAAAGAAATACTCTAAATAACAAATAACCAGGTTTGCGAATCAGGAATTTAATTACAAAACAATGCTTACTCCTTATGGATCAAAGGCTGCCTATGACATTGGGGAATGCCCACGAGGATGTACAGAACAGTGCACGTATGTTCTAGTAGATATCTCAGCCTATGCACAAGACACCTCAGCTGCTGCAGCAAATCCACTAGTTGTGCAGGGAACGAGCTGTTCATTACCCACTGGCCAAGAAATCAGCACTCATGGCACACTAACAGATATGGTCAGCCAAATATCTCCCTCTATTTCTCTCCAGTTTTGAAAATCGGGCCAAAATTTTGTGCTGCTGCTCTGCATGGTAAAACAGGGAGTGGGCTCCAGCCCAGTGTATTAAATTGTTTTTCAGCCCATAGTTCATGGACTGCTGGTGGCTCATAAAACAACATGAGGTGATGTGTGAAATATCTGCTAAATAAATCCCTGCTTCAAAAACACATTCTCATACATAGAAACAAAGAAAAAAGAAAAACCAGGGACAAACACACATAAGAGAATATTCAAATTTCCACTTAATTTTTTTTTTATTTTTAGTTAAAAGCAAACATTGTGGCAAAACTGCAAAAACAGGTGGTTTCTAGAAGGTAAGCTAGTCTCTAGCTTAAAAACAAAACAAAACAAAAACCCCCCAAAACAAGCATGAAGTACAAGACACAGTGTTGCCCTTAAAGGTTGTCTTGTAGGCCCTTGAACTTCAGGTCTGTCAAGTCTCAGACAAACTGTTTGCTCTTCAGCAAAACAGTAAAGGAAACCTTCTACAATTAACCTTCTCTTCAATTTTGCATTACCCTGCACTACTCCACTCACATTTCCCTGTTTGCGACAAGCAGAAATACAGCCTTAGCTCTTGCAAAACTGCCATTGAAACCCACAGATGCTATTCTCTGCGAGTTTAGAATCTGGACTTTAGAAAATTAATTCTTGTATAATGCAAAAATATGAACTGAACATTGATTGAAACTGACAGATTGTTTTTCTCCCTCAGCTTAATCCCTAAAAGACCAAGTTGTTCCAATTCATTTTGTAGTTTCAGGTTCCTCCAAAAGTTTCAGGTTCCTCCAAAAGTTTCAGGTTCCTAAGCAGCATCCAGTGCCTTTAGCAGGGGGAGGGCACATGGATTAATGCCTACACAGGTGGGTTTTAGAACATTACTTGTACTCTATGGAAGGGATTTTGGCCATGCATCTGTCCTTCAGTTGCTCCTTGTCTGAAAGGAGACATTTGTACTTGATCAGCTTTAAGATCCTTGGACAGAGCACCATTTGAAAGCAAGGAGTTACTATTTTCATTCAAAAAAAAGAAAAAGAAAAAAGTTTAATTTCATCATTGATTTTTGGTTGGACACTTGCCTATTCCTAGCTTATTTTAATAATTTATATTTAATTATTGTTAATAAGCAAACAACATATGACTAACACAGGGAAAAACACTGTAGAAAACTCATGGATGAGATCCCTCGGTGCTACTGAAACCCACAGAATGAGGAAAAACTAACACGAGATGAACTCTGAAAATGTTTTTAGGATAGTGCCAAAGTACCCCTCCTCCTTCTCTCCCTCAACACACAGAACTCAAAGCACAAGTCAACAGGAGCATCTGTTCTTTACACTCCAGAAACTGAAATCTGTTCCCGAAAAAGCTAAAGGTACTTTAACTGTAAAAAATTTTTTTTCAGTTACTTACAAAGTAACAGAAGAGAGGAGTGAGTTATGTCTTGAGTGACAGAATTAAATCATACGAGACATAAATATCAGGTTATATATTCAAAAACATCAGAAAGGTTGAAATGGTAATTTCAAAAACCACTGCATTCATGGAAGAGTTTTCATGGAGCAGCATAAGACTGGGCTTTGAAATTCTTCAAATCCTCTAGGTCTATACGAATATGAAGCTACAAGGGCAGCAGCAGGTCCTCTCTAAGAAGAAGTCGCCTTCAAAATGCCTCTCCATGTGCGTCTTGGGAGCTTAGCTGCTGCTGTTTTCCTTTTCTAGGCTTCTGCTCATCACCACGGTGAGAAGGCAGCACGTGGAAGAGACAAATGCAACCCGCACTTAGCATTTTGTTTCAAAGTTGCTATAGTTTCATACCACTAGAAGACAACAAAAATGTGGGGTTTTTTTTCCACTTGTATTCTGTCCATGCCCCTCCTCCGTGGCAATACAGTGGAGCAGTTGACTTTCTGACACAGAAGCCTGTCTTTGAAATAATCAATCACATCATGCTCTGAGGACCAGCATTACTTTAGCATTATTACCTTGACTTCTTTGTTCCTTATTTTCATGAAAGTGCTGTTCTAGCACTTCACTTGTTCCTTTCAAGGGAGCTGTCTTAACTTCAGTACAGCAAATTTCCCTTTCTACAAGCCTACAGGTCTACAAGTCTGTCTGCATTTTCTGTTTTTACAGATAAAATGCTTTTTCCTGTACCTCAGAACATAAGCAATGATGGGGAAACAAAGCAAAGTGTTTAACAGATTTACTACCTTCACTGTTATGCATGTTCACGTTCCTAAATATTACACTTCAACACTGCAACGATTTCCTTTTGAAAGAATGTCATTCAAATACATATATATTGGGGAAGATGCATAGAAAATGTTAGGTGAATAATTCTTCTAGCTGTGTTTTTTTTTAATTCAGTGGAAACTTACATCTGATGTATTTTCTTTATTTTCCAAAACTCTTAATATTTGTAAAAGAAAAAAGTGTGGTGGGGTTTTTTGGTGTGTTGGGTTTTTTTTTAGTCTTTATCTTGTTAAAAAATGGATATATCAAGATAGAAGACACTATAATATTGACCATGCCTACAGCTTTCAAAGTGCCAGGTTCTGTGCATGATGAGTGCTAAGTTTGTTTAGCACTATATTAGTTGCCTTCTTTTGCCAGGTCATGTCCTAACAGAACATCCTCTGTAAGCAGAAATAATCCTGCAGAGAAGTTTGTAACAGTTAATGCCAGAAAATAAACATGCAAATTAACTTGTCATTCTCTTTAAATAAAGAAAACTATACTATACAGCCTTAGAATTAATCCTAATTAATTAATACCAGCAACTGAAATTATGACCAGCTTCAGCGACAGGTATCTGTCTGCAATATTCTTCTGTGTGAGACGTAATAAAAAGAAAAAAAATGTAATAAATACAGTGACCTTCTCCATTTGGAAATTTTGGAACTACAGATTTGAAAAATACAGTTTATCATTCTCTTAGAGGAAGAATGCAAGACTTGGTCTTTCACTGCTTTCTTGAAAAGCAGATTACCCTTACCGACTTCCCTCTCCCATTGAGGGATTGTGCCCAACGGGTTACTAAGCCCCATTTAGGCAGGGAAACCCCTAGCCCTTGGCTTTCTCCTCTTAGTCCTCTATCAGCTTCCAGGAAAACATGAGGTCAGCCCAGGGCTGCCCATCAGACAGGTGACTCCAGCAACACAGATGGTTCTCCAGCTACTTTAAAGTAGCATTTCAGGAAGAGAGCACACATATCTATACCATTTTTGTCACATTAGCAAGAGGAATAAGTGGTGGTGGCATCTTAGAGGACTGGATTCTCATTTAATTCTCTAGTAAAGCCATTCTCATCACATTGCTGGGCATTTCAGGTGAATAAACAGTAATTATTTACAGTTACATTCTGTTTCTACAATTCTGGCTTGTGGTAAAGGCATCTTTACACTTGGAGCATCTTTTTTCTACACTTGTCCACTGTTGGACAGAAGTACCACATTCCAAACACATGAGCAATTCCTCAAGATGAAAACTGTGTTTTACTGATGCCTAAATGTGCCTACCACTCAAGAGGAAAAACACCTCTTATTAATCATAGTGCAGGCTCCTCTGTAATGGATCAGAATTCACACATAAGAGGTTATTTTGTAAAAAAAGATATTAGTTCAAAATGCTGAACACAGAAATATAACAAAAGTCTTCCACTTGTACTTCATAACAATACTATACTTTTTGTTTAAGTCAGCTGTACTGAATCATGAAGTAATACAGAATTCAAGAGTACGTAAAGTACAACAGATCAAGCTTTCCAGCCCATGAAGAGGACTTCTTTACCTGAAACATCTAATGTCTTTGCAAGATGCTTAGTTGCTTTTTTCTTCCACATTTTTACCCAGCCTTTCAAGCGAATTATTTGTCAAAGCCATTTTCAGACAAAGATTTCATCCCGTGATGATAGAAAAGGTACATACTGTCCTCTAATTCCTATTGCACTAGTTCTTTGGCTTGGTATCCTGCACTTGTACCAGGAACTTAATTCCAAGCACAAGCAGTATCATCAGTGATGAAAGACCATACATCCACCTAAGAAGTCCCCTTCTGAGAAGAGTTGGTTTTATATAGGGTGGCATGAAATTCAGGTACCTATACTGCCAATGCACACTGTCTTACAATGGTATCTTAGTGCCAGAAAGTATACAAGTTTTCCCATAAAAAAAAAAAAAAACACAACACCACACACTAACCCAAACACAACACCCACACCAAAATCATATTTCTGTTTGTCCTGTAGCACTGAGTAGTACGAGATGACTAAATGCTTTGTTAAAGAGTACTTATTCTTTTGTACTGAAGAGTATTGCCTTTCAAATACAATGAAGTCTCCTCTTCATGCTATACAACAGGAAAAAAGGGGAGTTGTTGAATAACCCTCTCGAATTTCGACTGCTTCAATCAAGGTATACCTCACCACTTTCCCTTTCTAGTCCAAAAATGCTGTATCTGTCTTTTGCAAACGTGCTTGTCAAAGTCTCTGCTTCTCACTCTTCTACAATAGATAGCACTTACCAAAAAAGTACTATCATGCCCTACTGAAACCTGGAATCCAAACTGCAGCAAGTATAGTGAATTGATTGCATTAGTCAATACATGACAAGTGATATCTGTTGCCTGTACTGTTAATATTCAGCTGCTTGGACAGAAACAACTTTGTTCATATTGTGGTTATTACTTTTTGTAGACACATCTACATATTTTACTTGCCTCCTAGAAACCAAACTCATGGTGGTTTTCCATTTCCAGCAAACTCTTTATGTCTAGATAAACTGAGGCTGTCTTCTGTTCGTTGTATATCATGCCTGTAAGCGACAGATGCTCAGGATGGAGGCATGTCAAAACAGAAACTTGTCCATTACCTGCCTTTCACCACCTGTAGTCTCAAAGCCTGCACTGAAGCAGGTTTGCTGCCTACTCTGAGATGGCAGCACATGTTCTCCTTAGCCCAGTCATCAATAGAAACAACCCACAAACACACCTTCCTAGCCCTCTCAAGACATTTTTAATAAGGCTGGACAAAGCATTTCACTTCAGATCTGTTCATGACTAGTAAGTTGCAGCAGTAACAGGACAGAGCTGTTGTGGACTTGGTAAGTCAGAGCTCTTCAGACAAACAGCTACCAATCACTGCCTTTTGGGTTATACAGGAAACTGTTAGCAAAGACAGCTAGAAAGGGCTATTTTTAAACTCCTGCCAGGACAAATAGATGAAAAAAGACTGATAAGTCAAGTAGCACTAATATCATTGTCTCAACTCTTTCTATGGTCATTAGGACACCTACCAACTCTATGGATGGAACAGAGATTGTCAGCAGCTGACAGAGTGTGAATTCATTACTGTAAGAAGCAGGAAACCATAACATTCATTAGCTCACTGAGATTTCACCAAGTAAAGGTCAGGTGTCATGACCAAGGTCAGAATGGGAAGTCATCTACAGACTCCCATTTGACTGGTAAAATGATAACCATGACCTTAAGCAGGTTATTTCTTTAGAGGCGACAGGTTAAACTAAATGCACTTTAGATGTGGAAATGAGAAATTAAGTTAGCTGAAGACTTGAAAATCAGTTATACTTAGATAGCAGTGTGTTTTGAGAAGTAGCAAACTGAACATGCTGCTTTTATGGCTGTTAATTTTTTCCTTAACTGCATACCTAGACTGTAGGTCTGCAAAATGGTCCTCAAAAGAAGGCATAAATCACAGCTTCTGTCCCTCTGGATGTTACTGTAAACAACACCTGCAGCAGGCAGGGACTGTCTCATAACCATTCTGTTCATTACATTAGCAAGGTCATCCATGTGACTGTTTCCTGCCCTGCTTTCATGGTGAAATTGAATTCAGCTATTCACTATTTAGCTAAATCAAAGGTGGAAATATTACAAGTAATCCTAAAGGAAGATACACACACTGCTTTAAATTACCCAAATTCATAGCAATTACTAGCCAGTTAATCCATACTTTGCTGAGTATGTAAACTATGCATAATGCACATCTCTTATTTCGATCTTCTTTCCACACTTCTTGAAACTGTTACTAGAAACACGCTGATTTTTGAAAAGTAACAATTTTCTTTTACTTCTAAGCAGTAAATGCAATGTAACACAACACAACATTGCCCAATCGCTTGCTCCTCGTGCAGGATTAAGAACAGTTACTTATCTGTTCTGTGGGAAACCCAAACAAACCTTAGCAAATTTTTTTTTTTTCTGAATTTTTTTGGTAGAGCTAAGAGTCAGAATTTTATCCCATTGAGTTTGGGAGAGGAAGTTTGTCTAAATAGCACAATTCACTGGACCAAGTGGAAGTCCAGGTCCCCCATGCTACCGTTCCCATACAGCATGGGACAATAAATCAGATCTACACATCTAGCAATAGGCAGATATTGTTTAAAGCCAAACTGTCCCTCTTTGAATGTAGGTTCAGATTCTGTATAAAAATATATATACTGTTAACAGTTCATTGGTGTAGGTCATTTCATAGTATGATAAAAGAAGTCAAAGCTCTTGTAGAATTTGTGCCTAAAATTGGCAGAAAAATCTCCCCCATCCCTAAACATACCTTGGTCTACAGAACTATAGCATGCCTAAGACAGCAGCGCACAATCAAAACAATGCAGACCATTTCTCCTAGAACATTTTTTCATTTTACTTCTGTTCATTTACTAGGGATATTTAAACCTTTCAAAAAGCATGCTTCTACAAAATTTTCAAAACCCTATTTTGTAATAGAAAAATAAACTTTACATGTGGGCTCCTTGATAAGTTGCACAACATTCTGATTACTCTTGTTTTGTTTTCATTACTGCTTCTATTTATACTGCAAGCCACCAACAGTGAAAATTATTAATTACATATTTGATTATAAAATTCAGAATTGGCATCTGCTCAGGCTAATTTTTTTGACCCAAATTCAAGCATACAAGCTGACCATTTATTTGTGTATTCAGAATAGCAACAAAAAAAAGGCAGAAAAAACCGCCTTCACACCCCCCTGCCCTTGAATTCTGAAATGATCACCAAGCAATCAACCCAGATTCTAGCAATAAATGATTCATGTGTGCCACATTCCCTGTCACTACAAAACGAGCAGTTGAAATGAGCAGCATACAAAGAATTTTCCCAGACTGATGACTTTTTTTTAGCCTGGGTTTTCTTGAGAATCAAAGGTAATATCATACCTAAAGTTTATTTTGTAATATTATGTAAAGCCCTGAACATTAACATTGGAAGTCCGGATTTCTCATGTGATCTACATCATTGTAGATACAATCCAAACTACTGAAAACAAAATCAAAACCTCTACACGTTTCCAGGACAACTAAAATTCTTCAAAAAGAGACTGTTGGCCTTGCTAACAACAACTTCTGCTAATTTAAGTGTTCTGCAAGTATCCAGGTTTTTTTCACCATCTCTAATGCATATTTCTACTTTAATGTACTACTGTTGATGAGTTCATTAAATGCAAATATCAATTAACAATCTCATTCATACCCTGCTGCTGAAGTATTCTTCCACCATTAGCACTAGAACAAAATTTTAAACGGTGTACTAACATTTCAATATCTTACATGGGTATACCACTGAAACAAAATCCACCAAATTAGGATTGATTTGAGTCAATTCACTCATTTTTAATGTCATGTCACAGATTTTAGCAGTGAAAGAGATCAAAAAAAGAGTAACATTACTTAAGTGTGAACAAGTGAAAAAGCTAAACTGCTGCTCCATCATGCTGATCTGTGTTCCTTGGCATATGATTTAGTTCTGTTAGAGGCGACACACACAGCAAAGGAACTAATGAGCATCAGGAGCCAGGCCTTAACAGTTCCCTATTCGGCTGGACCACCAATAGTTACATGGCCGGTCAAGACTCAGATTCTGTTTATTCTTAGGTGAACTAGAGAGTTAGTGCTTTCCAGAGCACTCCCCTTCCATTGTGTGGAGGAAAAATAAATACAATCACAATAACATTAAAAGATTGTTATGGTCACAAAGTCAGACCACAAGTCATGAACTGCTAGAACGTAAGAAAATGCCATGCATAATGCTGCATATTACTATACTGCCTTCAATTAAACACTTATGCATTGTTTTTCCACAAGGTCTCTCCTCTTGGCAGTGCACAGGATATAAATTAGTTATACACAAAGAAACTACTGAAACTTTTGGACTTCTCACATTTCTTCCCTTGCCTTATTTACAGCAAACTCTTCTGAATGAGAAAATGTTTTCTAGTATTATACCCTGAGTTTCTTAAGTGCTTTGGGATCTCTTGCATTAGGGTTGTTATCTCAGAAAAAAATAAATCTGGGTCCAATCTGACGTTAACAGTAGGCTCTTTATGACGCAGATTATGAAACTATTATCCAATTGATTGGCCAGGGATATTTTTTGCTTCAAATAACATGTCAAACAGTTTAAGTAGTCTGAAGGACTTTTAAACTTCATTGTCTTGTATGCATAGAGTAAGAACTATTCTTACAGCTTTGTTCTGTAGCGTGTAACAGCTCCGTAGCTTCAGCTTTGTTTCACTCCCTTTTTTGTTTTCTACACAGAGGCTTTAAAACATAAGTTCTGGCTAGCATGTTAAATTGCCTACGTTGCATACTTCTCTGACTTAAATAATATTCTATTTTAATAAGAATATTCTACTTCGCTCAAGACTTAAATACACAAGGTCTCACATTTTTTGTTTTCAGAGCATCTTCTTCCTCTTAAGTGTCAAATACAACATATCGTGTGCTGGGGAGGGGAAGACTGAGAAGGAAAGAAATAATCATGCTGTGCAGTTTGGGAAGCTGCTACTTGCTATAGCTAAGGATGTTTTGGTCTCATAAAAAGTTGCTGAGCCTTTTACTCACAGATAATTTTATGACATATGTCGTACTCCCTCACCTTTTATTGCTGCATAGTGTTCTGCTATCTGCAGAGTTGAGGCATTGCCCTTCTATCTCCATGAGAAACATGCTCTTAAGCAAGGACAGAGCTGTCTTTATTGAAAAGCCTGTTTCTTTGGTAATTGAGTAGGGCCATTCAACATTCCAGAAAGCTAGGAAAGAGAAAGGACTACAAACCTGCAATGTGTCTGGGGAACCACCAGAGAAGATGAGGAATGGACAGCAGAAAAGAAAAGGATGGACTGGCTAATACTGTGTTGCATCCATGAAAGATCAAGAGATTGTACCCTATTTCAGTGGGTCACAGACGAGAAGCTGCTTCCACTTGCGGACATGCACAGAGGAGTCTGGATTTGAAGCTCTGATTTTGCTTGGAGGGGGAAACAGGCTATCTTCTGTCTGTTCCTAACACCTTAAAAAAAAATGAATGGGTTGATTATTTCCTTCACATGTTAGAAATGTGCATCTGTCTGCACAGCCTGCATACACAACATGTAAATGCTACCTTGACAAGCTTTCTTTCTCTATCACATGTAAGGAACACAACTTAAAGCTGTGACAGGAGATACATGAAAGTCCCAATGTTGGAAATGGATAAGCTGAGCTATATCAAAAAAAGTTTACAAGCTAATTTCCAAAAGATGTGCAGAGACCAAAAGATACATTCAGACATACAAGGAGTCATCGTCTGTTTTTAAGAAATTATTCAAACAAGAAGGCAACTTCTCCCACTGAAGTTATTCTACACAAAAATAACTCCACCTCTTATGTGCGAACAAATCTCTCTCATGTCATTAAAAGGCCTAGTAGAGCACCAGGCCAGTGAAAAAAATTCTCCCTGTTCAAGTCTATTGTCCTCCTACATAGAATCAAAGGCACGGCACTAATGAACTGTTTTGGAAAGAAATAGGCAGATAAAACCTGCAATCTTGGGGCTTACTTAAATATTTCTAACATCCTGAGTGAAAAAAGTTCTCTCTTAAGCATCTTCAAGAGACCAAAAGTTTATAAACATTGAGTTACCTTCTGTCACAGACTAAAAGATTGCAAATTATGAAATCATGTGTTTGATCAGGAGAGGATCATATTCTGTAATTTTGATCTTTACTATCAAGAAGAAAAACATCAGCACAGTTCTGATTCTTCTGCATGGTCTAAATCCTGATCATCTCTATTCACATCCAAAGTCACAATTACTTAGACCGCTCGCAAATCTAAGCAAGCGTGACCCATCTCAGTCAAAAGATGACATTGACAATAAGTAATTCTGAAGAGAACTGGTCTTCAAATGGCCAAATTAACACCTTCATAAGTTGAAAGACAAACAGGACAATACCAGTGAATCCCCAGGCTCATACAGTTCCACTGGACACAAACCTTGGTATCAATGGCATTATCTCCAAATATCTAATAAACAGCTGTAGAGGAGAAGGTGGCTCAGGAAAACACTGGTAGGTTACAGGTTACCCAACTGCTGCAAAGCAGGAAGACAGACTCTGCTTCCCTCACTCGGAGCAAAGAGGACCAGGATGACTTACAATCCATCCTGAACATTTCCTTTCTTTCCCATTCTGAATTGGGCTATCACAGTTCCAGACCTGCTGTAATGACTGTGAAGCTAGCACAAGGAAGGAGGAGAAGAAATACTCAGGAAAGACTCCTTAGAAGTTCAAGAATTTGTGTGTGTGAACTCCTTACACCCAAGCAGATGCTGCCTCTTGAGAGAAGGTGGTTGCATACTTTCTCAACTGGCAGTCTTCAGGATCAATTAGGAGTTAGGCAAGCAGAGCTGGCATGCACTGGACAGGAAAGCTAATTAGATTCAGTTTCCACATAAAAAAGTTTACAAATGAGAAAGTTCCAGTATCAAGTATTGTCAAGGCAGTCACCTCAGAAGGTCCTTACAGCTGACCCACTAGAGGAAGTCATCTACAGTGTGCTTGTTCACTGTTACTTTGAGCTACTCTTGGGATTTTCTGTCCTTGGCAGACAGATAAAGTCTTTTTTTCAGATCTGGCTTTTTAACAAATGCTTCTGTGTTCACTCTATACTGTCTTCCTCTTGTCAGCTGACAGAATCACCTGCAGATAATATATCTTTGTATTATGCTTTTATGCCAGATGTGCCTATTATTCTCCTGCCCTGTTATGATATGACAGTTATTTATGCTTAATGTATAGTCTTATGCTGTGTCTTCTATTCGCAAATCCACAGACACCTGTGGCTGTCAGCTTCCTGTCAAATTATCAGCAAGTTTTTTTTGAAAAGTGAAAGAAACTTGAGCTTGATTAAGATAGCTGGTAGGGAAGGATTACCAAAAATCAAAAAACCACCAACCAAAAAGACACCCAGCAATGCCATGTAAACAGCAAAAGCTGCAAACAGCCAGTGTAGCACCCCCAAGAAAAAGAAAAGAAGAAAGAAATGAATGTGAACCTAGGTCATTTTATGATGAAGTTAGCCTTCATCTTGCTCCAAAAATAGAAGTGGCTCTTCACACAAGTCCATACTACTCGCAGCCTGCCGTTCCCAGTTTACTTGCCTCCACACCTATGATTCTGCTTCACATTTTCTTACTGATAGATGCTCCAACCAAAATCATTCAGCAATAAAAGCTAGTTTTACTTAGCAACAGTTTCCAAGCAAGATTTACCGTCTAAATCCACTGCAGAGGCATTTCTTTGGCTTAAACAAAGGAAAATCAAATGCATTAAGACACTTAACGCAAAAGCTGTTCAAAATACAGCAATCTCTCTCTACCTTAATAGCAGTAGCTCACTTGGAGAAAATATTGACTAGTAAAGACAAGCAGGAAAGTAAGTTTGCATCACAGCAGGCAAGATATCGTAAATTTACTGGTCAGTGTCTGCCAGGCAGCTTGGGCAAAAATACAGCCTTATGAAGAAGATGCAGCTCTGACAGAAAGATTACAGCTGAGTCTGGGAAGAGGAGGACTCTTGATGTTAAAAAGTTCCCAGAGGATCTTCAACTTCTTGTCCAGCATCCAAACACAAGGAAAAATGTTCAAAAAATCTGATATTAAAGCAGGAGGGGGAAACAAAACCCAAGAACACAGATGAAGAGAGCTAGAAGAGAAAATTATGATTTCAAGACCAAAAAGCTGGCAAGAACCACCAAAGTTTTTACATAGTAGTATGGGGCAGACATAGGGGATTAAGGGCTTTACCCTATCAGTCAGCTATTGTATTTGTTTGTCTTCTGTTAAAACAAATCTAAAAATCCTGAGCTCCAGCAATATAATACTAAAGTACATGTGATGAAAGAGGGAAATACAGTCATTGTATACAAATATAGTCAAGTGAAACTGACTGAATAACAAGCAAAGGGTTTTGTGGTTATTTTTAAAAACAGTTGTGAAAATGGAAAAATGTCACTGCAATGACTACAGCAGAGCTCATGCAAGCATGAGGATGTCCTTACAGCACTGTTTATGATTATAGTAGCATTGAAAGACAGGTACAAGGAGAGCCACTATTGCATTTCATCTAGGGCAAGACAGCCAGCTGCAGAACCCCACTTGTTTACACCAGTTACTTTGGCACAGATAAAAAAAAATATTTAGGACTACACATAAACCTAGGCAGCACTGTTAACACCAGAGACCCATCAATAAACACCAAAGGCTTGATCAGAGATGCATAACTCTAATGAGCAGGCAGACTATTAAGAATTCACCATAAGAAATACAAGCCACATTTAATATCCACCTTACCCACAGGCACCTCCTTGCCCACCTGTTCCACTCCCATTTTGCAGCTTCCTTTCTATCCAGCCTCACCATCACACTCAATCCTTGTTCTCCTCCAATAAACAGAATCTTCTTGATTTTTCTTCGGAAAGAATTCTGTGTCAAGAAGAACTCCACTATAAGTCTGGATTAGAGGAAGAAAAACATGATGTAACCAAGTGCCACAGATTCTCAGATACATGCACCCATGGACTGATTCAAATTTCTAACCTAAAATGGGATTTTACTGTCTGAAAACAATTGAGGAATAGGACCTGACTTTACTAACTGATAAAACAGGCTCTGAGTCACCCAAGTGAACAAGCTCTGAAAGAGGATATTTACAACCTGAGTGGTCATGGCCCTGAGCAACTTGTACTAATTGACCCTGCTTTGAGCAAAGAGTTGGGCCAGATAATCTCCAGAGATGCCTTTCTGTTACAATGGTTCTCTGATTAGCCAACATCAGTCAGAGTGGGTGGGCTTGCAGCCAGAAAATACAACAGAGAAAAAGTAGTACTGTCCGCAGCATAGGACTAGGACAAGAGGCAGAGGCATAGATATGGTGAGATCAAGTTTAGATCAGAAATTCAAACAGATTTCCCATTGGTCTGAATAACAAGTCACTGAAACAATCTTTTGGTTAGGAAAATGGGAGGAAAATAATATATACGTGTATATATATGGTGAGATGGAACTTAATATATATGGAGTCAGATACCCAACCAGACACACATATCCAGATCAATTGATAATCATGTTATTATTGTAGTCTAGGAAAATGCAGAATATTACGGAGTGTTGGACAAGGGAACATGATTTTACATTTATGCCTCCTGCATAGTGGCAAATATCGCATACTAAACAACAGGCAGTTGATTCTGTTCTAAAGGCAAATCTTCAGAGTGGGACTGTGCCTTGACACTGTCCTGACAGGGCACCAATAAACACCTTGCAGTCCAAGCTGCTAACCAACTACCTAGAAGAACACGTATACTGAGAAGGTATGTGGCTTTAGACTTAGACCAAAAATCAGTGTGGGAAAGGAACCCCCACAGCCAAAGAGAAATGGGTCAACAAAATAGAAAAAAACAAAAAACCCCACTGCGTTCCTAAGGAAGCCAAACAGAACAATAACTTGTGTGGAGGCCAGCAGGGAACTGAGAGACAAGCAGAAGACAACAAAGCACAGATCCTACCTGACTTTATACGGTGCAAAGGATGAGCTAGCATTGCACAGTCCTTGACAATGCCAAGAGCTTTTTATCTGTGCCCACCATCCTAGTGTGTGCTGGTGGCCAGGGTGGGAGCAAGGCTCACTATCTTGATTAGATATTTCTGTACACATTAGTGTCTGCAGAGCATTAGATGCGGTTCAGGGGCAGGTCTTCCAATTCAATTTCATCCAAAAGGAATGCAGTTCAATGTGAACTGAAACAAAGTGCAGTAAGATAGAGAAAATCAGAAGATCCATATCAAAAGTGCAGTGCTGCTTCACGCCGAGATGTTGGCAGGGATGCACCCAGTGACCATGAAGATCCATCTAAGGCTTACATTCCCCATAGAAACAATCTGATTTTGAAGTACAAAATACCTCCAATTTGGAAAGAGTTTTTGCTTTCTCACTGCTGGAGTTGATGTTATTTCTTTAGCACATACAATCACCAACTCTATTACCCTGATAACACATTTAAGTAAAATCATATGAATATCTAGATTCTTAGTATTTCCAGACTTAGAGCTCTTATTTAGAATCAGACTCCTTACGTAAGTTATTAAAAATGGCAGAAAGGCCCCAATTATCAAGTTACTACCATAACTTTTTGTTGGAAGTATAACAGAAGGAATAGTAAAAAGTTAACAGACTACCTTACAAACATCTTTTTATAGGCAGATAAATCTTTTTCTAGTTCAGCTGAATACACAAGTACTTAACATGTAGATGAAGGAAAGGCAGACTTTTAGGGTCGCTGCATATTTGAACATGGTTCAAGAGAGACTTCAGTGGAAATTGTGACAGAGGGCTAGAGACTGAATATAATAGGCAGATCACACCTGTCCCTACAAGATTCTACAGGACTTATTTTAAATATTTTCAGAATTTTGCTGTCCATAGAGAACAGAAAATACATCTTTCTTTTAATTTTGCGTTCTGTTTTTTTCTAATTTAGAGCATAACCTGATTTTTTTTCCAGTATAAAGAAGGAAATTTTCTTTAGCAATCTCTAGTTGTATGTTTTATAAGAGTTTTTCACCATCATTCAAGACAGAGAATCAGATTAATTTAATCACTGATACACTCAAATAAGGAGTTCTTCTGTCTCCAGTTATTCTTCAGTGATAAACTCCTACACCATATGCACTTATCACAGAGAATGAAAAATTCGGTAAGAGATATTTTGGTATAACACAGATAAAACTCATAAACAAATATTAATTTTTACCTTCTACCTGCAACAGTATCTGTGGCCAACCTAGGGAAAAAAATTGCTACTTTCAGTTTGGCTGCCATGGTAACATGAAATGGTCCAATTTATTGCAGTTATCACAAATGCTATTAATCCTAGGGATAACAATGGGTGGCAATGAGCCATACCGAGCAGGATTATTTCCTTTGAGTTTTTGCTAAGGGATTTGGGAAGAAATAGAATAACCAGTACTGAAGATGATGGTTGAATAGGGACTTTGAAAAAAGAGTTAAAACTGAAGACCTAAGCAAGTTCTTTGTTCATATCTCTATATTGAATGGCACTGATCACTGAAAAGGTGAGACAGAAGTCTGCTTACTTTTAGTAGGCAGTAGCAAGTTGAGATTAAAGTAGTTTTTCTTGCCGCTAAAGTACAGTAGGAAACAGTTTTCTGAATCTGTAAGTCTGGTTTCAAGCATGCTTTTACTTCCCATCACAACAAAATGAGACTTTTCTTACCTATTCTGTCTTTTCTGTCCCCCTTTAAACTCTTTAAAGAGAGAGACCATGCTGATTTATATACGCTCTGCCCCCACACCAAGGAACCCAACCACATGTCCAGACATTTGAGATGAGAGTTATCCTTTTTTAGAACCACAGATCATTCAGACAGAAAGGTCTCTGGAGATCACCCAGTCCAACCTTCTGCTCAAAGCAGGGCTACCTTCAGAGTAATGCCAAGTTGCTCAGACCTTCCTCCAGTCAAGTTTTCAATATCTCCAGGGATGGAGGTTCAACAGCCTCCCTGGGCACGTGCTGCAGTATTAGACCTCTTTCACAGTGAATTTCCCCCCTGTTCTCCTCTTATTTCCCATTGGAATTTCCGTTTTCACAACTTATGAATGTTGCCCCTTGTTCTCTCACTGTGCACTGCTGAGGGGAGCGCAACATCATCTTCTCTCTAATGACCCTCAGGTACTTGAAGACAGCAATTACAGCCTCTCTGAATCCTTTCTCCTCCAAGGTGAAGAAATCCAGAAATCCAACATCAGGCCTCTGAGGACACTGATGCGCTTTAGTGGCCCTGCTCCAGCCTCCCATGACCTTGTCCATGGGCCCAAAGACCCCATTTCAGCTCTCCCAGAGCCATTATTCCACACCTCAGCAATATCATAGGGGTCTCCAGCCCTGCCTCCTGGATAAACTTCGGAAGCTCACTGCAGCTTTTTCTCCAGCCCTATCCTTGGGTCTGGCTCCACTTGCTCCTGTTGACCCCTCTGGGTAGTCCCTGGCCCTGGTTCATCTCCTTGCCATGCCCGAGCTGCCAGTGGATACTGTTACCAGGCACCACAGCTAGCATTAGCATCACCTTCACTCCCTGCATGGCCCCACTCAGAGCAGCCCCACTTTTGCTGCTTCCTAGACACCTCAGCTTCAAATAAAATCTTCAGTACACACATTGGTATAAGTGGATGTAACCCTTGAATTAGGTAGAGCATGTACTCTGCCCTATGGTCTTCTTCATATATAAGGAAAGGTACAATTACTACAACTAAAACTAGCTGATGGATGTTACAGGAAAGGTGTGCGTCTCACATGCATAGTCTGATCTTTCAAAGCTTTTCCAAACACTTTTCATCAAAACTCTTGATTCACTATATATTTCCTTCCACCATACTGACATTTTCAGATTAGAAAAAACATGTGAACAAAAAGGTCTATTTCTGCTTCACCTGAGAGGAAGAAGCTGAAAGTATTTTCTGTTACTTTTTTGCTAAAATAAGAGAATTTGCACTAAGTTCATACATACAATCACTGATCAGTAACAGCCTAAGACATTTTATTGACCTAAGCAAAAATTTAAGAAACACTTCAAGATAACTATCCTCACTGCAGACTATTTTCATACTACAAAAAAAAAGAGGTATAATCATAAGAAAATCTCTGCAACGTGTATTATCCAGAATAAAGTGAAAGTACAGTCATTATTAGAAGTCACAACCTGTAAGCAGCATACTGTGCTCTTAAAGACAGAGATATGATAGACTGCAGGAAACAAAATTTATACCTTCTGTTCATATTACATTACAGAGTAACAGAAATGTGTAGCTCAAAATTCATAGGATCAGCTGAGTTACTTTCTAGTGGACCCTAGAAAGTGCCTCCTGAGGTGCAGAAACAGAGCTCAAGTCTCTGAATAAGGAGTTCATGTCTGCAGAATTGACCAAAAGAGCTACTATTTTTCAGGCATGTGACTGTGGTGGAAGGCTTTCCAGTCAAGCCTTAAGGATCATTGGCTCACTCTACACTTCTACACCTTCATTTCCTGCTGAATGAACAAGTTGTGAGAAACTGTTCAAACTAATATCCCACAACATGTTGCGCCTTTGATGTGCAATCCACAGAGAAACTCCTTATCTTGAAGTCCCTGGATGATGAAACACCTTTCATTGTTGTTCAGCTGTCATAACTCTGGGACAAAAGACAATTTAACTTTCTTTGTAGACATGCAAATAAAAAAATAGAGGTATATGCAGCAGTACATATTTCAGAAGAGATAGCCCAAAAGAGGAGGAAGAACTATAAATTAATTCTTTATTCTTGTCCTGTAGATTGCTGATGCATAAGGTAGGTGTAAGGTGCTTTGCAGTCACTAATCAAGTGTAAGATGCTTCCAAAGTGTGATATGCCAGGATTGCTACAGAATTATGCAGAGTTGGCTTATATCATTGAGTAAATATTATCATGCATTACAATGTATTTGTATATAAGGCTAATGATGCACTGGAAAAGGACAATTCTCACTTTGCAAGTGGTTACTTAAGGCCTTGGAACACCTACCCTTTTAAGAGGGAATGAATGAAAAAAAAAAAAAAAGCCATGCCATGCCATTCCCAAACAGATAAATTTGTACAAAAGTCCGATTGAAGCAATTCATTCTGCTGTTTGGAAAAGGATATTCCTGTGTTAATTCTTTGGAATAGTGAACAACTATATGCATGAAAAAAGAAAAAATTATTCAAATCCTGGCAAATAAACCACAGATTTCAAATACCAAAGACTTGGCACAAGAATACAGTAGCCTCTGGGCTAAATTTTAACTTCGTATTAAACAGCAGAATTGATTAACTTTCTTTGAACAAATTATGTTCTACAATTTCAATGTGAATAGAAAATTGTAGGGGACAGTTGGAGTTAAAAGATTTAACAAAAGTTTTTAATACAGGTTATTGTTTTACAAATGCATCGTATTAACAGAAGGCTTCACTAAGGTTAATTGTTACCATCAAAAGGTGATAATTAGGCATTCATCACAGTTCAATTTACTTACAGAAATGTATCTATTTTCAGGATTATAAAAAAAGAAATCATATTATTAAGACAAAAGGGGGACTTCCCAGTATGTAAATTTGCAGGATTGAAGGAGAACATTTATCATTCAAACCTTCTACAGTTTAGAAGATGCCTTCTCCACTATCTTCACATTACTTAATACTATAAGATGACTTCAGATGCCAGGAAATTTTTCATATATATTTTTGCCTGACTTGAATCAAAGCATTTCTTATTCGGCCACCTGAAACAAAATGAAGTAAAAAAAATACAGCAGTATGCAGTAGCAGCTTCCTCTTCACCCTCAGTAACCAAGCTGAATATAAAAGAATGCTAAATTAGGAGAAAGTGAAGTGGTTTGAATAAGAAATATCAGAACAACCAATACCGTAATATCTCATGTAAAAGGGGTTAGGGAATTTTCTTTGGAAGTGGAAGAGTTCAAGTCTGCTTATAGAAGGGAGACTGAACTTTAGTATTTCTCACTATCCCTTATTATGTCATAAAACTTGATCTTCTGTTGAAGCATTCTTTCCTAATTACAACAATTTGATAAGCATAATCTAAATCAATAGGTAGTTTTGTGGTACCTAAAGTCTATGGTTTTCTACTGATAAGACTGCTAGCCGAAAGCAGTTCTGGACTTGAACTACAACACTAATATATAAGCCAACACTTTAAGAAAAAAAGTCAAATCTGTAGAGAGATCTTACTTTTTTTATCGTAAGGCTGTTTCTTCTCCTTCTTTTATAACCAACAGCTCAAATCATTGGGGCTGGTGCTATCTGTATCATACTGCTGCCTGAAATTGAATTTTTGGGGTAAGGGGTTTTTATGGGTGGTGTGGGGTTTGTTTTGGGGGTTTTTTTGTGTTTTTTATTTATTTTTTTTTTCCTTGGGAGAGGTGGGGTGTTTTCTAAAGGAGTTTACCGTTTCAGGAAGAAAATCAGAATAAAACAATTCCGATGCTTTTTGCAAGAATAAAATATTCTCTAATTTAGAAACTTTCATGTCTCATTTAAAACCAGCTGAAGGATGTGTAGAAGCAAGGAGTGTGCCCCTGATGTTTGACACAGGTAAGTTTATCTGTTCAAATTTGGTAAGTTAAATGACTTTCAAAACTCAGAGGTCATATATAGTTAGCAGACAATGTGAAAAAAGCCACTCATTTTCAGAAGCCATCAACAGTCAGACAAGCTCCAGCTCTCCAGAGAAGCTGCTGGCTAAGCTTTTTACACCCATCACTACCCTGCAGTGCAGTGAGCAGAATACAAGGGATGAACAGGATTTTCCCTATAACCTTCACACACTTGGGAAGAGGCGCACAAACACGAATGCCATCTTATGTTCTTGACCAGCCTGCCACTTCTGAACTCCCACAATGCGTGGAAAAAGAGGATGCCTTACTTTAACACAGGATGGGAGGGATGTCAAAGCAGGCAGATTGAAAAAAAGAACTGAAAATACATTGGTGTCAAAGCCAGTTCTGGCTAGCCAAGGAGACAAAGCATGGCACAGGTGGCTGAGTAAGGAGCCAGCTGGGTGAAAAGCAGAAGGTGGGATTAATTTCACCTAGCTTTAGATGTCCATCTGTGGGTAACCCACCCCTCTTCCAGAGGCAGGTGCTAGAATTCAATTCTATTGCTGTATTTTAGATGCCATCTGTGGGAGATTCACTTGCATCCTAGTAGTTTATTTCTTTCTTTTGAATATACAAAGGAGCTCAGTGCTACTAGTTCAGACATAAAAGTCCATATTGAAAATGCCTACATTGAGTTATATAGCCCTTCCTACGCCTTTTGACAAGACCGGGCAGAGAGCTAAGAGTTAAAATTTGGATTCTTACTCAGCAGGAGACGAGGACTGGGAGCTTAGAGCAATAAGAACAGGCTTGTTTGAGAGAGTCTGTTTTTTTTTATTGCTCAGTCTGAAGTCAAATTCTCATTTTGGGGTACTGAAAGTCAATAACAGCTATGCAGTGAACATGAAACATATTATTTAGTGGTAATATCACTCAAAAAGCCATCCTCAAGAAGGCATTAAAATTTAGCGGCACTTCTGATGTAATCTTCCTCTGTTTCAGGCCTTTATCTGTAAAATGAGAGTGCAGTATTTCTTCATCTCACCCTGCAGGGAGGTGGAGCCTCTTTGTTCATGTTTGTGGCCAGTAAATTTCAGGGGAAGTTTTCAAAACAGAGTTGGAACAGACTGTGGTAAATAAATCACTGAATTATTTTTCAGATAGCAGTAGTCGTCATTAAATAAATGTTCTCCGGTGTGAATAGTGAATAAGAAAAGATTCCAGTGGGGAGAAAAGTGGTCAACTATCGTATTACTAAGGTTTATCATAACATGTATGGCAAAATACTTTCTTTTCTTCCTAATAAATTTTCAGCACCTCTCTCTCCCTCTCATTTTTTTGGGCCTAAACTATTCATTAAAAGTCTGAATAAGCTCAGTGTCTACAGAACTCTTCTCCAATGAATTTACTATCTAACAGAAAAAATTTTCATTGAATCATAGGTTGGAAAAGACATCCGAGATCATCAAGTCCAACCGTCAACCCAACCCCATTATGCCTACTAAACCACATCCCGAAGTGCCACATCTACACGTTTTTTAAAGACCTCCAGGGATGGTGACTCCACCACCTCCCTGGGCAGCCTGTTCCAATGCCTGACCACTCTTTCAGTACAGAAATTTTTCCTAATATCCAATCTAAACCTCCCCTGATGCAACTTGAGCCAATTGCCTTTCGTCCTATCGCTAGTTACCTGGGAGAAGAGACCAACACTGCATCCCTACAACCTCCTTTCAGGTAGTTGTAGAGAGCAAGAAGCTCCCCCCTCAGCCTCCTCTTCTCCAGACTGAACAGCCCCAGCTCCCTCAGCCACTCCTTATAAGACTTGCTCTCTAGACCCCTTGTTGCCCTTCTCTGGACACGCTCCAGCAACTCAATGTCCTTCTTGCAGTTAGGGGCCCAAAACTGAACATAGTACTCGAGGTGCGGCCTCACCAGTGCCAAGTACAGGGGCATGATCACCTCCCTACTCCTGCTGGCCACACTATTCCTGATACAAACCAGGCTGCCGTTGGCCTTCTTGGCCACCTGGGCACCCTGCTGACTCATGTTCAAGTGCCTGTCAACCAGTACCGCAAGATTCTTTTCTGCTGGGCAGCTTTCCAGACACTCCTCCCCAACCCTGTAGTTTCATACAACTCTAACAAGTCAAGTTACAAGAATCGGCCACTAAGCCTTTTAAACAAGAATACAGATAAGAGGACTTTATTGATAATCCATTGGACTAAGCAGAAGGATTCCTTCTCTTTCCCAGTTTCCTTGGTGTTTAGTATTTTGTTCCTAGATAAGTATTATTGTTGACAAATCCTTTAAAAATGAGAAGTGTGTATTCAATACATTAATCTGATTCTCCTTTCAATCACACCTGCAATGCTGCACACCCCTGCATACTAGACAGGGGGTTAGACTGGTTTATAAACTTGTGGAGGGCAGAGGCAGGTGTGTGGGGTAGAGGCACCTGCTATCGTGTACGATAAACAAGAGACACTTCATTGTGCTTGAAGATTTCTTGTTCAGAGGATGAGTTACTTGAGTCCTATTTAAGTTACTAATAAAATTAAGTTAATGATCAAAACTTTAGAAGCCTATTCCTCCAAATGCTTGAAGGAGATACTCTTAATACCCTACAAGTTCTCCCAGCCACCTCTTAGAACTTGAGTTGTCTGAGAGACAAGAGTAAAGATAAAAACATGTCTGATCTTTGGATCAGAGTTGCACAGAAGCAACTCTTTCAGAAGCAAAAAGACCTCAGCTGGTATTATTGGCAGTACGCTCCAGATAATTGGGTCAAGATGTAGTCATCTACCCTTCACCAAAAACTACATTGACTTCAGCATCAGCATATCTCTAGTTGCTTTCTGTGAACTCCGCAAAAGAAATTGCTGTGAAATAAACAACTACCACCTTCCCGCCCAGTCTTTATCTACACACTATAAGAAGTGAAGGTATTTTGTACCCTTAGCTCCTAGTCACCACTCATATGCAAAGGACTAACCTAACAGTTTCTTACGTGTCCCAAGGGTTACAAAATCATTCAAGCAAGAATAATTCAGTAATTCACCTTCACATCTGTAGGCTTGCACTTAGCCAAAAGAATAAGTAATAAATTGTTTATGAATGCTAGTAGTTATATTTGATTGGTTTTGTACAAAAGAAACAGTATCTCTTTTGAGATTTTGGTATCAAACACAAACATCAGTCCCAAGAATGATTCAGACGGAGACTTCCCTTGTTCTGTGTGATCAAGTTCAGGAACTAAACCACAGTTTTAAGAGAGAAAACGTCAACTTATCTGGATTCTCCAAAAATATAAAATACCTAAAACTGTATTCCATATGATTTTTCCCAGACTTGATCCCCCTGCCCTTCCCCTGAAGGTTCAAGTAAGTGACACACCATAGGTGCCTAATGTGTACTGTACTGGAAGATACCAATGACTTTTATAAAAATATCATTTTCCCCCTCACTAATTAATACAAGTCTCTGTCAAGTACATTACATTCTCTATTAAGCAATTACTCTACACATCGTAGATCCACTTCTTCAAGGGTTCTCTAATCTTCATATACGTGGATAGAGTCAAACTGGCTTTATACAGCTAAATACATTGTTCTCAGAGACCTGGAGCTCAGCCAGATTATCCAGGGTGCTGAAATTATTGAATAGCATAACTAAGCAGCTCACGCTGCAGTATTTCTTTAATTTATGGGATGCAATTAGAACATGAACCAACTGCACATTTCTGTGTAACTTAACTAATTGCCAGTACTCTTGAGGATCATGCAAGAACCTTGTTAGAAAGTTCATCAAGAACAAAATCTATTGCAAGTACTTAAAGGTAGATTCTTCCTGCTGCCCCAGGTGTACATATTTCTTTCCTTTAACATTGGCCAAATTCTGTTTACTTCCATGCATCATAATTTCTAGAGTTCCCATATGTACGATAAAAACCTTCACTGGGGTTTGTAAAACCTCTGGCCCACAATCTTTGAACTGTGCTGCTATAAACATATCTTCACTAATTTTATCTGCCATGTCCACTTTTTTTTTGATTTACTCTTTATAAAATATCACAAGCAGCTGAGGGTTTCAAGGAATGCAGGCTTTTTTTATGTATTGACATAAGTCATGATGATGGACTGAAAATGCAATATATGTCATAATTTCAGTTTTGTTAATATTGAAATGTGTCTTTATACTATGTGCAAAGACTCTTAACCAATCTCTACAAAGGCGTCAAATGTTCTCCTCTTCTTGTAGACACAAACAGCAAAAGATATGGTGCACATTTAATTTACCTTTGATTAAATTAGGCAAGATGCTCAGGCTAGAAAGCTCATCTTCATAATCATGGCTGCCTGCTGCATCTTGGTGCCAGTATGCTAGGTTGGTACCAGACAAGTATTGTACAAGGCTATGTGATGTACGAGGAAATACGATTTTTTGCAAACTTGGACTGGCTCCTATAAAGCTCAAGGGTTCAAAAAAAAAGGGGGTGGGTGAAGAGAGGAGAAACTTGTTGAAACGACCCAGTTAAAATTATGTTCTAAGGAAATGTTTAAAGCTCTGGAGAGGATAATTTTGGAGACAGTTACAGCAATTTAAAAAGTTACTGCTCAGAACTCTTTTTGAACACCCCACTGCTAATCTGTGCCAGCGAATAAGAAAACAACTTCATTCAGAACCAGGTGGGTTCACACAGATCACTGTGACCTGAACTACCCCACGGACCCTGAGCTCTCATGGACTCACTTGCCCATACAGTGCCCTAACACGGCTCAACAGAGGGTGGGATTCGTATCAGATAGTGGACTTATTCAATGGCTATACTAAATCTGCAAGAAAGCATTTATCTGTCCCATTAAGATCAAATGGATCTTACATTCTCTGTCCTCCGGAACTGAAGTAGGCCTAAAAACTAATGGGAGGAAGAATGAAATCTGTGCTCAGTACTTCCCTACATTCCCTCCCCTCTCCACTTTTCTTCTGTTTATTTGTTTATGCCATACCAATAATTTCACTTAGAGTCATCTGGTGCTCTTCTAATTGTCAAGTAAAGGAATGGAATAGTTGTGGAAGTCCTTCAAGTGACCAATAATGAGCTGTTATCTGGGCAAGTAATATACCATAAAGGGTCCGTCCCATGACAGGCTTCTTGTTGCTACCAAAGTTGTCACTTGCTCGAAACATTCTTCCAAACAAAAGATGAACAGCATTTGGCTTAATATTAAATTATCTTGTTCTATTTTAGTCCTTCTGAAAACAAGAATATTCAAGAACTTTGACTATGCAGATAAGTTTTTCTGTTTTATCTGCAATCTCACCTTTCCTGTCACGCAGTTTCTGGCAAACCTATTAGAACACTATCTCAGATACATTACTTTTTTTTTTTTTTGCTATTTCAGATAGCAAAGCTTTATATGGCCCGCAATCCAGTCCAATTTATTATCCCGTATTTAGTATCATAAAATACATCTTGTGCATCACATATTTTATAATACTGTGTTTTATTTATGCAAGAACACTTCACTGAGATTCAAAAAACGTGGGTTAACAGAGCAGCAGCAAGCACACAATGGCATTCAAAGGGCTATAATTTTATTTCAAGTCTTCCTTTCAATTAAATAATAGTGGCAAAAGCCCAAGGTACAGATCCACAGATCTCTAAGAACTAGATCTTTCTTGCATCGCTCTCCAACAGATACTACCTAATGGAATTCATAGGGTTACTTAAAAAAGAACAGTGGATTTTAATCAGCTATAGGGCATATAAAAAAGACATGCCACTGCCTCAGTTTTCAGTCACATTACTGACAACAACAGTACATTTATTGCATCAATGGATGCTGCAGCACCCATCACAATTCTCTGTTTAAAGCATTTCATCAGAGTCCTACTATAAAATATAGCAGCCTTCAGTCATAAATTACAAAAGGTCAAAAAAAGCATAAAAATTTTTGCAAGGAATTTCAACCAGATAGTACCTCATGTACAATTTTGCATCCCAAATTGTCATGCTTTGTTCTTATTTTGCAAAACTGATTTCAATTTTGCAAAAGCAGCAAACAGTCTCACATTGCAAATTTCAATTCAGAATAAGACTGATGAGTAATTAAGACAAGATTTTTCTTACTGATTTTTTTTTAACTCTACTGGTAAATTCATACACTTCCTATTTCCGTGCCTGTATCTTACTTCCTTTCAGTGAAGAGTGTGTGTGCATGCAGCAAGTGTGTGTGTTTGCATAGATGAAATATGATTTGACTTCAAGAAAATACTCTGAGGTACCAAGCTTAGGTTCTCACGTGTTGAACAGATGAAAATAAATAAAATCTTTTCCCTTTGCAGTATTTGGTAACACCTAACTTGTAGATTGACACCACAAATGTTTTCTGATGAACAGAGTAACCATAGTAGTCAAAAGAAATCCTATTAATCAATTGTTACAATAAAGGGATTGTTTATTAATGGGGAAGCCCTGTGATGCACTTACTACCACATGGTCCATAAGAACTTTGAAAACAAATCAAGGAAAATCTTTAATTATTCACTCCGCCTCTTTGAAGTAGAAGATAATCAAAACATTGCAGAAGGAAGGCAATATTGTAATAAACACTCACTGCCAAAATAACTTTTTCCATTCCCATTAGTAAGATTACTTATAATTCCTAAATTTAGTGAGAATGCACACTGTAGAGATTTTCCTTAATAACTGGCCTATGATTAACTCCCTCTCAAAGATTATTATTAAAGTTGAGGCCTACAACATTCACTGCATCTAGGGGAAAAAAAAAACCCCAACTAATCCTGTTTTTTCCCTACATCATCTTCTACCAACTCCATTCCTAGATCCTGTCCCTAAATTTTTTAAAACCAACTTAATAAAAAATATTGTCTCATTACAAACTGTGGAGTTAAAGCTGAAATAGTATTTCCTAAGCTGAGATGACCTGTAATTGCCTGGGCGAAGAACTTTTGATGGAGCATAGGGAAAGAATACACTGCTCGCAAACAAGGGAAATCAATGTGAAGGATACACAGGTCCTGAAGTATTTTAGGAAACATCAACTTTGATGTGTAACCCACAGCACAAAAGAGGAGCATAAAAACTAAGAGGAGGATTAGGAGCGATTTACTTGAAGAACCTAGCATGGAGGAAGCCTACCAAAAAAATGCAATCACCAGGTAACTTCCAAAACAACTGTTTGAATTTTGGTTGAAACCAGATACTACTCCACTTAAAATTCCTGCTGCCTTTGGATTTTAACACACACATACACAAGGTGACTGGGAACCCCTTGTCAGTAACACCCCACTGAGACCTCACAGTGAAAAGGAGCGGACCATCAGCGTTAATATAGATGAAACTAGAAAGGTAATTTTATGAACAGCCTGTCACCAGCCAAAATTCAGTACAGTAACTGGTAGCTGCTAAAGATTTAGGATGTGCTCAAGTCCTACAGGAGTCAACAAAGCATGAACTGAGTACATTCTAGTGAAGATATGATACACCTACATCTGAAGACAGAGTGCATCTCTGTAAGAAATAGTGCCATTGTTTTCTCATGTATAAAACGTGGCCTTCCTACTCACTCTTTCATTCACTGAAGAAAGCTGGTTTTCCATCACAGATACTTAATTATTCAGCTAATAATAAGAAAATACCTAATACACGTTCCCAGTCTCAACACAACAAGCCTTGTACTACTGGACTGTCCATCACCTTAAACATCAGATTTTTCTGCAGTCACTGCTACCTGTTTGCCCTTGCTGTAGCCTTTTGTATAAAGAATCTGCCATCAAGAAAAATAGGCAACCTCTTTGATTAATGGTTTATTGGCTCATACATTCAAAAAGTCTTTCCTTCTGTAATGAGGGTTATTCATAGGCTTCTAGCTGTCTCTTCAGCAGATACAGCAGCTGCTTTCCTTGGCTGCTGAGAAATGTTAAAACATTAGTGCTTTAGCAATTACTTTTGAAGAGAGGTTTATATTAAATGGCTAGCCAGAACTATATTGACAATGTCTGAGCGAATGGTCGGTTCTTCAGAGTTTCATTTAATCTTAGACTAAAATCACTTGCTCTTTAAACAGTTTTTCTCAGCCTTCTGTCTTCCATAGATAGAAAATTAGCTTCTGGACTCCCTGAACACATTTTGTGCAGTAATCAATATACTGCCATATAATTTTTTTTGTGTTATTTATCTCTATAAATGATTGTTTTTAAAAAATACTCAACTTCTCTAAAGACTCTTAGCTTGCAGCAACATGTTGCTGGTCTTTTGACTTTAAACAGAGGTTCAGCTGAATGCAAAAGGAAAAATACCTAGAGCTTCCAAACTGCTCTTGCAGGCCTCCTCCCTGTGAGGGCAAGGGAGTGCGGACAACACAAGAGAGTGGGGGCCGGATTAAGAAAATTAATGTTTGAACACTATATAGTTTGGCTAAAAACATTGTTGACTTTGTCCCATTTTTGTCAACTCCCTTGGTTATTCGTAGTCACTTTAAGTTTCATTTTGCCATAGAAATACTATTTCTTCAGATCTTATTGTCAAAACTCCAGATATTTTTCATTTGCATTATCCTAGTGCATACATTTGAAGATGTTTATGTGGATCTACGAACTTCTCAAGAGGAAACACTTGTATTTGTACTATACAACAGAAAAGTCTCAAGATTAGAGGATTTGCAATATGCAAAAGATTTAAAATGGGTCCATGAGAAAATAAAACCCACAATCTGAGAATAAGACATTCTGAAGACTACACTAACAGGCATAAAAACACATAAATTCATAAGTAGAATTGTTTGCAATTGATTCAAGACAAGAAAATGGGGTGAAATATTTGTTATGAATACTGATATCTCAAGGTTTACTCTTTCTGCTTTAAGCACACATATACAGACACAAGAGTGAATATTTTATCCCAGTTTCTGACCCACTGTTCACACCTGATCACAGAAGAAAGTTTTTCCACTTCAGCTTCTAGCTTGATCCTCTTGCCAGAATTACCTGTACTTACTAGCTGTTCTTACTAGCTTACTTATCGAGGTACCACTGACTCCAGACTCTCTGAGGTTATAGGCAAAATCTGGTGGCAGCAGCAGGGAGTAAAGTTACAGCAGATGATGCTCATCTTCAAAGACATAGAAAAGCATGCAGTCTACTCTTCAGGCTGCTACGTACTCAGGCCAGCCTTAGCCAAATTCTTTTCCTGTGATCCTGAAAATCCTTTATCTGCAAAAATTATCACATTAATGATAATATCTGCAGTGAATATCATAGTTTAGAGAAAATCCCATCCAAGGATTAAAGGTTTTCATCCAACTTTATTGATTAATTTTTCAAAGAATTTAATAGCAAAAGCAAAGCTTCCTTATATATAAAAAAAACAAAACAGAAGAAAAAACCTCTTTAAAAATCTTTCCTTCATACGCTGTTTTTTTTGCACTCATATCAGAAGTTGTAGGGATGATAAGGAATACCAAGAGGAATATCAATCCTTTGCATAACAGATTTGATTATTCAAATGAAATGGAAAAAAGTTACTGCTATTTTTTTTTTCAGGATGTTAGGAATACATGGAGAACTTCAATTTAACCACAAATACATGAGCTATTTCAGAGACTCAAAGCTGACCCAATTTCTTGCCTTTCGAATGAGCTGATATATCATACCTTATAGTATCAAGTAATAGAACTGGACTGTCAGCGTAAGAGAAATTAAACTTCTTAAAGACTTCTTTTGGGAGGGGGAATAAAAAAACCCGCTTAAAATTTGAATGACTGGCTCCACTTTATTTCATAAGTTAAAAACTAACTGCTGTTTTAACCAACATTTTGGCAAGGACAAACAAAACAAATTCGGTTCCTGTGCTCCTACTAGTCAAGTGAAGCTCAGCCAGCCCCTCAACAGAGGTGTTGTCTGTTCTCACCAGGCAGAACACTGGTTGCAGCTGTTTCACCTTTAGTGCAGAACCTACTTAGCAGCATTAAGCATTGGCTGTACAGTAGTGGTTATACTATTGTAGTTAACCTGAGGCAAACGGACCTCTGATCATAACTGCAAGTTTACTTTTCTTTTGCTTTGTGTTTTCTTGAAGATATTTACCGAATACGATGCAATTTAATTAGGGATTAAACCAAAGAAAAACCCAAAAGGTCTCTGCTTTCAGATTTTTAAGCCTCTGCACATGGTGGGCAGACTTTTAAAAGCAAATACCTGGTCTACACGCAGTAGTGTGCAATTCTCTTCTCCTACTCACTGTTGTCAACCACTAGGTGGTAATGTTCGCTCTGCGGACCTTTCAAAAGACGGCAGAAACCCTAGCTGACGTTCGAATAAAGTCTCTCCTCACACTGTTGCAACCATGTACTAAACCAGAACTGAATTTTGCTTGTTTCCTTTCAGATCAATAATTTTATTTATTTTTACCTGTACTCAGTTTTATGCTAAGCACAGAGAAGCATGTCACATCATCCCATATGCATCTGCTGCTGTTTGTTCCTCGGACCTGTAAACTTTTCCAAAACGATTCAACCTACCAGCCATCAATTTTCTACACTGGAAGATTAACAGGGCAGAAGCATGCTGCATTAGTACCACCAAAGCTGATATACTAGTATTTTCTTTCGTTTCTATGATATTGGAGCTAAGAGATGATCTAGGAAAGAATGCAGATTTTATACTCCCAGTAAGTTCAGGGTTTATGATTTGCTCATAAAACATTGCGTTGAAGTTACAATGAAAAGAGGTCATACCAATTATGCACTGAATTTAATGAAGACAGAATATTACTCTATGCATCCAAATTCTTCTGTCCACTGAAGAATTTATGATCAAGCATGACAGAAAGAATAGGAAGAAAAATGTATTTCAGCACAAATCTCGTATGATTTAAGAATTGCACAGAATGAAAATGAACATGGAAATATTCTGTGCACAACGCTGGGAAACTAAAGCTCAGTTTCTATTCCCAGCTATTTAAATCACAGTATTTTCCTGATATTACCACTTCCCTTGTTCTGGCACCTGTTTTATAAAGTAGAAGAACTGAGGTAACTGCCACAGTTGTTCACAATATTCCTTTTTTTTTTTTT
>Ga0065711_1028751_pt1 | contig 39399 bp, 15 predicted proteins | sample Hoacrofraction12_FD_59098 | JGI IMG/M metagenome (GOLD analysis project Ga0065711, IMG submission 59098) | Hoatzin crop microbial communities from Cojedes, Venezuela - Epithelial fraction 12 v2 (version 2) | ecosystem: Host-associated > Birds > Digestive system > Esophagus > Crop | place... | reverse complement strand
ACTGGAACAGGCTGCCCAGGGAGGTTGTGGATTCTCCTTCTCTGGAGATATTCAAGACCCGCCTGGACAAGATCCTGTGCAGCCTACTGTAGGTGACCCTGCTTCGGCAGTGGAGTTGGACTAGATGACCCACAGAGGTCCCTTCCAACCCCTACTATTCTGTGATTCTGTGATTCTGTGATTCTGTGATTCTGTGAATTAAAGTCTGTAGCTCCTAGCTTCCATGACAGTATCTTGTTCATCAAACTCTGAGATCATCTATTACAGCTGTTGTTTCATGTGAAATCCTTCAGTTGTTATTGAGCGCAAGACTGAGGATTACTCTTCTGCTTAGTGAATAAGTGTTGAACCTGGAAGTGGGACACCTGCATTCCAGGACACTTTTGGAACAGTGTAGTGAAGAATAGCCTATAAGTCCCATACCGCATAATGACTTAAGCTTGACAATAAAGTCACCTCTTGGGAGCACTGAAAGGTGGTTTTAAGCAAACTTGTCGTGGAGATGATGGAAATGGGAATGGGAGTATGACACACTCATTGACTAAAAGGCAGATAAAATAATCCCCACATTTTTTGCAGCTGAAAGGATTTGGCAGATTTGGGTTGAAGTTATCAAGGATTTTAAAAATAGTAACAGAGAAAATATGGGTTTAGGTAAATTTATTATTTCTTAGAGAAGGTTTTCCTTGCTGTCTGGTAAGTGTTCATAGAAGTCTAAATATGAAAAAAGGTAAAATAAAATAGAAAAATATAATAAAATAGTTATATTCACAGAAATCTTTTTTCATAATTTTCTTGTCTCACAAAGAGTTTTGAAGTGTTAGCAGTTTCTTGTGTTTTATATTTATATTTTAATATTGCAGTTCTAAAGCAACTTTCTATGCCTGATTAGCTCTAAGAAAAGAGACAGGGAAATTTATCTGTAATGTAAAATAAGTAATTAAAAAATCTCATTATCTTTACAGTTTGAAGCATAAAAAAATAAAACGTGGAGTAGGATATTCTGCCTGAAAATGGGTGGGAAGGTTGCTTTCTTCATTCTTCCAACATTTAGTCATGAATTGATCAAATCAAACTATACAAAATCAGGCTCAGATCCAAGATCAACATGTCTCATCTAGCTATTCTAATTTTCTGACCATACATCCAAAAAACATATCAGTAGGTCATTGACTTCATTCCAAGACTACTGTCAGTCAAGAGAAAATCAAATGCAACAGGTTTATATTTTTGATGTATTATTCTATTTTGTCTCGTCATCTTGTCAGGAAAAACAGAAATAGAAAAAAGAAAGAAAAAGTCTTGCAAAGTAACTTCTTTTTAAGCATTATCAGTCTAACCCTTGGAAAACATCAAGTTCATTTGAGCCATCTAACATGAAGAGGAGATGAAAGAGTAAGAACGTATGCAGAACAGTTTGCTAAGCATCTTGACACACCGTATCCTGGTACTCTTTGGCATTTAAAAACTGGGAATCCCAATTATTTTCTCAATATGCTAGAAACTCTGTGGGATCGTGGACTTCTTTACTACACACCCTTGTAAAAAGTCCCTCTCCAGCTTTCTTGCAGGCCCCCTTCAGATACTGGAAGGCTGCTATAAGGTCTCCCTGCAGCCTTCCCTTCTCCAGGCTGAACAACCCCAACTCTTTCAGCCTGTCTTCGTAGGAGAGGTGTTCCATCCTTCTGATCATCTTTGTGGCCCTCCTCTGCACTCACTCCAACAAGTTATTCGTGATTGTGTCCATTTGAGTTTTGTCTCCAGAGGTGAGACTTCACCTCTCTAGGAAACATATTTCAGTGAAGACACCCTCTCAGTCACTGTTTTATTTTTTCCTTCTGTCACTGCTTTCCCCTTGTCTACACAGACACTCATGTCACCAGCTTGGTCAGGCATGACTTGCCCTTGGTAAATCCATGCTGACCGTTCCCAGTCACATGCTGAGTGTGTCCTTCCTTAGCCTGGAAATGGCTTCAGGGAGGATTTGCTTCATAATCCTCCCAGAGACTGAGTTGCTGATTGCCCTGCAGTTCCCTCAGTCCTATTTCTAGTAGATAGGTACGAAGTTGGTCCATTTTCCATTCTTTAAATATGTCCTCCTTTACTGTGGGTGTTGTTTTGCTCCCACAGGAGGGGTTAGTTTGCCTCTCTAAGTCAAGTTCCCAGAAATTCTGGAGAAAGGTGAGCTCCACAGCCATCTGCACCCTCACAAGGCTCTTCCACAGAAGAACTGTGGGCAGAACATGTTTCACTTAAAAAAATCTTTCCTGTAAAAAAAAATCTCAACTTGTAGACTCAGAAAAAATGCAGGATAAAGACCTTCCTAACACTTACCCAACCAGTACAAAGCTATGAACTGGAAAATCAAGGTTATACTATTATATACCTTTGTTATAAAGCCTTTAATGATATCACTCATAGGTACCAAAATACTGAAGTGATGAGATTCAGAAATTGTGTAGGTACTACAGATGACACATAACCAATATGCTTTTCCCCTGTCATACTGCTGTACCTCTTTGTAGTAACTCATTTCAGCAAAGTTGCAAACTGATTTCTATGAAAAGGATGAAATAAATCACTGTTCCTATTTGGAATGAAAGTATAGGAGGATACAATGCCATGACCAAATTTGTTTAGCTTTATGTACTGTATTGACAATTGGACAATAATATTACAGTATTTTAGTTGTTTCTCTGCTCAGTCCAGTTAGTCCTATACAAAGTCCCTGCAAAATTGTTGGAAAAGAGGAAACCAGTGAAAAAGTAAGATAGAGAATTTAAATTTCTTTCCATTTTGCTGTAGCTATAAGAGCAGTCAAAATCATCCATCCTCATTCATAGGCAATGCTACCATCTCAAAAGAAATCTACATGAGTCTGATACCTACTGGATCTGAGATAACCACAGACATCACAGGTCTACATTTTATCCTCAGTTGCTTCCCAAACCACTTTTATTTGTATAAAATAATGGCACTGAAGTTATGAATTTATTGTCTTGTAATTTGTGAACAAAGTATTATATCATTCTGAAAGCAAACACTGATTTAAAGCACTGAGGAACAATTTCGGCCTTTGCATTTTGTAGAAACAGTTGCCTTTGTTGAGCTTGTGCCCAGATCTAAAAATAAAATTTGGTCCAGCTTTTGGCAAAAGATGCCCACTAGCAGTTGAAAAAGATACAGCCTAGACTGGATGCCAGGTCTGATTTTGCGTCACTCTTGGTGTGATGCTGAATGTTGTACTCATATTCTGCATTTAGGGAGGGCCAGTCCAATCTGGAAGGCAACACCTAAAACTTAGACCCAGCTGTGAGTTTCTGAGTACAAATCCCATTACAAATCAAAGTAAACACCTGATCTCTGCCTTTCAGACTGCAAGCTCTTTATATAGCATGTGTTTCTCCATACGCCTTTACAATGCTTGGTTTGTTAGAACTGCCAAACAAACGTGGATGTGCTACTGAGAAAGATCAGAAGCAAATTTGGGACCACAGGGCAGCTTCAATCTCCTTGGTTTTAGATACTAAAACTCACTGCATCTGTCCTAAATCTATGTATTATATTCTACTGTTAAACACACATTGTCATAAAAAACTGTGATAAATTATTCTCTATGTACAAAACATGTCCTAAGAGGTAAATCCAGGCAGCTGAAATTAAAAAATAGTTAAATAAAATCCATTTATTTTATTATCTTTCCCTTTCATAACACTTATCAAAATATGAATTTTTCCTTTATCATTAAATCTTTATTTTGATCTGTTTCTCTAGTTTTTATAACTATTCTTGTATTTCTAATCTGAGGTAACTGAAGTAGTGTTTTCCTTTCAAAAGTAATAAACTGGCCCTATTAACTGACCAGAAAAATATGAGGTTACATGGTAAAAACATCCCTGCTCAAAAACATACACTTTTGCTTAAAGCTCTTCAGTGGCGTGCAGCAGATATTAATATAATCCACACTCCATCATTTATGCTCCATTATGGTAGTCTTCATTTCAAATCTGCTTGATATTAAACTGCAAGCAAAAGAAGTGACTTGGAAAAGAAGTTTGAATCTCAAAGCATCACCAGATAGATTTCTTTTACAGGCAGAGTAGGAAAGGATACAGGACAAAATGAACTGGATGTAATCAAGGATTTATTTCCTCCTGGCTTATGGTTTTTTTTTAACTGAGAGAGTCTTAACTAAATTTTTGTGTGAAAAAATGCATCTATACAGATAGAGGTAAATGTTGGTAAGACAGACCTGAGTTTATATTACCCTGTAAAACTTCTCTGTTTTTAAATGGAATTTTTGAATAAAACTGCTGAGGCCTGTGAGATCTCCTCAGCCATCCTGTTAACTCCTCACCACTGGCGACTGGGAGACTTTTCCATTCGGCACTGCCAGAGGCAGCTTAAATTAATAAAAGGGAGCCGGCCACTGGTATAATCTGATCTGCAGTAAAACAGTGTCTGGTCTGGAAACATCTGACTTTAACATGAATTAAAATCTGAAAGTTTTTCTAAACTCCTTGCCTTCCTATGTTCCTACACAGATTGCAGTTTCATGTTTCACAGTACGAGTCTCAGAGTATTTTCTTTTGTGGAAGCTCTTTCCTACAGATTGTTGAGATGCTAAGAAAATTGATATGGTTTAAATACATCTATACATACTGTGTGTGACCTTCTGCATCAAAATTGGAGGTTCAAGGAAGGAGGGGAAAAGCCTGCCTTTAATGATCCAGAATAATACCAGACGTGGGGTTAACTGGAAGAGCACTCCGCTGTCTTAAATGTAGGCAGCTATGTGTAATGGCATACTTTTATTCCAAATAATTGGATCTATTAAAATATTTTAAAATATCAGGGAGAGAGCATCACAAATTATGTTACTTGGCAATCTTTGAAATTATTAGAAGCTGACTAGAATTTTAAAGCCCAAGTAGTCTCTCTCTGAATTGAAAATCTCTTAATCTACTCATTGGATTTTATAACACAAACTTTACTCCTCCATACATTTCTTGTTTTATACACCCTGAGAAGCAACAAGAAATAGCTTTTAGAATAGTTTCCAACTGTTACATGTCAGCTTGGACAGTACAGAAAAACATGTGAATAGATTTTCCTTTTCCAAAATATTTTAATTAGTGCTGGAGAAGCCATAAGGGTCCACATTAGTTATGCTTATGCAAAATTATTTGGGATTTTGGCTGCAATTTTCCTTCATATTCTTCAGTTCCTCTGTAGCCCTACCTCTACTGCTCTTCTTCCTCCTTTTATTTTTATATTTCTTCAAAAGGTGCCCATAACAGCCCCTTGCCTTTGAGACTTTTATCAGAGAGTTCAGTGATCTGGGCAGATTTTTAATTGAGACACCTACTAAATATTTGTTATGCTTGATGGGGTCATGTGCATTCCCAAATGCATTTCATGTCCACAGCACAGCCTTCGTCTGGGCAAGCTGTGCTCAGCAGAGCAAAACTCTGATTGGCTGTAGTGGGAATGTTCAGATCATTTGTAAAAGTGACTCTGGAGCCTCTCTTTGGAAAATGTCAGTGTTTTGAGCCTTGCTGGGTCAAGGTCCTCATCTCCAGGCCTTTGTTGTATCCTTGGTCATCCATTGCTGCCTGACTGCGCGATTCTTTCATTTAATCTACCACAAGGGGCTCAATGCAGTTGCTGAAGTGTAGGCGTCATGGATGCCATTTGAGATGATTACGTGAAGGTCCCTGAGGTATCCCCACGGGTGTTTGCAGCTGGGACACCCTATATGCTTCTAGAGCAGCGTTTGGAAGCATGATTTCAAAATACTTTACAAGACCTCCTCTTTACACAAGAACAATATCCACAATTAGGGTTAAAAGCCCATTTATAGATTTGCAAATAGAGGGAGAAAAAATATAATTTTATCCTGTGTTCATAAAAATAATAATTGAGAGCAACTAAGAATTTGCACACAACCAGACAAGGCTCAGTCAGCCAGTTTCTGAAAACAAAGCAAAAGAAGTAGAGACAACCTGAATGTATGCATAATTTTATCCTTATCATTGGTTGCTTTCCTTTCTGTGCTATATGGATCTCCAGGCATATGCTTTTTCCCCCTCTAATATGTTTATGCAAATTTTCTCCAATTGCTACTTGCAAGTGTTCACAACATGACAAGTATTCTGACATATTTATGTGACATACCTTTTGAAGAGATGATAGGGACATTACAGCACCACATTTGTGATGCTATAGATGAGGGCTGTCATGACTTCCATTCTAAACCACTATTTTTAGAGGATTTATAATCCTGGAATAAAAATTTTTTTTGGACTTTAGTTTAACACGCATGACTAGAATAACATATCCCTGGATACAATGTGAGAAAATATCAGTTTGGTAGAATTTAGAGATAAAGTGTCAATGAATATACAGAATTTGCAAGAAATACGGTTTTACCTGTGTCAGTATTCTTTAAAATAGGAGTTTGCAGCTGAGTTCAACTCTGCCATAACTACACAGATTTTAGGATACAAAGCAGTGTGCATCTGTGGTAATTTACACAAAAATAAAACATTCCTGTAAGTGTGAAGAACGAATGCTCCCATGATGCAGGTGTTTTAAGACAAAAGATGGTAACAATTCAAAAAGCTTGTTAAAATGTTACTGACGCTGTATGGAAAAAATAGGAAAAAACAGAACTCAATGGCTTACTGCTGCAAGATCTCATATGCTTCCTCTGACACTCAGGCACGTTAAGGATGTTGCACAGACAATTGCTACTTATTAAGTTTTGTTTTCATGTTATTTAGCTGTATGGAAATGTTCCCCCTTGGAAAATACTCCTTAACATCTTTGAGAATAAGTTTTGATCGACATTGTCTTTCTGCCACTTAACAATACATTCATTTCTCCTTCAGTTTCTCACATAGCATGGCAGCTTCCTTTTACTGGCAGCAAAGCCTGTGGAACTTTGTAATTCTTTTCCAGTTACTTAATACCTGAGGAATGGATGATAGCTAGAAGTGGTTCTGTTTAGGACATCACAAACTGAGGAAAAAAACCTCTTCCTAGCATCCTCTGAACTTTGCCTGAGAGGAAAAACCAGAGCCAGTAAAATACAGAGTGGATTTCTGTTCACCATGGTCCTCACCAAAACATAGTTGTGTCAAATGCCATCAAAAAGTTTCTGCTACTACCAGAGTCTAATCACTCAACAAACTAGTAATGTCTCAAGACCGTTCTTCTGCCCAGAATCTCACAATATTGCCCGGGGCATTGTTAGGTCACATATCTCAGAGCTTCTGTGATATCACCCAGCCTCTGTGCTCATTTCAGAAATCTAGGGTAGTGCCACGAGTGCCTCTGGCTTGCACAAGCGAAGCCAACTTGTAACGGGTGGGAAAAGTGAAGCAGACTCTCCGTGTTCTAGCATCCATTTGTTTTCATTGCTGAAATATCATACCTTCACATGATCTACATGTAAACATGCCACCACATCACAGTTTTACATCCCAGGTGAGCCTCAAGCACCTTCGTTCAAGGACAAGTCAGCTCGAAGTATAGTCAAGTGAGGTCACAGCTCCCCTGGGAAGAGGAGGGGTGACAGTTATCCAGTCAGCTCTGCAAAAAAAAGCTGTTTGAAGGTTTCTCTGCTGAGACCTTGAGCAGAGAACAAGGGTTCAGTCCAGGTACAACCTTACACCCATGTCGTCCTGCTCCTTTGTAAGACGTTCTGTCCCCATAAGTGCTTGAACTCCTTAAACACTTTCTCTGTTCATCAGAAAGCCTCCTGACTGATTAGCTTTAGGCAGTCATTCATGTCAAGGTGCATGCAGAAACTGGTTTCTACCTAAGAGACAGGAAAACCTTTCACAAAACCAAACGCTGGTGGGACCATTGGGCGGGGAAGTGTGGAATCACACATGCGGACTTTACACACGTGAGTATCTGTGAGCCGGCGGATCCAGAAAGCAGCTATACCACCGGACGCTGGATGATGCTGGCAGGGCACACAGTCTCCCCATTAGTCCTGCAGCCAGCAACGCAGAAGTCATGCATGCAGAAGGAAAATGAGAAAAGAAGGAAACCAAACCTATCCTGTAAATCAGAGGACTCAGCTAGCCAAAGGAAGAGCCGTTCTTAGCTCCTTCCTTTGTTTAACTGTAGGATAGTCTGTGACTGCTGTAGAGAGCAAAGGAAGGAGCCCAAATCCTCCATGGAGCACGGGCTGCTTCATGGCTTGTGTCCATGCAGACTTATGGGTCCAGGTTCAGCAGGAAGGCTGTGGGGTTACCCCTCCTTTCATTTCTAGCATCCTGAGGTTCATAAACTGTGCTATGTATGTAAGATACACCCTCATCTTCCCTCCGCCACACATACAGACACACGCAGATCGCACTACAGCTAAAAGCCAGATTTCTGCCCCAGGGTAAATGATATAACTAGAAGGTTACTACGAGAATGGCAGGAGATAATGCTACTTCTTTATTCAGCTCTAGTCTATTAGGTGGCCCTAAAGTCACCTATATTTCAAAATGCATGTGGGTGCCTTCCATTCCCAACGGCTGAGTTAGGCCTTCAGAAACAAAGTGTAATGGCTCTTCCTCTAGAATCTGCTTTTCTCCTTTGAATTTAGGATCTTAGTTCAAGGGCACTAGATTTCCCCCTCCCTTTTCCCTCTTGCAATAAAGTTAGGCACTTTCCTACCTAACCCTGCTTTCTACCCTAAATAAACACCACTAAGAATGACTTTTGGGGATAATATGATTTGTTCAAATTATTTCTAACTAACATTTCTCCTTTTAACCTAAAACTTTCCTTCAATGCTAGGAACAAAATGAATAATGGAGTAAAATTTATGAATTCTTCCGATTAAAAAATAAGAATTAAAACATTCATGTACTTTGAAAAGTAAAGGCTCTGTTATAAATCACAGTCATTCAGAGAAAAAAAAAAACTTAAAAAATCTGTGTTTTGGAGATTTTGATGTGAATAATTCCAGCTTTAAGCAGGAGCAGGGATGATGTACCTTCTACTTTATCCTATGTGGAGATTTGTCACAAGGCATAAATCAACACTCCTGCATGGGAAGACAGTCCGTCTTAGTTTTCACAAACCCACACATCCACTAGTAAATTTATGCCCCAGTCCACATGCTACCATGGCATCACACCCACTCACTCTAGGTGAGTAGATCACAGAAGCCAATCAACAAATCTCTAGATGGCTTGAGGAGTTTACTACACAGAATACCAAGAGTCAGGTTTTTGAAGAGTCTCCTGGCACATCTTGTGTTTTTAATGATTAGGATCTCACCTTCAGGCTGTGTGTTACCAGCTCAGTCCTTGTAGCAGGGGACTGGGGCAGATGGCTTGGCAAAACCAAAAGGCTCTTGCCTTTTCAGAAATTAATTTGTTGTTATCTTTTAACAGGGAATTTCATGCTGACTAACAGTATTGAGCTGACAGGCTTATATTTCTCCATCCATCATCTGTTCAGAGAAAAGCATAACCATCCTTATGTTAACTGCACAGACTGTCTACATCCTCCTATGCAGTGATGAGAGAATATTTCAGCACTTCTAGCTGTTTTGCCTTTGGCATCTCCACTACGATTTCCAACAACAACGATATCACCATGTGTTTATGGCTTTACTTATCTGTTGTTCACTATGAGGGCAGTAGTTTACTACAAGAGGCCAGAGAACTCCAATTACATCATATAGACCAACCATCTGGCTCAGTATTAATTAATGTTAACATTTTTAGCCATTAATGCTCTGGGCCAGATATGTAGCATGAGAGGCAAGACATTCTTATTGGATAACTAACCACCTTGTCACCTGAAGCAGCTAGATTAGTCAGTACCTACTGCTGGGTCCTGGTAGACTTTGATGGACTGATCAAAAATGGTAGGTAATAGAAGTGCTTCCCAGAATATTAGACAAGTGCAAAGGGTGAAAGGAAATGAACCCTTTTCTGCACAGAGGCAACGGGAATTAACCGCAGCTCATAACTTTTCTATTGGAAATTTTTACGTTCCTGTCTGATCGCAATATGTAACAATAAAAGGGTTGTGCAATTTACTGTAACGGAATCTACATTTATATTTGGTCAGTTTAATCATTTTTAAAAGACACAGGTATTGAAATATCTTTTTGATGAAAATGACAACAGATATTTAAGTGACATGCTTTATCCAACACTAGTAGCTCTTTTTAAGTCTTTTCTAAAGCCCATGCTCAAAAATCTTTACCATCTCGAGCCACGAACCCTCATAGGAGGTCATTAAGCATATAGGCAGTGGAACTGCACAGATGCTCCTCCAGTTATACTAATCTCTAGACAGATGCTCTTCATGTTCATGTGCTGTGATGAATGCCAAAGAAACTATTAGATAACAGATTGACTTAGACTGGACTGTGATCCTTGGAGAACTGGTTTCAGAATGTAAGAAGAGCTGAGGGGTCACAGAGGGAGCTGCAACCCATGACAATGCAAACAGAGTTGCCTTTCAGCTAGATTTTCCCCTCCAGCATTTCAGAATGCAGCCTTGCATGGAGTGCCAAAAAAATAGTGCTAAAGGAGACTTTCATTATTTTCTCTGCTTACTTCCCTACCGGATTGCATCTAGCTTGGCTGCTCAACTTTGCCCAAATCTGATTTGCAAGAGATTCCTGGGCATTTCTCTATCGATCCCATGCTCATCATTTGGCTGCTGTGATCTGCTACCATGTCTGTTGGGAATCTTAACAAGTGGCAAAGGTGAGACTCCAGGCAGAGAGTCATTCCCTATCACACCCTTCCCAGCCCTGCAGAGGAAGCCTGAAGTCAACTTAGTTGTTATGAAACTGACAGATCACAGCTGCTCCTCTCCTCTGAGGCTCACAAGAAAGATCACATGCCATTATCAGATTTGAGTCCAGGGCCTTGTCTATCCAAAGAGAGGTGTCATCTGTAGTACTTTCCGCTGTGGACCTTACTTTTCTGACCTTCATAGCTACAGCAGATGTTCCTGTTATGTTTTTTATTCTGAGGAAGGGGTTTTGTTGGCCTCTCTGGGCTCCTGGGCTCTCATCCAGTTGCAGCTGTGGAAAAAGGATATTTATAATAATAATGGAATCTTCTTTCTGTCGTTTCAGCTTACATCATCTTGGCACCGGCAGTCAAGGTAGTATTAGTCAGTCAGTCATAGGGTTTCTGCAGATTCCTCCCCAAAACCACCACCCTTCTGCCTCCTCCACCAGGCAGTCTCTGCTCTTATTTACACCTTCCCAATTAGAACGATTTCAGATCTGGTATATAAGGAGCTGTTTCTCTGCTAACCACTGTGTTTTTCCTCAGATCATACCTCCCGCATGTGCTAACTGTGACATTTGTACAATACAGAAAAATGTATCCTTTTAGTTATGTTGTACCCATGTAAAAGTCTTGCAGTGGGTTGTTTGTAAAGTAGCAAATACCTATACCAGCCTCTGTTCTATGGGCTGTTTGGTTTATATCTTCTATAAGGAGCAAAATCTAAGTTGTTCCTACCAAAGACTCAAAGAGGATTTCAAGCAATATCTCAAGCAGATACATCCCTGAAGGACCTCTACTACATTGAGAGATACCCCAAAGGGTACCTGTATTGCATATCATTGCCTCTTTTTTGAATGATATGCACAAAAATATGCCCATTGCAACTTCAGGTTGTCACACAAACAGCCCCCAGCTGCTTGTATGGGGACCTATTGCAAGAAGGATCAGGATCTGTGAACATAAAGAATGATGCAGAGGCAGGGGAGACATTTTGGGAAAAGGAGGGTCACTCAAAGTATGCCATGTAATAATGATGGAATAAGCTCTGTAGTCTGATTTGTCAAAAATAAGTAAATATTACAAGTTTGAGGCCTGTTATAAATCTTCCTTAATTTTGCAGAAGCTTGTAGGAGGCCATTTATTTTTAGCATATCACAAAACACTCAGTTAAAATTCAGAGTATGTGTGTATACAGAATATATGAATAAACGTTGACTTACACACACAAAAGATTATAAATCCATTTGATATGCAGTATCGTTGTGCCTTCACAAAAGTTCACAACATTTTGATGGTGCCAGCATTTCTTAAACAGTGCAATCCAGACAGGAATGATTGTTGCCTTCATTCATCTGTAGAAATGCTCAAGCAGGAAAAAAATTTCACTTCATCTTAACATTTGCTTTGCATAGTTTAATCTATGAAATAAATGAAGTTGCTCTAGCAGTTCGATCCGCACTGACAAAAACACATACATTCCTTCAGCTTCCTACTTCCCACATGAAAACTCTTCCCTGAAAATATGGCTTTGCAGGAAAACCAACACCAATGTCGTACATTGACTTATATCAGAAAGAATGAAAGTAAGATGCTCTTAACTGAAGTACAGGAAAAACAGCTGAAAGGAATCGCGGTTAAGCAGGTAGGTCACAGTCTTCATGAATGTGGGAAGACACAGAGGACAAGAACCGGTAACGATTTTTCCACATTAGCAACATCCTAAAGTGTTACCATCTATGTATTTGTGCCAAGCTTGCTGATGGGCTAAAACTAAATATAATTCCTGGATCAGAGTGGAAATTTCAGGAAAATGAACACTGCCTTCCTGTATAAATAGGGAATCCAGAATTATTGCCTCTGTCAACGAATAAAATGCAAATGCAAATTGTGTTCCTGCACTGCTCTCTATTCCACCTTAAAGATTCAGTAGGCTCAAGCATTATTTTACATAACAAGGAAGCATGGAGGCAACTATCCAGTTTTCTGTTCTTGTTAGCCCCGCAATGGTTCCCAGTGCACCTTCTCTTTCCGTTTCCTCTACCTATCAGATTCCTTAGGGAAGCCATGTGCAGCTTGGACAACCCAGGTTGGAGTTCTTTCCCCTCCAGCTTTGTTTATGTTTGCTATTTCTTCAAACATGCTTCCTATTTTTCTGCCAAATAGCACTTGACAAAAGCCATCTAAAGAGAATAATAAGAAAAAGGCTGAACAGAAGGTGTTTAGTCTGAATGCTGGCTTCATTTCAGCAAATCAAGATGCGAGTATGTTTCAGACAACTTTGTAAGTCACAATCTCAACACAAACACCAGAGCCTCACCATATTACACTTTTGGATGCAAGCACAGGTTTCCTATGGAAGAAGAGGTTTTCTTGCAGATAGGACCTTTGTGGAAGGGATCTTAAGATGAAACATTAAGAAATAAGCAAGAGAAAAGGACAAGAAAAAGAAGGCATTTAACATTCATGTAGTTGTATTTTATTGTGACCAGGGTTGAATCCTTCTATTTACAGTTGTGGAGAAAGAAAATATTTTCCTGACCACAGCTGAAGAGAGACCCTGACAGGGCTTTCCTGCTCACCATCTCCCATGTCATCAGTGTTTTCTGGGAGAAGAATTTGAGGTGGTTTCCACCTAAGTGGTTACAGCTGTTTCCACAGGATCAGTCAGATGGAGTTTCTGCCTCTGTTTATTTTGGCTCTGACTTTCGGCTAGAGCCCGGCAGGATGACAGTGTTTGCTCAGGATCTTGGGACTTTGGACAAACATTCCAGAATTTCTGACTTCTTAACATTAATGTTTGATGAATTCTGCTCTTAATTTCTTCTGGAAAAATGTCAAGCCCACTGGGGATTACCCTTATTCTTACAACAGTCTTTTTCTTTATTTTTTTAAGGGAAGAAGAGAAAATCATTTACCACCCTGTGAAAATAAGTATGCTCTAAGAATGGGAGAATGCAGTTTTCTAAAATTGCAGGCTTCAGTTCTTTCGTAATATTTTTTCTCTTCTTGTTAAGAATGCTCTCCTTGACAGGAAACTTCCACCAAGATATATCTACAGCTAAAACTTCTGTGAAAAACTGTTCCACATAGGGTGTTACTTGGGAAGGTGATTATCCAGTAATGAAGTAGCTTTTACTCAAAGTCACTGTTTTGATAGCCTCAAAACATACTGCATAAATATACTGTTGTCAAAGGAGACCTTTAGAAAACAAAAAAAAAACACCCAGGTGAAATTGTGACCCTGGTAGAGAGAATAGCCTTTATCATTGAATTCAGTAAGGTCAGGACTTTCTCCTTAGTACCTTATCTCTTGAACAATGGAAAAGCACAAGTCACAGAAGTACATTTTGAGGAACACTTACTAACTCACAGGGATGGATAGAGAAAAGTATTTACAAAAATATGCAAAAATGCACTGAATTAAACCTATATTTAAACTATGTCCAATAAGCATACTGTATTGCATGGAGTAGTTGCTGATTTTTATACCTACATATCTTTACTAATTTTCAAGGGACATCTAAATATATATCTCACATCATCTTCAGCTGACTTCAGACTAGCTAGACAGCTGTACTTCAGAGGACAGTGTTTTACAGTCCACCCCTTAACTACTAAAAGATCATGCTGCCCAGTACTGTGGGAAGGACGGGTTCACTCCAGTGACCCTCACACATCAGGAGGCAGACAAGGATTAGGTCCAGACAGATCTGGGAAGTCTATTTAGATCCCAGGTCTCTCTTCGCTTTTTTTCTCCCCACTTCTCCCTCATTCAGTGAAGAATGAGGGAAGCACAGCCTTCTCAGGTGACAGTAATGGTCTTGTCTTTGTTAATTTACACCAGCTAAAGAACTAGCTTCAATAGTTATTATGAAGCTTTCAAAAACAAAAACAAAAACAAACAAAAAAAAAAAACACACAACAGGAAAAGGAAGTGATTTGTATACATACAAACAGGCACAGGAAGGTGGTTTCCTAATTAACATACAAGCTTTCACAGCAGTAGCTTTGTGCAAAGCGCTTCACAACATTGCAGAGGCTGCAAGCAGTGTGGCCCCTGGGCCATGATGACAGTGTCCACCCATCTAGAGAAGTTAACATGAGGAAGAGATCTAGCTTATTTTTTGCAGCCTGATTGCTGGCACTTCCTCCCCAGTCTGTGCTGCCAGTGGGCTAGATAAAGTATATATTTAATCTGGGCCCTCACATTTGGCTTTGCCATGCGTGGCAGCCAGAAAGGACTGGAGAAAAAAAGTTTTGTAGATGCAAAACCTTGTGCTTGTACTTTCAAGTACAAAAATGACAGATCAAATCACAGCATTTATTGATGCTCATGCCACAGTATGCATCCCTGTGGAAAAAAGAACCAACATTGAAGCTGCCTTCCTTGCATATTTTCAATGGACAAAGAGCAGGAGACTCTCCTCAGTTATGAACTTGCTGCCTTCAGTTATTCATAATACAACCTGGAAGTCCTGAAGAGAAAGCTTATTCTTGCCCATATCTAAAATCTAATGAAATTGTCTTTGTGGTGTGTCTGTAAATCTTTAATCATCAAGCTTTCATTTCAGAATAGGAAATAATTCTTAAATTTGTCTTTTTTTCTTGAACAAAGAAACTTCAGGATTTCTAGCCAGTTTTGATTCTGACTTCCTGATCCGAAAGGAGGAGAAAGGGATTGTAGCAGAGGAAAAGGTAATGTGAGATCCATGTGGAAAATAGCTGTTGTGAGAGAAAACAGTCAGAGTGTAAGTGAGTCTGGATTTTTTTTATCTGAAGGCAGAGGGAAGAAAGGTAAAAGAGAGGGTAAAGAAGAAGACATAAAAGAAAAAATGGTCGTCCTCGGAGCAGCAGTTTGGAAATCTGGCTGCTCTATCCTATGGACAAACAAGGCTTCCCTCCAAATGACTATCAGAAAATTAAGGACAGCCATTCCAAAAGCCACCACTGACTGATTGTCACAGTGCACCTTCTAATTTAGTGCCTCAAAACATTACGCAAAGGAGGAACTAGCACACAATCTTTGGCTGTGTTTTACCCAAGTAGCTAGGCCAGCCCTTGGCTTGGAAGAAGAGAGGAAATGCAACATCTGGAATATTTGGAAACATGCTCAAGTTAGGCCAGATAGGAGGTTACTGTGGAAAATAAAAGCTTGAGTGTACAATTCACTTTGTGCAGTTGGGCAGAATGGAGTTACTGAGATACTAAGTAGGAGGAAGGAATAAAACTATTTAAAATGTATTGTCAACAACATAGCTGTATAATATACAAAAATCTTTTTTAATTCTGACAGAAGTAATTCTTCCTTCTTTGGAACATCTTTACATAAAGATAACATATTGTAATAGCAGATAAATAGGATAAATTAACCAGTTGCTGAAGATACAGTGGAACACAATGTAAAACATCAAGTGCATGAGATGACTGAAACATGGATGTCATGTCTCTTTCAATAAAATACTGTGCAGCTACTGATGACACAAGTTTTTTGTCTTACAAGGAAGGAGATACTCGGATCTTTGAAAAGGTAAAAGTTGAAAGATCAGCTAATGGAAAAAAAAAATCTTTAATGATATTAGTTTGGAGTAGGAGTGTTTGCTGGTTGCGTAATTACTAGAGGAAAAGAGTTAGGCAGGGTGAGATTACAAATAATGCACTCATGAGGAATGTGGGTGTGGCAGTTGCAAAAGGAGAACCAGAAGAATGTTACAAAGTTGATACTCCTCCGAATAAGGCTTGCTAACTACTGTTGCAATGTTCATTATTCCCAATGTATGGATCATAGAGGCTTACTATAGTTGTCATCTTTAGTTAGAATAAAAAAAAGACCTTCAATCAATCTATATTGAAGCCATATGGCATTTGAAACAGACTGAATCTACTTTTCTAAAACCATTGAGTGATTTAGTGATACATAATTTCAAATCTATCCTTTCAAGACACTGAATTCCTGGGCAGAGTTTAGAAACAAAGGGACAGCATAAAACTTATTTCTACTAAACCAAGTCCATAGTACACCATCACATGAAGCAACACAGGCATAAAATATGAAAAAACATGTTCAGAAAAGTAATTAATATTCCTTATTGGACTATAATTGCATACAGAAACATATCCAGAGAGACTGACTCACTTTCTTTGTTAGTAAGGGCTAATTTCAGTCACTGAATATTTGTTAGAATATTTTTCCAAATATTTCTGCTGCTAGTTTACATAAAATAAAGGTAAGACACTCTGAAATCAAGACAGCACATTATAACTTGGTTTAGAAGAAATATCAGCATGGCCAGCAAAAGTGAACCATTTCTTAAGCATGCTGAGCCAGTGGGCATGTGATGAGAAAGTCAATGAGAACCAGTTTACACATCAGCAGAAGACAGTTATATAAATAGAACTGCAGAGTGGAAATGAACCCTGAGTAAACCAGAGAAAGGTTTTGATCAGAGACAGGCAGCTGCAGTATTAAAGTTTGTCACATAATGCAGTGTTACAAATATCATACTATATCAGCAAGATAGAAGAAAGCAAGAAAAGTGTTTTCAGGTCTGAGGCATTATCTTCAGCTGTTATGGAGCTATTTGCAGTAGATAAGCAATTAATGTGTCAGGAATAATGCTATTGGATGATACAGATGAGCCTGCTGTTGCCTTCACAAGGCTGAGTGTTGTCGTATCAATCCTAGAGTAGCACACAATATGCTAATAGAAGGACTCTCAAAAGGAGCAGGTAATATTTTTTCCCACATATAATGCAAAAACTGCATGATAAACAGGAACACACCTGATTCTTGAAAATAGTGCAAATCTCAGGGGAGAAGAAATAAGGGAGATAGTCACATGTTATGAAACTCTCATGTTTGGCACAAGCATCTGTCCGTCAGGAATCTGGGAGTAGCATGTTTTTATCACCCTCAATGATAAAAAATTATATATAATATATAATTATATCCTAAATATATAAATATATTTGCTATCATTAGAATTCCTATAAATTCAGGCCCTAATCAAGCAAAATGCTTTATTACATCAGGGCCTTGGGGAGCTCTTCATAAATTATCTCTGCAGATCAGGCTTGAAAAGCACTAGCAGCAAAGTGTGAAAATGCTGGCACTGTTTGAGTGACCAGTGGATTTTAGCTACCAGAACAGACACCTTTAAAAATCAAGAGGTTAATTAAATCTTTTCAAGAATGTTACAGGAAATTGTTTAGTGAATTATTTAATACAAGGATTACTGGACTTATATCTTTCTTTGACTACTGGAATAGCTGATAGGCATCAAATTAGGGTTGTAAAGCACAGCACTCATAGCAAAAGACCTGTTGTAAAAGGAAAGACAGAGCAAAATAACTTCAGTTGCTCTGAAAAATCAGTGGCACTAATCACTCTAGAAAAACAATTTGCAAAATGCCCCAAACAGTCATTGTCGCAAGGAGGTATTAAGGGCACCAGCATCTCTCTGAATTCGTAATTGCCAGCTATGTCTACAGGTAATCATTTACTAGTTCCCACTAGTTCCTGTGGAGCTAATTTTACTACAAAGGAAGGATCAAATTGTGGTTACTAGTAACCATAAAAGTAGTGGTAATTTGTTGTTCCTGACTGATTTTCTTTTGCCTTTTCAGCAGCAGCCTGAAACAAATACAAGGCTGTCCTGTCATTGTTGCCTGTCATTCATTGTGCTGGTTTGCTTGTCTCAGAGCAGAAGTGGTAAGGAAAATTCATGTTCTAAACAAGTGTGTTAACTAGTCAAGACTGTAAATAGAGACAGGGCACTAAAGTACTTCCCACTGAACCACATAAATAGTTTCATTGAAACACAAGCTTTCTCTAAGAAGAAAAATGTTTCCAGCTGAACTAAAAGGTCTTTGAAAAGCAATTGCTTACTGATTTACACTATGTATTCTTAAAACAAAATAAGAATGCCCACACATAAAGGAGAAGGTGCATGAATGAAGTGTTTCTCTCATTTAGACAAGCTTTCACGTTGAACTGATCTTGTTTTGAGCTGCTTTTAGCACTCTCTGCCACAGTTAGCAGCTTCAAATATTTATTTTAAAAGGCAGAAAATTATTGTTAATTTTATGTTGGCAAAGAACCAGCCCATGCTTCACTTGGGAGTTATCAGAGACAAGTATAAGAAACATCCTGCAATCTAGTGGGCTGGTAATTGTATTATAATCAATTTAACAAATTGAGTGTAAAGGAAAAATGCTTCACAAAGGAAATAGCTCAGTTCTAGTCTTGAATCTCAGTCAGTGTCCCTTCACCCATTCTTCTATCACACCTTCTCATTCCCCAGCCAGGACTCTAACCCCATATCCTTGCTGCTATGTTTTTTTTAACACCCCTCCCCTCCTCACTCCCCCAGCTTCCTCTAGCCTCCTCTTACTCTCTTTCCTTCCAGATTGGATGACCTGATTCCATTATTTTTATTTTCTAGGCCACTTCAAACTTTTCCTCCAGCTTGTTCTCACCAAGACCTCCAAGCCCAACCAAACCTGCTATGGGTATTCTTTTTGTCGAATGATACAGGCAATATGATTCACAGCTGCCTTCTCCTACTAAAAAGAGAGCTACACTATCTCATGTATGTCCAAGGAGAATAGCTGTTACAGAGGCAGGTACCACTGAATACTTGAACCATGGCAAACAAAAGGCAGAGTAGCTCAGGTAAGCTGGGCCAAGAGGACCACCAGAAACATGGACTCCAACCTTCCCTTGGATTGCTTATGCCTAAAGTTGGTTAGGAGCGATTAATCATATGCTAGTGCTACTCCCTTTGAAACTAAGAAAGATTTTGGCTTCATCTTTGGGTGTGGCAGTCTAATCCTTTTCAGGGCTTAGGAGCACCCATAGAGCACATGCTTTGGACTTGCTGATTTGGACTTGTGCATGTCTAGCTAGCTGGGGTACTGCTAAAGAAATAATTGCTCCATGTATGGTAGCTGACACAGTTTTTATGAGTTAGTCAGTGACACCATGACCAGTGTTATCAAGGTTAATATAACACAGCTCAGATAGAGCACCAGGGAGTGCAGATAGATATCAGCTACATCTGGATTGCACATCCAAAGTTCTCTTGCATCCCTCCTAATGATATCCCTGCCCTCCTCCTGATACAGTCTCACCAAGTACGGACAACTTTATTTCTGCTTATTGGTAGTTGTTTCTGAACCTGTAACGTAGCTTTAGATTGGTCAATTCTAGAGCTTTAATCTGATTTTAATTTCCACATCTTTTACTGACAGCAGTAGAGACTCACTGACTATTCCTCATGTAAAGAAAACTCACTTTCATTAAATCTGAACACCAACTTCTATGGACTAGTAAAGGGGTTGAGCTTTCCTACATAACAATACCTGCTTTCAATTCTTTTAGATGTCCAGAATTTATTTCACCGAACAGAAGGGCTTAGTCAAATATTAAAGTCGGATTCTGCAGAAGGAACCTGTTTGCCTTCAGCTTTCACTGGATTTATCACAACTCCATTTGCAGCACATTTTGAAAGAACATATTTTAAGACATATTGCTGTACAACAACTAAATCTTAGTGCTGATAAATCACAAATCTCATATCTGGTCTGAAAAGGCAAGAAAAAGAGGAAGGAAAAAGGTCTCTGAAAACTTTTACAGCTGGCTAAGGGAGAGGCATATGGAATTTTAGAAGGACCATACTTCTCCTGACGGTTAATAACAGCTTTCACTTATAGAGGATTGTTTGTCAGGATAAATCCCAAAGTGCTTTACAAAGTCCAGCTACTATACGCACAGCATCACTGAAATGCACTAAGCTATCCTCTGGGAGAAAAGGGCAGCTGCTATTGTGGAGCAAAGGGTTGTGTGATACTGGATACTTAATGAAAGTTTAGTTCTTATAAACTGGAATGTTAATTCACATCAACAAAGAGCTTGCTTGAGTTTTTGTAAAGGAAAGAGGCATCTTGACAAACAATTGGCCTGCATCACACTGAATGTGGAAGGAAGAGAGATACCCTGACAAGAACATAAAGAAAAAAATTTTAGTCTCAAAAAGCATGAAGCAAATCTTTAATGAGATGGGATCATGTTCAAGAGGAAGATACTTTGTCTTGAATGACTCATGAAAACACCGTCTCCTAGTGTACTCAGTGATTTCAGCCTAACTGAAATGACATGTCCATGGTCTGGTTTTGCCTGGTTCCTTGTTATGATTATAGTTAGTGCAGTCCTCGCACTCAGACCACTAAGTGCCTGCTGTCAAGGTTATGTCACAAGCTGTGGTTCAGAGAAGGATGAAAAAGCTAGTGTCATGAAAAAAATAAATTAACAGAGAATTGTAAAAAATTATCACGTCATAAAATGAAAACATGTTGCTTGGTATCCACGGCAACTTCAGAAACCAATGCTCTTTAACAGCCTTGCCTGGAATCATGTAAACTGCTTTGATAAAACATGAATTGTGGCAGATGGATATGCAAAAATAAAAATAACTTCACATCCAATCTATTGCCCACACGGGACACCCATGAAATAGAGTGTGAGTTATATAACCCTATCAGGAATCATTTTGTTCTGAAACCAAGATAGAGGTAGCATTTTTTCCATACATCTCCACACAGTGAATAATGGGTTCAGCAGCAACAGTGTAATAACTAAAGCCTGGCAAGTAAATGCTCTCTGACACTCTCTGAGAAGTAAATCTAACCTTCAGCTCCACAGAAGAAGAGCTGTGAGTCTCTTGTTCCAGGAAAGGGGCTAGTTTTGGGCTTTGACTTATTTTCACAGATAGAGCACCTGCTGCATGGCACAGGATAGAGCCACAGATTTTCCTTCGGTAAGCAAGAACCATGAAGAAACCATGACAGAGGTGAAAACAGGGCCAGAGACACATTACGCCAAAGTAGCGTCCCCTGAGCACCTTCAATATTACTCCATGGATCTATGGTAGAATTATGGTTTCATTGGTTGTTTTTTCCTGCAGGAGAGAAAATCTACCTTCAGCTCAATATAAGCTTTCATTGAGCTAACTGGTTAGCAGCTAGGTTCAGCAGAAGTTAGAATATGGATATGTGAGCATCAGATTGCAGGCTACTACTCTGACTTCAATAAGCTTTCCGCTAAGGGAGCTATGTCTTGCTTTATATTTGGGATTTGTACAATGGCACTTTAACAGGCAGGTATCCATCATTGCGGGGAATGAGGACGAGAAACATGTGGGAGAATCAGGAATTGCTTCAGGATCTGAATCGATAGATCTGGTAAGCAGAGCTCATATTTATTCAGAGACTGTGTTGTCTGAGGAGACAGGGGCCCTGCCCAGACTAGGGTCATCATCTGTTCAGTGCATGAAAAAGCACCCTTAACACTTTGGCTTTTTGCAAGGCAAGAACCATGTCAGTGGTCTTTATTTTTTATATCTCCTGGAAAGCAAACTAAATCTATCATATCCATTTTGTAGAACATGATAAGTCACCAAACAAGGATTACTTTTGATTTTTGTAAATCTGAACACATGAAGCCAAAGGAACACAACTTTAGGAAATGTAGAACTTCAGCCTAAAGGCTCCGAATTAACATCATCATCCCCGAGACTGGAGTGCTCTGCCAGTGCTGGAGCTGAGAGGCGTCATTCACAAATGGCAAAAAATACCCCTTTTCTCAGGATACACATTGCTTTTTTTCTTCTTCCTAATAGTGTTATCAGATGTAAACGCTGTCTTCGCCTCAAGCTTATCATATAACTAACAAAACCAAAGCAATCAAACACCTAAAATGTGTGCTTTGCAAACAGGACCTCTTCCACTGGAAATGCCATGCCTACTTCTCATTTCCCTCTCTTCTGGAAAGCTCCTTGGCCCTTTCAAAAGGTGCAGGTCACATGAACCCTAGGAAGAGTTTTTTAAGTCAGAATGCTGTCCAGTCCAGAAATGAGGTCAAACGCAATTGTTATGTTAGTGAAACAGGGTGACTTCAGGAATAGGCTGTGTAAACACTGCAGGCAATGTCGTGTTTCATTGTCAAAGTGCAGCAGGGGCTGAGCTCACAAAGCTGTACTGTCAATTAATCATAACTGGAGAATGGCAGTTTATATTACCCCATACCTTGCCGAAGTCGCAAATGAACTCAGCAAGTATATGAAAAGACCCCATGGTATTTCGTGTTAAAAACCCTTTCCCTCATTTTGTTAGCCTGTTGTCTTCTGAGCAAGCACTTTTTCTTAGCAGTTTATTTAATGGGACACAGTTGTATTTTACTTTCTTTTTCAAGACACAATGCAAAATTTAATACTCTTAGTTGTATGTGTGTAAGACCACACTGTTTTTCAGTGCCATTTTATTTATTTGAAAGTGACTGTCTTGTGAAAAGGGAATGTGAAATAGAGCACCATGGGAAAATAACTCTTTGAAGACCATGGAGCTCTTCCTAGTTACCAGATAGGAAAGAGTTGTTTTCTTCTCCACACTTAACACTTTTCATTCCAGTTCTCCTGTCCAGTCTCTTTGGCTCCATCTTGTGATATGCTCGTATTAGAGCCTATACACTGTAATCACCATCTCCTTTTTGCTATCTCAGAAAGCACTGTGGTTTATTTTTTTAATAATCAGGAAGTTCCATTTCCAGCAGCTCAAGGCCCTGAAAAACAGTGAGAGCAGAGAAAGGTCTAGCAGTGTAGTCCCTTTGGATTTATCTCAAAATAAGAAATGAACCTGGACTATTATGAACAGCAATAGTACAATTTTTAATAATAGTGGATATTTTTAATAATAATGACAACGACAAGTAAAATACCAGTTCTTTACAATATTCTTATGTGAAAGTTCAGAGCAGCTTCATATAACTGACTAAAATTGTGCAAATAATACTTCTGAGACTTTAATAATGTCATATTTTTGGTATAATGTGTTTTTGCAAACTGTGTGTGAAGGAAGTGAATCAAATGATGATGTCATATTTCTAAGGTAGTAAAGGTAGTAAAAGTAATAACGTGTATTATTAACAAGTGTGTGCAATTTCCTGAAAACTACAGTATCACATAATTCTAAAAATATTATTGTTTGTCTTCCTTATGGGATAGAATAACTGCATAATTAATATTACATACTAGTGACACTGGAAATAAACTGAAAGGAAGAAGTAGACTCCTGAGCTGCTTCAAACTCTAGAAATAGGGCATAGAATATGTCAAGATCCAGTCTGCATCCTGTCAAAATTAAAGTATGTCCCAGAAAAACAGACTGAGCCTGATTCCTGTCGCAGAGACACAGGTACAGTTTTGACGCAAACTCACTGAAACCACTGGTGTGAGGTAGAATCTCTCTTTTTACTTTCAGAGTTTGTCAAAGAAGGGATTTTAGGGTAGGGAAAGGAAATTTGAGATTAGCGTCTATTTAAAATGATCCTTTTGAAGCACATAGAGGCTTTGTTATGCTTTGTGTACATATAGCTGTAATGCATGCTGCATGTGAATGAGCACAAGACATTTACAACTTACTAGGCTTTTCTGAAGGCCACTTCAAGACCTCAAACCTAAGCTGTAAAGGTCTCCACGCTACATCAGTTTAGGAAGCACACCTCAGTTGTTATGCCAAAGCTTTACTATTAGTTCATAAGAAAACAAAACACAGCAAAACCCCATCATCTTTTTCCATGTCATTTAGTTTTCTTTCCTTTCAACCATTTTCCTGTTTTACTCTGGAAATCTCTTTACTTGTCTTTCATGTTTCCTGCCTGCATCACTTCCTGTGCATCACTCACATCCTGTCCATCTCTCCCTTGCAGGTGGCATCGCCTTTGCTAGAGAGACTTTGCTTTGTGTACTGCAGTACATCCTGCTCTGCTCCCTGTCTCCCTCAGGCCCAGGAGCCTTCCATTTCCTTGGGAACATTCCTGTACTGAAAAGGATTGGCGTCATCCTTCATTGCAAGCACTCGGAGGCCTCTGCTATGCATAAGCACAAAGAGAGGAAACAAGGGGAATTTTAAACTTTTGAGGAATATGGTAATTTATGAGGGATCAGCATTTGGACACAAAAGCCAGCAGTGGTATTGGAGGGTCAAGAATAGTTTCCTCATGAGAGATGGAGATGTTGACACCGTGAGTCTTTTACCTTCAGTCAAACTTACGAAAATAACTTTCACCAGAAAGGCTAAATGAGAAAGAATTGTTTCTAGACTTCCTAATCACAGTTTTTCCCAAAAGCAACGAAGGACCGCTGTTGGCTTCACTGTATTTTCCAGTGCCTTACTGTAAATATAGATGTCTGTCCTTTTTATAGGACTTCCTATATGTAAGAAAGTGAATGTGATGTAAAAGGAAGAATGATTCAAGCAGTGAAAGGAAACATGTCAAAGAGAAGCTGTCTTTTCAAAGATCACTGTTTCTAATATATGCACTTCTGTATGTAGTTCTCAGGTGTCAGCACTACTAAAACCACCAAGCAATTGTTTAACCTACAGTTTTGCCTTCAAAAGAAAAGAAAAAAATGCACCCATCCTTTCTTTTAGAGTATGGCAACAGCACTCTATTAGGATACTACCGCTCATAGAAAAGCAGTGGGGACCACCAACATCAGCAATTCTTTACAAACTGCTGCTTCCATCCATGCTTTATGTTGAAAGCAATTTGATCTTAAATTCAGTCTTGATCCTCTTTTTCCCCTCATTTCTCCCATTTGAGTTAAAGAAAATGAACCATCACGAAGAAGAAGAATAGCAACATTCTGTAATAAGAAATAAAGTTCTGTGGGGAGAATCACAGAATGCCGCATTATAAGAGAATGGTTACTAACAAGCAGCATTTGGTATCTGAGCAGTCAAACAAGCTGCTTTTCATCCTGTCAGGAAATAAAGAAAGAAATAAAAATTATACCTTCACTCTGTGCATCTTAAATACTGGGTGTTGAGTGACTACACCAGCTGAACCAGTCCTTTGTGGACGACTTTCAGATATGCTCCATTTAGATACACACTGACTTGTTTACAGCAAGCGCGTATGTCATGCCTCTTCAAAGAAAGGGGTGAAAGCATTAATGTTTTGGAGAGTAATGTCTTTCCCTAACCAATTCTTTTACTCATGCCTTTTCATCTGAGAGTTTTGGCTGAACCTTGAATGGTGGACATGTACAAGATGTGCTTTCATATGAAATACTGTTGATACAACCTTAAATTCATTGTATTTTTTGCTTCTTGTTTTCATAAGATTCTATTGTTTTGGCTATTTGCCCAACCTAAAGAGGCAGGAAATGGGAGTATCAAAGATCTGACATTCCTTCTTGTGAAAGGAAGGGAGAGAATGCATTCTACATAATTTTTCCAAGCACTATGTTCTCTCCCCAATTCTTTAGTACTTTTGTGCAATTCTGCTATATTTCAGCCATCCCCTTCAGACACCCATTTTGCTCCTCTGTGCATTTCTAACCACAGAATGATGAAGGAGGGGGAGCAACTGCTTCTGCATCAGGTATGAATGCACTGTGCCAGTTCGGGTGCGTGGTGTTTTCAGTGTCCTGCAAGTGAGACCATGAACCAGTCTCACTTCTTTACAGAAGGGATAATACTGCTTCAGTGCGGTACTGAAGCATAAGTCTCTTTTATTTCTCTAGCTTTTACTTTACAGAGCCCTTAAGATAAAACATCTGCGAATGAGAGCCAACTCTTGTTCTGACACCTCATGAAGTTGTCCCTACTTCCTAGTAGTCTTTGCTACTGTTAAAAGCCCAACCCTTCGAGATTTGCTAGCTTGAAAATTTCATGCTTTAAGGTGATCATGCTCCCATAGCTCCAGCCAATCAAACTCGTTGGAGACAGGTCTTTGCTGGGAGCACAAGGCACTTCAGTTAGGCTGCAGCAATGAGTTGCCCATACAGATCAACAGCTACTTATCTCGTAAAGCAGTGTAGATACATCCAGCTGCTGCTCTTAAAAATGAAACGCTACTTCGGAGACAGTAAAAATTTCTTTGAAGTTCATACCTGAGGTCAATGATAATGCATACAGCACAGAGGTGGCCTGGACCACAGCTTCTCCAAACACAGCTGTTTAATGTTTTCAGTCTCCACATCTCTCAAGTCAGGTGGCTGGTTCCCATATGAGATCAAAGCTGACAAGTAATGGATTAGTCATAAATTCTCTGGTGTGAATACTTCTGAGGACTGGACTGTCTGCTTTCTTTGCTCCTTTATGGCAGGCAAAGAACTGGACTCAGCCAATGCAAAGCTTCCCTAAACGGTCACCTCTGAGTCTTCATCAGGTAGCATTTCTGAGAGTCAGCAAGTCTGAGTTGAGTAAAATATGCAAGATTTTTGTAGTATGTCCTTATGGCCTTATTTTTTTTTAATTTTCATTTGGATGGATGGTTTCTGCCCTCACTTCCATCCCAGTTTTATTCTGCAGCATGTGGTCATTCTATTCTGGAACGTAATGAAACTGTTATTATGAAAATTACTTTTGAAACTATAAATTTGTACAATTGTTCAATGGGGCCACTGCTGATTTCTGGAGTCATATTCACATCTAGGGTAACTGCAGCTGAGTTAAATAGGGGTTGAATTGGCATATTTGGCTAACATCTCCTTTTTTGTTTGTTTTTTCTGTCCTGCTACTAACTGTACTTTTACATTCTACATGTATATAAAGCTCTCTTGCAGAAGCACCACTAAAAGGAGATTTTTTAAATGTTACTTTACCTCTGGCCAGCATTAATTACACTGGCTTGCATTTTTCGAACCTTTCTCACTGTTTCCCTTGTGACAGATGTAATGCACATACTGGAGCCAAGTATTTACAGCCATCTCCTTTCCCTCCTTTTTGGCTTGCGCACACACCCCTGAGGAGTGTGCACACAAAGCTCAAGGAAGCCATTAGCTTAGGCTTTAGTGAATGCAGAAAGCATGAGATTTACAGAACTTGCCAGAAAAATTCATTGTTCAGTTCCAGAACACATTATGTTGTTCCTGGCTATGGTCTAGGGGTTAAAGAAGGAAAGCGGGCTTCCAGAGTCCTGGCTTCTTTCCCACAAAATTGTCCTGTCTGAAAGTTTCTCTGCCTCAGTTAACACTTTGTAAAGTAATAACCATAATTCACCTCTCCCCATGTACTGTTGGTATTTCTGATACTCCTTGGAATCCCAAAAAATTCTAGGAAACTTATTTCAGCAGCGTGTAGGTGGGCAAAGAGGTGACCTACAATATACTACACAACTGGGAAAACATAGGAAAGAATAGTCAAATACAACAGAAAAGCAAGGCTGTGTGAGAAAGATTAATGTTTATGAAAGGCTTTAAGAGATACTACAAAAGCCGTTCTCCTGGTTTCTGTCACTGGCCAGAGCTCAGATTTTCCAGAACATGAACATGATACGCATCTCCTCCGGTCTCTCTCCCCCACCCCCAGCCTGTAACACAGAGTTAAATTCCTGAAAGACAGAGCCACATGATTTCCTCAGAATATATGTATTTAAATGTATGCATATGCATGTATAAATATTCTGTGGGTAGCCGGAGATGAATTCTCTCTCTCTATTCTTATTAGCCGCTTCTCCTAAGTCAGTGTGACCTTGTGTGAGCAGCTGGGATTTGCTCCTCTGGGACTTCAAGCTTCAGCACAAGGTGAGGATCCTTTTCTCCTCTGTCCCTTCCATGAGGGCCTCCTATTGCAGCACAACACCAGTGCTCAGAGATGCCCCACAAATGGGAGCAGGGAAACCAGAAAGAGAGAAGTGAGACCTGCTCCTAGCACCTCCTCTCCATGCTGCTGGAGCATTGAATCTACAAAAGGAGCATCAACCCAGCCACTTCTAGAAGAAGAGGAGCAGGGCCAAGCTTGGCTGTTCGTAGTTAGCTGTTGTGGATACCATGAAATCACAACACAGTTTATGGCACCTCATTTTAACTTAATTTAACATGGAATGCATTTGGAAAAGCAATACAGTAGCCTTAGCATTTTACCCGTCTTTATTGCAGTTGTTACAAGAAATAACTTTCACTTCGGGCGTATCTTCATGATGGATTATTCCATTAAAAAATCCAGTCATCTTGCTAAAGTATAAACTTTTCATGCCCAGCTTGTGGTTGGCTGAGCTCTCAGATGATGGGCACATGGAATTACAAGATTGTTTGGCCTTGATTGAAACCCCCTGCACTCTGCCAGAGACTGCTACTGCACTTTTCCAAGAACTGCTGTCCTCCGTCTCTCCTCTAGATGCCTCAGACCTTCCAAGTATTCTGCTCTTTTCACATGAGGCTTGCAAGAAGTCCATATCTTACTTCTTTGGGCTCAGAGAGGTCTCCAGTGCTGCAGAATGAGCACATAGCCTACTCTGTGACTTAGCTCAAAAAGTTCATACCCTGAAAGTCATACACAACTGGCATTGAACTCCACATGATGTCTTCTGCATAATGGACAATGTCTAGTTCCTTAGCTCCCTGACTCTGCTCTTGATGAACAATGATGTATTCTTCTCTATTTTGCTGCCCTCACTCCCCCTGCCTTTAAGTGGGACAAGAAGCAGCGAGGATTTCCTGGAGTTTCAGGAATTCAGCATTGCTCACACAAGTAATTCTACGGCAGTGGATCCCTCTCTTTCTCCGCACTTGCATGCAGACTAAAACTACAGATCAGATTGACAAATATTTTAGTGAAATACATGCATTCTTTCCACAACTGTTTTGCCAGACCTGAAGAGTGTTAGTTAAAAAGCTGAGTACTCTGCTGTCAGAGGAAAATGTTCTGCAACACAGTGACAGCTGGATGCAGGAAGAGCTACAGTCTGCAGCTCAGGACTGGCAGGAATCTGAGCCAGTGCCATGGCAACAGGCATCAGTACCTGTCAGAAGCTGGGGAGTTGTGATACTCATGGCTTGTGCTATTGCTGTGCATTTGTGTCACTGATGTTGAGGCCGCTTTGCAGTTTACATTACAAAGACATGCTCCCTGTGCAGAAGTGTTCTCGGGTGGACTTTGGCATTGAAGGCTGCAAAAACAGACTCTCTCTGTAAATATTCAAACGGTATTTAAATCATATCTATCAATGCCCCTAAATAAAAATTAAATCTGACTGTGGCTGCAGGGAGTTGTGGAAGGAAAAATCATAATCACTATGTGCTAATTGGTAAGCAATTAGCCAGTTATGCTACAGGACTTCTGAAGCACGTTAAATTGACTAACAGACAAAGCTGATTTGTAAACAAAATGGCTGGAATTTCGGGAACCAATTAGAGAAGGAAAATTGGCAGCAGCTGGGAAGCTGTCAGGCATCAGACTGGTGTCACAAGGAGGCTGTTTGGAGCACTGATGCTTTATCAGCTTGTTTTGTTAAGTATGAACCAACTATAAGGATTTAAAAATATGTATATATACACATATTTATTTATTAAATATAACTTATATATGTCATATATATTTTATAGAGTAAGACAAATGTATACAATATATAATACAATGTATATAATTTTGCCTGGTACTTCAAATTAAATCAATTAGTCATAATTCTTGCCTAGATATCACTATTGAAAATACATTAACAAACCAAGTACTATTTGAAAGCATTTCTCTCTTTCCAAAGATTCTATGCTCTAATGTATGAGAAGAGCACCCTGCAATACATACACTTGTCCTCTCCGAGCTGTAGTGGTATAGAACATAATTTGGCCTCATGCAATTATTCCTCTTCCAATTGACTTTGCTATTTATTCTTCTGCTGGTGAGGCTATGCACATGCATTCTTCAGTAAGAAAGAATTTCTGGAATTAAACTCAATGACCAGCAAAACCATCTAATTAACACAAAGGTAATGTTTATCTCAAGGGAATTTCAGAAAACAGACACTGTTGCTTTAGCATTTTCAGATGCTGGAGGGTCACAATCTTCTGTGGTATAAAACAACAATGATGAAATGTGTTTATTGGTAAACTGTGAGTCAGATCTGATCATTCGGATTACATCAGTGGCCTCAGTGTGGGAAATATCACAGAAAATCCTGTTGCAAAGCCACAGTCAATCGTGAGTCTTTGTTATGATTATTCAGGTGAGCAATCAAATCTGCTAAACTTCAAGAAAGGTCTCTTGGTTGCTCTGCCCTTGTTGCAGCAGAAGTGGTCTTACACTACGGTCTCTCAGTTGCTGAGAACCGGCATTAAAGGAAGAAATCTCATTTGAAGCAAACTGGAAAGCAAAAATATTGAGACAAAGGCTGAAAGCTCTCCTGAGCATTACTGAGAAAAAGCTCTCTTCAACATCACTGGAACTCGGATGCATGCAAGGAGTTAGGTTCTCCTCTAAGTGTCACCATTCATGTGCTTCAGTCTGTGAAGAGTTGAAGTCACTCTCTTCTAGTGAAACCAAAGGAAATGTTAGGAGAACAAGGAGGATTTTCAGCACGAATGAAGGGTTTGAAGTCTGTCTTAGTAACAAATACTACGACCTTTCCAGATATACTCACTTCTGTAGACAGAAAGAAATTTATGGAGAAAAGCATAAATATAAGTAAAAATTAAAATGCTGTAGGTGCATCTCAACACCTTCGTTGAAAGAGTATACAAGACGTAATTACCTATTACCCACATTTGTTCTGGTGTTATGATTGCTTCTTTTTAACTTTTCAGCCAAAAGTTTCTAGTGACATCATTGTCTTGGCTGAGCAATAAGCCTCTAATCAAGATTCCCTGACAGCAGAGCTTTAAACATATATATCTTCTCCTGTCTTAGAAGTGGAATATGACCAAAATCATCTCAGTCAAAATCCCAGTTGGATCTGCCTTACAGATTCACACCCATTTAATGAACTCAGACCCTTGCAGATTCACATCCAGTTAATAAACTCTGTGCACATTTTCTGCTTAAACAACATCTGACTGTTTCCAAGTAAACTTTTTGTTTATTCAGGAAGTCACTTTTACTCCCCCTGTGAACACTCTCCAAATAGCCTACAAACTCTTATTGGTTTGTAACAGAAAATGAAACGGGATCTCTGGATCCTCAGCATCCCTGAGGAAGTGCAGGGTCAGCAGGGGCCGATGCCGGCCCTAGGAGCGGGCTGTCGCACAAGGCTGGGCCCGCAGCAGAGATGTTTCGCTCCAGGCTGGTCGGAGCTGCCCAGGGTGCCGGCTGGAGCACAGGCATCAGCACCAGCTGCCCACAGCTCTGCATGACACAGTTGGCACTGTTGATTTAAACAGACTGATGAATGTGACCTCCTAAATGAAAAGTTAGTAATTATTCAGTATAGACAGAGAAGGCTCACATTAGAAGCATTTCATAACAGAATTCTTTTTTATTTTTGTTTCCTGGTTTGCTTTGAAAATGAGAAGATAAGCTAATTTTCTAATGAGTTCTTGTTTGTTAACAGAAACACTCAGTAGATATTCCCTGTCGAGTGACCTTGGCCCTGTATTTCCTATGCTAGTTGTCGCAGGGGTGGGGTGGGGGTGGGGGGGAATACAAACAGCTTTCAAGTGGGTGTAAAAAAGGATAAAGACCAAAGTGTGAGATGTCAATAAGCATTTCCTTTGTTAAACTGTGATCATTGCATGTGCTAAACTAACAAGAAGACCTAAAGGGATACAGTTGTCCTTCATGGAAGATTTATCATAGAAAGGTACTCCATCAGCATCTCATTAGTAATCACACTTTTGATCTCTCTTCAGCTTTTAGTGGAATGAGACGCTCTTATGTAGCTGTTACTGGTGCTTGAAGAAACTATTTTTGCTTAACATCCAAGTTTCAGTGAGAACTAAAGGAGGAAAAGAGAGCTCAAAGACACAAGTCCCTCTGTCACTTCCATCCAAACAGTGACAAGGCAAAAAATATTCCTGTTGTAAGTGCAAGTGGAAAGGATGTCAAAGGAAATAAAGTGCTGTCATGTTCTTACAAACAATAACGCTTGGAGGGCTGCTCTGCTGAAAAATAGCCACAAAGTGTCTGCCACAATACTGAAAAGAGCTTGGATCAGCCATAAGAACAAAAGATATGAACATCTTCTTCTGAACATGTTATTTGCAGGGATCGTACCCAGTACGTAAATTAAGTTATCATTTAGTATCATTTAGATTCATGTAATACTAAAAATAGAAGATGATAATGAAGTCATTCTTGTAGCCTCTAGCTATACACTATAATTTCTCAAGACCACCTCCCACAGACCTTTAGGAAACTAGTAGCTTAATAGGTAGTCGTTACGATGTATATGTCTAGCTTGGAGCTATTTTAGGCTCTCATTACCTTGATAACTAAGAGTATTTTAAGGTAATTGAACAAGGACTTCACTAGTGAACTTCATGCTGGCCCTTGCACTCTCCCTCACTTGAGTGTAGAAGCTTTGCTTTGACTACAGAGGAGTCAGTTAAAGGCGCGGATAAATTGTATACAGCTGAATGTGTACTATCACAGCTCCTTTTCCCTTTCTGAGGAGTTTCAGTTGGCAGGAAAATTTATAACCACCTTTTCACCTTCTCATTTGCAAAAAAGGAAATGTAACTATCAGAAGATGAATTGTTTAGTTAAAATATCAGCAGCAGAATAGTGTCTGTGAGAGAATGGGGCATTTCAGAAATCACTCATTGCTCTCCTGTAGCTCAAATACGTAAAAAGTAACAAAAGGAGTTGAAAGCTCAAAGGGGAGCTATAATTTAATCAAGTTGTGTCATGAGATTATTGTAATGAATCTATAAAGCACCTGGGAGAGCCAGAATATTGCTGTCTACCCTGATAATGCTGCATCATGCTGCAAGATCAAATACTGAAGTGAAAACAAGAAGAAAATCATGGAAGAATAAAAATAAGAGCAAGCAAAACTCACAAAGTGAGAGATAAGTTTTTTCTTTTATCTGGCTGTGCTATTAAATCAACCCATTCACTGAACCAAACTGAACAGAGTCAGTAACAGAAAAAAATCTTTAAAAAGGAAGACATCCTAAGGCAAAGTAAAACTCTCCCTATATTCCATTTTCTTTATTTTTTGTCTTTTTCTTGTTGATGTGACTGAGGAATCTGACTAGAAGTCAAATATCTTTCTAGTACATTTTTATAATCTCTGTACATCTGTGTATGTTACAGATCCTTTTTTGTGTACTACCTGTCTACTTTGTACCTACAAATGTCTTAGTGTTTTTTTCACTGAAGTACTTCAAAATCTTAATCTTTGCCTGTTATAACACAGCAAAATTTCAATGGATATTTCTGGATCCATAATGATCTAAATCAGTTAAAGATATGTTACAGTGGAGACTTTCTTTCATTTCTGTACCAGCTGGGGTTTTTCCTGGTTGGTTTTTTTTTTTTGTATTATTCCATTTTTTCAGTCTCTCTCCTTTGACATGCTTATAATAGGAAACTTTCCCCTAAGTGTGCAGAAAGTTTGTTACGGGTAGAAGATGACTACATTCCTGATTTTATCAGTTCTTCTGAAATTCCTACCTGTTCTGAATCTATTTATGGCAGGTTTTTTCTTCAGCTTTTAGTTACTTTTCCATGTGCTTGCCAGATGTTTGGTCCAAAAGGATAGATGTATTTTTTTCTGCACTGTGTGTTGATATGCAATCAACAATGCAGGTTGACTTACATCACTGATGACTTAAATCACTGATGGCCCTGAATATCAAGGATGCAGCCTTAGAAGAAATGGATCCGTATCTGTTCAGATTACAACACCGAAACACAAGTTCATGGCAGCCTCCTTCACTTGGAGATGGGTTTCTACAATAATGCAGCTGCTGTAACTACTGTCCCAGTGGCTTGACTAGGGGTGAAAGACGGGATTGAGAGTAGTAGCTGAACAGGTGATATATGACCAATGTAGATATCTTCAGTACTGGTAAAATAACAGTTTATTTACAGGGTCTGGTATATTCCCCTCTCGAAACTGTGATTGAAGCCTTCCATTAGCAGCAGACAGAGTAGTTATTTTTGGGGGATTTCAGAAGCCTAAAGTTGCAGGCATTTTGGCAGAGCAGGTCATTGCAATACTTCAAAAATTTCTGCACTCTATTTTTTCTCTTCTGCTTGTTTTGATTTTCTTCTTTTGTTGTCTCTTGTTCTCCATTCTCTATATGTCAGTATATAAGCCATGTTATTCCTCTTCAGCCATCTCTTATGGACATTCCATATAAGCATTTTCCTTATGCTTATTCCCTCCAGTGACTGATTTCTAGCTGAAGGAAGAAAAATGACTAGTTTTCAGTGATTATTTTTAATTTTCTGCTGAGATTTCTTCAGAATAATATAAACTTTTTCAATACAGACTCATAATTAATATCCAAAATATTTAGACTTCCAGAAAATTTAAATTGCTCAATTAAAAGTGCAGAAAATAAGGGAAGCAATTTTGACCATTTTAAATGATAGTACTTTCTCTGCTGTGCTTTTCATGATAGTGTGTCAGCAGTGTTGCAGTCAGCTTAGTACCTGCAGCCCTGGTTACTTCTTGCCCAGCCTGGGCACCTGTGGTAGATCTCCTTCAGCCTAGAGGTTTGCTTGCCACAGAAACCTGAAAGTGAAAGGCATTAGGGTAGGTGTTATACACTCAGGCCTCATAAAACTAGATTTTGCCATGGTGAGCTCTTCCCTGCTGTATCACTGCAGAACAGGTGTTCTGTGTTTTAGCTGTAACCACCAAGGGAACACTAGCCACTGGATTCCTACCATAAGATGTCTTACAGCTGAGGGAGAAAAGGGTCATCTCTTTGCTCTTTTCTCTTAGCTCTTTTCTAGACATTCTCTCTTTGTATATTATCAATTATCCAAAGATGTAATGGTGTTTTCCAAGAATGTTTCCTCCATGACGCGGGAAAAATCCAATGCCTTCTCCAAAATCACTTCACAGGTATAGCTGACTCTATGGGTATATAAAATTATATTTGATAGAAAACTGATTATATAGGAAGAAATCAAGAAAAAAAAAAAGTGTCTTTGCAAGCAAAAGTAAATTTCCACTTGTAGTTCATAGTGATATAAAGCTGTTTCTGTTTACTTTGAAAGGGCAGAAAAGGATCTGGTACCTCCCAGCCTGCTTTAACTTTAAATCTGGTGCTCATGGTCATTCTAAAGCGTACAGTCCATCATAGTACACATTCATATATATTGTGAAGATAAACAGTCTTTGGGGTGTCATTTGTCTTAAATAGCAGGTTATTTGAAAGGTCACTGAACTAGATGAACTATTTTTTTAATTAACCTAGACGTGCTGAATGTAGAAGACTGTACTTTATGTGCATACTGCTAGAAGCAAAAAGAGAAACCCACAGGGATTAAAAGGCTTTTATTTGTCTTAAATATTGTTCCCAAGGTGGAAAATATTACTTGTACGTCAGCCAATAACCCCTAAATTAATCTACCAGGCCTACAGATAATTAAGGAGGTAGAGAAAAAATAAATGTGTAAATAAAGAAAATTTTATAAGTTTACACACTATTTCACAGTTCAATAGATCAAGCTATGTAGAAACCTTTAGCTAAGTAAATTATTTCAAAGCCTCAGGCATGCTCTGCTTCTTTCATCAAATAATTTAGTCCTTTCAATTGTGTAAAATGTTAAATCTAATAAAGGACAGCAGAACTTGCATTCGACATATAATGAAGAATACGGCATTTAATACATATTTAAAAGATTAGGTCAGTCATGATGTTGTAGAGACAGTGACTTTTTTTTCTTCCTTTCCTCGGTAAGTGTAATCTTCAATATCTCCATTAATTGGAGAGTGCAAGGGTATATATCTTTTAATTAATTTGTGTAAAATTTGTGCAAATGGAATTTGAAGTTAGCTACTCATTGTAGCTATCCCTTTAATGTCAGCCAAGGAGATAAATCATTGCAAACTCACATCAGCTGGAATAATCTGATTTTTTTATGCCGCCCTGAGTGGAAATACTTTGACTGGCAATATGCAGAAGTTAAAATATTCCTAGTGAGTTGATTGGAATAAGACTGTTCCTTTCAAAAGCATGTTACTCCATTTAGCATCTTAAACTTCATTCAAAGTCATTGACTTTAACTTTCTTAAGGGTTTTTGAAAACTTTTTCTCCTGTTTCTTCTACAGCTTTTCTCCTCTTCAGGAACCAAAACCCCAAAGTTCAGAGAGGGTTTCAGGGGCAAGCAATCCTGGGTCACAGCCCAGAGGGGGAAGAAGGAGGTGGCAAGAGGCAAAGTTAGGTCACAGCATAAATCAGATGTGGGGAGAGAAGAGGAGAGGGAGTACCACATTCTCAGTTGCAGGCCAAGGCTACCGTGAGACTCGGAGTCTCACAAAGCAGCATGAATTGTTGGCTTGCAAGAAACAGAGGTGTAGGTCCTCAGCAGTGCTCAGGCAGGAGTGAATAGCCCTCTCATATAATCTGGCCTTTTCCTTAACATAATTTTTAGATGGCATAACATCATGGGGTTTTCTGTTTTATTTTTCACAGAGTTTAAGAGGTTTTTTAGCTGTGGCATCTGTGCTAATCACTGTATCTGTTATCGGTATCCCAGAGTGTTTGTGTTATTGACAACGCACCTGTTTACACACTTCTTTCTCTAGCTCTGCTGACAGAAACCAGCCTATATGCAGTAATTCAGTTCTTCATGGGTCCTTTTTTAGTTTCTCATGTTACTATGTTAACATTACTAGTGAAGTACAGCACCCTGTGCCAGATGCTTTTCTGTTGCTTACTTGCACAGAAGTTTAACATAGTTTTCTCTGTGCCCCAGCTGAAAATCATTGCACAATATGAGTTTCATGCAGATGATACATTAGCTATATATATTCCCTAGTAAGTGTTTTGAATTCTATAGTTGAGGTTCATGATGCTGAATTTGAATTCATTGCTGCCCTTAAAATCAACAGAAGACATTATCTGGCTTCCGTGGAAGAAATACCCGACCCTTTCAGTATTTCAGTAATGTAATGTCAGTCATATGGAATACCCGATTCTGTCTGTTTCATTGAGTTATGACATACAGTCCCTCGCATACTGTGTAAAATGAATGAAAAGGATTACTAATTAGCAGCAGATCAGGTCAGACTGTACCCATTGCTCATTTGCTATGGGCACTGACATAGCTACTATTGCAGTTGCAGTGTATTTCAGAGGCGTGACACTTCTTCGGTTGTCTGTAGGTGAAAAGAAATATAAATTTTACTGGTCTGGACTGAGTGCAATATTCACCTTTTGTAAAGCTCTGCTGACTGAAGTGGGGAAGAAATCACAGCTTTGCCTAAGACCACATCCAGCCTACATACTGCTGTGAGTAACTCCCCTACATAATAGTTGTGACAGATGTAATATTAGCATATACACTAAAAAAAAGTTCCTTTCAAACAGCCATGCCCTTCAAAGTATGATGCAAGCATGCGTGGTGTTTGATTCTTGTGCCCCAATGATGTATATAACCTAAGAAGGCTTCAACTTCTTTTATAGTTTCCCTAATGTACTCTTTCCTCATTTGAGGGTTGGTATATCTTGTGTTTTTGTAAAAATGTCATTTGCAACTCACTACAATCTGCCTTATTTAGCAATTCTGAGAGATAGTTTATAGCTCCTTCCATTGTTACCACACACACATACAGGTAAAACTACAACCTGCCTTGTGAAATACACCAAATTTAATTTCCTGATTTTGTCCAGCTTTACTATTACAAATATCTCTCATCAGTGATTCCTAGTAGCTACTAGCACTTGTCAAATCAAGTTAAGTTTTCTTCTGCTCTTTTGGGAATTGACAAAGGAAAAAAACTTTTTACCTAATTGGCCTTGACAGGATAACAGTAGACCTTTTATGCTGGCCTCAACAGTATTTCGCTAGGCTCATGTCACTGGTAATTAAATTTGTCTTAGAACTTGGGTGAATGTTAAACTACCATTGGGTAGAAGATAAAAAATAAACTAAATCCCTTACAGCTCAGACTGTACAATGATCTGTTCACTGGCTACCAGAAATATCTGAGTTGCATCCTGGTCACCTGTAAGGAATGGAACTCCCCAAATGCATTTCTATTTTTTTATCTGTGGACGACATTAAAGATAAGATTTTTTTGTATTTTTGTAGTCACAGATAAAAAAAAAAAGAGTACCCTTTGGAGTCTGAGTTCAAATTCTGTAGAAGATGATAAAATGTACATGACTTGCCTCAGCCTACAGTCACAAAACAAGCACAGACCTGGAAAATAGGACAATTTGTTCCTCATAAAGATTTTAAGTGAACAAAACGAATTTCCAGTAGGAAAACTTAGTCTTCTTGTTGCTCTAAAAACGGTCTCAAATATCTTTGGTTACTATTCAATAAAGAGTTTAGGCTCCTATTTCCTCCATAAGCTTTGAAAGTCTCAATAAAATCTGAGAGTTAGGAGCCTGGATGCTGGAAAGTATCTGAATGTTTACATATACTGCCCTATTCTGAATGTGTCCTGTATCATATTGAACTTGAAGATCTGCGGGGAGATCTAATTGCAGCATTTCAGTACTTAAAGGGAGCCTATAGGAAAGATGGGGACAATCTTTTAGTAGAGACAGCAGTGACAGGACGAGGGGTAATGGTTTTAAACTAAAACGGGGTAGGCTTAGGCTAGATATAAGGAAGAAATTCTTTACAATGAGGGTTGTGAAACACTGGAACGGGTTGCCCAGAGAGGTAGTGGAGGCCCCATCCCTGGAAACATTCAAGACCAGGTTGGACAGGGCT
>Ga0065711_1028750_pt1 | contig 39400 bp, 17 predicted proteins | sample Hoacrofraction12_FD_59098 | JGI IMG/M metagenome (GOLD analysis project Ga0065711, IMG submission 59098) | Hoatzin crop microbial communities from Cojedes, Venezuela - Epithelial fraction 12 v2 (version 2) | ecosystem: Host-associated > Birds > Digestive system > Esophagus > Crop | place... | reverse complement strand
CCCGCCTGGACAAGGTCCTGTGCACCTTGCTGTAGGTGACCCTGCTTCGGCAGGAGGGTTGGACTAGATGACCCACAGAGGTCCCTTCCAACCCCTACTATTCTGTGATTCTGTGATTAGTTAAGTGCCACATCAGCATCAAGTAAGCTTGTATGGTGCCATTTATATTTTACCCCGTTGAAATATCATCTGGAGAATGCTGGACACATTTGGCTTGCTGAACTGAATCTATGATTCAATGTTTCGTAACAGAGCTTTGACCTTCATAATGGAAAAACTCTTAAAGATAATTTCTGTTGAATTTGAAACGAAGCCACACAGGGGAATTGTTGTGCATGGAGGAAAGCATGGAAATCTCCATGAGAAAGCATGTAAACTTTGCATGACATTGTATGCAAGTCTTCCCTCATAAAAATTAAAAAGCAATCATCGCCTCTGGACATTGCATGCATGAATAGCAGTGAACTGTAAATAAACCTAAGTATCAATACGAAATAACAACTCTGCCCTCTATTTTCAAATAATGACGCAGCAAAAATTGCATTGTGCCTACAAGTTTAGTAAAAAATAATTGATTAATAGTGCACAAGATCTACTAACTAAGCAATGGTCATGGCAAGCTTTATTCTTGTAACAGAGTAAATATTTAAACGCAATAGTAAGGTAAGACATGCTAAATAGAATTAAGGAAATTGTCCTACCTTGTTTTAGAATGGTTTTGTCTACAGGGGTACCACATCCACATAATTTTAGGCTGAGGAATACCATACACGGTGCACGTAAGTGCTTGTTTGCTGCTCAGTAAATAGAGATTGGGATCAGGGAATGATGACACAGCATTTTCGTATATTTGAGGTTTCACTGCAAGGGTAAAAATTGGAAAGCAATTAAAAGCAGCTCATTTCCAATGTGTTGCATGATCATGAAAATACTACATTCCTGCAGGCTGAGTAACAAGAAAAATCCCCAGCAGAACAAAGGAAAACAGCAGGCCTAAGTCAGATGAGTGGTTAGTAACACGTTTAAGTCATCAGGAACAAGTATGCGACTGTGGAAGACAGAAACCCTTCTAATAAAAACCAGTGTCCATCTTCTCATTCCAAGATGGGTCAGTCACCTGGCATATGGGGCTTTGACTTGGGTCCATCAAAGTCAGTAAGAAAACCCACAATGACCCAAACTGTGCAAGACCAGTGAAAATCTAGCTCAATGAAAATTTCGCATTTACATGTTCAAGGGAAGCATAGGAACATGACGTAAACTTACCATTTACTGTAAGAGTTACTGTAAGATTCTTAGACAAGTTCCACTGCCGTATGCTCAATATTATAGTGTAGTTTCCAGCATCCTCTTCAGCAACATCCTTGATGATTAATGAATAGTCTTTAATCATGTACCGGGCACACTTTTCAGCAGCAGGTAGTCCATCTTTTAACCTGTTTAAAATAATTCCAGAAATCAAAATTTTGAAAAATAATGTTGCTTAAACTGCCTGCATTATTTCTTTTCATAATATTTCTCAATCTTTGGGAAAAGATTGAATTTACAGTCTCAGATTCTGTTTACCAGAGGTTTATCCTTCCCTTACAAATAAGGTTGCTCATGTTTATAAAGCACTTTGGAGAATACCATTCTATACATTAAAAATTACAAGGATCTGACAGGACTCTATAGTATTTGACAGTTACTGAGAAGTGCAACTCTGTCTCTGAAGATCTCAGTTTTCCATGCTTGTGCCACCATTTGGTCTAGAAGACAACCGTTTTGATGAAGACTCATTCACGCAAGTAAAGGTTGTGTCATCCAGCACTGAATGTTTCTTTATGACCTCAGAATATATCCTGGGACAAAGTATTACAGTAGCCTAAGCACAGCTGTGATTTTAGGAAGAGGAAGAGCAAGCAGATTAGATAAGCACTTAAGAATCAGATATCCTGCTATCCAGTGAATGTTTTTAAAGATAAGAGAAAATCAACATATAAAGTACTAACTGTTGCTTACACACAGATTCCTGAAGAAGCACACCTTTCTTCAAAGTCTAAAATACAGCATAAAGCACATTTTGGTAAGTTGTTGTCTGAAGGTTGACACCATGTTAGTAGAAGAGTGCAACAAAGTTTCACTGTGATGATGGACGATTAAAGTGATTCACAGGTTTTAGTATTTACAGAAATCTCTTACACTTAGTTAGAGGAGCACTAAAAATTGAATCTAGGGACTACGGATTTAGGCATTTCTCTGTATCTGTATTCTACAGAACCACAAAATAGCTGAGGCTGAAAGGGCCTCTGGAGATTGCCCGATCCAACTCCCTGATCAAAGCAAGGTCAGCAGCTTGCCCAAGACCATTTTAGAGTCTGTTTTTGAATATCTCCAAGGATAGAGACTCCACAGCCTTTCTGCATTATTTGTTCTAGTGTTTGACCAACCTCATAGTGATAAATAAAAAACATAAATAAAAACTCTTGTTTAAATGGATTTTTTTTTTGGTATTTCACAAGTTTTGGATCTATGGATGTAGCCAACAAACCCAACCATTAAAGAAACAGAAAATACCGTATAAATGGCTAGCATCAGCCTTCCTTTTGCTGCTTAATTTTCCATGTGGAGCTATAAATGTAAGAGTTTTGTAAAGCAAAACAAAAATGTTTGAAGCAAAAGTAATTTCTGGCTGTGAGTAACATGAACTCTCACTGTTCAAGTATATATGGTTTGTTTTCTTAATCAGCCTTGTCATAGACCCTTTGTTAAAGTGCAATTAGTTGAGCCAGAGCTACTGGTATTTAAAATGACTGAAACAAAAAAAACCTTGAGATCATGAATAGATAACATTGTTTTTCTATAAAAGTGGTTTGTGTTAGTACAAAAAAAGCGTTCAGAAGATTTCTTAGCACAGTATACGCAAGCCAAAGTGAAAGCTCCAGTCACTAAAGTAGATCTACAACCTGCAGATCACCATTTAATAAAAATAACTTCCATTGCTTTTCTGATAGTGCATGTCTGTATTACTCAGCTCAGTCAGTTATTTGAATGAAAGCCACCTTTTCTTTCTCCTACTGTCTGAATATCAAGTGCAGGTCTCGTATCTAGGTTTGAGTGAAGTTGGATGCAACACTTCAGTCAAGGCTGGTAGAGATATTTAGCTGTAGAGTGTCCATTGACTTCAATAGGAAACATATCTAACATATTTAAGGATCTGAGCTTTTAACTTTCCAGAACTCCTTTTTTGCACTTGCAAAATGGAGATCATGTCATCATAAATTGTTAAAACCCAGGACAACCCTGAAACTTCCAATACGACTCCACAACTGTATTGTCTCCGGTTTGTTGCCATTTCAAGGGGTCTTATCTGAATATTTTACCAAGATATTATTTTTCATCTAAGAAGATGTCCAGTATGCATATGTGGAAGTAACTGATGTCCTACCATATAACCTCTGGAGAGGGAAATGCCTTCACTTTCATTGACAAACGATAGGATTTTCTTCCAGCTACAGCCTCCAGCGCAGTTTTTCTTCGCCGTTTCAAATTAATGAACATTTTATCTTAAAGAAAAGAAAGAGAGTGCACCTATATTACTGTTTTTTCAGCCTGCAAAAACAGTTGCTCTACTAAAGAGAACAGTAATCCAAATAAAAATGATCTTTAATAATTTTGGTGTTCCCACATGGCAACAGCAAGAATAAAAGCTAACCTCCTAAACATCTAAAAAATAGGGAGAATACAACAAGAATACAAGAAACCGAGATACAGTTCCCAGGCCATGAATCTGTCTGGAGAAGATACGTTCTAGCCAAAATTCTTATTGTGTTTCAGTCAGAAAAAAAGGCACTGGTTTCAACACAAGAGAGATAAGGAGGTTTGTGGTACATGGGAAGCTGAACTAGACGAGCAAATGACCACTCCACCCCTAGAGGCCAAGAAGCAGTGAGTGTTCCAAAAGAAATTATTCTGCCACATAGTATTTAAGGGACCTTCTAAGAAACAGCAAAAGAAAATTGGAAACAGAAACTTTCTGTATCATTGGTAAACAGCTGTTTCAAACAAACAAATTCTTATCACTCCATCGGAAAAATCTCAATCTGCTGGAATTTATTCTTTTCCAGTTGTGCTGCCCCACATTTCAAAATCTCCAGTGAGTTGATGGGTTTAGCCAAGGGCAATAAAACAGAAAATTTGTACAATATATTGATTTTTTTTTTTCCCCCAAAATGCACTTCAGCAAAATAAAACTTTCAAAACATTAAAAAATTGTTTGGGTGCCCTTTTGATAGTATGTGTGGTGCAATATTTACTCACATTATGGACTGCATAACATGTTGGATATCTATTAAAGTGCAATATCTAATCACACTTGCCATGTGTATTGAAAATAACATACAAAAGACAAATTAGTGGTTTAATTGCACAAGTCAGGTTATACTTCAACATAAAACCCTAATTCTGCAAACCCTTATTCACACAGGCTCTTATTAATATGGGTATCCCATAGATGGAGCTGCTTATGTGAATAAGAGTTTACAAGCTAGCTTCAACAGTTCCAGCTTCTCTGACTTTAATTTTAACCTAAAACTCAGTTTCTTATAGCTTCAGACTTATCAAGAACATAAGAAGTTGATATCATGATTCATCTTATGTTCCTAGTGACTTAGTCCAAGGTTTAAACAGAGAAACTGGACTGAAATACTCTCTAAGAATATCATCATCTGGTGCTTAGTCCATACTTCCAGATGAAAGAGAAAAGACAGACCACTGAAATCACAGAATAAGTAGATATTCTGACCATGACTCATCTGTCGCAGAGGACACCTGCCAACCACTTGGTCTTCAATACCAATGATGCTCCAGAGATCCTGGATAGTCCTGGTAGTAACAAGATGCCACAAAGAAGGTAGCATCTTATGGACTCCCAATGCACAAAAGTCCTAATTCACATAAGCTTGAAACAACACAAGAAATTTCCATATCTCACAGGAAGCCCAGGCAGACCATAGGGAGCTTGTTTAAGACTCCGACTGTAAAACCACATTAATGAGTTGCAGTGTCTTGTGCTTGTTTCAGTTTTTTGAACGGTCTAGCAGCTACCTGTTCCATGTAGAGCTAGTGTCTTTATTTCTTCTTCATTTTTCATACGAAACAATAAACAAGCACTGTAGAAGAAGAAGTGGGATTCATCTGTTTAAATTCAGCTTGTACTCTTTTTTTTCTTTTCTTTTTCAAACTACAGTTTAACTGATTGCTTCTGCCAGAACTGGCTGAGGACAGGGTCATCACAGCACTTAGCAGACAAGAGTGATCAAACTGAACGTTGGCATGTCTACTGCCAACAATACAAAACAGTCATGGAAGAAAAGGCACGTCTTCTCTCTTGTCTCCCTCCTGTTTTCTACCAATGGTCAACGTGCTATAAATTCACTTCCACTTTGTGTCAAGCTATCGCATGACTGAACTTGGTACATGAGCATTCAGTATTCTACAAATCTGCAACATTTCTTACCGTAAACAATGACTGTTGTGTTAACAGCTTTGATTGATGGCCCACTCTTCACGTGGCAGGTATACTGGCCGTTATCAATATCACGCACTTTGTCAACAACAAGGATACTGTAAAAAACATTGAAATCTGTATTCTTCTGGTCAATGCGCTGTGTTATAGAACCTCTCTTTCTTGGCTACAAAAGCAGAAATGAACAAGAAAGAGCTTAATCAAACCAATTTTCATTATTATTAAGATTTTTATTTTACTATACTAACACCATACCTTAATAGAAAAATCCAGATCCCTCTGTACAGTACACATGTGCAAAAGACATCTAACATTTCCAGAGGGTCAACAATAAAAATTAGAAGTAACATAATACGGCAATTAATTCCTATCTTCACCAGAGTTGTAACAGCATCCAAACTAGTTCTTCCCAGATGAGGATCATCCCTTCTGTATGGCCTGCCATACCAACACGCCCAGCTCCCCATTGCACCTTGACCATCACCGCTCATAAAAATCCCCGGAGTCACTGGCACATAGCTTGGTGCCTGGATTCAGCGTCCATAGGCAGCAGGCATGTAGAAGAACAGGACATTAACACAAGAAGGGCAGAGCTCTGGAAACACTACAGACGGAAAAGGGACTAGGTCTGGCAAGGGAATAACAGGGTGGAACTGAAGATAATGTAAGTCTGAGGAGTTATTTCCTGCAACTCCTCCTCAGCCTTTGGCCTCAGAGCGTATTTAGCCCAGGACATTGTTGGTGTCTTATGAACACTGAGCACCCTTCAGTTATCATCCAAATAAAAACAAAGCAGAATTTCCTAAGTGTGGTGCCTGGCTGGGACTTGGTAAGGCAGCAATGAGCAGTATAATATATTTGGAGCAGTTCTTGCTGCTAAGTTGTTTATTTCTGAGGTGAAAAAAATGCCAGGGAAAAAGGCTACAGTATGCAAGATACAATTGCATTAATCTTCCCTATATAATGTAATCATAATTTCAGCTTGTGATTAGGCACAATGAGTGACATAATAAATGATTTTGACTTGAATCACCAGCATAAATCAAACTGACATGAAAGGAATGGGAGTTGTAAACCTTAAAACAATGTCAAATTTCTTATCAGCTTTACACGGACTCCCTGGCAGTTATTCTGTAAGTGACAAATATTTATAAAGATGCTCTCAATGTGGGGGGAGGAGAAACACATTCAAGATCATTCCTGTAGTTGTCAAAACAAGAGGATTGTTCATGTGACACTTAACAAACGAGATCTTGGCTAGCTAAACCAAAATATCTTTTCTAAACACGCTCGAGTTGGGTGCCTGACTGTCTGCCAGTCTTTTAAATGGATGTGTTGAGAAAGACAGCCTCACTGAAAACTTTTTGTCACAAGAGAGAGCCCCTGCCTGGGACCGAGTGATAAATTTCTACCATTTCTCTAGGTCAAAAGGAAGCTCCCAGGGATGAAACAATTCTAGCATTCGCTCACAATTATGCATTATAACCAGAATACATTGTGTAAACATGTTTACTTATTCAACTAAGAACCAGAAAGGAAAAAAGAAACCTTTAAAGACATGTCAGCAAGGGTCAAAAAGGATGGAATGCAAACCACGGCAAGCATTTTGAGGCAAAATTCCTCGCGGCATGCTAGATGCAGCATGAGCTGTGGGAAAACCCCACTTTCTTCATTTCATTCACAGCACTCACCTCTCCAGGATAAGTCCACGTCATCTGCACTCTGGTGTTCCAGGCTGCGGTGACGGTGCAGTTAATTGCCAGGCTGTCTCCTTTCAGCAACTTGACAAGACGTGGGGTGCTTAACTGAACATCAAAAATTGTGTTGGCTGCACGTGACGAAGAGAAAGAAAAGTGAATAGCGTCGCCAGGACAGAGCGCTTGCTGAAAGACGGGGAGTGGGGAACGCTGCTTACTTTCTCGGTGCGTTAGGTACTTTGTGCTATACTTGTGTCCGCCGATGATTGTTTCACAGCTCAGGAGCCCTATGAATTTGTAGGTTGCCTTAGGTATTCTGAAGCCTTTCATACTGTCCCAGATTATTGTCTTGCCATCAGGAATTAGGGTTTCTCGTGGAATCTGGAAGTGTTAAACACACATCATAAAAACAACTCATCCTCATGCTACTCTCTAATCAAGGCAGCCTAATAAAAAGAAATGGGAGAAAAACACCCCAAAAAAATGCCAATCAAAGTAAAAAGGATGACATTTAATTATGCAGATTTTTCAAGTCACATTTTCATCACAAAATAGAGGAAAAATCCAGGTGAAGAATGTGAATGTTTTATTTGTTTCCAAGATTTCATTATTTATAACAGGATGTAATTTATGACACAATAGATTGACACTATCATTAGCCTCAGCGCTTGGGCTGCTATTCTGTTGGCTCCTGGTTGGCAGCTAAAGTGCTCATCTTGGCAAACCTTTGCAATTAAGTATCCTGGTTTTACCACTGAGACACAAATACACATTTTTTCAATGGAGGTGACAAATGGACTTAATTTGCTGTCATTTTGTGGTTTTAACAAATTCCTGCCAGGATTCAGTCTGATGCTTCTCACATAGATGTTGTCTAAAGGACTGGACTGTTTAAAAAAACAAAAAAAAGTTTAAGATGTGAATGGCTGTTCCAAAGCTGACAGATCACAGAGTACATGTCTCCAAGCCATTACCTACAACATGAAGTGCAAATTTTAAAGCCACCAAGCTTGCTTGGGCAATTTTGTTGCAAACGACTGATCATACTGAATGAGGAAAATCATATTGGCTAGAGATTTTGAAAGGACAACTTGAATACTAAATACATCACATTTCCACAGAATAAGTGTTCGGCACGTTTTAAAAATTTGGCACTTCTAAGTCCCTCAGAACCTGAGAAGCCAGCAAGTAATTAGTGTAAAGCCATCAGGTGTTTTTAAACTTGAGAACTGAAATCTAATACAGACCAAAATACTGCCATGTGGGATCAAGTGTTCACTTTGTCAGCAGTACAAATCATATTTTACATGAGGATCCTTTGAGTTTTAAGCCCCATTTTAACAAGGTATCAAGAAAACCCTGAAAAGGCAAAGCATGACATAGGCATTGAAGCTCAGACGAGACCTTTTGTTTTCAGATCATGTTTTTGTTGTTCTGCCCTATCAATGGAATAAATGCCACTGTTTGGATAACAGAGAGATCAGCCATGAGTAAAAAGGATGGATGTGATTCTACTTTGATAAAGCCTGCTTTTATGATAAAGATAACATATTTTTAAAGATGGCACAGGGCAGAGTTTGAGCAAATCAGTGCCCTAGCCGAAAACCTCTGGGACAACTAAGCACCTTGTAGCCAATCACCTCTCACTGTGCACCCAGTCTCACTACAACCCCTTCATCTCTTTCTTCCCCTTTATTTGAGCAGAGGACTTATGTGTTGGCGAGCCCTCTCCTTCCTATGGCCAAAGCCAGCATGGGTGGCTGCCAGAGGCTGGGGAAATGTGGCTGCCCAGCACCTTCCTGCGTGGTACAGCTTCTCTCCGAAACACAGCACCCTGGATGCTGCCTGCTCAGCACATGTCGAAAGCTACCCTTGAGATCACCTCCACTCCCCTCATGCCATTTCCTCCAGCAGAAATGCGTGACGAATCAAATGAACAATAATTACAGAGCACAAAATGCTGCAGTAGAATTCCTTATCTTTACAACAGCTGACAAGATGCCATAATAAGCATGCAAATCATGGGGGAGGTGTGTTACACACGCACACACAAGTAAAGCCCATTACGTTACAGCCTGCTGGCTACCATTCAACACTATCTTGGACTCTAAGCGCTCTGTTGCCATTCCTGTTCTAAATAAAACAAATATTCAAGCTTTGTTTTAACTAGTTCATAGTGATGCTTTGAAGGGTTTCAACTGGATTTATCCTTTTGCTGCTTTGGTGGAAGACAAACTGTTTCTGAGCGTATTCCTCTGTAAGTTTTCACATACAGCACAAAGGAAGAGTCGTCAAAGCCTCAGAGCCTCCCTAGACTGACATTTCCCAGGGAAGGCATTCACTTCACATTAATTAGTTAATTGATTGATTACTGAATTCGTATTAGCCTTACTCCAGGAATGGGAAAGCAATCAAAACACCAAGGAAGTGTCCAGGTCTTGGAAATAAAGTGCTCATAAATATGATCCTGTTTTGCAACACTTAATGTTGTGAGTTATCTGTATATCCAACAGGCTCATCTGCCCTGGAGGCAAATCTTTGCCTGCACAGTTTACTTATTTGACACCCCTCAGAAACAGCTAGAGGTACACATTTTTTGCATAATTCTTTGCAGCTTTGAGACTAAGAAGTTGTGTGCTGTCACACATGAAAGTATAACTCAACACTTTAAAGTTACTGTAAGGAAAAATTTAGAAAACTGAAGTCTATGACTAGCAAAAGAGCATGGTGACACAGCTGGTCTCTGGCCAAGTCTTGGGGTGGGGGGGGAAACAAAACACTGCAACAAGTCGCTTTCAAAGGCTGGAAATACCAGAATTTTGTCTCAGAGGAGAACAGGGGCAGTGGCTGGGTACTCACCCTCAGAGCCCTTCACAGCACTACCCTCTCTCCTTACTTGCTTCAGTTTCTTATGCAGCTGTCCTCCACACTGTTCTCTGCCAGCCCCACTGGTTCAGATGACCTGTTTCCCACTCTCAGAGAAGCACAGTTGCTTTGCTCTGCCCAAAGCCAGCTTCCAGGTCACCACCTAGAGACACAGCATCATCACCTGACGATGACTGTGTGGATGGTACCGGACAGAGGATCCCAGAATCACACATTAATTTAGGTTGGAAGGGATCTCTAAAGGTCACCTGGTCCATCCCCCACGCAAAGCAGGGCCAAAGTAGCTCAAGCCCTTGTCAAAAATCTTGGCCATTTGGTCATCACAGTGAGAAGTAGAAAACCTGCAAAGAAACACAGTGCTAGAACAGGGAGATTTCCACTGAAGCAGCAGAGGGTATGTTCAGCTAAAATAATAGCTAACAGATGGGTACCAGCAGATAGTCAGAGGCATTCAAAGAATCAACTTGTTGGGACAGCTGCAGTAAACCTGGAATTTGCTGTCTACATACTTAGCTGCACAAACCACATCGCTGTGGCTCCCAGTGCAGTCTTGGTCTTTTACCTTTTGTACTTTGTTTCAAACTAGACTTCAGTTTCTTTTGGCATAGGCTATGCCTCCTTCTTTGCTCTGCACCAATCACTGAACATTTTTGGTACCCAGTGGCATTAACATAGTACTACCACAAGGTTTTGGGAATATACACATGGTCAAGAGTATACAGTCAAGCCGTGGTTCCCCATGTCTCCAAAGGCAGATTGAATTGGAAAGAGTGGCTGAAAGTATCATAAAAAACATACATTAGAGTTTAAAATGTTTGTCTTTTCTTTCATGTTTCCACTTCCATCAATATGGAAAGGATAAGGTGGCATTATTAACAATTCAGACTGTCCAGGTATGTGACTGTCAACATTCTTGAGGTTTTTTTCCTCTTTTTATTCCTTATGCTGAAGCTTGTTTACCTCTCTTCCTATGAATGTCATTGCTGACTTTATGACAGAGAATCCAAAAGGAGAGTAAACAGAGGGATCACACCATTATACCAAAAGGTGACGCTTTTTCTGTTTAGCAAGATAACAGCAAATGAAGAGGCAAGAGAAGTGCACACCTTAGTTGAAATAATGTTTATCTTATTTTAGGGATCTTGAATGAGGCTGCCAGAATCCTATTGATAGGAATGATGGTTTCAGAGGTGCTGGATATCTGTCTATTAAGCATTAGATCAAAACTATCAACTGATTTCACAGGTCTTAATATAACGAAGAGAAAGGGCCATCAGTTGATGCAGCTATAGGTTATAACAGGACCTGAAGGCTGGATTTCAAACATGAATGAAAAGCTCCATCTCCATTTCCCATTCACTGTTTTATTAGCTTAATTTTTATTGATTTTTATTTTCTCTGTTTTCTTGACTTTTAAGACTCCTCCTGTGTTATGTATGATTGCCATGTTCTAGAACAAAGTATGTACAGATGTTCAGCCTCGAAGTAGAGCAACACAGTATCTCAAAAGAGTTGACTAAGGTAAAGATGCAGTTTTAGTAAAAAATAATTTGCGGTGTTGAAGGTGGACAATAAACCTTCCCCGCACTGGTCCATGGGCTAATGACGCTAAAGCTGGGATCTTCTTTCCAGCTCCAGAGGGTTGCATTATGGGGACACTGACTTCTTCCAGTATTGCTAAATGGAAAACACAGAACAGCTTTTGCCAGCTCTCCAGAAGTAGTTTGCCTGCAGCTGTGAAATGCATTTAACACATCTCTTGATTGCTATGTGAGTAAAAACTTGTTGGAATCTTCATACATGGGTGTCACAGAAGATAAATAAAGTATGATATGATGTAATGCATTGTAGCTTACATACTTCAGGAAATTCTGCGATGAATTAGGGAACACATTTATTTTCCTGGAATGCAAAACATGTAAGCAACCAATCCTTTCTTTCAAAACTTGGCTCCACCTCCTCTTTCTCCTTCCTAGAGTATTACATCTGGTTTTGATGCTGTAAAGATGCTTCTCACACCACAAGCCCAAGCCAAAGGCAAGCTGATATGAAAAACAGTAGAAATGTCTCAATCTTTTCCAAATAAGGAGAAAAAAAAATATTATTTTTATATTGTTTAATAAGAGAGAAATCTTATAGGAATTTTCTCAGTTAGGAATTTAATATGCTGATATTTCAGATGCAACAGTACAGTGGCCAACTAATTTCCCACTTCACAACATCTACCCTGTGGAAAGCCAAACCTCATCTACTTTTGATTCTGCAGCCACAGAACCTTATGCATCATCCACCCCTGGTGCACTTCTTGCAGGAGAACTCTATGTGTGTGTACACACTCCTGTGGTAACATCCTAGGTCAGATTACTGTCTTTCCTCAAAATTTTGCTTTCTTTCTTGTGATGTACCAGGTGGAAACCAAGAGGCAAAATCAGTATCTGTACTAGCAAAGCAGCACTGGACAGAATTTGTAAACATCTAGATCTAGTTAAAACACAGGATCACATCTGTGGCTGGTGCAAAACTCTATAGTCAAAGGGGATTCCAAGACTTGATCCAGATAAGCATCTTATGGTGGTATTATTTGGCAATTGCATGTGATTCTGCAAAAAGACAAATTTCTGTTCCTTGTAACAATGATGAACATTTATGCCACAATCTACAGAACTCACTTTATTTAGAAACAAAACATTACTGGCACCTCCGTCTAATTTTTAAGCCGAACAAAGGAACTTTAAAGAACAAGCACCATTCTCTGTCTTGATACCAAGCACTTTACTACAGACACAGAGGTCAGTTAGCTGTCCACATAACTCTCAAGGAACCTGGGAAAGAAATGGTTTCCCCAAAACATGAAAAACATCTAGATTTTCTAAAACTGCCCACGCTGTCTCAAAGTCTGCGTAAGTCTCCCAACAAAGAGACGCCATCCCTTGTCTGATGATAAGTGCACTCATACGGAAAAGGAAGCAGCAAAGTCACTGGTGGCAGTGAGGCAGGGCAAAGGCTTGCAGAGATCCTGGTACAGCCCCAGCAACTCTCCAGGGACTGCATTTACCGGCTGTTCCAGAGGACAGAAGAGGAAAGGGGAGGAAGGGCAGGGGAAGAGGTGGGAAGAAATCTCTTCTCCTAACAAGAAATTCCTTCCTAGGCTTAAAAAACCTTTGTCAGTGAAAATTTAATAAAATGGTATGAAAAGTTTAAGTTTCTTCAGAAAACTCCCATCCAGTGTGAGAGATTTGATAAAGCCATCCTGTGAGATATGAGACAAAGCCTCCAGGTCTGAAATATTTTTAAACACACTGACACCCAGAAGCCTTGTTTAAGAAATACTAAATTGTTGAAATATTTCAAAAGCATTACAATAGTGGTAAACAAACAAAAAAAAGCATAATCCACAATATTACTTCCAGAGCATGCTTGCATTGAGATACCTTTTTTAAAGTAACAGCAATATTTGGTGCTGTGACTCTGCATGGGATGATCATTTCTCTTCCCACAGTCATGTGTATTATTTTAGGTATATCACTGTGCATCTCTACAAATGGATTGCCTGTATCTGCAAGAGAAGAAAAAGAAAATGTTAATATCTGAACTCTTCAGACAGTGTATGGAAATTGTAATGGTGCATACAGTCTTGAATGAACTAACTAACCCTGTCCATAACAAAAGCTAGACCAAGTCCTCAAATCACTCCTCTGTTTACTTTTATCTAAACAATTTTAGTAAAATATTATTGAACATTTGAAAATATATTTATCACTCCATATGAATAGCAGTACTTTGGTGTCTCCTTTAAAACCCAGGAGAGTTAAAGTACATTTTTACCATTACAGCATCATCTCTACTGCTGACAGATGTGTTTTTTATTTGAGGGCATTTCTATTTTATTATCACCAGGAGAAATAATTAGATGGGAAGTGACTGAAAGTCACTTATCAGGAAACCCATAAACAGGACACGTTCCTGTTCTCTGCAAGGAAACTGATAGAAAAAAAGTCACGTTGACTTCACCTGGAGAATCTGCTGTGATTATCCAGCAAGATTTTCAACTCTGAGCATATGGACTAGAGAGAGTTAATTCTTCTCCTTCCAACTATCACAATACCTATATGTCTCTTTTGTAAGTGACAAGGTAAATGAAAATGCCAGGAAAACATTCATTCCCTTCAACTCAATAACTAAAGCTTGGCAGAGTAATTTACCGTCCCTTGAACAATCCCTTTAACAAAGGGCTTTGTCATAAATAGTTCGCGCTGGGAACAGGGAACATTGCTGCTGCTATTGTTTGGACCACTTAAAGAGGGGCTCAAGCCACAGGCTCCAGCTCCAAATCTTCTTTGCAGGTGTTCAGATCTGAAGGTTCGGTTTGACTCCCAGTGCAGACAGACTACCTCAAAATTCACATAAGGTTTGGCTTTTAACTCTTAAAAAAGTAGAACACTCCGAGCTTAATTTTGTGCTTATCTACAGCTCCAATGTTTTTTCAGGCAAATCCTATTATTTTCACTCAGTAAAAAATCTTACAAAAAACAATGGAAATATTTCTTGGAAAAGAAAAGAGTAAAGCTACCAAGAACTGACCCTTTATAAAACCTTTAATTGCAATACTTTATGAAAAGTGTTCTGGTCCCAGATTTCTGCATCTTAACCTATGTTCACTCAAATAGTTCTTCAAATGCATTACTTTTGCTTCTCTTTCAAAAGTATGATCTGCACTTCTCAGTGTTGTTAAACTGTTTTGCCCTTAGGATCTTCTTTTTTTATTATATGCAATAATATTTTCGTTTGAGACATCAAACAGGAAGAGAAGCAAATTCTACTCTAATATCTACTGGGGAGAATCCCAAAGTAGAGTATCTCAAATGTACCCCAGGATACGGAAAAATTTTCCTAAAGAGATTACACTGTTACCTCAAAAGTTTCTGACATGAAAACCACAATGCTTTATTTAATAATAGGTGTTAAATGTCCACTGAGATTGTAAAAGGAACTTATGAGTAATAGAGGATGCATATGTAATAAAAAATACCCTAAGGACTTGTTAGGCTAACATTTCCTCTGCAGTACGATTCAAGGAAAAACCAAGAATGAACCTGTTTGTAGGACAGTGAAAAGAACCTTTTTTATTTCAGGGGCTGCAGCCACAGAAGAGGTCACCCGCCCCTTAACATCACCAGGCAAACGGATTTACTACTCCTCAAAGACTCGTTCATCTTTGTCACAAAATTAAAAGCTCCTGCCCAAAACCAGCAAGCTTTGCAAAGTAGTTTCCTGTATCACAAACTCCAGATCATTACAAGTGTGAGGAAGAGCTGTTCTGGGGACTACCGGCGCTGTCTGCAGACACAGTGTCACCACTGACTGATGCCAATATTGAGGCAGGGGGGGCTGTGCGGCTCAGACCTCGCAGGATTCCTGCCCATCCAAAGGCAGGGACAGGAAACAAGCACAAAACATCACGCTTGGCTTTTTTTTTCTTCTTCTTCAATGGAAATGCACGTTCGCACCTAGAAAAGTCAATGGAGTGCCCTACAGAAGTCAGCTAAAGGTCCCGGCTGCTCTCGGTAGGCTTTAAAGCTCAGTCACAGCCTTTCTTGGTGCACTCCCTGCAGTGGTACGCCAAGGCGTCTCTGTGCCCCCGCTATTCGCGTGCAGAGCTCCCATTGACATCACCGGGGACTTCCGTCATGGGCCGGAGGGCAATCGATGGCCACAAGTGCTCCAAATGTCTTCCTGCTTTTGATTAAAAGAAATACGCATCATGTTTCCTAGCACAGTTTTGTTTTCATAATGAGTGTGGAGGCTTTTCCTGATTCCCTTTGATTTTATTCTTCTGCTGTCTTAATTGCCGTAAGGGGATACTCTCGGTGCTCAAGACCAGAATCTGGTGCAGGCTCTATCAGCCTGGATCAGGGTAAACCGAACTCACAGCATCACCAGGGCAGGTTATGCCATGTTGGCAGGGTATGCCAATGATGTGGAATTCTTCTGTCCCTCAAATAATAGCATTCCTTGCTGCTTTTTTCCTCTTTCCCTTCCATCATACCCCTAGCTATTGCCAGTGACTACTGCTACATTTCCCCCAGTTGCTTTCTGAGGGGAGGTAAATGCCATCCTTCCCTGAACAGCTGGCTGGCAGCACATCTGGGATGACCTAACCTCCAGCCAGCGGTCTTCTGGGCCAGCTTCACTTACTTTTATGTTCGGAAAGCTCTAGACATAAAAGCAACATCATGGATTGACCTATCTTGAAGACAACATCCAAGTTACACATTCAGCTCCACTGGGATTTAGAATGGAAGATCTAAGAGGGTTGACCGTATTTTTTGAATTTTTGTTTGTTGCTTTTTGTCTTTTCTTCAGAGCTGCCTAGGAGGGTAGTGAAATGAAAAACGGACAGCCAGAATATTTGCACATGATAAAGGTTACTTGAAAAGTCAGTTTAGTATATTTTTAAATTGTGCCTGAAATTAATTACTGTTTGCTGGTTTGACTGTGTTCCTTACAATATCTCTCAGTTACAATCAACATGAAACCACAAAGAGCATTCACGAAATCACAAAATCCATGAAGGTCACTTGCTATATTGTTAAAGAACATAAATAGAAGCTTTTTATTAAGCTGGTTGGCAGCCAGATACAAACTTGATAAGAGACTTAACACAAGCAATATTATGTCTGGTATCAGTAACCTGTCTAGGCTATTTATAGGGTTTGCACAAACAATTAAATTACCCAATGCTGAAATGCCAAATCCAGAAAAGGTGAAGAGGTTCTTTATTTCCACAAGCTTCAGCTACTGTTCTTGGGTTTGTTTTGGTTGTAATAATCTGAGCTATGCAAGTCAGAGTATTTACACATACATTTGCAAGAAGAAAAGTCTCTACACGAAAGTCTGAGCTCCTTGACATCTCTGAAAGTTTGTCCTCTGAAGTTCTTCCAAAATACCTACTTACACTTGCCTCATCATTATGTTTTTTTCAGGCTAAAAGAGCCAAAACACTTTCCTCACATTCACAAAAAACACTGATTTTTTTTTTCCACAAAAATAATTAATAGGGCTGTTCAGAAGTAATTCGAGGAGAATCTTGTGCACCAAGAGTGGGTCTCATCTCACACATCTAAAACATACACATTTCTCACTGAGTTACATGGCCAAACTGTTAGTGTTGTCACTGGGGAGAAACGGGGAATTCTGCCATGGGACTCATCTGACCTGTTTTAGACATCTGTTGTACGACAAGATGAATCATGCCCTAGGAAAGGCACATATTCAACCTGCTCACATGTAGGTGTCTATATTTCTTAAGAAAAAAAATCCCATTTTGCATGTCAGGAAGCACAACACATGTGCAAGAAGGGCTTTTCCACTCTTGCCTCTTCTTCGCCTGGAATATAGCAATCTTCAAATGATTTCTAAACCTTGAAGGAAGACTTGAGATATAAATTAATAATCACAGAAGCCCGGGAGAAAAAAAAAAAAAAGAAAAAGGAGGGGAATACTTTATATCTGGAGCACATTCAGACACAAAGCATTGCTAGCATAATTGTACAGTGATTTTTAGGCAGGGTTTGTTTGTTTTCCTTTGGGGCTAGTTATACTATGCTATCATCGATGTAGGTCCGTAACACACATAAAACACAGTTAAAAGTCTTAAGCAAAAATATTCTTACCCACATTAGCCAGGAAATCCACACTAGAGCAGTTACAGTGTTCAGAAAGCAACCTCTAGACAGGCTAATGGACATTTGGAACACTTTTTCAGATGTATCCCTCCCTCGTGGTGGTTCATCTTGGAAATGTGTTTCTGTTTCAGGAGGAACTATAAGCCTTGGTGAGGAAGAAGGACCTCAGAGGTCTTAGTGCATGGCTTTTGATGCTGCCAAGGCATTCACACATGATCCACTCAGCACAGTGTACTATGATGTGAAGTCCATGTACACACAATGACAAAAGCACGGCAATTATAGGTGACTGACGTCAGCAAGTCCTAGAGGGTTCTGTTTTGTAACAGGAACCTCATTAGACACTAGAAATACATCCGCATACTTGATACAGCTGTAGCATAGTTTAATTTCTTCTAGTTTCCTTTTCATAACAGAGGCACTATCATATTATTGACTCTGACAGTGTAAGCCAAAACCATACTGCTCATACGTTAAAAATGTGCCAAAAGCAAAGACAGAAAAAAGGCACAGGGGAGGAAGAGCTTCCCAGGCCTCAGCAGGTTCTTCTGTCAGTATGTTATTTCTCAACAAGAAAAAAAAGGAAAAAGAAGAAGAAAATCTCCCTTTCTGTTAGCTTTCAGGGTGTTTTCTCTTACTGCTTTTTTCACCTGTTGAATTATTTTGACTTTGACACTCCTGATCTTAAGAGACCTTTCAGGGGAAGTCTTTGGATGCCCTCCTTATTCTGCAACACAGTACCTTTAGGGTTACAGGAGTCAATCCATTCAAGCTAAATCTTAAATACATGTCAGTTCTGAGGCTGAATCAAGCTATCTGTCATCAAGTGGACCTCCCATGGAGATGCCATACGCTCAGCACTTGCAGAATACAACTCTAGAGTTTGAAAACACACTCAAAATCCCAGATGTTTTGGCACTACAAAGGCTTACATTTTGAAAAATTCACTAATGCTAAAGCCTGCATTTTGGACTGTCCAACCTGAGACACATCCCATGCCAATTATACGAAACTAGTGGACATGTTTGATGTTCCAGGCATTGGTGAGTACAAACACTCTCAGGAATTGTACCTTTAATTACTCAGCTCTGATTTGTCTCACCTGACTTAAATCATCTCAAAGCAAGACATCTATTTTAAGTTTGTTCCCCAGATTCCTTGTGAAGACAGCAATGAGAAATACGTACCAGAAGGTCCTTTTTTCTCTCTGTTAAATACAGAAAGAGAATAGACAACTGACTCAGACTAGAGGTCTGAATATTTTGAATGGTGCTTGACTGAAGTACCAGTACGTGTCTCATTATTCAAGGAAAAATATGCGGTCAGAAGACATGTACGTGGGAGTGTGAGGAGAGATAAGGAGAAGGAGAACACTGACTAAGAAACGGACAAATATCTTCAAGCCAAGTACAATTTCACTTAGAGCAGAATTCTCTGTTGCAGCAGAATTAAGATATTATTTCTGTATATTAATCGCCGAAAGCTGTCTTCACCACAGGAAGCATCAACACTTCAATATGAATCAAAATATGTTTAAAATCTTGCAAAAATCTAACCTTGATATACCAATGTAATTGAACGTCTATGATTTTCCTTTGTCATATCATGGGAACAATTGATCAAAGGCAAGATGATGAAAGTAGAGAATGAAGAGAACTGCACGTTTTTGAAGAAAGTGAATGAGCTCCAGAAATTGGAAAAGAGTGTCTCGGAGATACCAAAACAAAGGCAGGCAGAAAGAAAAGCCTTTAGCATCATCCCCAGGGAAATCTACATAGGTTTCAAAACAGCCTGCTGATAATTTGATGTTTCTTAAATGTCTTTGTTCCATAATTATCTCTTCTCAAGCAGAAAATTCCCCATGCCTCACTCCAATGTATGCAGTAAGTGTTCATTACAAATCTTTCCACTTTACTACCAGGCTGCAGTTGCACAATAAAACAAAGATCAGAGCAGCTTTTGGTCCAAGACGGTGGAGCTCGTGGTGGAAGTCAGGTCATCAGTTTTCTTAGAGCAAAGTCCAAGGCTCTCAGCAGAATTCACTTCCCTCACTTGATCTCTCAATTCCCGAGCTGTGTGTGGTCAAGAGTTGCTGCTGCACACACTGCGCACTCACTCCCCTGTGCAACTCAGTAGTGACCTCTCCAGCTGAAAGAAGGGTGGTGTCAGGACTAGCTCCTGAAATAAATGTCACCAGACTGCCTGTTCTTCATCACCTAAACACAGAACTTCAGAAATGCTTCAGATCATCCTGGGGAACAGGGGACTTGCAGTCTTCTACTCATCATCTTGCATCTTGCTTTTGTCTACAGAAGCTCATCTGCTGTAGCATACACTCATTGCTGAACCAAAGGACTTACTGGGTTTTGGGTTGCTATTTCTGGTTTTTTTTTTTTTTTTAAATCCAGTTCATATTCAGTATCACTCTAATTACGGAAATGAATAACATTTTTAAAACAATAAGTGATAACTTCCTGTACAAACAACATCAACTTTCCTGATTTGGATTCTGTGTTTGTAAATAGCAACTATTTGTTCTCCACTGCAGCATGCTAAGACATGGGAAACAGGCACCTCGGTGATCCACATGCAGCCAGTATGGGAAATGGACTGACACAACGTCCTGCCACAGGAAACAATACAAAACTAGGAGGGACCCAAATTTTACAAATGGTTATTTCCTAAGCACCCACAAATTCATTTGAAATAAAACTAGACCCAGGAAAGGTAGTCTTCACAGATGATTTGGTTATCCCCATCTCACTCCTACTTAAGCCAGATAATGGAATTCCATGCACGTTCATAGAAACAATGACCTACATTAAGAGATTCCTTAAGCATTTTCTTTCCAAATGCTAATGCTATACTGATCAGAAAGGGTGAGATTTGGGACTTGATATCTTGTTTCTTTTCAACCTACTCAACAATGCTTCCTGTAGTTGTAAATTTTTGGAGGACTAGTATACCTTTCCCCACCTTACAGCAGAGAGATACTTTCAACAGGCATTCAATGAGCAGTTACTTTGCAGCCTCCCTCGTTATCAGTAGCTTGCCCTAAATCTTGTATGTGCTTACCAGGACACTATCAAGTGTTAAGAAAATGGTTTTCAACCAAAACGATTGTAAAATTCAGAAAATCAAGATGCCAAAGAGGTGTAAGCATGATATGGGTTTGTTTCTTAAACATTTTACTGGTTTTTGACAAGTAAGGTAGGAGGAGAAACATAATCTAATCCTATCTTCAACAGTGACATCAATATTTAATGACTGAGTGTCCTTGAAAAATCAACAAAACCATGAAATTCAGGCAGTCTTCCTTAACTGATTAATGGGGGGGAGGGGGAAGCTGTACAAAAACTCTTTCTCCAATGATATGTTTCTCTTCCATCACCATGTGAATTACGCAAATAACCTTGGTTAACACACCTCTTGATGAGGATCCCTTTCAGATGCAAGCAAGCTACATGCAGCTTGGGAAGCAGTGAAGAGTCAGAAAGACTGGTTGTGTCTCCCATTCATAGAAATTCAGGATCCAGAAAAATTAACACTTCAAATGGGAAAGACACCAAGAGAACATAAAGGAATCTCTTATATCGTAAAGTGGGTTTAGCAGAGAAATTCTCAGAGTCACAGCCATACTTGCACTTCTCATGCAATGAATGGAGAGGATTGTGGGTAGATCTCAGACAGAGATGACATCCAAGGTAGGAGGTTCAAGAAGGTCCCATGGTGGGAAACTTGCAGAAGTCATCCAAGAAAATTGCAAGTTTTCCTATGCAGCAGGATATGTTGATCACTAAATGAATAATCTACTTTGGTTATGCTTCCATGGATGCATCCGTAGCTGGATAACAGGTGAATTAAATGATAGTAGTTGGGTGAGAAAAATGCTCTGCGGTATGTTTCAGATGATGGAAAGAAGGATGAACAGCATGAATTATTCAATAATTCTCAATAAAGCAACACACTGTAATGGGGGGAGCTATCTTATTTTCTGTTGCTGTAGTGAGAAGTCCACTTCATTCTGCTTTTTCACAGCAACAGTCCCACTCTTCATGTCACAAAACTAAAACAAAGGCTACTTCACCCTGATATGAACTCATTAGAAGCAGCAGACACATAATTTGGAAAACTTCCAGTTACACATTCTCTGTATTATGGGCTTTCAAAATCCGGGAATCCTGAATTCTTATGGTAGTCTATTAATTTTATTCTGTAAAAATAAATAAAAATTAAAATATAAAATTAAATTAAAACCCTAAAGTGTTTATAATTTCTTCTTTTATTATTGTGTCTATTGAATTCAACTGTTCTGAGAAGTGTCTGACTGATTGATATCCTGGAAGAAATGAGGATCAGAAAACAAGTTCTGTTATAGCCTAACTGACCTACTTCCAGCATTTCTCATATATTACACAATACTTGTTTGCTGAATGTAATTCTGTGTTTAGTCTGATTCCATTTATTCTAGATTTTTACAATCTGTGTAACGTGGACCACAGAGTGCATTTTTGAATGAGACTTGTCATGCAAATAGTAGTTTTCTACAGCACGAGATAATTCAGTTATCTGGATAGACAGCTTTGGCATCCTTCAGCTGTGTAGAAATCTATCATCCTGCACAAACAGGTTAAAGTGGACACTGTACCAGATATATGGTTTTCATCAGTCATCATCCAATTCTGTAATATACAATTTCTCTGATACCCATTTCACAGATTCCCTTCTAGTCTAGAACTGTGGAGTTCTATTTACTCTAGTAGACTGGTTGGATTGGGTCTTTTTATCTCTTCGTTTTTCTCCTAACAGATAAAACACTAGCATTTGCAAGTTCTGAGAAAGCAGATTTTCTACATTAACTGGTAAATTATCATGACATTTTGCAAGGCTGAAAACTTCGTTCAAAACCCTGTATTGAACCACAGCTGAACTGCCTTATTTATCCATTTTGCTGTATTGAAGTGCAAGTATCAAGAAGTGTTAAAAAATGTAATCTTACCGTTAATAAATACATAGACAGTAGATTCCTTCTTCTTTTTCGCTGGACTTGTTGGGTATTTGCAGCTATAGTTTCCAGTGTCACTTGTTTGAGTTCTGCTCAAGGTCAGGCTGCTGCAGGACTGCTTCCCATTCCTTCCACAGGCATATTTAATTACTTTCAGCCTTTTGCTATCCTTACTTAGAGTTTCAGGCAAAGACCATGAATGAACCATTTCCCCCCTGCAAATACAGATAAGGAAGCAGAAACAATTATGTTGGGCTGCAATTATATAGCTTTAGTTCCCAAGCTTTCTTTTTTATTATATCAGGCTATTTCTGGGGTTCTCTTTTATCTTGTTTTCCAAAAACAACAACTGAAACAACAAAGAACTATTAAACAATTGCCATTGAAGTTCACTCCCCACCTTTCCCCACAACAGAAGGTTTCATTTTTTTCCTAATTTCAGTTACAAGAAAAGAAAGTGTCAGGTGTATGAACTCCCAGCCAAATTATCAGAATCCAACTCATCTGGTTACCTGCAGGTGAGATTTAAAGTCTGGCCTGCTTGAACAACGTGCTGTGTGCCATTTATGCTCAGCTCAGGAACTTTTAATTTTGATCCTGAACTAGATCCTAGAAAAAAACAAAGAAAATAAAAAAAAAACATTAATGATGACAAATCATCCTGTTCCAGTCTGCTCACATTTATGATGTTATACTGGAAGAGAGAAGCAAAGAAAAGAGGATGCCCTGCTTACCACGTATACTTCTTTGCTCTGTGCAGAATCCTGCTGTCCTGACTCAAGACTCACATAATCTCCCACAAGAATTACTCAGGAAAGAAAGCAGAAATAAAAGCCATGCAAGTTTCAGTTGATGACTTTGCTCTCAGATTGCTCACTGAGCAAACCATGAAGAAAGTTCGGGACCTTGCAGCTACACATCCTACCAAGGAAGCCTTCCCTCAAGCTCTGCTGGCTGCATTTCCTTAGGAAATGCCACCATGGCAGCCCATTCAATGGGAAGGGCAAAAGCAGGCCACTTCCACTGCAAGAGCCACATATTGACCTCTAAAATACTGAACTCTCACTCAAACAACTTGCTGCAAAGCTAGAACTGCTCTGGAAGGAGCGAAAGGGGATTAAGGATCTTCCCTTCCTGACTGAAGGTCACAGCACTGTTACCTACAGTCCCTCACTGGCTGCAGTCTTCCTACCAGTGAAGTGGTGTCAAAAGGTAACTGCTCAGCTCTACAATAAATTCTGAGAACAAGTTCAAGGCACCCTCCAGACCAGATTTGCTGCTTATTGAGAAAGCAAGCGTGCCAACATGGCCCTGGTCATGGCTAGACCATTCTGGAGTAGGTGAAGCCCTGGGTGTCAGTATAACATGAGGCGGTTTAGGACACTTGAAAACATTCAGGCAGGCTTCTCACAGGCCACATGAAGGCAATTTTTAAGAAGTCCTGAAAAAGCCCCATGGTCAGAGACTAGAGGAACACAGGACCTTCCCTCACATGAAGCCAGCAAGTGCTGGAGAGGCATAATATTTTATCTTTGCCCCATAACAAGCTATGGCCACACAAGTTTTCATGGTAAGCAGACAGAAATGCACGCCTTAGAGAAGAAACAGTCCTTGATCCATTCCATTGCCCTCACACTGACAGCAAACTGTTCCAGAAGCTAGGAACAAAACAAGCAAATATTTTGAAACAGGTAAAGTTGAAAACCAGTTTAAGTCTAAATCTGGACCCGAGTGCAATTTATGAAGATTTCAGTGGTGTGAGAGAGGACCAGAGAGTACCCCAGATCACTTTACTCCAAGAGAAAGTATTTCTTTATCAACGTAAGAGAGAAGCACCATCGTGTAAACAAGGGTAATGTGGCTTTCCCACTAGAACAGTCAAATACAGTTTTGTTTTAGCTGTTTTAAGCCCTTCTAAAAGATCCCTGCCACAGCCAAATATGAACAGCTGTATGCACTAAACATAGCAGAAATTCGTGAACCTTACTTGGCTGCTGGAAAGGTCTCCCTCTTTCGTTGACTATAGAAGGAACTTATGCACATCAACTCCAGCTGAGATGGGTGACTAAACTTCATTTGTATAAACCTTCCAATGTCAACGGCTGCTCCAAATTCAGCAGCTTTCACCCAGCAGCAGATGTAGCCTCAGGTTAAAGGCTAAACAGCAAAACTTTGTTCTGAGATGTGGACTTGAACTCCTTCAATCTGAGAAGGGCCTAGAAGCCAAGGATCCACTTTTGGAGAGAGGTGCAAAACGTACAAGGATTTTGTACAAAAGGTGAAGAGGCTCTGCTCTCATGTGCTGGTTTTGGAGTGATTTTTTTGAGGACCCAGCTGTGTTCCATTTGCCAGTAAGTATTTCCTACTGATTGCCTATAACATCAGTGGGGACAAGAGATCTAAATCATCTTCTGGGACTGCCTAGCACGACCCATGAAAACAACCAAATAGCTGATTAGGTCTGCAAAACGGTTTGCTACAGGTCTTCAGAGACCTGTCTCTCTTCCTTAGCAATACAGGAAATGTACACGGTAAGGATTAACTAACTTTTAACTAACCTTTGGCATCTAAGCTACTTACGTTCACCTGCATTTTTCTTTTTAGTCTTGTGTATCTTATTTAAGCTGTGGCTCTGCTAGTTTTCCTGTATATACTATCATCCATCCCGATTCAAAAGACGATTTAAGGGGTATGCTTCAACATAGACATAAACTAAATTGTAGCTCACTTGAGCAAGCTTCAAGCAGGAGCAGAAAAAGTTTTCAGAAAAAACGAAATCCTCTGAACTGCACCACAAATATTACCAGAAATTTGAATGGTGAAACTGTACAAATACACAGACATCCTCTGCGATTTGTCTAGACAACCATAATTCTAACCAGAAATGAATATATTCTGCCAGCCATTAAGAGGGGAGAAAAAAGATGCAGCAAATCTTTGAAGAAGCAATTTGTTACATGATAGCTTGCAAAGACAGATTTTTCTCACCTACCATTTAAGGATCTCAACTCTGAAATGCTGGGTCTGCCAAAGAGCACAATGTGCTTTTGTGGGATGCTTACCGTCTAAGAGTCTACTGGTCTGAAGTTCTGAAATAATGTCTCTGAAGCTACACACTGAGAAACTGAGATAAGATGTTGCAAGAGCTCAGGCAGCTTCTGTGAAGAACAACCCAGGCACTTTGGCTGAGAGGGTTTGTCGATGTCTTCCAACTAAGCAGTCTGACAGTTTCATGAAACCACCATGTTCCTGCATTTCATTTGTATTCCTCTTGTCATCCCAGAATTGGAGGCTCAGGTGGTCTCCCAAGAAGGCAGCGTTTATATTCAGCTTTATGAATCTTGTTCCTTACATCAGGGGGGAATTTGGCCTCAAGCTTCCCTGAACTGCTCCTCATTTTGGCCTCTAGAAAAGCTGAAAGCATGCAACGGTGTTTACAAACAGTTTGATACGTATGAAAAAAAAAATCAGTAATGGTCTGCCAGTGGAAGCCATTGGGATCAAAGCCCAGCTGCTAGAGTTGCAACACTCAACCCAGTTGCTAGAGAGCAACATGTAGGTTTCTTCCAGTGTAAAACTGCTGGAAAGGTGGAAAATCTCTGTGAGCGACAAGTGCTGAGAGCAAAGCAGGAGAGAGCAAGTCTGCAATGCGTGGTCATGACTGTGGTCCTGAATGCTTGGCTTTGCTCGGCACCGGCACCGACACCCTGCCCAGGAGTGAAGCCAGCCACGCAGCACCATGCCCCTGCCTGACCCATGCTGGAGCAGCCCTGGCAATGGGGGTTGCTGTTGTTTTCAAAGTCTGCCAAAGGTGATGAAGAAGAAAACATAAATGTTACAAACTTTTCCCTTGGTAACTCTACAGTGACACAAGCAAAGCTGTCCACATGAAAATCTCAAGATCTATCATAAATCAAGTGTAAAAAACAAGAAGGTCTGGAAGCCTATATGTCAGGAAACCTGCCTCAGAGTTACTAAAATCAAATGAAGAAAAAGAGCCCAAACCAACAAATCTTTTCACCCCATCCTGCAGGCAAAAAAGAAACCCAGATATACTGAATACATATTTGAGCTTTTGCCCTTTTACACATATTACGTATATCTAAAAGACACCGCAGTGTTTGTAAATATCGTGGGTGGGATCTTAAGGAGTGCTTAGTGTTTGTCTAACTTTGCTCCTGTTGATATAAGCCAGAGTTTCATCATCGATTTCAAGTACATCTTAGACACTTAACTGCAGTACTTAATCATTTTAATATTCAAGACCTAACGTCAATGTATTTGGCATGATATATCAGATTTGTTATATACTCATTCATTTAGTGTTTCACTCGCAAAAAGCTGAGGTAAAAGATCCTATTTCTAGCCAATATTGCTGCTTTTGCAAGTACGCGAGACAATGGTTTTACCAGCAAGATGCTAAGTCTTGAAGAAAAATAGCTTTATTTGACATCCTATCTATTCATGGGTCATTAGCTTCCTTACGTTTTTAAATGCTTCAAAACTGATGCAGAGTACAAACGCAATAGAGTTTGACATGTTTACCAGAAAAGAAAAAGGAAGGAGAATAGCAGGGAAATTCCTACTGTCAATATTTAGAAGTGGATTATGCCTTCTGTGTACCTTCTCTGGGCATTTTACTTGACACTGTCTTTTCTGAAGGGTCATGGCTCAACAGGACATGTTCACTTATCATTGTGCCTGTCACTAAGCGACCATCAGCAGCCTACCCTCACACTGACCTACACTGGGGGGTGAAACTTCTTTTCATGCGACAACAAGAGAACTAATTAATTCTGATAACTGAGGAATCTCCTCCCATAGGGAAAGGGGTGATTTTTTTGGTGTATTCTATTTGTTTCAGAAAGCTTATTAGATACATGTGAAAGTCAGTCAATAGGGCTGCTTAATTAATGAGCAAACATTAATTTAGATTGCAAAAGTTAGCCATTCTTTTTGAAATAAAGGAAGGACAAATATTTATTTTTTTTAGAAAGCAGAGGATGTCATCTGTAATTTGCAAAGGAACAAAAGAATAAACTTTCTTCAATTATTTTCTGCCTTGTAAAAAAGGCAATGCTCTTGCTGAATGAAGTATACAAAAATTTGAATTACCTGTTAACTAAAAACACTGATTACAAGAAGTTAAATAGAGAGAAAATAAATTAACATATTTTTCCAATATGCTGTGTGAGTTCAGTTCTACAGACATCAGAGTAACCATGCCCACATGATCAACCTTCCACTTATTTTAGATAAAGTCAATTTATCTTAAAAGGATAGATCTGCTGAACTCAAAATTGGGATCATGTTCTAGATTATTATCACCATTCTAATTTTTCCAGCTTCTACTTTTAAATTTCCTTTTATAGACTTTGAATTTCTGCAACCTTTGACTAAAGAAAGTAAACCCAAAAGCTAGCTCTATGGCTTAGTTTAAAAAAAAAAATATGATATTAGAAGATATTAGAAATTTCCTTGAAGTTGACAGGTTTGGTAGCCTCTACTTTTAACCCACTTTTCATAACTCAAGGCTAAGTGACTGTCTTCCAGCCACTCCAGTTATCCTGAATATGTTGACTAATCTTTTTTCACCTGCACAATGAGAGGTTAAGGAGAATGATTAGTTTATCTTTGCAACCTCAGTGTATACAAAGAGCCTGACCTTCTGGGTTTAAAGTGCCATCTGTGGGCAATAAAGTTATCCATCATGAAGTAATTGTTTCAGTCATTACTGGATTTGCAAGTGTTTTAAGCCTTGTTAAACATAACTAACCCTTTGTGGGTTTTACCATCAAAAATCGTTTCCTCCTGCTTCAAATTCAGAAAAAAACGTATTTTGTAGAGGACACTCCTGAACTGGAAAGAGAACGCACACGATTTCTTAATAGGGTCTTCATCTCTCTGGGCTCCTTAAGACGTGGGTCATTCAGTTCAAATGCAGCCCAGGACTTTACTCTTCCTCATGAGCACTTCCTTATGAGTCATCCCATTGAAGGGAATGGGAATAACCACGTGTGTGCCACCAATAAGCAATTGCAGAATCTGGCCAAAATGCTTAGGAGGGTGGGGGTTGACCTTCAGTGCATCTCCAATGAGAATGAGCTGACTCTGATTTCCAGCAGCACCTCAAACAGAACATGGCCACCAGCTAACCTCATGTAGGGCATACAGCTTTATTCTATTTTGGAAGGAAATCTGTATTATTAGGAGTTTTCTTTATTTCAGAGCTCTTGGCAAGCTATTGTATTACCAACTCTTCTAAAGGTACTTTAGACCATTCTGTGAGTAAATACAACTTGTTTTGTTTGGTCAGACAGTTGTACCTATCCGTAACAATTCAAATTACATCATCACACCACATCATTCTATTTAAAACAAAAGAGAGAGAAAAAGGAACTTGTGGTCAACTCTGAAAAGCCATTTAAAGTTTTGATTTACATCTGACCTTAAGGAGAAATACTGACCAACAGGTCCTCCTAGTTTAATCAACACTGAGATTCTCATCAGCATCAATACTTGCATTTAGAAGACAATAAAAATTCTAGGCAGAATTGTCTCTACATTTGAGTGTCATTTGGAAAATAAATTGATTTTTTTTTTTCTGCCTGAAGGGCAGAAGTCTGGCCTGATCCTGCCACAGGGCTAGAGAGAGAAGGGATCACTCTGGATAGTGAAGCTTTCTACTTCTCTGACTGCTGGCGGCTGGGAAGAACAGCTACGGGAAGAAGCTACTCTTCCCCCTCCATGCCATCAATAGCCTCTGTTTTGTCTATTTTGCCTGGGTTTCTAGTGCTCAAGCACAGGCAAAGCCGGCAGTGCAATCTGGTTCCTATATCCAGAGGCAAAAAGCATCACCTCCATTGCCTGTACATAGAAATAGCCTCCAAGAAAGACCTACAGTGCCAAACCGTGAGGCATCCTGAGGTTCAAAACAGTATCTCCAGGTCTTTCAGATGCCATCTAGGTCCCCATCCTACAGGAAAGCTCACAGCCCTTCATACACCTAATTTCATACCGCTACTCTGAAGCAAATCCAAACATCCCACCTAAAGTCTTCAGAAGAGAAACTAAGACAGCCTGTCTGTGAGGTACCAAGGAGATATGCCTACGTCCCGAGCTGACACTGACAATTGTCCAGATAAGCAAGCTCATGATCTGAAGCAGCAAAATGTAACCGCTATTTCTGTCAAAGCAGAACTTTGCAGGGCAGCTAAGAGCCATGGGGGCTTGCAGGGGATGACAGACATCGGTTCTTGGCTCCAAGGTAGCTTTGTCCCGGTTTCCTGTTTGCTCTTGTGCAAAGAGAGGCACCTTCTGTGCTGGTACACGGCCGGAAAACAGAAACACGCTCAGGGCAGAAGACACAATTCAAGTTGTCTCGCTCCTCAACAGATCTATCACTCACACATGCCTCTGTTGTGACTGAAATGTGTTCTCGTTTGCTTTCAAGATCAAGAAAATTGTTGGAAGCTATTTATTACAAAGTACATACACATCGATGCATAAAAATCATCAGTTCATTGATTTCTCCCTTCCAGGTCCAGAAGGGACATTCCAATTACCCGGTTTGGTGTTCTGCAACACATGCCCAATGATTTCTGGATTAGATGCTTAAATCTGATTAATCTCAACTATATTTTAAGAATTTAAAGTACCACTGGGACATAACGGTCAGCCAAGAAAATGGATAGGTTAATGGATGAGAAGGCTGGGCTGCTGTATGATACAGCATCATACTAGAGTCTGAACAGCATAAGGTTTATCACAGTAGATAAGAAAAGTCCTGGGCAGACTAAAATGCCCTGACCCTAACTCCATGTTCTGGAATTAAAAATAGTCAGCGGGGCAAATGGATATGCTACCGCCCAGAAAGGCCTTCACAGGCACAGAGAGATGTGTATGTCTATTATCTGAGCAAGTGTGTCCTTCCGCTCTCAGTTCTGGATCTCAGAGCAAGTGATAAGAATTTATTTACTATCTGCATGCTTTTGTTGTCCCTAGATGTGTATACACACCGATAGAAGATTAGATGCTACAGAGGCAAAGCAAAACACCCAGTAGCTAAAAACAGAGCAAGTACAATTCTGATAGCCCCTCATTAACACTTCTGAGCAGTACACATGATCATACCAATACAGTCAGTATCTGTAAATCTAAACAAATATGTATCTCCCCAATAATTACCACGTATTTTGCCAGTATTTGCCCTAGCTAAGTAAGGTTGTGCTTGCAGAAGGCTGTGGTAAAACCACTTTGTTAAAGAGCAGGGGGTTTTACTCATTTAAAAATTCAGATCTAGAAATTTAACAAGCTGAAATCACAGACGGTTATTTGAAGTAAATCCAGCTCTAGTTACTACCTGTTGAAAGTATCAGCATTTCTCATCATACCCGGGCAGCCAGAAAGCCACAAAGACAGCCGAGGCTGTGCAGTTCAGTGTGCTGTGCCCAGGCAATACCTGTTTGAAAGCACTAGCTTCACCAGCTTGTCAGAACACCGTGTCCTGTCTGCCCTAAAGTCACCAGGTGATTTTGAACATGGGCACATGCACTTTACATAATGCCATTTAAAAATAAATTTCAAAATTTAACATTCAGAGACCTTGAGAGAAAAAAAAAATCTTCGTTTCCTCTTCGAGCCATCCAATTTTAGTAAGTCTAGAAACGTAGGATCGGACATGAGCACCTTTGCCGACATCTAGCCTGGCTCATTTCATTAGCTGTATAAGAGGAACACAATTACAGAGAAGAATTAAAATCAGCCGTAATCACAAAGTTTTTATTCCCCGTTCAGCATACAGAGTTTAAAATGGCAATCCAAATGTACAGTCTAACGCCTCCATTATGAACCCTCATGGGATCATCTCTTTGGTAAATCACACCGAGGGGGCAAACCGCACTAGTATGTGGTGTGCATTGAGGAATAGCAAGAGCAATATCACAGTTGTGTCCACCTTGGTCTGGTCTTCTCTCCAACAGAGTGAACGCCCAGCTTAAAAAACCAGGTCTGCTGAGGCTGTTCTTGGTAATAGCAGAGATGGGTTATAGCACAGACTGGTTATAGCAGAGCGGTACCTTCACAGCCACATTTGGCATGGACCTAGGTCTGGCTCACCTACCTACCCCTCCATCTCGACGTACCCGCCCTGGCCCGTCCAGGGAGACCCTGCGCAGGCCGTTGCAGATGAGAGGCAGTTGTGACTCCATCATCTGCCCATCCAAAAGTGATGCCGTGTGATCGGCCACTGGCAATCACCCAGGAGCATGGTTTCACACCTCCACACAAGATTAAGCCTGTGCTGCTTACAGGAGCATGGGTAGCCCCACCCATGTCACATCTGTGAGCCATCAGATCTACTCTGTCACTTGCTGACACGTGTCAGCAATCACTGCGCTTCTGCTCTAATTCCACTGTGACAGATGCCAGCACACAATCATCAGTTTGGTATTTTTTGAGAAAAATTTATCCTGTTAACTGGCATAGTAGGAAAGTATTGATATGGTATCAAAGACAAAGCATGTACATTAAAAACAGACTCATGAATAATTTAAAATTCCTATATAGATTAAAGAGGTAAATTTTCTTGACCAAATTAAAATTATATACTGAATTGATGCTTAAATTTTGTTACAGCTATCCTGGCAAGACAAATTAAGCAATATAATAGGATTCAATTGGAAGACTATTTCTCATAGATATCTAAGTAGACAAACTGCCTACCAGCCAGTAACGTGCCAGCTCAGCCAGAAGTACAGGCCTACCAAATCCATTTGGGGCTGTACTAGTCACTAAGCTGTGCACACAGAAATAAATTTGGAATTAAATAAAAGAAAATATAAAGCAAAGTTTCAGGATTTCCACTTTGCTGAAGGCTGCCAATTATTATTTCCGATGCTCCATCATTGGGGCTGAACTGTCCTGTAACACTCCAAGAAAAAAAAAAAAGACGACAAAGCTGGGAGCTGACTTTCCATCCACCTTTCTTTAACCTATAAGACAGAGCTATAAGCAAAAGCCCTGGCTTCAAAACAAGGGAAAATAACTCATGCAACACAACAGTTTAAACTAGAGAAGTGAGAACCAGAACAGTCTGCACAGAGGACTCCCTTGCAATGGCTCAAGACGCTAAACCCATTCTGCAGTTCAATGACATCCAAACTGCAAAGTCTACGGCAGATGCATATGCAGAAAGCTTCTGGCAAGCTTGTCTACGGCTCAATTTACATTGGGAAATTATAATAATTAATCTTTATAAAATAGATTAGGATGAATATTAATTCCAGCACTATGTGAAACAGAGAAGGGTAGGTTTTCACCCCAAATGCTGCCAGCACAACAGAAGAAAATTCTCTGTATTATGCACTATAATGCAATTTAGTCCCACTATGTTATATCCATTTGCCACAAACATAGACAACACCTAAATTTTGGCAGACACTAATTTTGGTTTCCTTGACCCTCAGTCCCACGGTTTCTTAGTAAATAATAGTGGATTTTAGATCATACTACAAAAAAACTTCCTCTCTGGAGAATTTTATCAGATAACTGCTTCCTGCAAGGTTCCTTGAACCTCCCCTGAAGATCAAATGTTGGACACCACTGGAGACATGACACAGAGCTAAACAGAGCCCTTGTCTTATCCAGGATGGCAACTCTCACGCTTCTGTTAACATTAGTCCATGGTGATCCTGATGAGAGGCTTTTCCACAGAGGAACGACAATGGGAACAAAAGGGGTGAATTCCTTCGCTCCATGGCAGGGAAGAATCCCACAGGAAGGACGCTTAAGCAAACTATGTGAAATTGTGAAATTCCTCTCATGAAACACCCTCACACTCATCCCTCGCCGCTCCCCACGCACTAAGCAGGGGGTCCTGTTCCCAGAGCACGGGCTTCCCAGGGGAACTTCCGAGGAGTGGAGACATCTGCTCACAGGTCCCCAGCTCTGCAAGGGCCACCATGCCCTGCCCGCTCTGCCCCCGCTTCCGGGCACGGTGCGGAAATAATGTTACCACATCACTGCAGCATCTTCAGCCCACTAAAGTGCTAGAAACAGCTTCCTTCTAACCACTTCCCCATCCTTCAGCTGCTCTAACGGCAAAGATCACCTTGTTTCAAGGCCATAACTCCAAAAGAGAGAATATGGCTTAAAAGGGAGTGCATTTAGGAGTGCTTAGTGCCATGTATGAGTGAATGCTGGAAGAGGAGCTTCACCATCTAGAAAAGTCTTGTAATCATGCAAACAGAAATCAGTGTCAATGCCACCACACTGGATTGTGCTCTGTCTAAATATGTTACAGCAGTGACTTAACATTATGAATAAGGACAAATTGATTTTGGCAATGAAAATCAACCAGGATTTGACGGAAAACAACAGAAATAGTAAAATCAGGTCATCGTGGACATGAACCTTTTGCTTCTCCATTAACACAAGCCAAATGAAAGTCTAGGAAAGACGATAAATGTATCAGTTTACTTTCACAAGCTGCTATAATGGTCTTGAATAATGCAGATGCTTCACTAGCAAAATCATCCTCCTCTTCACCATTAGGCTGGCACATTTCCACCCACTGTGCCACAAAAAGAAACCCTCATATACCAAACATGACTTAAGACAAAAGAAACAGTCATCCACACCCCCAGTCCAAGTTTTTCCATACATCTCAACAGCTCGAGACTTCAGTTTCAGACAAAAGTACCTCTGCAATGTATAGTTTCAAATCTCTTGCCCCACACCCTTGTGTTTCTCAATCTATTACCGCTTTGCTTAGTTCCAGCATGAATTAATTCTGCCAGTCACAAAAGGCCTGATATTGTGCCACGCCTAGCTTTGGAGAGAGTGCTAATGCCTGTATTTTCACTTTTCAAAATGCTGCTTGCAGCGTATCTTTTTCTGTTAACCACCAGGATTTATGCAGTGATGACCTCGAGCCATGGGGGAACGGAACTGAACTTCTGCATCTGGGTAGGAGAAAACTGTGTGGACACCTTCCTAACAATCACTGGATCAGTTTTAGGATGAGCGGTTCCCACATGGTGGATTAAGAAGTCAGGTCATTCCCAGTTGGGAATGCTTGGGAAAGGTTGTTTCTCAGTTGCAGGAATACGTGTAGTAAGGATGCATCACAAGGGGAAAGAGACAAGAGCCTGGCGCTGTCCATGTGTCGAATTCATGTTCAAATATACACAGAAACATTTCCCCACATTCTTGCAAGTATTGGTAGAGGAAAAATAGAGACTGCTGGAGGGGAAGTGAGATCTAAAGATAAAGCATATCTACGGAGGGAGCAGTTTGCTTCTGGAAGGTCTCACACCAAGAGGAGCGACTTGCCTCCAAAGCAGAGGTGACGGTGCTTAGGTATCCTACGCTTCATGGCAAAGCTACTCTCGTGGCCGTCTCGCTTTCCATCCCCTCTGGGGCTGCAGCAGGAAGTCCCAGCCCCTGATTTTGGGGGATTCAAAGGAACAATTATGCTGATAAAACCCGACCACAGCCCCACTGGACACAGGCTTCTGAAACGCCGAACCTTAACGCTCGTCTGCTGAGCTTCTTCCTTTCCCAATCTCAGTTGGACATGAAAACTGGCAAGTTGATAAACATTGTGCTTGAAGTTTCCAAACCACATTAAAGTTTAAGGACTCAGCAACTGTCCTGAAAATCTGGACCATTTCCTTTTGTCCTATACACCCACACAGTGTGAAGGGCTACTGGTTTCAGTCTTTGAAGCATCTGATAAAAAATAGGCTCAGCTTGTTTGTTATTGTTCACATGTAAAAAAAAAAAAAAAAGCAAAAGCAACCACCACCACCAGAAAAATCCTCAAATCTCCCCAGTGGCAAATTTTTAGGGGTTTAAATGTATCAGGTGCTTCTGGATATGTAGATCTTTACTAGGGCACAGGCCAAGTCCTGATTTCCTCCAGAATGAACCGTAAATCTAGAAGATGCTAGCCTAGCCTGCAGGAATTGCTCCAGATTTACACCAGGTGTAAGAGAATTAAATCTAGCTTTGTGTAGAGCATATGAGCATAACACCTGTCTGGTAAAAGATCAGTAAGTGATGTAAGCGATTTGCTTTAGCAATGCCAGACAGTTTGATAGTTAAACCCCACGTATATGTTTTTTTAAAAACCTGTGTTATACAGCAGGATCTAACTCTTCTGCCTTATGTGAATGTAGTCTGGAATTTTTAAGGCAGCCCTGTTTCCATGAAGATCCAGAAGAAGTGGGAAACTCAGTTTTTCCGGACTCCATGAAGATCTCCAGCCCTAATCCCAAATTAGACCGTGGTAGCTGTGTGTCTGTGCAGCTGTTTCAGCTGAGTAGTCAGATCAAATTGAAACCTTAACGTATGAGCTTCCATCTGAACAGCACTTTCGGAGAAGTCAGGTTAGCTACTGCAAGAAATTAACCTCAGCGCTGATTAGATTTGACCCGGAATTTCTTCCTTCATTTTTTCCAGCTGACCATGAAATTGAAAAGTCCATCATTCGCTGGGCATTTTGATGATCTAGTTCCAACTGGAATAACTGAGATTTATATGGCACTGTTCACAGATAGATTGTAATAGTCTATTTATCTTCTAGCTGCTAATTGTGAGATATTGCTTCTGTGTGGAAGGCTGGAAATAGAGCCAAATTATCATCTTCTGTTTCTGGAAATGTGGCAGCATAATCCTCGATCCAGCCTGCAGAATCTGATCTTTTCAGGGTTTAACCCCAGTCCTTCACATTCTCAAATGCTAGCAATTAAAATTATTCTCATATGAATGGTGTCATACGAAATCTAGGATTGGGAGATTGAACTTAATGTGGCAACAACATTTTCATGTTGACCATTATGTGTACAGTCTTTAGCATAAATATATGGAATATAATTTGTGAAATAAATATATACAAGCTATAAAGGAAACATATGCGAGTACTACGCAAAACACAAAGTATTGCTCTTTCCCACAGAAGCCAAAATATGCATGTGCATAAAAATACAAGAGAGCTGAAGTGCTAAACACTCACATGTCAAAGAAGCATCATTTCCTTATTCTTATTTTTTAAATAGGGAATCTCACAGCTTGTAGCTTGTGTGTTGCTTTGGGGAAAATTAAATTATTAACTAGACATATATAAGCTAAAAGACTTTCTTCTGTCGCTTCCTTATGAAGCTCTCTGTAGTAACTCCTGAACCACTGACTGTTTCTGTGAACCTCCTCTGGCACCTGTCAATAAACGGAAGCTCAGCAGGCACCCGCAGAGGCTGAATTATGGGAGTGGACCACACGGCAGTGATGAATCATGTTTCACCAAGAACACTTGAAAAGGGAGGTGCTGGACAGCCTGAGTAAGAGGTTTAAGTTAAATAGGCAGTGAAAGAGGGTGAAAAGGGAAGAAAAGCGTAGAGAGATGCAAGGTACGAAACATCCCCCCACTTCACCAGTAACCCTGAAGCTCTCCGTGCTAACGCAGTTATGGAGGGTTTTACTGCTGACCCAGAAGAAGCATGATCAACCTATCCAGGATATCCAAATGAAGATGTGCAAGGATGATTTTCTTTCCAAAAAAAAAGAAAATGGAACACAATCAAAGAGTTTGAAAAAGTCTAAATTCTGATTTGGAACACAATCTCTCGTACATTTAAGCAGGGGGGATACAAATTTCCAGCAAAACGGTTGTAAAGGCACTCAGCCAAGCTGCAGAGCAGCATCCTTCCAGTGCCTATCGCACCTGAGCCGACCCCGGGATGTACGTTCCCAGCACCCAGAGCACCAGGTTTTCCCCTAAACAAGCCGACTTTTCCCCTTTGGAACTGGTCCAGGGTGCGCATGTCCCTGGCAGTCCCTGGAACAGGAAGGCGAAGCAGGGTCTCTCACAGCCCCTGGCTCGCAGCGCCCACCTTCTCCCTGGGCGGTGGGTTTGCCGTGGTTTGCACAATGGAAAACCTTTCCGACAGGAAAGAGGAAGCCAGTTCCCCAGCATAGAGGGGTGGCTGCGGGAGCCCGCGCGGGAGTGGGACGCCGAAGTTCAAGCCCAAGCTGTGAAGGAAGCCTGGCAAGGATTTGAACCCACATTTCCTGTATCCAGGGTGGGTGTCCCATGCCTGTGCCTATTTCATCCTTGGGCATAAGAACCTCCTTAGCAGAGACAAATAATGGGGGGAAATTAGCACTTTCCTGGAGAAAAAAAAAAAATGAAAGAAAAAAGAAAAAAAAGAAGAAGAATAGGTATATATCTATTTCAAAGTTGATGAATCAGCACTTCCCGAGCAGGAAAGCGTCTCGTCGGAGCGGCCCCGCCGTCTCTCCCCCTGGGCAGCCCCGGGCACCGCGCAGGGTCCGCTCCCGCGGGATCGGCGGTGCGGGGCGGAGCGGACCGAGCCCCGGCCGCTTGCGCGGGGGAGCGGGTCGGGTCGGGCGGCCCCCACTGGCCTCCACGCCGGTGCCCGCGGGGGGGAGAACCGGGCTTTCCTGCCCCTTCGCGGGGTTTGGTCCCGCTCGCAGCCGGCTGCTCGCCGACCCCGCGGAAGATGCGCGCTCCCCGGGGCGCACCGTGCGGGACAGGGCTGCGGGACCGGCCCTCGTCCGGCCCCCACGCACCCCTGCTCCGGGTGACAGCAAGGCGATGCCGGGACGCGCCGCCCGCCACGGCTCTCCGGCGCGGCAGGACCGGCTCCTCTCCCGAAGTGAAATAAAACCCGACGAAGGAAAGCAGACCCGCACCGATCCGTCCCGGCACACGCGGAGCTGCGGGATGCAGGCGCCGGAGAGCGGCTCCATCCCACCCTCGAGAGAAATCCACGCCGGGAACGGCGCGGCCGCCCCCCGCGGGCAGCCCCGGGGCGATGCTCCGCCGTCCCGCCCGGGCGGGAGGCGGCGGGACTGGGATTGTCGCGAAGGAAACGGGCACCTTTCCCGCTTCACGGCCAGAACCGGGAGAGGCTGAGACTTGGAAACAAAGCGGGGGGGGGGCGGGGGGGGAAGCAGCCTGCCCCGCAGCCTGCCCCGTGGCCCCGGACGGCTGTTCCCCGTGGCCGGGGGAGGAGGGGAGGGACCCCGGCTCCGCACCCCCGGGGATCCCGGAGGCTGACGACCGCCCGGGATGCGGCTCCGAAAAGCGGGGATCGCTCCCCCGCCCGGGGGAGGGGAGCGGAGGGGAGGCAGGTGCCCGGAGGGGGTCCGCGGCGGAGCGGGGGGGGTCGGACGGGGCAGCGGGTCCCGGCGGACCCTCACCTGCGAGCAGGAGGGCGGCTCCCAGCAGCACGGTCCCCGAGAGCAGCTGGCGGGGCATGGTCCTGCCCGCGGGAGCGCGGGGCTCTGCCCCGGCCGACGGCAGCGGAGCGGGGGCGGAGGCGGCGGCTGGGCTCCGACGGGCTCTCCTCGGTCCCGGGCTCCTCCCGCGGCGGCGGAGAAAACGGCGCGGAGCGGCGGGGGATCCGCATCCAGCAGCCTCCCAGCCCTCCCCTCCCGCCCCGGCCCCGCGGAAAGGGAGTGTCCGCTGCGAGCCGCCCCGCCGGCTTCACCTCCCGCGGACATCAGTTACCGGACGGACCCGGCCCCGCTGATTTATAACTTCTCCACCCCTCACCGCGCACCCCCACCCCCGGCCCACATCCTCCGCCGGGAGCAC
>Ga0065711_1028749_pt1 | contig 39404 bp, 24 predicted proteins | sample Hoacrofraction12_FD_59098 | JGI IMG/M metagenome (GOLD analysis project Ga0065711, IMG submission 59098) | Hoatzin crop microbial communities from Cojedes, Venezuela - Epithelial fraction 12 v2 (version 2) | ecosystem: Host-associated > Birds > Digestive system > Esophagus > Crop | place... | reverse complement strand
GCCTTGAGGGGGCAGGCACAGCTTCTCTGGGCAACCTGTTCCAGTGTTTCACCACCCTCATGGTGAAGAATTTCTTCCTAATATCTAATCTAAATCTGCCCTCTTTTAGTTTACAGCCATTCCCCCTTGTCCTGTCACTACACACCCTTGTGAAAAGTCCCTCTCCATCCTTCCTGTAGGCCTCCTTCAGGTACTGGAAGGCTGCTATAAGGTCACCATGGAGCCTTCGCTTCTCCAGGCCGAACAGCCCCAACTCTCTCAGCCTGACCTCGTAGGAGAGGTGTTCCTCTGGTCATTTTTGTGGCCTCCTTCAGACCTGCTCCAACAGGTCCATGTCTTTCCTGTGCTGAGGGCTCCAGAGCTGGACACAGGACTCCAGGTGGGGTCTCACGAGAGTGGAGTACAGAGGCAGAACCACCTCCTTCGACCTGCTGGCCACACTGGTTTTGATGCAGCCCAGGATAGGGCTGGCTTTCTGGGCTGTGAGCACACATTGCTGGGTCATGTTGAGCTTCTTGTCAACCAGCACCCCCATGTTCTTCTCCTCAGGGCTGTCTCCGTCATTCCCTGCCCAGCCTGTATTTGTGCTTGGGATTGCCTTGACCCATGTGCAGGACCTTGCACTTGGCCTTGTTGAACTTTATGATGTTCACATGGGCCCACCTCTCAAGCCTGTTAAAGTCCCTCTGGATGGCATCCCTTCCCTCCAGCATGTTAACCACACCACACACCTTGGTGTCATCAGCAAACTTGCAGAGGGTGCACTCAATCCCACTGTCCATGTTGCTGACAAAGATGTTAAACAGCACTCGTCTCACTGCTGACCCCTGAGGAATGCCACTCGTCGCTTGTTTCCACTTGGACATCAAGCCATTCACCGCAACTCCTTGAGTGTGGCCATCCAGCCAATTCCTTATCCGCCAAATGGTCCACCCATCAAATCTATGTCTCTCCAATTTAGAAATAAGGATGTTGTGTGGGACAGTGTCATCATCATCTCTTACTTTATTATAAATTGCTAACATAGCTCACATTACATTTAAACTTTCCTTCTTCTTTTCAAGACATTGCATGTGTCCACCCTCTGCCCTGTCAGCAATACCAACAGTTCAGTCCCTTTTCCCACTACCACATCCGTGTATTTTCCAGGTGGTTTGGAGACAGCACATTTGCAGCCCTGGGCTCAGCCCCGGTATCTTGAGCAGCAGGCAAGTAGTGAGCCAGTTAGAAGCATACGGGGTTAACATTGCTCCTTTTCACCTCAGAAGTGGGTGTATTTTAGTGCATGAAATCCTGTGCATCATTACTGTGAACTATTTATGCATTTTAGTGTGGATATATGTATTGTTGAGATGTCCTACACAGTGATGTGTTCTGACTTCTGCTTACGTCAGGGAACCTTAGCTATTTGTTCTGTGTGCCTCATTAGCATTTATTTGATTTCCATGCTTGGGGTTTCCTCAGCTTGTTTCATATAGGCTTTAGGACCTTCTGGTACATACTTAGATGGTCATAGATTGGGTTTCTCTAATCTTCTTTTAAGGAGGCATAATGTATTTATCTGAGATTGATAGAAAGAGTGGAGGAAAATGAGAGTTTTGATTAAGTGATGTTCTCAGGTTGCCCATTAAGCTGCTAAAGAAGGAGATGAGTTTGGTTAGTTATTAACTGTAGTTAATCGCATTACTGTGTACATTGTGATTGTACATAGAGGGTAAGAGTTCTGTTCTTTTTTTGTTCTTATTTTTTGGTTTTTGCTTTTTTTCCTGAGGAATAGTCCAAAATTAGCAGCTCTCTCAAATGACCCTCTTGTTAAGCTGTTGAGTAAGGAGAACGTACCACACTGCTTATGAAGAAATATGTCGAATCAGTGAGACACACGACAGAGAAGATACAAATGGCATCTTGCATAATCCTCCTGAGAGCCTGAAATCTCTGCATTGGTGCTACAGTGTTGTTTCCAAAGTTACATGAGGATTGTTAATGACACAGAAATCGGTACACACACAACACATCTGAAAGACTTCAAAAGCATCATGGTGACTTCAGTTAACTGTTCTTGCAGCAGCTCCGCTAAACTTCTATGTCGGGAATATGATAGGTGGCTCTTTTGTTACATTAGGGAAAACTTGTATGATTGGTGTGGCTTGTCTTTCAGCTTTCTTCTTATTTACAGTTGTAAAAATGATGATTTCTCTGGAAATTGGAAAAGCTTATTACAATCCAAGAACTTTGCTTTACGACTTGCAACACACTGTAACTATTCAGAAGTGCTCTTCTTTCTGTCTTGCTTAATTCTTAATCACATCCCCAAATAGTCCATGTCACAGTGCTGTTAACAGGGTTGGAGTCAGAACAAAAATTTAGTTTTTCCTGATGATAATTTTCTCAGATTTGCTTATTCATGCAGAACGATCAGGTGCATCCTAAGCTTTCTTCTTACCTGGATATAAAACGTACAGAAATAGTGTTTTTATCACTTCTGTTTTATTGCATCTCTATCTTAGTTTCATTATATCTTGTATTGCTTTGATTTTTCATCTTCATTATATTTTCTAGTCCACAAGAACCAGATCAGTCAAAGCTGTTGGTGTTATTTGAGGAAATTCCCTTTTAGGACAGTTGTAGCATTCTGTCCACAAAATCCTAGCTACGCATATTTCTTCTTGCTTGGTTATGCAAGTAGTTGCATATTCAATTCCTCTAAACTGTGATCCATCTTTTGAAGTGTAGCTGTTTATTAAGCAAAGCAGTGGCCATAAAGATAGTTCTCTGTCTTTCCAATTTCCTACGATATTTTGGACTTTTTTTTCCTTAAAGCTGAAAGACAGAATATAGAAAAAACCCTGAACCCTGACAAATCATTTTTTCCATCATTTCACCAAGCTGTATTATTTCATGTGCACAGGCTCCTCCAGTATATTGAAAGTGTCCCTCTCTTTATGTCATCTATGAAATTTTGCCACGTAATCTGCTTGTTTGCAGGTGAAGTGAGTTAAGCGGAGGCCATGCAGTAGAGGAGTATGTGAAAAACATACATTGCTCCTTCTTTAACTTTCTTTTCTTGTTTTATTTTTTTTTAATTTTGATCCTGCTTGAAAGATATCTTCTTATTACTAGGATGGGAAAGAGACCCCATTTACTCTGATTTAGACATAATAAAATAATTTTTCACTGTGCTTTACTCTGTCCACCAAATAGACTTTTTATTGTTAGCATTTAAATTGGCTGCTCTGGCTTAGCTATGTGAATTTCTGTTGTAAATGCTGTATTTGCTAAAATATGTAATTTCGTCTGTTCCAAAACTATTTTTAGGTTTTGCCTACTGTAAAACCACACTTCCATTGAAATTGCCACTATGAAATGCATGAAAAGTCTCCTTCTTACCTAAAGGCAACTGTAAGGATAATGGTGTTGCCAAGTGACATGATTTTATCCTAAAATTAGAAAGCTTCTGAAAACTTCCTTGTGGCTGAATTATTTCTGCTGTTTGCCGTGCAGTGTTTTGTCCTTTTCCACCTCTAGAATTATTTACAGAATTGGAGATTCATGTTCACCCAATTAATGCGTATCCCATTTCTCTATAAATTATGAAGGCAAAAGTTAAGTGAGATCTACAGCCTCCATCTCCTGCACTTTAAGGAAGCTGCTCAGACCAAGTGGTAGGTGGTAAGTGACTAGAGGAGGGCTGGGAAGAAACAGGAAAATGCAGTTGAATGAAGTTGGCAAGAAGGAAAGAATATATAAAGGAAGAGGTTGGGATAAGGAAGTTGCAGAAGCAGAAGAGGCAATGTGGGGGGTCTGAAGAAGAGGAGGAGGTACACAGAGGAAGATCCCCAGGAGTGTGAGAAGGGTACAAGGGTCATGGGACAGAAGAGCAAAATCAGGCAGAAGAGAATGAAGAAGAAGATGGGAAGCAGTTTATATGCCAATTTTCTTCCAGAAAACACTGAGAATATTAAACCCAGATACTTTCTTGGGTTTTGTCCTTTTTTGTCTGTTTTGCCACATACGATGTTTTATTCTTTGCTAGTTCAGTCTCTTTGCATTTAACAGTCTTCTTGCTAAGAGGACATTTTAAATAGATCTATATTTACTCCCTTAAGAAAATGTGAATTGCTGGTTTCATGTGGCTGCAGCTGTGCGATGTATGCTGCATAGGTCAAACACCATACAGGACTTGGCTTGGGCATTGCATAGACCCAGCAGGTGGCCAGGCACGGCACCGCTGACTGCCACGCCACTTCAAGGACAGTTACCGTTCTGGATCTTAAATGACTGAATTAAGTTAAGATGCTTCTGTAACAGTGGGTTTCGCTAATTGTTTCCTTCTGGTTAAAATGTTTGATCTCAACAGAGCTGGTCTTCTTTTGTATCTAAATCTGAATTTCTTTCTGTGTTTTCTGCAGCCTTTTCTGTCTCTATTTTCTTTTATTTCTTTGTCTTTTAGTTTTATTTCTCTAGAAACCTGTCATGGGGGCAAGACCGCGGTGCATGGTGAAAGGAAGACTAATCCATTCCAGAAAAAGAGTTAGTTTTTTATTTGCAGAATTGGTAGGGCATCCACAATGACAAATCACTAAACACATTGCAAGGTCTGTGTAATAATATGTGGCATATCTGGGAGTAAAACTGGCATAGAGGGTAGGAGCAGCTCAGAACAAAGAAGGATGAACCGCTGGCATCTGTGAGGGAGGTGGTTTCGAATTCAATCACAACCTTGCGAAGGAGATTAAGCAGCACCTGTGATATCTGAATGATTTAGTTTCAGTAGATCATTCTTGATGCTGTGGAAGATAACATGAAAAGCATGCCAAAAAAAAAAAAGGAAAGGAAAAAGACATAAAAGACATAAAAAGACATGAAAAGACATAAACAGACTCAGCAGAATAGCCAACAAAACATGGTAAGGAAAGAATTCTACAGCTTTAGTTGTAAGTGCTATTTTACTTTTTTCAGAATGGAAAATTCTGGAATTGCATTGGGTCACACTGGGTTGACTTCTTCATAAACCTAACTGAAAGGTTTTTTAAAACTAGCATCTGTCCTAATGGAACATTTTCTTAATGAAAGTTACTGAAAACTGACATATTACTTGTTTAGCTTTTCTGGAGCTAATAGAAATAGCAATTTGAAGTTAAATATTTCAAAACACTTTGTGGGTCTCAACAGGAAGAAATGGTCCTTTGTCAAAGACTGCTTGACTGCGTATAGTGTCATGGTGAAAAAGCTCAGGCGTCTATCCAGATGTCTCCTCTATGACAGCAGACAATACTAGATGCTTTTGAAAAGCTGCATGAAACGACAATACGTAACTGTTGAGTAGACTTCATCAGAATGTCTGTTAGGTGGAGATAGCCTTAAAATTTGAAGCATGAGAATATTCTGTCCTGAACTTAACTTAGTTTTTCCTGTTTTGTCTAGATATTGTCATATTTTATATTTTAAATGTCCTACCCATTCTTAGAATCTGATATTATTGTTCTTAGCTTTCTTTGCTAAGTTTTATGGTTTTGTTGAGAGAAATAGGATTTCCTTTGCAGTGTTGATGCAACAGATTTTTTTTTTTTTTTATTATGAGATGGTACTCATTATGCTGCACAGGGAAGAGAAGGTCTTCAGTCCGTAGATGTAAAAGGGTATATATACCAGGATGGTATTTATATAGATACAGCTTGTTTAGCGTATATAGAATTACACACTAGACTGTGTGTGTTTGTGTATATATCTACATATACACTAAGATTTTGTATTTTTCTCTCATACAAAACTTAAGTTCCATGTATGTCAGAATAGTCCTTCAATGTCACAATGCATGCTGACACACTTCAACATTTCATTCTGTGTTGAACTATCTGTGAATCTCACTGAATGTCAATTAAGACAAAGTAATTACAAGGAAAATAAACTGCCTATTGATTACTTCTTTTGTTACTTTATACTTGCTTTTCAGGCCAAAGTTCAAAAAACATCAGTTCATCTCCAAGCATAGAGAGTTTGTCTGGAGGACGTGAATTTACAGGATCTCCACCTTTGTCTGCATCAAAAAAAGATTCCTTTTTCAGTACAATCTCCCGCTCCCGTTCCCAAAGCAAAACTATGAGCAGAAAGGAATCGGTAAGTTCTTTAACTTTTTAAGCTATTTAATGTCACACTGCATTACTTGTTAGAGGCAATCATTTCTCCCATTCATTAAGCACTTGCACTTGGAAATGTTCCCCTAAGCACACATTAATGGCAAAAGCAGAAATAAGCTGTTTCAACTGTTTCTGTTGAGTAACATCTCCATTATGGTTTCCACCCCGTAATCCTACCTGAAATGAAACTGTGAAAGCACCTGTTGCCTCTGAGAAAGAGGAGAGAACTCCTGCAAGTTTGTTTGTTTGCTTCGTTAGACTTTTGGGGTAGTCCTGAAGTTAATAAACAGTTCAATGGGGAGCACAAATGCTCAGCAGGTTCAAACAAGTCCATCTGTTGTCCCTGAAATTCCTTAATACATCAGAGGCTTCCCAGTGTCTGTAGCATCTGTAGTCTGCAGTCACGGTTGTATTTCTTGCGCAGCCCCAGCCTTCCATTTGGCCACAAGAAACTATTATTTAAACAGATTCATCCAAGAAAATCAGCTCTTATCATGGGTGTGTTCCAAAGATATTCTCATCCCATCAAAGGTATTTTAGGAGCACTAATTTGATAAACTTCATATGCCAGGATGATTCTCATATCCAGGAGGATTCTTGTTTATTTTATATACGTTTCCCATTGTCCTTCTCTTGATTGGAAACCAGTTACACAGGAGATGGAAAAAACTGTAAATTTTGGAAGGTGAAGGCATAGCGTTGTCTTCCATTCAATTTTCACAAATGTATGTTCATATAACTTCCTATTGATTTCAATAAATATAATATATATAATATATAATAATATATAATATATGCTATATAATATAATAGCAGTATTTCTGTATTACAGCATTCTTCAGGTGTTCAGAGGTAAATAGTGTGCAGAAGCTTAATCTGAACATCTCAGCATTTTTATCTTTAAACAGCAGAATGTTGTTCAAGTCACATCATATTTTAAAATTGATATTTAAAAGGTTCTAATGAAATGCACAGCTTTGCACAACTTTGTTCAGTTTTTGTTCGCTGAAAGATAGGGTTTAATTCTTGTTCCACATGCTCTAAATTTGCCTAAACAAAAGCTGTGTTTTGTGGTTAGTCAGCAAGAAGCTATAATTTTGGTTTGTGTCCATTGAAGACGAATTGAATTTAAAGCTAAAACAACAAGTTAATGTCTCTCTGATTGTCCTCATGAGTTGAAGAAAAATAAATATACCAGTATTGCATTTTTCTTTTTATGTGGTTTAACAAGATCTAAATCCAGCCTTCATTTCCAACTGTTGTTCAGGCCAGAACTTGGGTGTTGTGCACTAGTAGAGTTTAAGAGTAATTCCTTCTTAGCTCTCTAATAGGAGACACAGAAGAATTTTCCATTATAATATTCTCAGTTAGAATCCATTAATGATAAATAAGTTTTTCAAGTAAATGATTTCTGAAATTTGTGATATTTTATTAGTGTTTTTTTCCAAGGATTTTGGACAAAGAATTATTCATTGGAACAGATTTGTAGTCTTATGATAATTTTCAGTAGATTGCTAATCACGATAAACTAAGTGGAGCATAAATTTTCGGAAGAATTCTTTGAACTGTGCTATGTACTTTATATTGTAGCATTTTATGATTAAACAGTTAGAAAAGGTTTTAGGCTACCAAAATCTATCTCCTTATGTTCAGTTTTTGACTGACCTTTAATATAGGGAAAAGGAATTTGTAGCAGCTCCAAGAGGAAAAGGTTTGTTTAAATCTGTTCTCTATTGCTGAAGACAATGTTCAGGTTTTGTTTTCCTGTAAGTTTCATGATACCTGGTTTTCTGTTTGGAGAAGAAAACCCCAAAGAGTTCATCCTGATGTCCCAAAGCAGTTGCATCAGAATACTCCAGTCCCGTAGTTCCTTCATTTACAGCTGTTTTCTGAAGGCAAAAGAGGACTTGAAAACTTAATGAGTTCACATCTTTGTTTTATTTGTAAAACTGAGCTGGTTTATATTTTTTCATATGTCTCTAATTATACAGATTATGCTGTTAAGTATTGGGGAAATTACCTTTGTTGGACCATGGCCATGTATCAGTCACTTTATAAAAAGATAAAGTCATTCTTGGTGTAACAAATGAAAGAGATTCCATTTCCCCTTCATCTTTGTGCTTCTAATTAATGCCTTTCCCAAGCAAAGCGGGAATGGAATGCATACCTAAAAATCCTTCAACATGGAGTTAAAAAAAAAGTGATTTTCACAGACCAGAGGACATTACTGTAACATTGTCATGGGATGAACCAGAGTCTCATCATCGCAGGTCACACCTGGAGTACTGTGTCCAGGGCTGGGCTCCCCAGTACAAGAGAGATGTGGACATACTGGAGAGAGTCCAAAGAAGGGCCACTAAGATGATGAAGGGACTGGAGCATCTCTCCTGTGAGGAAAGGCTGAAAGAGCTGGGGCTGTTCGGCTTGGAGAAGAGAAGGCTCGGGGGATCTTGTCAATGTGTATGAATATCTGAAGGGAGGGTGCAAAGAGGACGGAGCCAGGCTCTTTTCAGTGGTGCCCAGTGACAGGACCAGAGGCAAAGGGCACAAACTGAAACTGTGAGGGTGACTGGCCACTGGCACAGGTTGCCCAAGGAGGTTATGGAGTCTCCGTCCTTGGAGATATTCAGAAGCCACCTGGACACAATCCTGGACAACCAGCTGTAGGTGACCCTGCTTGAGCAGGGGGTTTGGACGAGATGACCTTCAGAGGTCCCTTCCAACCTCAACCGTTCTGTGATTCTGTGACAAGATAAACTGGAATGTAACTTGTCTAAATTCTATCTGTCCTAAAGCCTGTCCAACAATCTGGACTTTCTCTGGGAGAGTTGTCATCAAAACTGATACTTTACTTGATTCGTTGCCTCCAGGAGTAGGATGTGTCCATTTCTCGTATTGAGGAATTCTGAAGGTAGTAATGTTTGCATTATGTTTAGTCTTCTAGATCTATTTTTTTCCTCTCAAATGCAAAGATCAATGGAATTACTTCTTTACTGGTGTTGTCAGAAACAGGTGTCCCCTGCTGGGCTGAATGCACAATACCAGATCATGTTTTGGCAACCCATGGTAGCCTGATGTTTTTCATGTTACTGTTGAGTGACACTCAGCTGTATGTTAATGTGAGGCCCACCAAATGTGTTTGGAAGTCTGTTTTGTACGCAACGGTGAGATGATTCCCTACCCATTTATACAGCCTGCAGCTTTCTGAGTGGAATAACTTAGGCTGCAGTTTCTGGAGCTGTCTTCCCATAAACAAGAACTGGAACATGTAATATATAATGCACTCCAGTGTCCATTGTCTTCTGGCTGGGTCAGTCTTGCTGGCATAAAGTCCTGTAAAATTTCCTCTCCTAGCCTGCCCAATGCCCTCTCCTTTTCAGCAAAGTTGGGAAATTGGGTGCATTTGTGGTCCATTTCTCATTATGTTTCATTTACGTCTCCAGTAACTATTAAGGGCAGTCTACCCCTCTTTTTGGCAAATAGCGAAGCTGCCTAGACGTTGATTCTGGCAAATATGGTTCTCTGGTCTCAGTTTGTGGCACAATATTCTGTAAATTGTTTTCAGCCGTAGAGGTGTGCCAGAGAGGGAACTTTGAGTCAAACAATGCAAACATTTTTAAAACTTTCTTAAAAAAAACACAGGATAAAGATGGTTTTGACTGAAAAGAGAGTTTTGATATGGAGAAACTGTATATATTAATAAATAAATTTCTACATAAAGATAGTTTAAAAATTCCCAAGAAGTCAAAGGAAAATTTGGAGCAATTTATTTTCTTTACTAAAATAATTTACAAACATGGTCAATCAGAATCCTCATTTATTAGCAAAAAAATCCTGAACAAAAATGTCATGCATCATGCTGGTTTTGATTGCACCGAACTTTTAGTTAAATCAAATTTGACAACATATGCTATTGTCCCCACAAGCAGGTAGAAACAACTGTTAATGTCTGTGATTTACATTGCTAGTCTGACTGATTTGGAGTTAGTTATGAGTACCCCTACAGGTTAGACAATTAATGTATGCCACTATTTTCAATTAAATAGTTACCTACTCTACTGATTTAGGAGCCTGTTTTTATGCATACAAGCTTGATGGTTTTGCTCAAGTAGAAGTGGTATACAAAAATCAAAGAGATAATAAAATAAATACTAGACAACCACACACAAAAAATCATGCATGCAAAAATTCCTTTGAAGAAGAGCGTGCCTTTTGTGCATGGTGCATGTCTTGGAGACTTCTTTTATTCCCTGTTCCCTGACTGTTATTTTAAAAATCTTTTTGAAAGCTTTTAAGCAAAATACTTACCGATGCCAAACATTTATTTGGAAATACAAATGCTATGATGAAATATGCTTTTTTAGTTAAGCATCATAAAATGTGCCCAGAATATGTTAGCGTCTGCGTGCAACAAGCCAATTCCTTGATCAATACATTGGATTTATTAGGCCTGAAGTTAAAAAGACATCGTGATTGTTCTCAGTGCCATTAATTTTAATGAACTTCAGTGCCTCAATATTTAACTGCACTTAATAATGGAGGACATTTGTCTTCCTTATTCTGATGCAATAGGCCAATTCAGACACCTGAAAAATGCAATTTATTTAGTACTTCAGTGCTTGTCTAATTATAGGGATAGATAAAAAGAATATTAAATCTGAGATGCTGCCAGGTCATGTGAACAGAGTTCGTAGAAAAACCTCTGAGATTATTTTGGAAGTGTAATTCTTTTCTCCGTTGCCTTCCTCTGGCTCCCACAACATGCTGCGACAACAATGAAAGAGCTGAAGACAGTACAAAGAAAAATAAGCTGCCTTTTAGAGTTTTTTATTAGAAATACTTGCAAGTTTCATATAATTTAGTAAAGCGACAGCTGTATGTGTGAGTGGCAGCTTTGAATCTTAATGCTCCTTTTTTGGAGTGATTCATTTCAGGGAAAAGAAACTATACTGTGATAAAAACAGGAAGTTAATTGCTTAGGAAAAAAACCTGAATAAAAACCCAAGTGGCTCTGCAGTGCTTTTTCTGTCATATTGTGAGCAACAAATACGTATACAGAACAAATCTGTGGGGCCGTTTGGAAGGTTTTTTAAATGTCAGTGGAAACTGTTGTCTTTCTCTGGTACAAGAGATTCAGATACGTGCAGCTGAATTATACTTGCCATTAACTTCTGCACAGAAGAAAATTGGAATTATATAATCTGAAAGAAGGCAGTAAGAACTTTTTACATTATCGGGCAACCCTTTTAAACTGTCAGGAAGAATTAAAAAAATAACAAAATCTTAAATGAATGAGACTATCAGCAATGTTTACAAAAGGATCAAAGTGACTTAGAAGCCAAGCAGTGTGATCCACAGCAATCATCTTACCAGCAGCAGGTACAGGACGTGCTCCGTGCATCCTCTTTCACACATTAATCCTGAAGTTAGTGTTTCAACATCCCAGTGGCAAAGGAAAATAGATCTGAGGATCTATGTCAGTGGTTTGAGCTGCCCTTTTTTCCTTTTCTGTGGATATCTCATCCCTTCATCCTGCTGTTGTAAGATAACACCACAAAATTGCTGTTCATTTCTGTGAAGAGCTGAGAGACCTGTACAGAACTCCCAACAAAAATGTGGGCATGGATGAGAAACATCTCTCTAAACCAGGCTATTGTTCTAGTTGGGGTTTTTTTTGAGCGGAAAGGGTTTCTGTGTTTGGGAGATTTTTCTCCCACTGAAATAAATAGTAGGTATGAGCTTAATAGCTTGATTCTTAGATGTGTCTGTGTTTGGTTAAATCAGATCATTCCCTATAAAAAAACCAGAACTTGTGTTTCTGTTCTTTTAACAATGTAGTATAAATGGTGTGTATTTACAGTCCCTGCATAATCACTATACTTAAGTTTCACCCTCCTTAAACTCTGAACAATGTAATCAGAGATTCTAAAAACGTGAAATAATAAGATCCTGCTCTAGTCTGCATCCTCAGTCATGTTTGGAATGGTATCAAAGGTCAAATATGTCCAGCTTGCACAGAGAAGGGGTTAGTGAAACTTTTTTGCAACTGATGCTTAAAAAAAATGTAACTGAGTAAGAGTTTAACAAGGGGTGTACTTTGAGAGTCCTTCATAAAGATCTGTGTGTATGTTGAACTGTGTGTACATTAAAATGCTTATTCAGGGAGCAGAATTAAGAAGCATAATTACAGAATTGCATCACACCCAATCAACCATTTCAATAACATTCAACCAAATACTTCAGTAATATAATATTGAAGCATGGAGCATGAACTTTATTTGTTGCAGAATATCTGGATATTAATCATTCTACATCCATATGCATTCAAGAATACTTACTGCGCTGTTTCAGAGTGCCCTAAAATCATAAAATGGTGGGGGTTTTCCTCTGCTCACATTTCTGTTACATTTGTGGTAGTGAGCTTATGCAGTCATAAAGGCCAGCAATGTGTGTACCAGATAGGCAGATAGTCCATCAGATGTGATACTGAAACATAATGGAGGAAATTGGATGCTCATTCGCATATGTGTTTATTTATAGCTATTTCCAAAATACTTACAGTCATACCATCTAAATTAATAGCTCAATTATGTTATTATTGACGAAATATTCCAATATGATTAAGCCAAGGATGTCAACAGCAGCACTAAGAGAACCCTTTTATCAGCATTTCTGTTCAAAGGGTTAATGTCTATTACCCTACAGCTCTTTCTGTTCTTATCTATTCCCTTGCCAAGTGAAACACTACTGATTTCTTCAACTGTTCAGTTCCTACCCATCCGCAATCAGTTATGAAAATGTTTTACATTCCATAGATCTTCCAGATTTTCATGGGTTTTGATTTTAAACTGTCTCTTGGCTGTACCATTGGGCAGTGCCAGCAGGTGGACTTGTGCAGGCAGCAGGTAGATAAGTCCTGCGTGTCTTGTGTCTGATTGAAAAAGAAGTTTCTTTCCATTCCTACTTTTTTTGTCTCTAGCAAGAGCTTCCTCCATTATTGATTTTTATATTTCTCCATCTTCCTGCTAAGGAGAGATTATCTGAGCATAGGCATGAAGTATTTTTAAGAGGAAAATACAGCCAGGTTAAATGAAAACCACTCCTGATCGTGCTCCAGTAGCACAGCTGCTGGTTTCCAGTTCTGCAACAGTGAGGCTGGTGCACCTGGAAGCTGTTCCAGTAATAGGTTCGACAGTGGGAGCTGCTTTAGAAAATGCCCAAGCCCGTGGTCCTTTGCCACAAACGTCTTCAGGCAAGGTGGGATGTGGCAAACCAAGCTGACTCCAACAGCGCAGCACTGGCAAATTCACTTTGCACTAAGGTGGAAATTCAGCAGGAGGACTGGGTGTTTATAAGCTGTGAGCCAGAGTTTCAGCTATTTTCAGGATTTTAATTGAAATTAAATGCACATCCATCAGGGGGCCAGGGAGATCCTCTGAGGCTCCATCTTTCACTGTCTTCCAGATGTCACTATATGTAAATATTTTTAGCTTTATTTTAAGATACAATAAATCAAATAAATAGATAATTATATATCAATACAATGAAACAGATATTTTGCCTCAGTAACTCATCTTCTTGGTAGACATTATAAATAAATATTGATTATGAATAAATATTTTTATCTTGCTGTGCTCAGAAAACTAGAAGGCAAGAAAGTGGGACAGAGAGTTATTCTAGTTTGGAAGAAGAGGAGAAATAGCTGACCATGAATGCTTATTTCATATGTTTCAGAAAAGCTGCAGATACATAGTGCATTAAAATACGCAAGTATATATATTTCACCCATTTCCATATGTAAAAACAGTAAGAAAAACATTTTTTTTTCTTGTATTTAGAAAGAATGGGTCTCCTTGAACAATGCAGCTCTACAGTGTTAGAAATTTGAATGTAGAAGAGAGAGTTCCTGGGTCCTTGGCTATTCTAAATCAGAGCTTTCAGTTTTGTTGGGTTTTGTTCATAGTTGGGCAGGGGTGAGGTTTAGGTATAGAAAGGCCGAAATTTTTATTTATTCATTTAATTCTTTCCCAGTAATCTGTTAGTTCTGTTTAGATGTGCATAGCTTGGGAAAGCATAGTGCGATGCCATTCTTTTCTGTGTTGTTACTGAAAGGAAACAGTGGAAGTCAAGATTGTACTAATGACCAAAAATATGTGCCTTTGCAGGTGAATGGCTTCTAGCATTTTAATTTCTTGGCAAATTTATCTTGTTCTCATCCTAGTTGAACATTTTTATCTGTATTATGAAATTTCTTTCTGGTTTTTGGTACTTATTTTCAATCAGTGCCCTCTGAACCAAACAATTTAAATTTTTTCTGCAGTATTAGTACATAACCTAATTTAGTCTGACTCCTAGGAGTCAAAATGAATATTTTGTTGACCTTTCTTTTATCCTTCATTTTATTTTCTTATTTTTCTCAGTTCCATTCCCTCACCCCCTCCAGAGGTTTGTCATGGACATATCTTCACTAAAGATTATGCAGTGGCAGTTCTCTTGGAGGTTTTAAAATAGGTAACTCGTTTGAATTTACTTCTTCGAGCAGAAGAGCTTGCATTGTGCCCTGAAGTATTTAAACTTTGACAACACTGCGTTTTGAAACTAGACTTCTAGGATTACTTTTTATGTAATTCATTTGTACTTACTCTGATGTCCCCTGAAGTATTTTGAGATACACAGTACTACTACCAGAGAGCAAAATTTCTGTGTTGAAAAGCAGTAGGTCAAAGTAGTGATAACGCAGAGGAGAAAAGAGAGAAAAAGTATGCTTCCATATGTTTTGCATTCCCCATTTCCTTTATTAATGAGACAGAGAATCTGTTTGTGCTATAAGGGTTATGATCTAGGAAAGCACTGAAATATATATGTAAGTATCATCAAATATAAAGTTCTATTTGCTACTCTGAGCAACTGTGCCTACTGGCACCACACAGTGAAATTAAGAGACGGTTTAAATAAAAAAAAATAAATAAAAAAAAAAGGAAAGAAAGATATTCCCACTTATGCTACCTCATACCATCCTGGGATTGTAAAAGCAGTCTGAGTTAAAATGATATAAAACAAAAACATGAGCAGGAATTAAAATGGTGTAAAATAAAAACATGACTCAAGTTCACTGTGCAGGCAGTACAAAGGTATAAAATAAACGTTTGTAGGATTTATCTGAAAATACTGTCCTTTGAATGTTTAACATTGCTTAAAGTATATTAAAAATAATGAAAAACTGACAGTTGTGAAGATGAAGATGTGAAGAACATAAAACATGAGTAAGGTGTATTTGGAAAAGTACTAAGCATGAGGATACTTCAACTAGCACAGGGACACAGAAATGTTGGCAGGTAACGGTTCAGCATAAGAAATCAGTACATAACCTCTGCTTCTGCAGGAATGAATACCTGAAGGCAGTATCTGAACTTCTTTGTGTCGTCCCAGGGACATATTAACATCTGAAATAATTCCAATTTCTGCAAACATTTCACAAGTAGAAAAATTCTCAATGTAAAAGTGGTGATATATATTCCATCCCTGAGTCTGATACGCTTGGTGAGTTTGCATCTAATCATTTCATAGCCCCTTCCACGCGGAATAAACTTTCTCTGAGCATCTGCAAAGCAAATACCTTATGAATACTCTCCTAAAAATTCCACCTTTCCATTGACAACACTTTGGTTGCTAACATGCTGAAGCCATATCTAGAAGACTGACTAATATAGCCATATTGTTTCCATGTCCTCCCCATATGTGTGCCTGTAGCCATCTGTTTTCTCTTGGCTTACACTGTTAAGTCCTTTAGAGAAGAGAGGTTTTGTCTTTATGTTTGTATGGCACCCAGCAAAGCGAGGTCTTAGTCCTGATGAGGGCCCATGAGTGATACAAATACAAAACAGGTAAGTTGGATCTAATAAATTAAATAAATTAAAATTTTGTTTTAAATTCCGCTTCATTGTTCAAAAATAGTGGTTTGTGGTTTAAATGTCAGGATATGCTGTAGACTGTTCTGTGGCTGGCATAGATCATTAAAAAATTATGGATATGTCAACCAACATTCAGCTGTCAGGGGTGCAAGATTAAAAGCTTAAATCTTGTACTTAATTGTTAGATTCAAAAATGAAAAGTAAATAAATTCTCACAAAATGGAAACAGTAACAACTGCTTTTTACTCCAGGGAAATTTGCATGAAATTAAATGAGAAAGCAATTTATTCCATGCATCTGAATCTTGTTTGACATGTAAAATGCTACCAATATGCGAAAGGTATACTCTATATATTTTATGAATAAGCACTTAAGTACTGGTATGACCTTTAGCAAGTCCCTGGTTTCAGGATTTCCTTGTATCAATCTCATTTTTCCCTTTATTTTCCTCTAAATGTTTCAACACCTCATCAGAATTATTTTCCAATTTACCTTGTCAATTTGCCAAGAGCTCAGGGGATTTTTCCTTAGTGCTCTTACTATGAATACTGAAAGAATCAAAAATGTGACTGGGCAAATGAATATAGGAAAAGTAGCTATTAACTACAAAAAAACCCCACTTCTAGTTCAAGAAATCCCTGACCTGCATATCTATGTAGCCTGGGAGAGTATTCTGGGCAGTGCCATTGCAGGTTTATATCATGACATACTTTTTTCATTACACTTTACCCTACCCATCATTGACCAGCATCAGACACCAGGAAGACTGGGCCATTCCTCCGACACAGTTCTGTCACTTTGTGTGTTATGTTTTTAGTTGCAGCATTATTGCTTAAACACCTTAAATACCTTTAAATACTCTTCTCTTTGAAAGTAATTTCTTTGCTGCTACACTTAACACTTGGTGGTGCTCCCAAGTTAATTCATATTCAAAAGGATTCGGCTTTAAGATGAATGGAGTTTTGCCATTCTGGGTGTTCATGAATGAAGTGCATGGACATATATTGTTGTAAGCCTTTGACAACAGTTTACTCTGCTTGAGTTTCTACATGAGTAAAACAGACAACAATACAAATTTTGCTTTCATTTCCTGAACAGTAAGACTGAAAACTAAATGTTAGTATAAAAGAAAGATGTTACAGTCCTGATTCTGTGCGTTCATATTCCATGTTTTCCAGCCCTTGTACTTCTGTGTTTAGCTACATGTCATATATTTGGGAGAAAACTTGTTTAAACTGGTAAAAACAAGGTTGAGAAAGAGCAGCTTCTTCCAAAACTATATTTCTTCAGACCTTGGCTTGTGATTCCAATGCCCTTAGGCATGTCCACAAACCTTATTGCAGCTTGTAAAGTGATGAGCTGTAAAAGGATGGGATTACAATGTCAAAACTGCAAAACTTTGTAATCTGTTCTTGAAGGTGCTGACCGCTTTCAGTTAGTCACAGCTGTTTTTCTGAAACAGTAAAATTTGATGAAAAAAAGGTTATGGTTTAGGCTCATTATGAGCTCAGGAAAGAAGGAAGGATATAAAAAATTTATTTCCATAGCTGTCTTTGTAAAGGTGAGAAGACAGATGAAGGGAAAGGTAATAAAGAGGGAAGATCAAGCTTTGGACAAATGGAGAGCACCAGAACTGTATAGACTGATGAAAAAAATAGCCAAGAAATGGCAAATAATTGATCATAAAGAAATTAGTTTTCATGGCAAAAGAAAAAAAGGAAATGTAACAATGTAAGCAAAGTTCTGGATGTGGATAAGAAGAAAGACGAATATGAGAAACATAAGTGTAAGTCAAGATTTTTGCACATTCAGTCTTGCCACAACAAGGACAATAATTCGAGATGTGTATATGGAGGTACCCAGTTAGAGTCTTGTTTTGACTGGAGACAGAACGACTAACCTGCTTTATATTGTTAGTGAAATGTAAATCAATGTGGCATCACAAATATTCTACTTCCTTTTCATTCTCGTATTCAATTCAAGATGTCACTGTTAATCTGTACAGCTTTACATCATCTGGAATGTTGAAGGTGTGGAGAAGTTTTTTGAGGACCCTGGGACTAAATTTTCAGAAAGTATTATGAAGTTGTTTTTCTGCAAGATTGCATCATTAAATTTGCACATCTTGGTCTCCCATGTCTGATGCAGTGATTCCCTCATTTGATTTTCTACTTGATTTGTGTTTCTTCCTGATAACGCACCTCCCAATTCTAGAAAATGTTTAGCTTTTATGTTTCATAGAACATGTTGTTTGGTGAGTTGACACTAATTTTTTTATTTTGGTTAGTTGTTTAAAATGAATGATCTTTATTTTGTGGCCAAGTGGTTAACCTTTGAGAGCTGTGGCTGAATGAGTTTGACTCACTGCTCACATGTTTCTGGCATTGTCTGTGTCGGGTCAGCTGAAAAGTCAGTTATTGAAGGAAGCATAGATCATAAAGTTTTTCTCTTCACTTACATTTGGCCTATTCAAAGAATTTATAAGTCTCTGTTCATGCATAAAAGAGATCAAATCAGCAATTCTATTTGTACGCAAAATAAGAATGGTGTCCAGGCTACTCGCTGGCTCAGCACAGGGAAACACAAAAGTTGGCACTCAGAGAAAAGTGCAGTGAATACTGTCTGGACAAGAATCTAGAGCATCTGCACAATACTGGCTATAAATCAGTTGTTTCATCTATTACTGCTAAAGAATTTTACTTTAGAATACAGAAAAAAAAATGCTCTTTTTTTCTGAGGGGCTTTGTGATTTTGCTACTTACCTTTACAAAACATTAAAACATTCGTAATTTGCAGAACAATTTTAAAAAGATCCTATGAAAAGATTAGTCTTAGAAATATGGATTAGAAGTGACCTCTGCTGAAGCTGCTACTTGAAGCAGGACAGTCCCTAACATTGGATCAGGTCAGTCTTTAAATAGAAACTCTACCAATTCTACGAATAACCTCTTCTAGTGCTGCACTGCTCTTCTAATGGAGATTTTTTTTCCTAATGGCCAATTTGAACCTTCTGAGGGGCAGTTTTTGGCCATGATCCCTTCTATATCATCTGCCACTGCTGGGAAGACTTTGAATACATCATCTTTGTAGCTCCATGTAGTTGCAGGCTCCCAGCAGATCGCCCTTAGCCTCCTCTTCACGAAAAAAACCAAGCTCCCTCAGCCTGCCCTCTAGACCTGAAACCATCATAGTAGACCTGCGCTGGACCCTCTCCAGTTTCTCAATATCCTTCTTGAACTGGAGCCAAAAACATTATTCAAGGTGAGGACGCACAAGCGCTGAGTAGAGGTGGGTAATGACTTTCCTGGATCCGCTGACCACATTCCTCCTACATGTAGCCCAGTGCACTGTTTAAATTATTGACCATGAGGGCACTTTGTTAGTTCATATTCAACTCAGCAGCCACTGCAGCCTCCAGATAATTTTCAGCAGGCCTGAAAAACAGCAAGTTTCTTCCTTGTCTGTACTGGTGAATTGGGTTTTTTCTCCCCAGGTGCAGAATTTTGCATTTATGAATGTTTCTAGAGCAGAAACCTCAAAAAGGTTTCTTTTGCCTGGGCTTCCAGTGTCTTATGGTGCTTCTGAATTGAAGTTCTACCCATCAGCTTGGCAGCCACACCTCCCAGTTTTGCATCATCTGAAAATCTACGGAGTATACATTCTGTCTCCTTGTATGGGCTGTTGATGAAGATACTGAACAGTATCTTCCTAGTGGTCCATTGGTTACTGTGCTCATTTCCAGCCGCCGACCTGACATCAAGCCATTGACTCTGCTCTTTGAGCTTGGGTGAGGACGAAGTGAGTAGGAGGACAGTGATATTGCTAGAACTTGCAAAATGTTACTGTAAAATTTATTTTTATTTATCAGCTGTTTTTGGATGTATGCTGTATTAGTGCAAACATTCTTTTGCTTGGCTCTTACTCAGTTTCTGATGGAGATTAAGATCACTTGTACATTTAAATCAAGATTGATTCATTGTCTTTATTCTTACTAAACAGTTTTGGAATTTTTTTCATTTGAAATGTAATTCACACTCTAATGTTCAGGAATCTCATCAAACAAGAGTATGGTAAAACTGCAAAACTAAGAAAAACAGCAGGGTAAAAAGTTACTATGCCTGTATCTCTTGAATTCAGTTGCATACTTAAACAAAAACTGCTTAATACTGTACGTGACTAAACTTTGAAGGAATTTTTCTAAAGGAGTTGTGAACTTTCTCTGCTGTATGGTCTTTAAAGTCAAAGCAATGCATTTGTAAAGTGGCAAAGAAAGAAGTTCATAGAGAAATTCTTAGCTGAGATAGTTCCCATTGCTTCAACAGGGCATGTGGCTAGATAATAATGCTTCTCTTAGGCCTTAAAATCAAGAATCTTTCTCTAAGTTAATTTTTTAATTACTCTTGATGAATATTTATTAGACATAACAATAATTTAAAGTAACTGCTTTATACTAAGTGAGCTGAAAGTAGTTGTCACCTAAATATTACCTAAGAAATTGTGTGGAAGTGCAGTTGGCTGGACATAGAAGTGCAGGGGCTTTTTAAAGATAGAGCACAATGTGTTACACAAATAAATATGCCAAAATATATGGCCGTAATATATCCTTGATGTATGGCTTTAGATCTCATTGAATATATGCCTTGAAATAATAAAAAAGGAATTTTTCAGAGATTTCAAAGGAATTTGAAATTACCAGAAATGGGAATTTTTGTAATTTGGTGAGGTTTTTTCAGACATTGCTGTGACACTGTGTTTGCACAAGCAAAACCAAGTAGCTAATCTGTAAAAGAAATCTGAGTTGTTAACCTTTCTTGGATGAGTGTAGGCAAAATTTTATTGGACTCTTTAGAAGGTAAAAGGGTAGTATTAATAAACACTGAAATATTAAAACCAAAACCTGTTTCCATGAAATGACAAAAGAATTTAAAACTCTTTTCATAAATACAGATTGAAGGCGATTGTCTTTATTTCCAAAATTTTCTCAAGAACAAAGGAGTAGGAAAAATTGTAAGATATCTGAGCATGTCAAGGGCTACCTTACCAATTTTACTGTGTATCATATAAAGGTGGTTTTTAACACTGATAATCTCTTAATTGCAGGAGGAGGAATTGGAGGCCCAGATTTCATTCCTACAAGGACAACTAAATGACTTGGAAGCCATGTGCAAATATTGCGCAAAGATGATGAACACACATCTTGGTAAGTGCAGTATGCTGCATTAACCTGTAAGTCTTTGTGATGGCTCTTTTCCTGCTTGTATTAGAACTAAAATAATATTTATGTCGTACGGAGTGTATTATTTTATAAATCATGGAGAAAATTGAATTGCTGTACCCAGTTGTTCTATCAGATGCTGACATTCACTGTATCTTTATACTGTCACCTTTTAAACATGGGAGTATGTTAGCCACAGATGATGCTAAAAAAAAACATAGAGGCATTTTGGCACAGATGCCCTTTGTCTGTTCCTAAGATGTCTTGTACTGTACAAGACAGACTGAGGCTCACAGCTCACTTTGTAAGACCATTTGCAGTTTGACAGTCCCAGAATGATACTTGATGTGTGCAGTGATACTTGTATAAATTCATATGCTTTCATTAAATGTAACATCTGCACAATCTATGCTGATTGCCTTTATTACGTAAAAATGTGTTTCCATAGGCTGACTATTCTGTAATCTTTTGCTCAGGTCAGGAGAAATACGCTGAGGTAGGAGTCAATACATTTGGAACAGAATCAGCAAAGACTCCAGTCTAAAATTTGACATATATTGCCAAGACAAATCAGAGAAAGTAAACAAAAAGCTTCAGTCAATTCACGTGTAAATATACTTAGCTATGTTTTGATAAAAGCAGCAGTTTATAAACTGTGTTGGACTGAAGTCCAAAAATTAATATATTTAGTTATGTGAAAAAGCATTGTTATTAAGAAATCAGGGCACAACTGCAATAATTTTAAGGTTTATTTGTAGCCTGAAACATCACAATCTAAGCAAAATAATTTAAAGTTGACTATTTCAGTGGGTAGACTTGAGTACATGATACCTAAGTTTGCCAGGTCAAAAAGATCAGATGTGAAAGCTGTATTATTCTTGTATTTTTATTTTCTTTTATGTGAGCATTTTAGTAGCCACTGTTATGAGCCTAGGAAGAGCTATAAATACTGTGTTATCTGAAAGTTTGGAATCACAGCCTTCAAAAGGCATGTGTAAACATCTAACCCCAACAGCTTTATTCTGACGTATTGTATTGCTTCTGTGAGGGTGCATGAGCAATGATGAGACTAGAGGCAAGCGCAAGGGGTAAATTATTGCCTACTGAAATGATGGGGGAAAGATTACTGTGTCAAGAAGAAAAGCTGGAGTTACTTTCCTTTAGGAAAGAAGACGAGGAGTGTTTAGCAGGGATGTCAATTCAAGTAGAAGCGTAAGCACTTCACCAGCTATGGCTCTGCACTAGAGATCAGAATAAAGCCAGACAAAGATACTTGAAGTAGTCTGCCTTTCAGCACCGGATCCATGAAATGAAAGGAAATGATCTGTGATAGTATCCAGGTGTTAAACTCTTTCTCCCAAATATATTAGAAATTGGAACATTCAGGGCGAATAGTCTCCTGAGAGCATCGCAGAGCCGTTTCTAACCCTCACAGGAGAGGGGAAGCCATCCCCTATACAGCACTGGGGTGGGGATGCACTGGGTGCATCGTGGCACCCCTGCAGCACTCTCAGAGCCTTCCAGCCTAGTTTCTTCCAAGTCCTGCTCCCTGTACTTCTTCGCAATATTCCCACACGTCTTGTCAACATCATGGGCTATTAACTTTGTAAATTTGGGTTGCACTAATGCATTTAAATCCTGTAGAGATTAACAGTTACGCATGACAAAGAGAGCACAAGAGAAACTGAGATATCACCAACCTTCCCAGCCTCTGTGCTTGTAGCAAACTGATGAGGTTAGGTGTCCCCAAATCAGCCAACACATGATCCATGGGAAGACGGATAAAAACCACCAAGGTTCTGACTGACCTGACCTGTGCAAAATTCCTTCTGACCTGAAATTTGTCCATCACCTTCATCCCGGTGATCTGAGAAGCACTTGCCAGCAGGCTGTCCGAGAATATGGATTCTCTATAGCATCACAGAACACCCGCTGAGGATTATCTCCAGTGTCCATCCACTGCTTGAGGCTTCAGGGAATGGCAGCAAAATAAAACTCAGAACATATCTGGTCATTTCTGGGTTAAGGGAAAACCCAGCAAGGGCAGCTACTGCAGCTGGTCTGATTCTCCCCCAGGTATCTCTTACCCATGAAAACTGCTTCATTTCAGAGACCACAGAGCAGATAATGATGAGTTATATCACTCCTCTTGTAATCTGTCAGGACACTTAATTTCAAGGATATTACTTCTTCCTGTGGGGTTGAGTTTTTCTGTCTTCATCATCCAGCTTTTGGCTCTTGCAGCATTCTTGACAGCGAGGTTGAAAATCCTCATTTAACTTACCTAGACACAGTGATTAAGTAATCTCTCAACACTGTCTTTGCTAGTAGGACACTTTAAGATTCGTTTTTTATGGGTTGCTTTTTAGACACAATCATTTTTGTGGTCTTCCTTTGAATTCTTCAGGGGTTTCATATGCCTTTTGAAGTGGTTTAATCAGGTCAGTATACGCTGTAGCAGCACTGGGCTCAGCAAAGTAATTCCTTAGCAAAGGGAAGGTCATCTCTCTACTCGTACATGGCATTCCTCTTTTTAATGCAGCATCACATTAGTGCTCTTTAACACAGTGGTAGGTTGAGGTGACAATCCATTATGACCTTTAAAATTTGGTGAATCACAGCTTTCTAAACAGAGGATTTTATCCTGTAGGTAAAACCAGGAAATGCTTATTTCTGTATGTATTCCTTCCACTTGATTATATTAAAATTCACTTCTTGTCATTTGGCTTTTTAGCTGAATAATTTAGGTTCCTCTGCAATCTACTGTTTTCTTCTACCACTCAGACTCCAGACTTAGCCATCATAAATTTAATAGTTGTCTAAATTATTTATAAAAACATATAGATATGTAAAATTTGAGGAGCTTTCCAGAACCAATTCCTTTAACAAAGAGATAGACAACATTTTTAAGAATTATCTGTAAGTCCGTTTTTTAGTCTAAGGCCTGCCCTTTAAATTTGATAAAGTTTAAGGTTCTTATTTTCTAAAAAAACACATTTTTTTAGATTGAAGTTTTAAAAATTTTTTTCAGACTTTATTACTCAACAAATATTCTGTTTCCTATATTGACTCCATTATATTTGCAGGTCATTTTTTAACAAAATAATGTTAATTCAAGCTTATAAAAATGCAGATCCAGTGACCATTCACCACAGAATTATTTAACTGGCCCTACAAATCAAAATGTCAAACAGTTATAGAATGTTCTTTTTGCCGTTTCCAGTGAAACAATTCAGAATTTTTTGGCCATCTTTTCTCTGGTTCTTTCTCTTAAAAGGGGATCCTGATGACAGTCAGGGGCAGTTACTTCATGAGAGAGATGTCATGTGTTGTAGCTCAGAAATGGTCAAAGTAACCGTGAAGTCATCTATTCTGTTTTGAATCCCTAGTAATTTATAAACTATTTATATCAATTCAGATTATACCAAGTATATTTTTATATGGTGTCTTTTTAGAAAATAATTTTGTTATAATGAAATTCTCAGGGAGAATTTGCCTCTTTGCCATATAGTGATATTATGTTTCTTCAGCAAGAGCATTGTATTTCTATAGGTTTCAGCAGACATCTGCTAATACTGCATTTTCTGTGCATAGAGCGTAAGGAAAGAGCAGAGGGACAGAACAGCAGTTTTTGTTTTGTTCATATATTCAAAGATGCTTTCATTAAATGTTCATCTCCTTCTGTAAATAAGCCACACAGTGTACCACACGGCAACGACATAATCAACTGCTTGTAATATCAGGGGATGTTACCATGGGAATGAATGATGGTTCTGAAATATTACTACTTAGCGCTATGTGTAGAAATTAGAAATAGGTTTTTGATTATGAAAACGGGCAAAAGCCATTCTGTGATCTTTGTCTCCTTCTTAGGGCTGTGCATTAGATGGAGTTTTACTTTTCTTCCCCCTCTCCCTTAATCACTGAAGAACTGCTATGGTGGAATGCCTGTTAATGCCTCCAAGGACAAATGTTGAAATTTTTATACGTAAAATAGCCAGACAGGAAAGCAGATTTTAATTCTGTTCCCAACCTTTTTCTCAAGCTTGTCATAGCTTTCAAAAAAAAAAAAAAAAATTGTGTTCAATTTTTTCATTGATGAATTGAAAGTACCACCAATTTTTTAAGCCTTCCCTGCGGTTTTGTTCACCATATAAATGCAGAATATTACTCAGTTGATAATGAAAAAGTATAGTTGCCATAGCTATTACTGCTCCAGCTTCATCATCAACATTTTTCTTTCTGTGAGGTTCTTTTCTGTTAGTGCATTTAAATACAGCAAGGCTCAGTGATTCAGAAAGCTGTAGTGTACAGGTTAAGTATTACAATATTGTAACCTGTCATATGTTATTTACTTTTTAAAGAATTTTGATTGTTTCCTCCTTCCTTTTGCTATGTGGAAAGAAAAGCATCAAGCTAGCGAATGCATTTTCCCTGGTAAATGTGACCTCTGTCTGATGTCTTAGAGTAGATCGTGAATACTTTAAGAGTCGTGCACCCAAACATCACTCAGAGGGCCCCACTGTGTCTGCTGGAAGGCTCCTCATTTGTCCTGCATTTTTGACATGGAACTGACTTTGAGGTGTTAGTTCAACATGAAATCAGTCTGGAGGGTCTCAAAGACCAAAGCTTCATTACATCTGAGGCTCAAGCCAACGCAGTGCTGTTAAGTGGCAGTTCAAGTGACACCAGTTAATGACACGGCCGTCAGACACCATCTAGAATAGCAGATTCTAGATGGTGTCTGACTGCTATATACTGCTATTCTAGTATGTTTAGGGTTTGGAGCATGTCGCCACTGGCCCACGATTAAAGCACAGCCTCTTAACAAAAAGTAAATGAAAACCCTGGAAAAGTATCCATCCTCCATAGGCAAGTACTAATATGAGAGATCGTGAAGGATGTTTCTGAGCTTGCCGGAAGCTTTTGTTCCAGAGTGGAAAGTGCTGAATTTTAAAACATCGTCTGTTTATAAGGGACAGGAACCAATCCATCACTGTTCTCTGAGACAGAAGAACTTGCCATTTGTTTCCAACAGAGACGTAGTTTCAGACCTCCAAGTGTGTGAAGGTTTACCACATAATTTCATGTGTAGTACAGGAAGTCCTTTTCATGAGAGGCAATTTAAAGGAACATTGGTTCAGTATTAACTTTGATATGGGGATCTTTATATAGAAACTATTCTTTTTTGATGGGCAATTTATCAGGTTATGAAAGGAGAGAAACTAAGGTCATTCCACACTTGCTTTTGCTTCAGGGCAGCACTATGTAAATGCAGAAGGTTGCTTCCCCAGCTAGCTGAGATTCAGAAGCAGTTTAGCTGCTTTCTCACAACATGGAGCCTCAGCTAATAAGCCCTGCGGACTCATAGCAGCTCTGCAAAGAGTTAGCTCACAGGGTCTGCACAACACCCTAGAAATATGTGCAAAGGTACCCAATTATACAGAAGCAACGTAAGTCTGCCTGGTTTTATTAACTTCATACTGGTACTGCTAAACTTGAGCCAGCTGCTAGAGAGACATTCAGGTGGGTCCCAGCAATACCTTGCTCGATAGCCAGGGTTTTAAATCACTTCTTGCATTGGAGGCAACATCACATAATCCTCTAAGCTTTGACCCGCATCTAATAAGTTTATGCTTAAGCATGCTGGCTCTGCTAAGCCAAATCAAATAAATCCTTCTCTGAGCTACCTGTACAGGGCTGGTTGGGTTGTCCTTACGGTGCGTTTTCTAATGTGACTTCTGCTGTCTGTAATACGTTGCTATGTCCTTCACCAGTATTCCAGTACATCTCTGCCCCCTAGTGTGGATTATGGAAGGGAAGTGAAAAAGTGAACTTTTCATCCTTCATTCTTCTAAACACCACAAGCGTTCTGCCACTGGAATGACGTGCCAGCTCTCGGCTGTCATAGGTAGCCTGTAGATAACTGTACATATTTACAGAATGCCTGGAAGTTATGGCATCACAGGAACGAAGAGATCAAAGCTACTCTTTTGAGAGCTCTTTGGATGAGATCACGGTACGTGTCCCTTCCACAGCCATCAGGGAGCTGTGAGATTCGCTTACACTTATACTGCCTGACATCTCCCAGACAAATATTATTTGGAAGACTTATTAAACATAGTTCAAAGCCACCTTTTCACTGTGTTTATTGCAAATACCATGAGCAAGGAAGGAAAAATACAAAATCAGAGGAACAAAAACTTACAGGATATAGTTAGTCATATAATTTTAGTTATTGTGTGAAATAGCACCTTTAAAGGCTTAATTAGACTGACTTGTTCCATCCCTCTTTCAACAGTCAATGCAATTGTTACAAGGATGCATTTCATTATAACGATCATTTGCAGTGGGAGAGGGAGAGGAGAAAGTTGACTTAATTGCTTATTATTTAGCAGCTGATACATTGCCCAATATAGATCTGGATGCAGTACTTGTTAAATGTATGCAAGATGGTACTGAATTCTTGTTTTATGTATCATGTGATGAGATGAAAGGTTATGACATATTTGTGAGGCTAAAATGAAATGGAAATTATTCTGCTGCCCAGGGTTGAAATGAAATACTTCAGCATTTGTTGAGGAAGTAAGTGCATTAAATGAGTTCTTTTATGCTTGGGACATAAATAAAATAATCCACAGTTTATAAACCCAGTGTGATTAGAAATTCTGTAAGTAAAAAAGGCCACATCAAACACAACGCCATGGGTCTGAGGGGATTGCTCCTTTGGTTAAGAATAATGATGTAAAATAACATATAAAAACAGCTTATAAATGGAGAACATTAACAAATTTATTAAACTGAATACAGGAACCGTTACTGGGAAGCAAATATTTGTTCTATAGCATGGCGTTCAGACTCTCACTTCTGGTCATGCTGTGTATATATATATGTAGGAAGAATAAAAGTGTAATTCTTCATGCCCCATGGATTTTAACCACCTTTTTGTCCCTTGAGGGTAACTCTTAAGGTCAAAACACACAGTTCAACTGAGAAAGAGCTACTTTCTTTCTACAACTGAGCCTGAAAGTCCAACTGTGGTAGGCACCTCCAAATGAAAGCATCCCAGTAGTCTGGATGAAAAGGAGAAGATTAAAATAACAAAGTTTATGTACCCCATCATTACCTAATTAACAGCTTTCTCTGCAACTTTTAGTGAATTCCTGTCACACTCTACTTCCATTGGCCTCTTGCTTCCTTCCATTTGTGTGGCGAACATCTCCCTGCCACTGAGGGCCACTGACAAGCCACTCTTTCCTTCCCAGCATCTTGTAGGCATTGGTTTCTCTTCTCATGTCAGCTTTAGAGGAATAAAACCTTGGCAGAAGCTAAATTCTGGCATGACTGAATTGTTAATTATCCATTATTTCCATAATGATCTTTGACATCATTATAGATTAACCTTACCACGGTCACTGGTTTGCTTATTATTATATTCTTCAAGATCCACCTTTGCTTTAAATCATTATAGCTATGTTGTAACCAACCAGGTGAGCAGGAGCATATCTGATATGTTGCTTTCACTGTTCACACTTTGTTCAGCCTTTCACACTCACCTATCATGTTCAGAATACATGGCATAATTTGAGGAAGGGCACAGAGCTGCTTGAATGATCCCAGACAACAGCTGTTTTCACTGAAGAGGACTGCCATAGGTGGAGGGACTAGGTGGCATGAAAAAGTCCCCATCTTCAGAACAGAGCAGGAGCATGACTCAAAACTGTACAGGGGTAGAAAACAGAAAATCAGTACGTTTATCAAATCCGTGCAATACATACAAAAGTGCCGGAACAAAATTAAGGCAAACAGGAAAATGGCTTTCCTTTAACATGTGTTTCTAATTATTTTTATTAATGTGAATGTAACCACACTTCACAGCTTGGATTGACTTGTTTTTCTGTTATAATCTGGGCACAAATCCAGAACTACTGCCAGTAATCCAGTCCTAAGGACCTCTGAATAAGTGGTACAAATACGTCTCAGGGCTTGCACTATCTCTTTTTTTCTTTTCAAACCAGTTTAAGTCAAAGTTTCTTCTAAGTGGTAAAACAGTTTGATGTGCAACTCCAGACACTACTGAATGGACGTCCAGTACAATTCGTTTATTTCTAACATCCAACTTCTCAGGCAATGAAACAGAAGTTACAGTTGTCTTACCCAAAACCCAAATATACTCTGTGGATGCTTAAAAAGTCTTTAATAGCATAATGCTGACTTTAAGAGTACTGCAATATCTCCTCGTGACACATTTAACCCTAATAAGTTCTTCTGTTACAGAAATGCCATAGAAACAGAAGTTTGCAATGAAAGGAGAGAATATAGTTAATAGACTGAGATTTGTTCAATGAAGGAATAACCACAGGGTAATCATAAAAGTCTCAAAAAAATACCAAAAAAAAGTTCTACAATACATGTGAGTGATGAACACAAGATAGTTTGAATGATTCAGTGAGGTTTATAGATCAGCCCCACTCCTTCTTCCCTGCCTCCTGGAGATGGCACTTCAAGTAAGTGTCTTTGCTATATCAACCTCTATCCTGACAGAGAACCGAAAAGTCCAATAGTTGTAGTCAGGGTCCATAATTTCTATGTGTATGCTACATGAAAATTGAAAGCACCTGTGTCAAACTGTATTCCTTCTGAATAAAGACTAGTCTTTAGTTCTGATGCATTAGCTTTTCTTCCAGGTTAGCATCGCTGTAGGAAACATACTATTTACTGAGCAGCAGCCACAATAATTATGTCAGTAACATGTATTGGATGTATATATTATCTCCTGTGTCAGTATCAATTATCTTCATTGATGTTCTGTTAACCTTAGAAGAAATAACAATCCAAGACTTGAATCATGGGCACTCTGTAGATTTTAATGGGAAACAAGTTGCAACATCCTTTTTTTCTGAATGGCAGTACAATTTCAACAGCTTCATAGCACAGAAAACTCTGGATGTTTTATAGCTGAGAAATGTAAATGAACCTTTTGTATGCAATATTTTAACCAATAATTGTCCAGTATATTGCTATTTACCTAAGCAAAACTTGCACAGACTAAAATCAACACACACCCTCAATAGAAGGTATTCAGTTATGGTAATTGAATACCAATTAACCAGGTAAATATTTAAACAGTTTAATGTTGATGTACCTGAACCAAAATGTAGGGGCTGTCTGAGAAGTCAATGTACATTCTTTCATGCTCAATCTCTCAAGAATAAAATATACAACAGTAGCCTTTTGTAGTAAAGTTTATGCAGTGGACAAGAGCATAAAATGCAACAGGGTATACTTCTCTTACACCTAGAAATAACCAGATGCATAACGCTTTAACATTACATGAGTTTCTCCACACAGGTCAAACACTAAAGCTAACGGGAATGAAATAATTTGTATGCGTAGTTGTTTCCAGAAGTCCTCACTGTAAGATATTAGGTGGACAGAAGAGTAGAAACTAATAACTGCAATAGTGTTTTTCACACAGCTAAGGGAAACTCTTAGCAATGATCAATTAAAGGAAAATATATGGTGATATATTCAGAAGTAGTTATTAACACACATTGAGATAACATCATAATTCTATACTGGAGAAAATGATCTCATAGAAAACTTTAAAAATGGCTTTCACAGTTTGTTGTCATTTATTCTATGTATGACAAGCATCATAGAAAATCCCTTAAGAATTTTTAAATGGAATTTCAGGCATTTATGGATGTTTGCTTTCAAAACTCTCAATCTATCCAGGTTTTTATGTAGCATTTACCACAATGGTATTTGAGTAAATAATTCTGCTTGTAAAATCAGAAACAGTTTTAATGAGTTCAGCCATACAAGAAGTAGAAACCTTATATTTTTGAAATCTCTACATGATCTACAATAACTGTCTTTTACACAACGATCGCAATTTTAAGGTGTGATATCTGCAATCTGTTGCAGTATGAAGTGCAAATGAAGTGACGTGAAATGAAAGGAAGTGAAAATGTATGTTTTCCCCTTAGGAAAGGTTTCAATTTCTTGTGGCTATAAAGTTTGTCACTTATGCAGACAAATTCTCATTTGCTTGCTACTTCACACCAGTGTAATTTTTCTATTTCTAATTAATGTAAGCAGCAACAGGAAGAGAGCAATTCTGCAGGAGGAGGGAGAGAAAAAAAATTACTTTGAACTTTAAGAAATATATGTTGCTTGGAGATGCTTAGCGGCTGGTGGTCCTAGTAGGTGTTTGTAGTCATAGGTAAAGAGTTTTAATGAGCTGAATGGACATGGATTAATATGGAGCACATGAAACGATAGCTACTACACAGATGATATTTTAACAATGGTCAGCACTGTACATTAATGTAAGGAGATGGGATGGCGCAGTGTATTATCACCATCAGGGCCAAAATTTCTCAGAAAAAATTCGCCCCTCATAGGAAGAGCACACTCTGTCACCTGCCATGGGAGGCACGGTGCCTGTGCTCTTTTATATTCTCTTGGAAAGCACGGGATGTCTGGAAATACACTCTTGTCCTGGTACACCTTGGCACTGACACAGACATAAGGCACACGTTAATTCGCTTATCAGGTGTAAATTAGAGTTCATATTTAAGAGTTGATCTTACCTTTGAGCAAGGGATGGACAAAATGGCTTGGTGACCCTACTGACCTCATTTTCTGTATGCCTGCGATTTTGTGCATTGCTATGAGTTGATCACAGAATCACAATATGGTAGAGTTTGAAAGGGACCTCTATGGATCATCTAGTCCATCCCCCCTGCCAAAGCAGGGTCACCTACAGCAGGCTGCACAGGACCTCATCCAGGTGGGTCTTGAATATCTCCAGGGAAGTAGACTCCACAACCTCCCTGGGCAGCCTGTTCCAGTGCTCCGTCACCCTCAAAGTAAAGAAGTTCTTCCTCGTGTTCAGATGGAACTTCTTACGCTTCAGTTTGTGCCCATTGCCCCTTGTCCTGTCGCTGGGCACCACTGAAAAGAGTCTGGCCCCATCCTCTTGACACCCTCCCTGAAGATATTTAGAGGCGTTTATAAGATCCCCTCTCAACCTTCTCTTCTTCAGGCGAAACAAGCCCAGCTTCCTCAGCCTTTCCTTGTAAGAGAGATGCTCCAGTCCCCTAATCACCTTCATAGCCCTCCGCTGGACCCTCTCCAGTAGTTCCTCAGATGGTTGGTGATTTTTTACCACACATTTCTCTGATGTCATAAGCATTACCACACATTAAATATTGATAAAATCTCAGTGCTCCACACATTACACATGAATCATATATATATACTATATAAATACATAATTTATATTAAAATCAATGTTTTAAAGAATGTAATACTTCACAAAGAATTTAATACTTCAGATTTTTAAGATCCTTAAATTCTTCAGCACTCAAATGTTGCTAAGGGATTAGGTTAGTACCATTATATTATAATTGTATTACATTATAATTGTACATAAAATTGAATTTTATCATTAAATTGTGGTTGTTACAATAAGAGTTGACATTCACAATGAGACAGATAAATGAAAATTAAGCTATTTAGTGGTGTTGCCTTTATCAACACTTAGGTCACAAACTCTATTGTTTGAGAAGGAAATTCAGCTCCTCACATCTGTATTTTTAATGCTGGAAAGAAAATGCAATATTTGGAAACATCTTCAGCTGCATTATTATATCTCTATGTCATGCAGTGTAGTCTTTCTAGAAAGGCCACAAACCACTGTTAAGTTCTATATTTTCTGACGAATTTTAATGAGAGAGCATGTTTTCCTGCTCAAAGTCAGTTCAAGTTCGGGTAGGAAAGAATTATTTGTTGTGAAAAGAGAGAAAAATTGATTATCAGAAGCTAAATTCCCAGTCCATCCTTCCAGCCCTCGAATGTTAGTGAAAAGGCAGTGCAGTGATAGTGTACTGTGCAGGAAATGTTGGAAGCATTTTCTGTAGGCCCTGTAAGCCCTCATTTCCTAAAAACAATCGTACAAAAGGACTGTAATGTGAGTCCAGAGAGTGAACTGTGCCTTGGCATCTGTGGGATGTTTGCTTTCCTTTTTTGGAAAAATCAGATGGTGAAGTAATACACTCAGTTGTCCCCTTACCGCTGCCTACCTTGGCAATGGGAAGGTACTTTTGCGTTCTGAGTTTGAGCTGTCTTCTCAGTAGCGGAAAGCAAGGGTGCAAAAAGTCGATTTAACATGATCCTGGCACTGTCGACCGTTCACAAGTCATTGATCAGGAACTAGTAGTAGAAAGGCAGCATTCATAATAAAGCTTGCAGCTATTTCGAGTTAGCTCCTCAGCAGGAGTCGTCTTCCTGGAAAGACCCCACAGAGACCGGCTTAAAATAGAAACCGTTAGGAGAGAGATGCACTGCAAAAAGGCAGTGATACGGGAGAAAACAACAAACCTAAGAGAACAAGGACTTGAAAATTATTCCCGGGTTCAGTTTTCTCCACCTCCATCTGATTTTGTGTATATGGTTGTTAAGTTGTATAGTATAAAGTTGATAACTCCGCCTTGTGCCTTCGTCCTGCAGGGCCGTAGCTCTGCCTGCCTCCCGCTTCTCGGGTGGGAGGGAAGAGGTGCAGGTCTGTCTTCTGGACGGGTGGGCGTGAAGGGGTGCCTGAGAACAGACAAGTTTTCCCACTCACTCAACACAGCTCTGGGTGGCTTTCTTGCGGAATCTGTTTTGAATGCACGCAAAATTTGCAGTGGAAATTACCTTACTTAATAAGCATCTAAAATAATTAGGCCAAGCCTACCAGCTATTCCACATTCAGAGAGGACAGTTTTGAACAGCCCCTTTCTCCGGCCAGGGAGCTCAGCAGTGACTGCACACACCATCATGCAATATGTAGCAGTTCAGTCATCAAAGAGCATAAGCCTTCTCTAATTTTCCTGCTAGGATCTGCCATGGATTATTTTCCTCTTTCATCTCTGTGCAGAGGATGACAGCGTGTCTTCAGTTTCAATTTTAGAAATAAAGTCAGGGAGAGGAAATACAAATTTGGATTTGTTTTAAAAATACTTCTACAGTGAGTTTGCATGTGAACTTACTTACGATTTGGAATAGCTGTAAGAGCAAGAAATGAAAAATACATTTTGTCTTGATTTTTAGCTTTTTCAGCTGTTGCTACCCAAATCACTACTTGATACATTGTTTTTCTGTATTTTGTAGAAAAGAAGAACAAGAATGCAATCATTTGCATGTTAATCCTCTGTAGTTACAGTTGGCTTTAAATTATATCAAGGCAGCTGATCATAGTCTCGCTGCGGAAGTAGTTATTGATTTACTGGTCTAGTATCTATCAAACTTAATTGAATCTGCTCGCTTGACAATAAGTACCCAAAATTAATTCAAATCAATTATATGAAAGGCATCCCTTAGGTTGTGAGTCTTGTTTGAGGGCAGCCATAATAGTGGATAACGTTGCTCACTTCTGAAGAGAACTGGTTTTACAGCACCAGTGTTTCTGAGGCTTAGTCAAGAGTAAATTCAGGGTATGACAGTTCATTTTGTGAAACTTAGAGGTTTGTTAGTACTGTGTTGAAACAAATCCAGAATCGTGTAATGGCTGTCTGCGATCTCCTACAGTGCTCCGATCACCAGGTGACAGGTTGCAAAATTCACCTTTTGTTTTCCTCTGCTACGAGCTTCACTGAAACAGAAATATTTTCTTTTTCTACAGAAAGCATTTGGCATCAGCTAAATGACATCTTGATAAAAGGGGAAAAAAAAAACACAAAGGTCGACAGACCTTTGGCCTTAGTCTTAGTCTTCTAAGTACCATAGGATGTTTTAGCTTTTGAATGACAACAGCTATCTCAATAAAATAGATATTTATAGCATAGACCCAAACTGGACTGGGTTTTGAATAATCTAGAAATCACATAATCAGTTTCTTTAATTAATTGAATCAATGTTTGGTTTACAGGTAGGAAGGTGTTTTCAGTTCCTAATTGATATCTGTGGGTGGTTTTTTTCAAAAGATAGTTATTATTTTATGAAAAAAAAATTAGGTTAAGCTGTTAGGTACTGATATAGAGCATCAGATAAGGAAAAAAATCAATATATGGCCAATTCATTTATATTCATAAAGCACTTCTCTCACAATACAGTAACATCTCCTGTGAAGGAAGAATAATTAAAAGATGCATCTCAGCTTAATGTAAAAGTCCTTCAGCTGAGCAATATCATAATAAATATCATGCTTCCTAGAACTCTTAACAGAGCTAGTGTTTTTAAATGTATTTATAGTTACAAGGGTATCTTTTGAGATACAAAAGGGTAAAATAAAAAGCTGCTGTCTGCACTTGAGAGCTTAGTTTCCCTGTTCAAGCAACTGGCTTCCCTGTGAGGTCCCCCCAGCAGTGCGAAGAGGCTTGGATGAAAGTCCCTCAGGTGAGGACTGCTGAGCCCTGGCACAGCCACTCACGGAAGTGCAGCTGCAGAGGTACATACTGAGTCACTTGCCATCCTTCCTCTTCTTCCCACCTCTGCTTCCAGCCCATGTGGATTGCGAAGGGTGGTCCCAGCAGAAGGGTGTGATCGAGGAGGAAATCATGCGCAATCACATTGCCCGTATGCTTCTCTTGTCTAAGGAACTGGCCTTTTGTAATTCCTCTCTACTCATTAGTCAGGGAAAAAGAATGACGACTGAGAACTTGGGTTCCGTACTTACCACTTATGTGGTAGATAAAAATCTCTGCATTCAAAATGGATGAGGGTAGTAGGTTAGAAGCCACGTGCAGTTCAAGGGCATATTTAGAAGAAGATCCATTGCTAGTTCCACAGGGAAACCTGCATTCTGCTTCACTATACTAGAGAAAGACATCCCAATTTATGACCTTATGTCACAACTGTTACTTAAGGGGGTGGCCGGGGGGGAAAGTGGCTGATTACAGTGATTTACGTCTTGGGGCATTTTTCTGGGTTAAGTGGCAGTGTGCTCTTTGAGTCCAAAATTGTTTCTTAGAGAAAACTCCAAGTGGAAATTTTTCCAAAACACATTTTAGTGATTTTAACTGATAAAAAATAATAGACCCTATATATCAAGGACATATGTCACACTGTACTTTAAAACATGCTGCAAATTGAAGGAAAAGGAAAGGAAAAATGTTAGAAATTCAACAGTTCAATGTTAGAAAATATTGCTGTATTTCCAACCTCTTCTCTCTTAATCTTTTTTGCTCTGAAACTAATATTAAAATCTGTTATTAATTTTGCTATAGTAAATATGTGATGGTACGAACATTTTTATTAATTTTTACTGCTGGCTGACTATGATAATTCCATTCATAAGTTCTTAGAAATTTGTCAGTGTACTGGCTCTTCAACATAGTTACAGCTGGTTTCTGTAGCAATGATAGATTCTTTTCCATTTTTTGAAATAATGACTTATAAACATCTCTAAAGAGCAGAAATAATAGTAGATTATTTCCACATCGTATGGAATGTCTTTCAGCTTTTGTTCTCTTGCTCTTATTTTCCTGGGGTTTTTTTCAGATTTCCCTTATTTGGTCTTCAGCAGATTGGAGATTAGTTCTGAAATATTTTCTTGGTCCATCTGCTTAGTCAGTATGCATACTTTAGCTTTTTAATGTATGGTTTTAATTTATGTGGGGATCAAACATTATAGAAATGTTTTTCTTTCTAATGCTGAGAAATGGAAGAGACAGTTGAATTCAGTGATTCAGGCTGTGACTAAGCACTGCTTTCCTGCCTATCAAGACTTTGGACTTCTGATGTTTCAAGTTCTGAACCTTTTAAAAGTAGGAAAACTTACGTTGTTTGTTAAACAATGGAAATCTGAATCTAAAGTATTATTTTATAAGTAAATATTAGTATCTTTTATCTACCAAGTTGAGACAAGACAATTTAGATGTAAAATATAAAAAAGCAAGTACAATGTTGAATTACTTATGCTTTCTCTCAATTCATGATGCTACATATTTGCAGAAAGATCTAGTTTTATATTATTTCTAGTCTTCATAATGCAGTGTCTTTCTGATGTAAGATTTATGCTAGACATAGTTCAATTGTATTACGTTTGACTTCGCTGCTGCAGGACACTGCCACTGTAATATGATAAATGATGAGTGCTAAATAATGTAAACATGGATCTCCTTGTTCAGATAGACTGCTAATGCAAAGCTGAGTTACCGACCCCCACCGTTGCTCTTGACCTTGATCACACCACCTTTCATGGCTCCCAGCCTCTTTTATTCCTTCCACTTTTCAGCTTGCTTCTTGAGCAGTTCATTTAGTGGTTGGGCGTGGATCCTTTCTTCTCTTTGCTCTCTCCATTCTTCATTTATACCCATTAGTGATTTCTGGCCCACACACAATTTCAAACTTCTGTGTTTATATGTGGGTTTTAAATCCACCTCTCTACTTTTAATCTTTCTTCTTGTCCAGTCTCCCACATCTCATTCTTTTGCTATCTATTTTGTAAACACAAAACTTATGCCAGATTGCTCAACGCTTTTATTTGAAACTTCAGGTTGTGTCAAAGTTGGCAGTGTCATCATATTCGTCCTTGTCAGCAGTCTGTGACAACAGTTTTGGCTTTTCACTGGTTCAGGCCCTGAGCGTGTGGGATGTTTTTAAAAACAAACAAAGGCAACGCAGGTGTGGATTAATGGTACAGAGCCCTAATTGTGAAGCACCTGGGATACAGATATTTCTGAGCCGCAAAGTGTTGTTCCCAAACAGCTGTCGCTGAGGGATTTGGGCTCAGCTCTGTGTGTGTATGACAGGAGTGGCACAAAAGATTACCCTATTGTTTTCAGTTTACAGACACCATCTCATTCTGTAAATCTGTCATTAGGAATCATGGCTGTTTTCTTGAAGAATTGAGGAGGAAGGAGGAAGCTAGGAGCTTGGAGAAGGACGTGACATAGTTTAAAGAGACCGCAGAGCTATGAGACCTATAGTTTCTCTGGGCTGGTTTGGTCTGCAGCATTGCCTGGGATTTCCCTGACATGGGGAAGGCCACCACAGCTCCAGCTCTGATGTGTTAGCCAGCCTCCAGCCCTGACTCCTGCAAGCACTGTACACCGGGTTAAAGAAATACAGAGGACAGCTCTATAGGTGTATAAGGCAGGAGTCTTCTGAAGTGATGGTACTGCACAGCTCTTTCTGACAGATAAACTTTGCTCAGCACTGAGTCTTTTACCTAAAAGAAGGGGTTGGAAAGCGAAGGAAAGTTTCAGCCCTTTTATAAAGAAGAGCGTTCTAGCATTCGCAGTGGCTACAGGATCAAGATTAAGGTTGCCGAGCTCCTACCCTGACCCTTGCTAAGCTGCGGCAGATTCCTGTAAATGTTCTTGAGCGCTTTCCAAAGCATTACCAGGGTCAAAGATGTGTAACTCCTTACAGTAACTCCACTGGCCTCAGAGGGGGCTGGCAGTACCCTGAGTCCATCGGTACGCTGGGGCAGAAGTCCTGCGGCAGCACAGCATGGCTGTGTCCTCCTGGCAGCAGGACCAGCCTTAGGCTGGCCTCACAGCTAAGAAGGTTGTCGAACTCTAGGTCTGTGTGCGAAACTGTGTTTGCAGGTCACAGGGTTTTGTCGTGAGAGCGTAAGCCAGCGGTAAATTGGCAGCACGTTAGAGATTATTTGGGGAATTTTCTCTCTTCACCTTTTTTTTCTTTTGATGTTGAAGGAAATATTCAGGAAGTCATATTACAAGAACACTTGGAAAAAGAAGACGAAATTCTGGTTTCCTTGGCTGGTTTGAAGCAGGTATAACTATTGCTTAACTTAACCTTCTTGTACCCTTCAGTGCTATTAATCCTTTCCATTTTTTCTCCTTTTTTATTCTTTCTGTATACTGCTGTTTTGTCTTGTTGCAGCTGTTTTACTAATACTAACATATCAAGCGTTGCAGTGTGCTTTTATTTAAAAAGGTAAAACTCGGCTATAAGGAGTTCAGATGACTTGCATGGAATTTGCTCCCTGAAAAGTTCTGGAGGTCTCACACCAGAACTGAGGCAGTACAGAATCACAGAATCACAGAATGGTAGGGGTTGTAAGGGACCTCTGTGGGTCATCTAGTCCAACCCTCCTGCCAAAGCAGGGTCACCTACAGCAGGCTGCACAGGACCTTGTCCAGGCGGGTCTTGAATATCTCCAGAGAAGGAGACTCCACAACC
>Ga0065711_1001780_pt1 | contig 39404 bp, 22 predicted proteins | sample Hoacrofraction12_FD_59098 | JGI IMG/M metagenome (GOLD analysis project Ga0065711, IMG submission 59098) | Hoatzin crop microbial communities from Cojedes, Venezuela - Epithelial fraction 12 v2 (version 2) | ecosystem: Host-associated > Birds > Digestive system > Esophagus > Crop | place... | reverse complement strand
GGCCTGTCCCTCTTTCCACATGCCATGCACCTTTCTCTTCTGCCTGATCTCCGCTAGAAGCTCCTTGTTTAACCATGCAGGTCTCCTGCCTCCTTTGCTAAATTTCTTTCAGTAACAGAGTGTGTTTCATCGGTGTGTCTCAAAGCACAAAGACAGTTGGAAGAGACAATGCAGACCGGGGGAGCCGAGGAGCAGAGGAACAGGGGAGAGGAGAATCATGCTAAAAAGCAATATAAGCTGTTGTGGGAAGTGACGTTTTTAAAACAAACCGCTGTGGTTGCTGCATTGTACAAACCTAATAAGACATAGTGAAAAATATTGTATTTATTTTTACAAGTTAAAAGTGACCTTGTTGGCCTTATGAATGGATTCACTTCTCACAGTACCTCTTAAGGGCATTAGGGTTATGGCTAACTCATAAAAATAAATCCAGTATTTTCCCCTTGGCCATGTCATATCCAGTGTTGGAATTCAGCTGTGAGAACTGGTGGGGCTCCGACTTTCATTTAGTTTGACCTCCCATTATGAGAAGTACCTAGCTCTCAATCCTGGTGGGCTGCAGCATAATTCCAACAGCGGTCATATCACATATCGAATGGAAATGGAAAAAAAAATCCAGGAAGGCCTGGAAAATAGAGGGTCGTGCAACACAGTATGTAACTGAAAACAACATATGAAAGGAATAAATGTTTTGGATACTGATAGGGTTTTTTCCTGCCCTGTTTTTTATTTGACCTGCATAACAGATGGAGGCAGGACTGTCAGTTTAGTCATACACTGTGTATGGGGGGGGAGGGGTGTGGAAATCTAAGCTAATGACTTAGCTCATACAGTTTTTAGTTTCTGTTGGAGTCAAAGGAGCTTGAAAAAAAAAATCCAGTCAACAAAGTAACCAGAAAACAAGTGGTTTAAAAATGTAGTTGAGGGTTTTAGAGGTGCTAGACACACCCATCTATTATTTGTGATAGCAGAAGACCTCTACTAAGCAGTAACCTAGTCCAAAGCACTAGGAAAAAAATAGTAAAAACTGTTTTTGGCATCCATGGGTGTCTACAGCTACAAATCTGAAGCTTTGTTCCTGCACCTTATTGGGCTTTGTTGATCACTGAGAGCCCATACTAGGTCCATGTGCACAGGTGTCTTCAGTGTAAGGCAGACATGCTGTAGTCACTGTCATGTGCGGATGAGGAAAGGTTCATTGTAAGTGTACACCAGATGTGGTCTTTTTATAACCCATGTACTCTGCCTGTCTCCTCTGCCTGATAACCCTTCCCTTTCTAACAGGCTCAGATGAGTTCATCCTCCTTTTGGATGAATAACTTTTAAAAGTACAGTACAGTCATCTGGGCAACCAGCTCCGGGTGGCCCTGCTTGAGAAGCGGGGCTGGACCAGATGGCCTCCAGAGGTCGCTGCCAACCTCAGCCATTCAGTGATACTACTGTCGTACATCTGGGCTGTAACAGCACAGGCCTCTCTGCAGGATAATTTACCCTGTCAAGAAAAGTAAAGTGGGCAGAAAACCGGTCAATGACATTCAAGTGACGGTGTTACAGGGTTAACGAGAAGGCTTGCCAGTTACAATTAATTAGGCTAAGCTAAAACAGAAGCAGCATGAGATTAAAGATTTCCTGCATTGTGACTGTCCTTGCAGGGGTAAACCCTTAACTGGTGTAATTTGGGTCAAACACAAACTCCAGTGCAAAGAAAGCATAAATCCATTTATCTGTGTTTGTCTGAAGCCAAGTTGGATTCCAGCCTTGGTTACTGCAAGGTTAATTTTGCCATTGTTCAATGTTGCCCTTTCTCCTCACAAATTTTCTCCCGACAACTTGAGCAGCATGCTGAATTAGAACTGTAGAAAATCATGAATGACATGCATATGCTGTAGGCATTTTTGAGGTTGCAGGGCTAAGGGTAAATATTCACACTTAAAATATTGAATTTAGGTTTATATGCCATGGAAATATTGAGTACCTTCTTTGCTTTGTTTCCTCTGCCTCTGCTTTTCCCATGATTCTTTTATTACACTGAACAAGTTCCATATCTGTAACATCCAGAAGTTGACGAGTTCTCGTATTGCATTTCCTTATTTTCCCTGAAAAGTTTCAATGAGTATTATTTTACCTGCATCGTTTTGGTGTCCAGAGTATTCCTGTAGTCAGATCAATCATGGGAAAATTTTCATTTCCACAGAAATGTAGAGGATCCAGAGATACAGGTTCCCTAACTCGGTGAAGTTTCCGCCTGGCTCCGTGCTGCTCTGCCGGGTTCTCTACAGCAGAGGAATCGCTGACTTTCCTATGGAACAGCCCCTGCACCTGAGTGCAAACTTCACACCCCAGGCCAGGCAAATGCCACGCGCTGAGCATCGTGGTGACTGCTGCGATAGCTACCACACGCGAAAAAGATGTGTTGGCAAGTAAGCCATAACCACAGATTTAACTTTCCTTTTTATGAGACAGCTTTGTCAGGATTTAAAGCTGTTTTTCCTAACATGACAAATAAGTCTGCTGAAGCAGCTAAGAACTCTTATTTATATAAAATGGCTCTGATGTTACCTTGTATAAAATATGTTTAATTTTAACCAATGCATATTTGAGTTATAGTTTCCATAAATATTTGTGAATACATTATGATAAAATCTAAAACCTTGGCAACAGTTAAGAGAAGAGAGTTTGCAGATAAAAATCAATATTGCCTGCAGTATCCCAAGAGATCATACTGCTAGTGAAGTTTAAATTAGCTTTGCCCTAAAATCTAAGAAGTTCCTGCAGCACACTTTAAAGCATCTTAAAGTGTGAAGGAGTTAAGCTAATTACTGTAGCATTTGAAGACAAGACATTTGTAAAATTAATGGGCTAAAGTCTGTAGTTTTTCATTCAGCAAAAATTCCTCCTGCAATTATGTGTTTATTACAGAAGAGTTGCAGAGCTTGGTCCCCCGCTTTTAAACAGTGGCGTCTGTCAATGACAGCAAGATGTCACCCCAATCCCCTGCAGAGACACGGCCTTGCGCCTCTCCCACTGAAGAGATTTGGTCTCCTGACATCTCTGTGCCCACAAGGCCAAGCCTACATGAGGAAGACACGCAGCCCCATCAGAGCAGCTCTGTAGGGCATAACATGTGGTGCTGAAGACCCGAAGCCCACGCTGTGGGTGTTTGAGGGAAGTCGATTTCAAATTAGCTCTGGTCTGCTCCCATACACTGTGTGCGTGCCGACTGCTGGAGAACATTAGGTTTAGTTTCCCCGGAGAGGATCCCTGTTCGTGCAGTGGCTGTCTGCTCCGTAGTGTAAAGCAAAGCATGGGAAGCGAAGATGAAGGGGAGATTCGCCTCAAAAGCGTGCTCCTCGTCTGTACTAACACACTGACGTAGATGCATCCTGACTGAACTGAGGGTGCCTGCAGTAGCTGTGACTCCCGCTGGCGCCAGGTAGCGAGCCCTTTGGAAGGGACAACGCTGCAAAGTGTCCCCCTGCACGCTGGAGAGATGAGCAGAACGAGCGGGTGCGAGCGTATGAGAGACGTTTACCTGGGAGACACGAAGCCCTGCCTTTGGTTTGGGCATGAGCTCTGTTCAGCAGCTTTGCTCTCTGTCAGCGTTTGGGTTCTCACACGGGGACGTGCTTACAGAACGCGGCTACATGGGCAGGGATTCGGCGAACAGTTTGCTTTGTGAAGTGTTAGATGGCTGCAACCCTCTGTTGAAGCCTTTATAAGGCAAAGCAGTGGGCCACTGCACTGCGTTGGCACTGTTCACTGTAAGAAGCACTGACCTCTGAGCTCAGGCCTAGGAAGGCAAGTTGTTTGCTAGTCAGGTTGATCCCAAGTCTGTTTCTCCTCTGAACCAGTCCAAGTCAGTGGAAGACCGATACAACTTGCGTTGCCCCCTTGACGAGTACCCTTGTTCCTTCCAGGCTGTGGAGACATTTCTTCCACATCAGTTTTTTGAACTGAAGATTTTTACAAGGCATTCACAAATGTGAGGAAAAAAAAAAAATAGCATACTATGTGAACATTTGCCCAGCTGCATCTTGCCAGGCTTTATTTTGGCTGTGGAAGCTACTGGCTGGAAAGGGTCAGCATAACTACAACAGACTACTTGGTTCTTGTGGTTTGACTGAGAGGCTCCAGGCTTCACTCACCTTGAAAAATGCCTTGCTTTGGTTTCCTGACTGAGGTAGGACTCAATTAATGGAAATTAACAGTTGGTTTGAAATTGAGGTTGAATGGCTGGGTGGGGAGAGGATTGCTGCTAGAGAATTGATAGCATGGACTTTTGGAAAATGCTAAGGTAAGTTCCCCATTTTTATCTAAATATAATTGCGTTACTGAGTGTTGGCCAGATGAAAAGAAACAGTGCACCAGATGCAGTTTATGCACACACACATATATATATGTATTTCACTGCCTTTCATCTTCATAGAAAAATGTTGTATTTCCAATAGATTCATTTTCAGATGAGTTTGCTGCATCTTTTCCAGTTCAAAGATGTAGTCAATAACTGAAGTTAGACTTTTGGAGATGACACAGAAAATTGTTCAGACTCACAGGAAAAACACACTACTTATAGCTATCATCCAATGCAATGCAGTTTCACTGGCCCAGTGACTGTTAGTATTTATTTTCTTCCTAACTGCAATTTGTCAAAGTTTTTAAAAATAAATTTTTTGAAGTGTTCCTTAGCCTTTTGCTGTGTTCTTATAGTTCGCTGCAGTTTTCCAAGTAACAAGCCATTATTATTACAAGACCTACATTAGAAATGCTTATCTTGTAACTATACAGCTGATCAGCTTTTTGCAGGGCATCTTCTGTGCCTGCGCACTTCGAAGTAGATTGATGTGAACCACGTTCTGAATCTGTCCCCCGCCTACATGCGTCATTGACCTGGGAGTCTTTTCCCTTTTTTTGTTGTAGCTGCTCAGTGTCTCGAGCACCTTTTTGGTGCATAGTAGGACCCTTCAAACTTCTCCCTTTAGATGCTTGCCTGGAAGCTGGTGATAGTGAAGCCGTGTGAGCTCCAGCCCTGGCAGGCAGGACTTTCCTGTCTATCCCAGCAGCTGCCCTTGCAGAGCAGGCTGGAGAGCTCTCAGTCTCCTTGACAGACTCCAGAATGTCCTTTCTGAATTGTTTCTTCCCTAGGGCGGTCTGAAGGAATATGCTTCAGATGACCGCATTCAAGCAAATCTCACCCTTGCGTTTTACTGTAGTCAATTTAAATCTCACGCTTTCTGCTGTAGCCAAAGCCATTAGCCCATGTCATCCTTCACTGTAACACAGATCTGCTCCTATCTCATTACAACGTGCTTAGCTCTACCACAGGGCTGAATATACACATACAGAGTTATACTGAATTATTAAGGATTTCACTTAAACCAGCAAGGCTCGGGAAGTTTTGAAACCCTGTCTTTAACGTGACCTGTAAGGTTTAAGTACTCGAGATGCCTCTCAACAGTTGATGTTTTTAATACACTCTGTGCAAAGCTTCAGATCTGTATCACTACATGGATTTTGAGACAGATGTATGCATTCTGACTTTGGACAACTGTGGCTCTATTGCAGCTTGGCTGCAACAAAAAACTAAAGGCCTTTTCCTCTTATGTACATAAACAGTGAAATCCTTAAATCTTCTTTGTCAGATGAAAGCCTGGGCATTCCATAGTAATATTTTTCGTGTGCCTTACAGTAGGAATTATTTTGAGTGTTCAACTTTGCCTTAGAAGGTCAAAGATTATATTCTTTTTATACAGATCTTTAATATAAGCAATATTCTCTCTCACCTCTGACTCATAATACAGCGTTTTCCTTCAAAGCGTAAATTAAAGTGAAGCCACAAAAGGGTCATTAATGGACTTAGTAGAGTCAATACTGAGGGTATCATGTACTGCCTGTTTAATATTAAAAGCAAAGTCAGTGGAAGTATGGCCTTGATATATGTGGACTTTGTGAATACCAATGAGACAGAGCAGAAAGTTTAAACTTAGGAGTGTGCAGAGAGATGAAACAGCTTGCTATGAAGCATAATGTTGGGATTCAGTTTTGAAAACCCAGGGAAATACATGCCTGCAGCTAAAGGTCAGGAACTATTAGTAGGATTAGGATGGTGTCATCCACTGTGTTTCATACGTGGAATTTAAAAAATTTCTAATGGAAGGAGAATATTTGTAATTCCAGACCCACCATTTAAACAGTAATATCCAAATCACTGGCTCATCTTTTGCTTCAAAGTAATGAATGGAAAGGCCAGAATGCCATAGCAAAATCCTCTACAGAACATATTTTGCAAGAGAGCTAATAAGACACACAGTATAACTTTATTCCACTTACAATATGCAAGACTTTTAGAGGTCCAATTAAAAGAGACTTAAAATGCAATTAAAGTCGAAATCACTTGGCAACAAGGCATTAGCTATCTCTCCAATCAGCACCGCATTAGCAAGCCTTTAGCAAGAGATTTGCTGGTGGATAAAATTTTTGTGAAGCCTAAGAGTGGGGCTGAGCTAAAGCAACTGATGGGAGGTTAGAGGAAAGCTGGCCTCCAGGGAAGGGCCTGGGACTGCCTGTTCTTGCTGTGCCGAGATGTAAGTGGTGGCAAGCGATGGGAAAGGAAAGCAGCTTCTGAGAGATGGCTGCACTGGAGAACAGAGGGCACAACCTGCGGGAGCTCTTTCACCCTTCTGATAAATGGTACTGCAGCAGGGAGCCCATCTGTTTCTACAACTGACAGTGCAGATTTCTTTTTAATACTGGTCTCTCTTTCCTTGGGAGCCGGCAGGCAGTGCTGCCATGACTCCGTTTTATGTCCGTGGATTCCACACCGGAGGTGCGGGGCAACAGCGAGGCACAGAGGTGCATCAATGCACCGTGGGCCAGCACATGGCTGGCTCTTACTCTTCAAGTGCATCTTTGCTTTGGGACAAGGTGATATTTGTGATATTAATTACAGTTTCTGTATGTTGGACTCTGAGCCTGGGAGCCATGAAACAGAAAATTCTGCAGAAGGTAAGAAGAGCTGCTTGTACTAAGAAAACACCAATGGCAGAAGAAAGGTTTATTTTTTTTTTTTCTAAGGAACAAATCAGTAAGTAGCAGGTTTGTGTGTAAATCCGGAAAAAAGAACTTTCTGTGAAATTCCCTTTGTGAAGTTAAGAATTGCAGCCACAGAGCTGAGTTTAAGACCTGGAGACCTGATCCAGGCAATGGTCCTCGCCTGTGGGAGGGACTGCCCGCCTGGGGCCTTACACTAAATTATGTCTAATATTCTCAATAATATTAGGAGATGAATGTCACAAGTGCAGCTGTATCAATAGATGAGAAATGTCATTTTAAATACGTACATGCTGCTTGGGCTTTTAAAGAGCAAACGTGTGTGTGCATGGTTGCTTTGGGGTACTGTCTCTGCATTCAGAAACTTGTAGCCTGCCCTTTTCGGTCCAAGGTACTGCTCTGCTTGTGCAGCCCTGTGTCATACATGTCTCTGCACAATGCAAAAATAGTTTTAATTGTCTGTAATGTATGGCAATGAGACGTGACGACAAACTGCTTCCAACTGTCTCCTGCCAGAGCTGATCCCTGGACGGTTACAACTGGCAATACTTCTTCCCCAGCACTGGGTCGTGGAACAGCAAACCCGGTCGCCGCTGCCACTGGTGAGTGGTAGCAGTGCCTGCCACAGGGTGCGTATAAAAACCGTCAGGCCACGAACTGAAAGGCTGAGTAATTGTTCTGTGTCACTTGCAAAAAGAAATCTGAAACAGTCAAGCCCAGGATCCATGCACCTCCTTTCTCCCTGTTAGGTAGCTGTTAGCCATGTGCCAGTACTAATAATTTGCAGAAATGAACATTAATTTATTTTTCGTTTTCCACTGCTGATTACATTTCATACACGACTTGGGCATTTCTTAGCAAAATGGCTCCAGATTTGCATAATTGCAACCGTGATGCATTTTCAAATTTTAATAGTGGATAATTAGATTATTTTTTAATGGAGGGAAATACCTTAAGAGAAGGCAAAGCAGAGGCTTGGCTGTTTTAAGTCACATTGCACGGACAATAAAGCGTAATTAAATCATCCACACCTTATCTAAAATGAAAGCAAGGCTGTTCACTATTGCCTGCCCCTCAGCGCAGCAGAGTCCTGAAAGGCCACTTGTTCAACCAGAGCACTGCGGACCCCGAGCTGCGAACACTCACCATGAAGCGAGGGGCTGACATTCCGATTTTGAAGCATCACGTAAAATCTTAATCAGTGCAAACAAATTAGCAGAGGGAAGCTTTTACACGATGTTCATTGTTTACGCTCATCATTTTTAATAAATTTTAAATGTTATTACAGGTGTGGAAATAGGCCTATTACCAAGATAATTTTCTTAATCATGGACATCTTAGATTGAGATGTGACATTCTCCATAGTTCCCTTGCTCTGTCTCAGCTTTCTGAAAGCTGTTTAGGTTTCCAGCACCATCTCTGTGGTAGAAGTGGTCTCTTGACTGATGTATCTCCAAATAAGCCTTTGAATAGCTTTCCATATTGGCCTTGAAACTACTCAGATGTCAAATTACCTCTCGCCAGACTTTCTGACTCCACCAGGCCCCTTGAATATGTTTTCTAAAGTATTTAGGGGGAAAATATTAAATTTTTCTAAGCTGGATCAGGGTTCATAGCATTTGCTAATAAAGAAGCAGGCAAGGAAGACGTTTACTTGGGGAAGGCTTGGAGTGTATTTTGTGCCACAGCTGCAGGTTGAGACAGCCTTTAGTTCATGTTTCTGAGTTTGCATGCCTCCAAGCTTTTGGCATCTTTGCATTTTTTTTCTCCCGTTTTCCTTTCAAGACTAAGAAGGAAACAATTTTTATCTTTTCACACGAAGCCTGTTAGCAAGGTTGACATATTGAAACTTCAGGTTCAACTGCATCTCAGTTTGACAAGGAATATACTCCAGCTTCTCATTTGGTTCTCTTGAAAATGCCCTTGCAGCTGAAATGCGTTGAGAAGCGCAGAGCACCTGCTGTCCCTGTGAATGCTGGTGGGCTTCCATCAACCGCGGCATGCCGCACGCTGCATGGCAGCTCCTTGGCAGTGTCTCTGCATAAAGTTTGTGTGATGGAGCTAACCAGGAGAAGTTATTCTTGCTGTTGCTTTGGTGTGCAGAGACAGCTCTGTCTCCCAAAGCTGCTGGATAATTGTTTGGTTAAAGATCATCCCAATTACTGGGTTGTCTCTCTCACTGGACATTGTTATAAATTCCCTGTTAACATTGTTCTGCCCAGAGGGCGAATTGTAATATTGTATAGCCCAAGGGCCAAATTTTGACCTTCAGCAAAGAATCCCCTATATGTTTCTGAAGCACTTTGCAGTGGTGATGGAAAATGGCCCCTGCCTTTTCCTTTGGAGGATGAACGCAGTAGCTCCTCAGTTGCGCCTGCTGCTCGTAGCCTGCTGCAAGGGCTCTTTGTAGAGTGGCTTTGTGCATCCCATCAGCTGAGCAGCATGAGGTTGGTAGGGAACGGGCTAACTGGCCGCCTCCTGCCATGTTAAAGACTGCCTGCAGAGAAAGACGCATTGAAATAAAAACTTTTTCATGCGGGTCCTTCTGGATGGCCTGGCTGTTGTTGGTTCCCTTCTGAATCCGGCACAGGGGTTTTCTGCTGAAGGGCCTGGTGGAATGCAGGGCTTTCTCTCACCATCACTCAGGAAGTTGTCTCAAAACGCTCCATCCTTTTGGGTTTTGTTGTTCTTACGCAAGAATAAGATGATGAAACAATTTAGTTTTACAAGGACGTTGTTCTCCACCTCAGTGGTGTCACTGCTGAAACTTTGCAAGTGGGCATGCAAGCCAGGGCGTAGAAAATGCAAATAAAATTCAATCCTGGTTTCATCTTTTCTGTACTAGGTTTATGACATTACAGATGCTAGCAAATAAAACTTTGTCAAAAGCTGAATTATCTAGAATGAACCTTTTCCAGGAAGATGTCAACAGTTGCTAGTTGACTAAATATTTCAAATCTGGAAAGAAGCTTGAAGCTCCAACTTTCTTATCCCTGCAACATGGGACTGAGCTCAGACAGAAGCTGCTGCCTAAATTTTTAATGAAATGAAAATTAAAAAGTATCTTCAGTGCATTTTTTTCAAATAATGCACTAACAATGTGAAAGTGAAACAAACGTAACGTGGAGTGAATTGTGTGGAGTAAAAAAATTGATTTTTTTTAATTGCCCAAATTTTAATAATCTGCAATGTGATTATACTTGTGGAAGGAAACGTGATTATTTGCTTTCTACATTATTAAATTGGGTATCCCCTTAATCAGGCCCTGTGTGTTTCACATCTGCTGGTGGTTTCATAAGCCAGCACCACTTGAAAAGGCGGTTAGTTGCAGCTTAGTGCTGTTAAGAACATGTTTGCTGCGAGCATGTGATATTTGTCGAGTGGTACAGAGTTTGTTGCAGAACCATCGACCTAAAATGCCTACAAGTATTGTTTCCTTTAAAATCATTTCTTAGCTTTAGCCTTATCTTACAATGTAGACTCAAGTAATCTGGAAGGTAAATAATCAAAGAGAAGTTATTGCCCAAGACTGCTTACAGTGCTTTTAAATCCGAGTCTCTATGCAACATTAAAGATGCTGTAGTCAATTTTAGAAACAAGCATGTGACAACAGTTACACACTATCAAAAATGTTTAAATTCAATGATTATAGTCAAAAAGTAATTATACACTGCATTCAAAAGAGGCAGTTCAATGCGTCTGGGAGATCAGTTACAGCCAAAACCTGTGAATAGAGGCAGCGAGCTTGTATGACTGTCACGCAAAGCCCTGCCAAATTACTATTCCCTTTGATTAACTTTCAGTGACCGTGTCTATAGGCTGCTTGGTTAATGGTTTTCTGTCAATACTGTAAAAATGCTAACCTGTCTTTACATCTAATCAATTTTGAAATGGCTCTTTACATAAATGGTCTATTCCTTTTCTTCATTAAAAAAAGCAATCAAATAGGATTGAACTGAATAAGCAGTTGTAAAAAAATACAATAATTAATTTTGGGTTTGTGTATTTTGAAGTAGTTGTCCTTGAGTATTTTCTTCATCACCATTTTTTAAAGGGCATTGAAAATCAATGTTTCACTTTACTATCATCCATCTTTATATAGTAATAAATTAAGTGGAAAGTATTGATATTTTTGACTGAGCTTTTAAAATTTACATACTAATGACAATCATACCCTAGTGACTTTTGATTTCTGTTGCTGTTTACTGACACTGACTAGAGGGAAATTTCAGTCATCTGGGGACCATTTTTCCTCTGAAGGAATAAGGCGGTGTCATCTCTCCGGTAATATTATGCTTGAGATCTTAGCTGTAGTAGCTCTTGCTGGACTTCTTTTCAAAAAACAACTTAGGCAGTGAAAATGGTCGAAACACTGATCATGTCACTCTGTCTTTGCGTGTTCCAGCTAGAGGGATATACATTGAAAACACAGCTAATGGATCTGCAGGAAAATTGGGGAGTGTGGTGGGTAATGGCAAATAAAAATGCTGTTGACAAAGCAGTGAAGCCTTCGTGTGCCCTCAGAAATGCAGCTAGCCTGAGGAGGGGCAGGATCGCATCCCGGCCCGTGTTTGGAAGGGGGGTGGGTGAAGATGGATCTAGGACTGTCAATCCAAACTTAGCCTTTCTGGCTATTTTTCCTACGTACATCAGTCTCATAAGCAATGTCTGGGTTGTATGATAGCTAAAAAAAAAACCCTAAATCCAATGCATAAAGTAAGGAAGCCTTCACGGATTCTGTGATCCTTTTAAAATATATTATTTAGAATATAGCCCACTGTTGCAGCAGGAAGTTAAGAGGTGTTATTTTTTGTGGTGTGTAAAGACTTGAAAAAATTATTTGTGAGTGTTATTTCAAATGAAAGCCACAAGTGACTTTGACAGCTTTGTTCACTTCCTGGGAACATCGTGAGCTCTTTTCTCTGTGCGAAAACGTTTGTCGAAAGAACTCGCGTGATTAGAAATTGCTGGTGCCAAAAGCAGGCGGTCGTCCTGCGCATTGTTTGCTGGCATGGGAGCTGGCTAGCCCAAGGCAGCAGGGAGGGAGGGAAGGCACCACCTGACTTAGGTGAGGAAACGCTGAACACAAATAGCTGGTTGCACAAAGAACATATCTTCAAAGTCAGAGCTGCGGTAAAAAACCTGCCAGTAAAGCACTGGCAGCAGTTTGCTGACATGACCCATTTGCTGGGTAATTCTAAATAGCAAATAGATACACGAGCTCTCTGTTTGCATATCATTTGCAAACAAGAAAAAGGATTTGCATTTGTTGAATAACTTGTTCATTGCACAAATCTCAGAAATAGCTATTTTCTACTGTTTATCCTCTGCAAAATAAATTCTTATTACATTTCTTCTGCTTACCACATGGCTTTTTTAGGCAGGCGATATTTATTTTCACTTCTGAACACCTTCTTATTAACACGATGAGTGTCAATGCTTAGTTTGTTGACTACTGATGTCCATTACTGGGTTAGCTCTCCCCTCTAATAACATACAGGTGGAAAACAAGCTACTTTGCATGGAGTGGTAAAACCAAATATTGACAGGGCAGCCTGGTTGGGTTTGCTGCATACAGCAATATGTAAGTAGGTGTGTTCATGGAAGAGTGTGTAAATACTCTACTGGAATATGTTCAGTGAGTACAAAAGTTAACGACAAATAGCATGCCAAAGGCCAAATTTTGAAATGCTTTACCATGCATCTTATTCCAAAAATCTGTCACGCTGAAGTAAAAGGCTTTCCTGTGAGTAACTCGGCAAGGGTTCGCAGTTTGTGTTGGAGGAGTCTGAGGAGGTCTCTTGTCCAACCTCCTGCTGAAAGTGGAGTCAGCTGTGGGCTTTGACGTGGTTGTTCAGGTCTTTTTCTTACTGGGTCTTGAAAACCTCCAAGGATGGAGACTGCCTAGCCTCGCTGAGCAACCTGTGCCCTGCTTGGCTGGCCTCAGGGAGAAGGTTCTCCTCATTTCCAGTCCATTCCGCCCTTGTGTCACCTTTTCCTGTGGCACCTCATCCTCCCGCCATGTACCTCTGTGAGGAGCCTGGCTCTGGCTCCTCGCTAACCCCCTCACAGGTTCTGGGGGCTGCTGTCAGGTCCCCCAAAGCCTGCTCTCCTCCAGGCTGGACAAGTGCTGCTCCCTGAGCCTGCTCTTGCAGGGCAAGCACTCCCTCCCTAGCCATCTTGGGGAGCCTCCTCTCTAGCCTGCAGGGCTTGGGCAGTCTGAGGGGGCAGAAGTAGGGACCTGCTGCGCCTGCCTCCTGGGGATGCGTCAAGCACCAAAAGCACCCACTGAGCCCTCCCCATGCCAGCAGCAGCACCTCTGCCCACCCGCTTCCTTGACTGTGCGCAAGCTCCTCTAGCCAAGAGGACAGGAGCAGAATCCAGTGTAAAAAGCTAAGAAAATTAATTCTGGGTCCTGCATAGTGCTGAGTAGCTCTCTGGCTCTGGTGGCACGCAGGGAGGTGCTAAACCCTCTGGAAAAGAACCCTAGGACGCGAGTTGAGTTGCAGTGTGCTCACAGCAGCAATTTTTTAGGTGCACTGTACTCACGCCAGCTTTTTTTTTTCTTTTTTTTTTCTTTTTTTTTTTCCCTGTGAGCAAACAGTAGTTCAGTCATAAAGGCTAATTTGCACAGTAATATTGATTGCCTGCAACACGCTCAATTCTAGTTTAGATTCCACAGGATAAAGACACAGCAGCGCTGACGTGTTTTTCCCTCTGGAACTTGAAGGGTGCTGGAAAAGACAAATACAAAAGAAATTGTGCACCAAGGTATAGACAAACCATATGTTAGCTGCAGCTCTCCCCAGGGCAAGGTGCGAAGTTTTGTTTACGTTTTGCCAAGACAGCAATAAATTGCTTGTTTACAGATGACAGGAGGAAATGGGATGTCTTTAAAAGAGAGCTATGCATGGGGATGCAAACAGCGCACGGGCAGATGCACGGCTTTGAGCACAGGATGATTAATGCCCCTTCCTGGACAGCCCTCCCCTCTTTTCTGTGGGGGGGGAGAAGAGGGTGAGCCAATCCGGGGGGCCATTATGCGGGATTATAAAAATATTAAGGCTGATGAAAGTTTGCCTTCTCCAGTTTCCGATGGAATGGCGCATTGCGCTATGAGACCCGACGGACCAGGATGTGCCTCGCAGCCCTGTCTGGGTGCAGAGGACAGAAAATATGAGAGGTGTGGAGGAGGACTCACTTTCATCAAAGTATCAGTTTCCAGGATAGTTTGGAAGCCCACAGCATTATTGTATTACACATTGCACAGAAGCGTGTCCTTGTTCCTTTTTTTTAGTGTTTTAGAAATAAAAGTCTTTTCTTCCAAATTGCGCTGGGAGGCAAATTCTTCAACAGTGTAATAGAAAATGTTAGACAATATTCCTTACTGGAGCTATTGACATTTTTGGTAGTCGTGACACTTTGATTTTTCTCAAAACATATGGATCAAGCCTGAGTGTGTTATTGGACAGGAAGACCTGATGAAAGGCCTTCCTTTATCTTTCTTTGTATTTTTTCTCCCCCTTCTGTTTGTTCATGGCTTTCTCTCTGAATATAATCGTGGTTTTCTTATGCTGCCCAGGGAGTCGTTATTGCCTTACTAAATATTTTATAGTGCACAGTGCACCATACCTGCCAACTGGTGATTATTTGTTATATAAAAAAATAAAGGGGTAGCATGTGAAAAGGAGTGTGTGTTAAAATTTCAAAACTACACACAGAATAATTTTAAACCCTTAAATTAGATGTCAGGCTGGGTTTGGTTTTCGGATTTTTTTTTTTTTTTACTTGCTTGAAAAAGGTTTTTTTATAGTTTGAGGGTTTTCCCCCACCCCTCTCTTTTTGGTATGTGTTCCTCTCTATGATTCCAAGCACTTGTTTCCTCACAGTTTCGCTTCCTATTTGTTCAAAAGGGAAAAGTTCAAAGCCACTCTGGCAGCTGAGGGAAAAGCTTGCTGAATACTAACCCTCAAGTGTCTGTCTTGTCCTGACCTTGAGAAAGTAGCAGTAAACTGTTCTATTGCAAACACCACATGTGTGTTTTGTTAGACCAGGTTAGGAGGGGTCAGAGCTCACCTGAGGCTCGGACGGCAGATTTAGACTGCTTTTCAGCAGCGTAATGTATTTTTAAAAAGGGACATTCTCGCCTTTGTATGGGCCTAATATAGGCTCTGTTTAAAAACCTGTCAAAATCCCAAGCACACACTCCATAAAATATAAATAAGTACTTACTGTTTGCAGATGTTGCTTGTTTTTCATAATGTCTGCATTTGAAGTCCCGCAGCCCCGCTTCCTGTCAGAGCCAGCCCTGTTGCTTGCGTCCATTTATTGCTGAAGGAATGGGAAGAACTTCAAAATGCAATTTCTCAGTGAAGACACTTTCTGTCAAACCTGTCGGCGTTCGCAGCACAATTACCTTTTTTCAGACTAAGGCTTGCGTTTACGGCTTTGACTGCGTGCACAACCTCGCTCCCCCCCAGCTCAGCTAAAGCAGTTGCTGTTGTTTAAAAGACTCCCACTTGCCAGAAATTGTGGCTTCGGGTTCTTTCAAAGCAGTGGGGTAACTTAGCAGACCTTGCTTCTCTTCGCATGTTTTAATTCATTTGATAATGGATGCAAAGCATATCGGAGGGAACAATTCTGTCCTGGGAAAAGGGATAGATCGGATTTTTTCACGTGCAATCTATCAAGCATCTCCCTCGGTAAGGTGAGCTCTGTCAAGCCATTTCTCAAAAGAGGAGAGAAAAGACAGGGAAAAAGAATGGTTTCAGAAACATGGCTACCATCTCGCCTCCAAAGAATGACAGCTTTTCCTGACCTACTGTCCGTCTGAAGAGTAGAGATAGATCATTTTTAGGGAACCATCGAAATTCCACTTCGTCCAAAGAGAATTTTCTCATATTTGGATGGAGCTTCTGTTCTGCCCGCATTGTAAGAAATAGCACTCTTGATGGACAGCTTACCTGAGATTTTAAAGGCAGTATTTGGGTTGGTTCTCATAGCGAAAAATGAAATCATCTAGATGGAGGACCTCACAAATACTTCTGATAGTCAAGCATTTTCCGCGCGCGATGGCAGGCATGGGCTGATGGGAACAACGCCGCAGGTAATTCCGGGGCATCTCGCTGCAGACCGAAACCAGGCGCTGCTCAGCCCCGCTCCGTAACCCCGGGGCGCTGGGAGTGTGTCGTCTTTGTCACAGGCATTTCCCTGCCAGGTGAGGAAGCCTTACCTCCATGTGCCTACTGTAGTCGCCATCTTTCCAGATGAAGTTTCTTCCCTCTAACTCCCTCCTCCAGCAGTTTCACCTCTCTGCTAACGGCAGGCTCTTTAGTGTGCGGTGCCACCGTGCTGCTGGCGAGGAGAGGGGGGGAAGAAAAGCCGCTCCTTTGTATTACAAATTCAAAGGGTCATTATTCCATCGTTCCCTATGGACGAATGTGTGAAGATTATTGTGGGAAGTTAGTATTTATTCTGAAGCCCTAATATGATCCTCTTGAACATTTTAATAATGCATTCTCTGGGGTCCATGCTGCAAGTGTTTAAAAGGAAGCAATGAGCGTTAGCGCTGAATGGCTGCTGCTTTGCTGAAATAGTCTAAGTTATGGGGTTGCTTTTGATCAGTCCCTGCCTAGAAAAAAATGCAAAAGTCCCTTTGCCCCCTTCCGCACCATCCTAGAGTTCTTTTATCAGTTACATTGATCTAGAAGCAAGGACAAGGCCACAGTATTATATGTCCACGTTTGTTACACTGATTTACGAGTTTCTTAATTCTAAGACCCTTACCTTATCAATGGCCTCAGGAAGTCCTAAATCCCTGATAGTAAGCAGAGAAAGAAGACATTTAGAATCAAAATAGGTGGGGTTTATTGTTGGAGAAAAATACAGGATAAACAGCGTTCACTTGCAATTTGCTGCTTTCCCTGTAATTTTAAAGCTTCCTTAAGCATGCGTTGTTTCTGTAGGGTCTGATTATAAACATATGCATGGGACTATGCGCATGCATGCTTGGATCAGGTCAGTGGAGTTTTCCTCATCTTTAAAGCTCAAAAATCATAAATCAAGATGAAAATACTCCAGCCAAGAGCTTTACCAATTGATACAATTTTAAAATAGGCCGCTGCTAAGGCTTGGGGGAAAGCTGACATGATGACTTTTATAATAGCAGAACGTTTAAGGTTATAGAAATAAAAGGAAGAGGATGAAATCAGTTGCGTTGATCTTAGCCTGCAGGCTCTCTCAGCTAACTCGAAGCTCCAGCAATTATTTCTGCTCTGGCTTTTCCCCCTTTTTTCCAGCAGTCTGTTTGAAATGAAGCAGAACCAGGCATGGCAAGCTTATCAGTGTTGTTAGCTGACAGGGAGCACATCACACCTGCTTTTACTTGCTAGTTTTTCAGGCACTTTATGCCACAGAAGAATGTTGATTTTGTTCTTATAATGTGTAAAGATTCATTTATTTCACCTTTTGAACTTGGCAGAGCCACTCAATTTTGATGGGAGTTTGTTTTCATCCTGGCATTTGGAAAACCCGGGCAATTACTGGACTGTGGCCCAAGGCTACCTTGGTGAAACGTAGGGATGATCAAACCCCACAGACTGTGGATCTGGCCCCGACAGAAAACCCAGCCTGCTGAAACCCTGCGGGACTGAGGAGGGCTTGGGGGTGGCTGAGGCTCAGATGTGCCAGTGTCACCTTGGTCATTGCACAGCTGTTCAATGAGAGAGAGTGTCCCACGAATACTCAAGGGAGCATCAGGCAACAGTCGGGGTTTGCAACCCTGCAGTACCGTGACAGAGTCCCGGGCAGAAATTACAGCAAGGATAGGTCCAGAAAGCTGCTCTTTGTACTTACTTCCCACCTTTGGGAGTTTTAGTCATATCTGAGTTTTCAAATTTCTCCTTGGAGAAAACCACAAGCATTCCAGTTATTGCCCAATGCGTAGTTATTTTAGCTGCTCCTGCGTACTTCTGTCACTGTATAAGATCAGGAGGGTCATAATCCATAATAAGAGGTCTAACACATCTTTTCCAAAAACCTGTTCCCTTCTGTGGTACAGATGGTTCATTCTTTCCGTGCCTTCCAGCCAGGCCCATCTAATCACGCTGCTCAAGGAGCAAAGGAATTCATTCACCCAAAGGGTCCCATTACGAGATGTTCTGTCATCTCCATTATAAACCTGTGAAAGCCTTATTCCGAGTACCACTGCCAAATGTGATAACAGGGGTCCTGCACAGCTGAACAGAGCTCAAGTATCTGAGATCTGTGCTATGCAATTGTTCTTATACAGACCTACTTTCAGTTGCACAATGATGCTTGCAGGGTTTGAGCTTGTAGCATTGAAAGCAGTAGGATCCTCTCTGCTGACTTTTAATGAGAACAGCTCAGACCGTTGCTAAAGCAGGCACTCAGGCAAAAGATTTCAAATGTTTCTTGCAGCTATTGTTGTTTTCTAGCCAAACAACCTAACAGTGACAATTCTGTAACTACCAAATACTAGTAGACCACTGCCTAATAGAGAGACACGTCACGTCTGAATTCCAGGTGCTCTTACAAAGCTGGTGCCGTAGCAGAGCTCTGCTTTCCAGGCGCCAGCAAACAGGTTTTGAATATATCCTCACTGATGTGTTCCTTTTACATTTGGTCTTTGGGCGGGTATCTTGTAGAAGAAATTCAGAATAAGTCTAGACCGTGAGCCTATCATACGAACAGACCCAGTCACACACACTACCTTTTGAAAAATAAAAGCCAGTGCAAGTGCCAGATGCAGAAGCATTTCTAGTAGTTGTTTACACAGAGAACAGCTAAATATTCATATACGTATTAATTTGGTGCACCAGAGATGGAATCCTGGGCACAGTATGTGCTATTTTAATGAATTCCTGCAATCAAATCTAAATTACCAACCAAAGCGCTCAGGTTATTCCTAGAAATGAGGGGAACTGATCAAGGGCTGGACTGTGCTGTTATCCGACAACGTTGTGTCACCCTTGAAGCAGACAAGGGGGAGCTTGGCTCCTTAAATCACCTTTTCCTTCCTCCACTTTATGGGAGGAGTAGACTGCGGTAAACTCTGTCGCAAGTTGTATTCTCCGGTGATTTGTAGGGCTACAGAGGGAAGAGGGAGAAGCCTGAAGCTGTAGGTAGCCCGTACACACCATCAGGCTTTACTCCATTGCATGCAATCCCTGTCCTCCTGGGAGGATGGAGAGATGGAGGAGAAGGTGGAGAGAAAAGGAAGGCTTCTAGGTTTGTGGAATCATAGGAAATAGGGCTGGGACTGACCTCAGCAGGGTCTCTTGAGAAAACTCTGCTCCAGGGTGGGATGCCGGAAAGGGCTGTGGTCTGAGTGGGTGGGATTTGGCCCTTTGTCTTCATCTGAGGAGCACCTGTGACTCCACCTAATGCTTATTTTCCTGGATCCAGTGATAAATATCTCAGAGAACTGCATGATAGACATGCAGCAGAAACCGTTTAAGTGCTGCTTGTAGTATCATGAAACAAAACCAGATTCTCTGCAAGCTGTTTCCTTTTTCAGCTGTTCTGGGAGGATTTTCCTATGTTTTGAAGCACATTCCTGTTTGTTAAAGTGCCAGACAAGCATTTTTAACGAACCTGGATAATTTACTGTTGTATTTGGTTAATTGTCAGGATCAATTTAAAAAAAAATAAAAAGACATTTTAACGGATGATCATTCAGCAGTATTACTGAATTATTATTATTCAGTGGTAGTACTGAATGAATTATTTTTCTGTTTGTGAGGTATTTTAAAGTGATTCAATCTGAAACAGTTAACCCAAGAATATTTGAAATTGCATCATTAAAGATGTGATTATGGATGAAATATGAAGTTTGAAAACGGGAATTCCAAGGTTGCTTGTTGTCTGGAGCTTTGCCCATCCTCTTCGCCCGTGCCTCGCGAAAAGGACTGAGTTGAAAAGTGCACAATATTTACCCCCTACTTCCTCCGCCATTTGTAAGGGTTCAGATTTTCTAGACTTTGTGTAAGGCATAAAGAAATTGTAAATGTGCAAGTAAGCTTTAGAAGACTGCTACTATTCCACAGTGAGCTGCAACTGTCCTGCCTAATATCTTACACACAGGCATAAAATATGCTCCTATGCGCCTATATGGATTATGTGTGGATGAATATTTATTATACCTCATTATTGCAAAATGTTCATGCAAAAGCATCTGATTGACATTTATTTTATTGCTGTTTATTTGTTATCATTTTTGCTTTGGCAGGGGCTTAAAAACTGACATGCATTTTCCTATCTATATTCGGCTTCAGAAAGCTTCTGAAAATTGGTTGAAAATGTATAAATTAAAAAAAAAATATTACCCAAAGCAAAGTAATCTTTGTTTGACCTTAGGTTATGTTTTGTGGTATCCTAATACCACCTCCATTATTCTCTTTGGTCTTTAGTTTATACTAATGGGCAGATATTATGCTGGGCAACTTTAATTAGGGTGTCTATTTCTTAGTAGGCAGCATTTTTGCTTTCAGGCAAGTATGACATGTTGTATGGTAGAGACTTAATTCCTGTTTAGGGAAAAACCGTAATACGTCTCAGTTGCCAAGTGCATAGTGAGCAACCACTCTTAGGGAAGCAAAGAAAGAAAAAAAAGGTGTTCTCTCCTAGATACAAAACACCCATAATCCCATTAATGTAAATGAGTGATTACACGTGTGCATATCACTGGGAGAATACATTGTCAGGAGATGCCAGAATTTTAGATGAGATAGAAATAGCACATAGGATATCATTTAATGAAGACCCCAAATATTCTTGTGAAGGAAGTTCTATTTTACCGTCAAGCCTGAATCTCTGGATTTTTATTTTTATTGTCTCATTAGAATTATAGGAAAAGTAATCTCTAAGGCTCTATTGCTATATTAATAATTTTTTTTACCTTCAGCATTCGTTTCATATCTTTTTAGATTTGCCTTTCAAATGCAGGCTCAGATTTACTGTAGATGACTTTAATGAAAGGTGAGTTTGTTAGATGACATTGTGGGTGCACATATATTTCTGGAGATATTTTGTTGAAATGTTACAGTCCCTAGGACACATACAATTCAATATCAGTGTTACTGACATATCTGTGAAAACAATCACAAAGATAAAGAAGGTGCTCCATCATGTGTTCATTTCCATCAAATTAATAATACATGAAGTTCATATAGTACAAAATGTCAATTATTTATTTTTTGTATATGCAAAACCCAAGAAGAACTGTGCAGGAAGAATTCTTGTTGTCAGAAAATGAGAATACGAATTAAAATGATTCCTGGTAATTGTTCCATTTTAAAATTATAATTTTCATTTTTACAATACAGTAGAAGATACTATAAAAATATTTGTTAGTGCTACACTCAGTTGGACATTTTGTGAAAGTGACTGAGATTTATACTTCAGTCCTTTTGGAATATACATTATGAAAAATTAAGGTATGGATTACCATATTCCAAACCATTATATGAAAGGAGTAAAGATGGAATATTTCAGTAAGACCAACCAGTTTTTTTTAAGGTATAGTAAGACATTAAGACTGGGAAAACTCAGGTGAAAAGGAAACCACTGTAAACATAATGAAGTTATTGATTTTAATTTTCTGGCTTTCTCATTGAGGAATGAAGCATCTGTACAGGATAGCTGGTACAGAGAAGTGAAGGAATTGGAAATCTAGAGTGGATCCAGCAGAGGAGATTTTTTTTCAATAGCTTTAAGATAAATAAATTCCATTTTTTCATATGCTTCACTGGGAACAAAAAACAACACACAGACAACATTAACTTTGTTGTATTCCCACAAGTGTATATGTTTGGACATATTTCTCAGTGGTATTCAAGCATATATATGTCGGTCAGTTTAGCCCATTTTAACCAGTTAATGAGTTATTCTGAAAATCCAGATTCCCTTCCCTGGTCACAAATGAAAGCAACCACAGGAAGTCTCACGTCTGCGGAAAGTTGGGGGTTTGGGGGTAATTCAGCGACCATTATACCATGCCCTAGATTCCTATCTGATGCTAATCTCACAAGTTATTTGGTATCTTTATACCAGTAAAATAGGAAATAATTTCTTGCCTATAGGTAATTAGACTTGTTGTAAAGCTGGCTTGAAGAAGCGTGGCTGAAGAAGCCATGATTTTTTACAGCAAAGTCTTCAGCAAAATCATATTTTGCTTTGGTAGATGTGTCGTCAAAAGCAGAACTGGTCAGAATTATTACATGGAAAATGCTGACCAAACCCATTTCTTCTGGAGTATCCTGTCCAATTGAAAAAAAACACACAGGTTTTTATAACACTGAAAATTTTCAGTTCTGATATATTAAAAGAAGCTACAAAAAAAACTTAGAAGGCATATCAAAGCAAAAAGCCTGAGCTGCAATACAGACATCAGAACATAGAGGAACTGGAAATTCTGTCGTGTTTTTTTCCCTTTTTCGCTGTGTCCCTGACTTAAATAGCGATTTGCTTTATCTCTGTGCTTTCATCTTCTATCTCTACAATAGTGCTGTGAAGATTAATCCATTAATGATTGTAAAGTGCTCATATTAGTAGTGGTGTTGTAGTTGTGATAGTCTTAAAATAGAAGTGAGGCAAGATATTTAAGAAGATTCAATATCTCTTACTAGTTATAGGCGCTATAGTTATACTAGATATAATTATGGAGAAACAGATAAGTATTTGGGCACACAAGCCCATTTTTCAGGTCTGAAATACAAGCAGCAACCTTGATGCGCTCATATAAACTGTTCTGAAGTTCATCTGGCTCCCACCCATCCGTCCGGCTCCCACCACAGTGTTCAGCCAAGTAGGACCAGGGCTGCTGTGAAAAGCTGTGTGAATGCATAGCATCGCTACTACCACAAAGTACGCAAACCTTGGTGTAATAGTCCTAGTAGCATATGAGCAAGACAAAGACAGCGGGAGGCATGTTAGGGGTCTTGTGCTGCAGGTTCCCGTTGGAGTGAGGAGTTAGAGACCCACTTGCTAGGGATAGTCGGTGGCAAATACAGCTGGGGCTAGTTCCTGTTGCTGTACGCAGGAGGTATGGCTGCCAGCGCTGACAAATATTTAAAACAATTCACTGCCAGCAAAAAAGGATGGCTGTGTTATGTCAAAATGTATGTACATTTGCATTTGTGTGGGAATCTTTGCTGTTGTACTTCATGTTTTGAGAAATACTCTAAATTGGGGTACTCCTAAGGAGGAAAAGGATATCCTTAAATGAAGATTGCTTTTCTTCCCTTAAAATAAAGGGATGATATTTAAGGACTCTCTGGCAAAAGGGATTAAGGCAAGTGGTCATGTCTTATTTACATTACTGTAATGTTGAGGAGCTGTAGGTACGGACTAAAAAACTTCACTGGAGTCCAGAACATCATTGTGCTTGGTGCTGTACAAACACATGGCGATAAGGCGAGTTAGTCCCATGAGCCAGGCAGACAGAGAGACGCAGACAGTGCCCAGGGTCAGAACGCAGGCAGAGGTCTCAGCACAGCTGAGCCACCGAGGAGCTGTCACATTCTGTATGGGTGTGACGGCAAAGAACAGCTTTGAGAAGGAATTTGATGGAGACCTCTGCTATCTCGCTCTTCTGAAGGCGAGCTGGGTGCTGTGTGGGTGAGGATTTTTTTGGGAATGCCTAGCACTGCATGATTGATGAGGCACATTTGGGGCTGGGAGTTGGGGGTCGCACGTCAGGGTCTGATGGCAAAGTTACAGCATCTGCAGTGACAGGACTGGGAGAACATGCTGCAGCAGGACAGCTGGCAAACCTGGGGCGGATGGGAAGCCACCTATGGAGGCTGCCTCCAAATCCTCTGCCAGGATCAGTTCTGGCTCTGGAGGTTTAAGGAGCTGATCCTATAGAAAAGGGATGGCTGCTCAGGTACCAAAGAACCTAAAATAACTCCTGGTTATTTATAATTTATTCTAAGCACAGCCATGGGATCCAATCCTGCAATCTTTCCTCGCACAGCTCATCAGGGCTCCATCCACTGGCTTTACAGCTGTGGACAGGACCACGGACTGGCTGCGCACTACTTTGTTGAATGCTTGATGGTTTTCATCAAGTTTTTTGTGTGAAAGAGCATGGCACAGGACCTTCAGGAATTTGTAATGCAGAGAGAGGGAGATAGCACAGGATCACTGGGCCTGCCCAGCTTCATTGGGGCTAGACGTCTTGGAAAGCTGCAAGTCACTCTGAAAATGGGATTCATAAAGTTGTGATGGCATTTGAGATGGTTGAAAATATTTCAGTTGCCAGTTCTCGTGTACAGGCACCGAGCATAATATATTAGTGATGTGGAACTGCTTTTTCTTCATAAAGCAACTTCTTGGTAGGACGCAGCAACGCAGCTTGGGGTGGGTGTTGCAAAGGGCAGAGTTGCTGGGTAAGGCAGAGCCCTCTTACAGCATCCGTACGGTCTGTCATGAGTGAAATAGTGTTGCAGTAAGATATACAACATCCCATGAGACTTTTTTCATTATACAGTGAGTCTCATTTCCCTTCTTAAATACTTTAACATGGCTGGAGCTGTATAACTGTGCTGTGGTTGAGGGAGCACCAGGCTTAATCCCTTACTCCAGTCATGACGGATTTTCCACCTACTCATACCATTCCTATACTGACATGTCACCACTGATTTCGGTGAGTTTCTTCTGATTTGTGTGGCTGGAAAAAGAGAAACAAATCTATAAGCTGATACATCTGGAGTAATTTTAAGAAACACCACTTCTGTAAGGATTATCTGTATGCATTCAGACAATTTGCATTCCTAGATTTTCAGATTAACCTAAATTAGACTATGTAAAATTTTTAGACTTCTAGTTATTGCACTTCTTAAAAAAAATAAGTCTTCACAAGCATTGCTGTTGAGACCCAAACTGAAGATATAGTTGTCACCGCTTACAAATATTTACCTGAAACTATGGGACTGAGAAAAATACCTTTTTTTTTCTGAATACATTAGAATTTTCTATGTCATGTTTCCCTTTCTTTTTTTTTTTTATTCCCCCTGCTGTCTCTCCTCGATACTTGACATAAATTATGCCCATGATCTCTGACCATGCGATTCGATCCAAACCACCCGGACTGAAACACTGTAGCAGGCTGGCGCACAGGCGACCTGACAGCCGGCTGGAACGGACCCTCCAGCCCTTTGGGAGTGGAGCTCAGGCACTCACTGTGACAAATATCGCCGGCACAGGCACTTGTGATCATTTGCTACAGCCACCATCTAGGAAAATCTTTTGCACAGCAATGATTATTAACACTTCAGCCCCACAAAAACCCCAAAATTTGAAATCTAGTTTTTAAATCAAACTTTCATCCACAGAAAATTGCCCAGTTTATCACCAGGATATGCACTTTCAACGCTATTGATAGTTCTGAGTTATGAATGGCTTAAAATTTATTAACAAGAACAAAATATTATGGATTCTTTTTATTACACCTATGCTTTTCAAGTCTCCGAGGTCACATTTGCAAGCTCTTTATTCTGCGTGTTTGGACAAGCTGTAGTCTGGAGTCAGATCATCAGATAATTTACATTTTCTCAGCTGCAGAGTTCTAATCTGAAAAACTTTTTTCCTAAATGAAAAGTTACAATTCTCACACAATCCTGAGACTCCGGAAGTTCAACTACAAGAACAACAAACATTGCAAGACCCTTGATAAAATGGTAAATTTCGTAATATCAGCTTGATCTGTTTGTTTGAGAATGTAACCTGGCTTGGTTATTCAGAGCCGCGTATGTGCTCTGGGTCCTGAGCTTTGCTGAAGATAATGGCGAAGCAGCCCCCCATGGCTCAGCAAGACCTGATGGAGTTGGGGTACAGATGGGAAGGCAGCTGTAATCTGGAGCATGCCTGCTGATGAAGGGGAAGGGCAGCAGCAAGCTCAGGTAGTCCTGTTCCTGCCCAGGATTTCCTGGACTGAAATCTATGCTCCTGTGTAGCACAGATGGTCTAAGCGTTTGCAGCAAATCTATGGTATGTGAGACCTATATAGCACGTGTCCTCTACAGCTGATGGGTGCTCGTGCTGTACAGTTGATTTGTACTTGCTTGGGAGCCATTTGTTTGGCATTTCTGGATGTCCATCAGCTTGGCAGTAGTTACTGCTCTGACTGGGCTGCCAGAAATCCTGGAACAATTTCCAGAAACTTTAAATTCAGCCCAGGCAAAATTTCCAGGTGGAAAAAAGTGGACAAGACCATGGCAATGCCATTGTAGCCTGACATAAAATCTTCTAACACCTGGTAAATGTGTTCATACTTTTAATATATTATTAGTTTTATGGAGGCAAAAAAAAACCCACAGTGAATTTTGCAAAGATAACCTCCTATGCGTAAGAAAAAGAACCTTTTAATCTGATGTGACCATGTAGAGTGATTGCATTTGTGCATTACCTGCTCTCAAGGGATGGTGTGCCTGGCACTAGTGCACGCTCCATGCTAAGCATAGCTCAAGCAGTGATTTGGGGCTTCTTACTTGAGAAATTTTTCTCTTTTTTTCCCCCCAAAAAAAGTTTTCTTGTAATTATGAGAGGATATTTTCAATCCCGAATGAATGGGTCTTTCTGTAATACCACGAAATTGCCTCTGAGTGTCTCTATAGTTCATCTCCTCCCAGAACGCAGCCAAGCAGGAACAACACAAGAGAAATGAGTCACTGAAATTTATCGGTGACAGCTTTGGTTTTGTATTCATAGCATCTTTTACTGTTATTTTTAAGGATATTGCAGATTGAAACAAGGGAGGATCAAGTGTCCCAGTTGTGTTTGAAGGAAGTAAATCTTTAAGAAATTATTGTGGAACAGACATTAAATAAACGATTTTGAGTTAAGATCTGTGACAGAGAGGCATACCTAGGGAGGCTTTAATAGCAAAAATCTTACTGTGACTTAGACCTATGGCTGATAAAGGGAAATCAGACTTTTTTTATTGTTATAAATACATAATGCAGTAAGTTAACGCAAAAGTAGAAAAATGGATTGTTGAGTCTCCAACATGAATATGATTTTAAGCTAATGATCACTTATTTTAAGAGAACATCCTAATATCTGTCAGGTGAAAAGGTGTATTCACACCAAGTGTATTCAAAGGTGTATGTCCTTCAGTGATGCACAGCACTGAGAAGGGTACCTTGGTAAGAGCAGGTACAACTGGGAATAGTGTGTACCTTTATCAGCGTGGAAATCAGACTTTGAGAACAAGTATACTGTTTGCTGTCTGGCAGTTGGTGAGGTTTTAATACATACAGTATTTATACAAAGAAGAAACAATTGCACGCATGTGCAGTTTTTAGGAGTGATCTATACATATGATGGCACAGAATAACATATAATATAACATTAGTGCCCTCATGAATAACCCAACTCCTTTTTACAGGGAAAAAAACCCAAACACATTAAGTAGGCAAGGCATACTAGTTTTTGTCTTAGAGTTGCACTAGTTCTTGTTAGTTCTACTCCATAATACATACGTCCACATACATGTAAGAATTGACAGGTTTGAAACTAAAGTCTGCTGTTTTTCAGTTTTGTATAACTAAGTTTATCAGGAAAACATTTCATGACCCTCCTGCTTGAGGGCAGTTCAGTACAAGGCAACACTGATTTTGTGAGCCTTACAAATACCTTACACCTTACAACTGAGCTGGCCATTCACAGGCATAGCAGCAAATCTTTTGTTTGTAGAGGCAACTGAAATATTAACAAAATGGAATTTCTTTTTATTGAAATGTTTTGTTGCTCCTGTATTACATATTGACTCACTTTTCTGTCATAAGTTTTATGCAAAGATCACTATGGAGAAAAATGAAAGCTGAATTTGTGCTCCTTGGTCTGATGTTTACAGTAGAAATATTTCCCAACCTCAAAAGTGAAGCCTCTCATGAACACAAAGAACAATTAATGCATTCATTCAAACCTGGAGATTGTAAATACTTTTGTTGCTAAAGCTTAATGAATAGTGTTATGGCATAAAGGGAAATACAAATCCAAAACAGTTTACCTTTTGCATGGTAGTAACGCTGGCTACAGTATATACAAAAAAGAGATGGGAAAAGATGTAGCTTGTTTCATTGTGCTAATGAAGGTTCAGGACTTTCAGATTATGAGACAGGACAGCAAATAATTTTAAAATAAAAAACTGCATATTCGTTCCTCCCAAGGAAACTTGTATACCTTTCTGTGAGTGTAAAACGATATCTTGTTCTGCTCTCTTTGAAAGGGCAGTTGTGTTCATTACTTGAGGCAGGGATGTGTTCTTTCCATTGATAATAAATACTATGCATTAATAATAAGTATTGTGAGGTTAGACAAGTACTAACAGCTTTATGTACTGGTCATAATAAGAACAACAATATGGCTGAAGAAAATGGGATTTTAGAGCCCTAGACCTTAGGAAATGAATTTGGTTTGCCCCTATCCTGCACCCAGTGCATCACAGCATGTGTGAGGATCATAGAATCATGGAATAGTTTGGGCTGGAAGGGACCTTTAAAGGTCATCTAGCCCAGCCCCCCTGCAGTGAGCAGGGACATCTTCAACTAGATCAGGTTGCTCAGAGCCTGTCCAGCCTGACCTTGAATGTTTCCAGGGATGCGTCTTTGTGGCATTCTCAGTGATCACAGAGTTTTGCCTGTGGAGATCAAAATACAAGATTTTCTTGTATTAGAGCTATCTCCCATCACACTAGGCAACTGTTTACTCCACCAGATCTCTCCTCTTGGGGAACTCACCCAAGGCAGTAGGCATGGTCAGCATGCCCTCCTTCCTCCGATGTCCCACAGAGGTGGCTGCAGGTCATCTGTGCTAGGGGACAGAATATTCTGAGGGGTTGAAGTTGTTACTTTTGCTTGTATAAACACATCTGTCTTGGCAATGGTCTCTGTTTCTGTCCCCAGCATAGATTACTCGTGCCTGGAGGAGAGAAAGGCAGCTCTGCAGTAGGCTTCTTGCAAGTGCAAATACGGTAAATGTCCACCTCACTGCTGAGGTGTTTCTGTGTATTTTATGCAGGCAGCAAAGTCCTTCATCCTGGTCAGAACTGGGCAGGCTGGCTGACAGTGAGCGTTACCTCTCCATCACTGCTACTGAAGTATAGCCTAGGCAAAGGCTTACTTGCCCAGGGAAGTGCTCCCTTCTTGCTTTGGACTGCAGAAACACCTGGGGCCATACTGCAGCCTGGCAGAGGTGCACGGTGACTTGCAGAGCACAGGGAAACTTCAGCACCATTCCATTGGAAGTATCATATGACAGCACTGCAAAAATTCATGTTGTAATATTGTGTGCATTTGAACTTTTCCAAATGTACTTGTGTGTATTGAAAGAATAGCCCGCACACATCCTTGTCAGTGCAGTTTGCCTATTGGAAACCTGTAGTTTGCAGATGACCAATCTCTTAGTCACCCGTGCTGTGAAAAGAGTGGTATGTGTACTTTTAGGTTGTGTAATGCAGGTACAAAACATTGTGACTCAGGCATGGACTTGAAAAAGAGAAAAGTGAACGAAGAGTATCTGCCAGGTGATAACTGCGTCTATGCGCCTATTGAAAAGACTTCCCCGTGTTTTCAGAAGCCACCAGCTGTTGATCAACTCTGCTTAACATCTATGCTCTGCGTTCCTGAGACAGATTTGTAGAAGTCCAGAGCGCTAAGCTCTCCTACCGCAGTTGAAAATAGTTGTCTAATTTATTCTTTTGTGGGAAATCTCCATGTGTGCATATACTGTAAGTTCATGAGCAGTATTTGTGAGAACGAAGTGGCAGGTTAGATGTTCAGCTCCTTGACATGCACATGTGACCCAATGGCCCTATCTTGCATAGTGCAGAGGACCTTTATGTCCCAGCTTGAATGGTTGTTGAAAGCAATGGGACATGTGACAGAGAAGAGGCTTGGCACTTCAAAACAGGAGGCCTAATTTGTTGCACACAATGCCAATCATCCAAAAATTCAGCAAACATGTCAGAGACAAAATTTGCAAAACACTAACTGTAAAATTGGAGAATTTCTAAGAGCAGTTATGTATTCTACAAAGTAAAAAAAATTCAGACACAGACTAAAAAATATATGCTGTAATAATAGAATTTATATTCTACTATATTTTCTAAAAATGCAAAAAATACATACAAAATAAATCTGCAGAAGGAATTAATTACTTGCCAAATTTCAGATTTGCAACACAAATCATTTGATTACAAAAGAGCACTTGAAACCACTGATGTATCTTATTTGCTTTGCCTTTGCGTAATTTAAGAACCCAATTGACATTTCCTAATTTGGTATTTTATGAAATTCCCTCCAGGGCCAAGCACTTTCTTTCAAGATCTCCTCCAAGTACAAATTTTTCTATGGCCAAGTTCTAAGCTCTTGACACAAGTTTAACAACAGCAGTACAAATATGTTACTGTAAGAATCCCACTCCCTTTAATTTTTCCCTTTCATCACGTTGCAAGCACAGACAGAAAACATGAGCCTCTCCATATGGAATTTTAAAGAGGCAAAGATGAAGCCACGTCAGAAGAGATGCCGTTGAGGGCTGAGGCACCGGGAAATCTCAGGGCGAGTGTGTGCCACAGCTGTTTTGAGAAGGGACTTTAGGCCTATAAATTTTCAGTTTTGATTTTGTTCCTCAGATTTCCCCTTTAGAGCTGAGCAAAGGTGACACATCTTTAGGATATTCTTATGTATTTGGACCTTGAAGAATTAGTTGTGGAGCAAGATCTCTTGCTATGGGTCTGCCTGAACACAGAAGAGAAAGAGAGTTTCTAAAACTGAGCCTTAGGAATGAGTGACCTGCTTTCTACAAGATTACCCACAGCTGGCTCTGCTACTGCCGTTTTGCATCATTTAATGCTTGCTTGCCCTCTTACTTAGCTGAAATTGGTATGCAAGAAAAGATGCATCAAAGTTAGCAATTAAAGTGACTTCATCTAACTTATTCAGACAGTTGAAGTAGCCATGTTTGATTTTGCTCAGGAAATCATTAGCACCTTAACAGAAGGCAGGAAACTTTGATCAGGATGTGATAGATGCAGATCAATATAATGTGTAAAGATTTTATTTGGCTGTGGTATTGACACCTGGTAAAAGAACTGGTTTATGGCTGGTTCTCTCGGAAAGATTGCATAATTGTTCGACACAGGCCTAGTGTTTTACATGGGAAATGATACAAGCAGCATTCGGGTTATGTTTTATATTACTTTTTTTTTTTCCTGCAAAGACTGTTTATGTGTATTTCAAGGGATTATTTGTGAGTAGATACATAACCAGATCCAGTCAGTGGGATAGCCCGGTAAGCACAGAACTGACCAGGGACATCTGCCTAGGAAGATGACCACAGCCACGTTGTGACATTCAGGGGACAGAGCCAGGCAGAGCCAGCTGTGCCGTCCTGCCAGAGTTGAGCTGGGTAAGGAGGTTCAGGAGCTTCCCACATACATGCGTACACTCACCTTACTAACAGTCACTGTCTGTCATGTCCCCTGGCACAACGGTTTGTGTTTCTCAGTTGTGTTTTGTCAGGATTATCCTGTTTAATGTAAACACTTCATTTTCCTGAGTCGATAGCTTTGAGAGAGCAGGTGAGGGAGCAGGCAGAAGGATGGGTGGAGGTGAGCAGCATGAGGGAGACACCCATCACCTCCTAACCTGCCTCAGCTGCAGCCACGGACCAGACACTAAAAGTGCTTTGTTTTTCTAACTGAGCTTAGTGGAGTTGCTTTGCAATGCCGTAGCAAATGAAATTCACATCCTCCTTTAATCCAGAATTAATTCCTCAGTTATCTTCTCAAGTTATTTTCAGTTTTGAACACCAGACCATGGATTGCATTGCCTGGATAAAGGATGCTCGCTCTGCATTCAATCTGTCCATCCCTTGCTATCAGACGGGCACAGACCATTCCCAGTGGAAGTGTGTAGCTCCTTTCCTTTCCCCTGGACCGCAGAAGGAAAGCTTTGGGTGTGTTATAGCTGGGGTAAAAGGGTTGGAGCTGCCTGGGCCCCGAGGACACTCAGAAGTCTCAGTGCCCTGAGCAGCCCCACCTGGGTCCTTCCCACACCCTCAGCCCAGGTGCTCTGGTTCAGCTCAGCCCTGGCCTCTAAGCCCTGGGCAGTCAGTCCTCCTGGGGCTGAGCTGCAGAAGGGTTCCTGCCTGCTTGTGGGCTGCTGACCCATAACCCAGGCACTCAGCTGGCTGGCCTGGCCTTGGCTCGGCTCCACTTTGTTGCCTCGTACCATGGGCTGGGTCCTTCTGGCAGTGCGATCTCCATCCTTCAGGGAGGAGCTGGCCCGTGTGCTCTGCCACTGGCACGAAGAGACGGCCCCTTCTTTTGGCCTGGGCGATGGGCAGCTGTACCGTGTGAGGACACTGTTGGCAAAGAGTCTTCCTCTCAGCGGTGATCTGTAAGTAACCTTGGGGAAATGGGCAGTAATTTTCCTTGCTTCAGGCTGGAATGTCTGTGTTAGGTTGGGTTGGGGTGCGGAGGGTGGCCTGGATGGTATCTGGCCAGGGAGCCTGTACTCAGTGGTGGTGAGCCCGGCCACCTGTCCATACCTAGACATGCACCTTTAGCTCTGCACACCCGGCTTTGCTTTCACCCATCCGATGGAGCAGCCAATACAAATACGCTGGTGCGTATAGCGGGATTCTGCTTTCTCTGGCATGGTACTAGCAGTCTCCCTCACAAAAAATATTGTAGGCTACATTCTTAACTTCGTTGTTCTTTGCTGAATTTACCTTCATCTTTTCTACTGTCTGAAGCTGTGAGCAATTTTGAAAGGTCCTACAGTGCTACGTTATTCCTCAAATTGTTGGCTGCAGACCGTGCTTAGGCTGTACCCCCGTAGCAAAATGCTGAAAGTATTCATTCATCTTGAGGGTAATAAAGAGAACTTTCTTTTTTAAATGTGCTTTAAAATTCTTTAGGATGTTTGAGCTGGGACGGGGGACTCTTGAATACCTCTCATTTTGTCCAATCTGTATTGTCTTAAGCTGTTCTCTTTGGTCAGGCTCCTGTTTAAGTAGTTCCCTAACTGCCCCGGTTCTGTACAGCATTTCCTTTGGAAGACAGGCATTTGCAATTCTTTATTTAACTTCAAGGTACGGTCACATAAGAGTGTTTAGTGTTCTCAGGGGAAAGAAAGCTTAAAAGGAGGGTAGGTTTAGGTGAATAAACAGGTTGGCATGAATAACTGTGGTATTTAATAGAAGAGAAACTTTAAACACCTTAGAAAATGCGTCAGTGTGTGAAGTTATACAGTGGTTTGAAGACTTGGTCCGTTTTGAATCTACATCAGGCTCAGCTCTGTAGAGCGTCACAAGGGAATGAAATTCTGGGCTTGCTGTAGTCAGCAGGAGGTGGAGACTGGACCGCTTAGCTCAGTAGCGCATGCATCGCTTTCTAGATTCAGCCCATTCCCACAATGTGAAGATAATACTCTTCACTCAAGTGGACATTGCAGTGATTACTTAACATTTACAATGCACTTTTAGGATGAAGATTTCAGCTTTGTCAACTTAAGTGAGTTTCTCTGTGTCTTATAATAATAACTGATACTTTGCTTGGACCCCAGCTTGAAGATTTCATTTAAAATGCACACACAGAGACTTGTAGTCTGCCTGGCTGTGGAGAAAAATGTAAAATAATTTGTGTAACAATGTTAGCACCAGAGAAAGAGGAACAAAACCCAGAATGCATTTCCTTTTTTCAGAAAGTTTGTGGGTTTTATGGCAATGATTAAAGGGAGGATCGTAGTGCTGCAATCAACAGAACCCAGATACTGCGACGAGTATTGCTTAATATAGAGAATCCATATACTTAAAGACTAGCTAGTACCTGTTTTGAAAGCATGCTCAAAGGAGCAGAAAAGCTCAATAATTCAGTAAGCCTGACACCTCAGAGGCTAGGAGTAGGCTGAATCCCTCTTCTATAGTAACTAAAGGAGGGCTTATATGCATATATACTGCATCTTTTCAAAGCACAGCTCGGCTGTGATGTGAGCAGCCTGACCCCTGAAGAGGGGATAAGGATACATCCACACCTCCCACTGGCAATGCGTCCCCTCCTACTGCCCAAAACAGGGAGGCTTTCAAAGCCAGAGAATACAGCCCTGAGTTACCCCAAATCCAGTGTCCTAATACTGGGAGATAACCATCACTTGGAGTGAGAATAGTCCCATTGCTTCCAAATCTGTGCGCCTTGGCTTTTCAACCTGAGTAAGATCCAAGGCTCAGATGGAATGAGTCAGGGAATGAAAGAAAGACCAGAAGTACATGAATTAGCCCCCCCCATTTTTTTTCCTGTTCCTGATTCACATCCTTTGAAGTATTCCACTTTTCTCCCTTCACATAAAAAGCACTGGGGACAGAGGAGAGAAATAAAATATTCCCAAATAACCCCTCACAGCTACAAATAATAAATATTTCATATTTTGACTTATTTATGTTTTGTGTGTTCCCAAATAGCATTTAATTCCTTCCTCTTCCCCCCACCCCTCCCCCCAGCTTTAATTAAGTCTCATCCCTTGCCTGTCAAACTTCGGTGCCCCCTTTGTAACGGCTTGCGTCCAGGTGAGTTTCCCTGGGCTAATTCAGCCCTTGCTCTGTGTTTTAACAGATTCTTGGTAAGACTGTCTCTGTAGTCCAGCTCTGGCCAAGTGATTAAGAAAGAATTTCCACTTAGTGCTTCCCCCTGACTCACAAAATAGAGCTGGCAAAGAATAAAGTAAAATAAGTAAGAAGCAAGCCAGATAATTCAGAGGAGGTATCTCAGTTGTCTTAAGTGTCATCTGTCTTGTATCTGCTATGCAAACGGTAGGAGTAGATTCCAGCTTTAAAGGGCAGGCTTCTCACATGCTGATTTTTATTCCTCTGTCACACATCTGTCACTCGGCAACAGGTTCGTCTTGCAGGCTGAGCCCACTGCTTGAGCTGGAGCTGCGTGTGATCAGCGTTTCCCCAGCTGGTAGGAGCTGTTGTGGCTCAGGGTCCCACCAGTTCCGTTGCTACCTGTGGAAACTTCCCACCCTTCATTACAGAGGGAGTTTGGATTCGCCCTGCTTTGAATGATGGTACAAGTCGATAATCTGTACTCATCCCAGAATATTAAGTTAATTGTGTATCAGAAGGCATGACATAAAATGACAACTGAATTTTTGCCCTGTATGCTCCACAGTGGAGAGCCAAATTTTTCTTACACAGTAGCTACTCCCATTAACTTGATAGCTCCATGGAATGTCTTCAGGGTCAGGTCCTTGCTGGTGTCAGCGAGTTCTCAGGGGTAGGACAGATGTAACTCTACGTATGAAATATAGGGCTTTGAACTAGAATAAGCCAGGTATTTCCATAGGGGAAAAATTGCTATACATAAAAATACAGCAGTTTGTACTGTAATGGTACTCCGATTCAAAGTTTTTCTTTAATCCCAGGTGGGCAGTCCTGTTTTCAGAGTGCTTCTGCCCACTGCGCTGCAGCATACTGATGCTGTGCAGCCTCTTCCTTGCGATGTTCTACAAGCATTTGTAAATATATATCAGCAATTCAGATACCTGCTAAAGAAAGATCCCAGTTTGTGATCCCACAGGTGTGTGAGGGAAGTGGGAGCAGCGGATGAACATAGAGATGTAAATTGTTGACTAAAATTCCTTTTCTCTTCCATCTCCAAGTGTTTCAACTAACTGGGGTCCAGAAGTCCCCCTTGCTCAAAGCCGCTGTTGGGCATAGTCTCCTCTTAAAAAACCTGTGTCACAAACGGCTCCTGGAGGTAACAGATGATACGAACAGGCTGACTTGCATCTTCTTCACACTGTTTCTTCGTTCGTTCTTGGATGTTGCTACAAGTAACAGTCTCATGAAGTGAACACACCTTTCACTCAAATATGTTTTCTCAAACATAAATGAAAAATTCGGTTTTACAACTCATGTTTTGAAAGCGCATGTCCAACGTGAAAAACTGTGTAGGATTGGGTTAAAAAGAGAGCAAACCATGGTGGGCTAGACCATAGATTCATGAGTAGGTGGTACCATTCGTATGCCTTACTGTTATATATTTTCTCAGTATCTTTTTGTTGGAAACTCCCTCAATATTTTTTTCCTGATAAAGAGCTGCTGCTCTTCATCGCAAGCTCTTTGTACCTCTAATAAAGCCTGCTTTCTCCCAGGCAGTCTTGAGGCATGCCAGGACCATGCAGACGGCTGTGTCCTCTCACTCCAGTGCTGGCCTATGACCTTACAAGTAGGGTCGGTCAACATGCTACAAAGCTTTCCTTGCCGTTTATCAAATAACAAAGCAAACCAAATTACATAGTTTCTATAGCAGGCCACTACAGTATGTAAACTGCAGAGAGGGCTTACACCGCTTGCTCATTCTGTGGTGCCGACAACATGAAAGGCCCTTTCGTTCCAGTGCCTGGAGCCCGTATTTGCCTATCTCACCTATTACCAGGCAACAAAGGGGCTGCAGAGGTTGAGCAAGCAAATGGAAAATGAAAATGGAAGAAAAAACAATTGCCCGGCTTCGAAGAAATGTTTGTCTAAAATGTATGCAGGCATGTCTCGGGCAGTTGATAGGTGCTGAGGGCCCCTTTCTCTGGCTGGGAGCTGCTCTCCCTCTGCTGTAATAGAGTCAAAGAAAGGTTGAGGCAATGTCTCCTTTTACTGTATAATGTATTTATCCTCCTAACTGGTGAAATGCTCAATAGCTGTCACGATTAAACAATTATATTAGTGTTTCATCTCAGGCAGCCCCAGTTGTGCATGTTGCTACAGATGTATTTTCAGAGATGTGCAGCAGTATTACCAGTCCTGCCAAAATCCGCTTCCCTGGTTTGGAAGCAATGAGAACGTATCATCAGGTGAAGCTTGTCAGTATTCAGCAAGTCTGCTCAAAACTGCTAATGAGATAAGCTGTGGAGAGACCTCCTCTTCAAAATCCAGCTGCTTCACAGAAAGAAGCTACTGGTCCCAGGTGTGAATTGCCACTCCCTGCCCATTCCCAGGCATGACAGCCTTTGCTGGTCTGCCAGGGGACTTGGCCCATGCCAGGTGAGCACAGCTGGACTGGCACAGAGCAGGCATGCAAGCTGTGTAGCCAAGTCCTGCTCAGTTTGCCTGAGCTCTGTTGGGTGTCTGTACCCTCTGCTAGGGGAGTGGTCCCAGGCATTTCGGGTCAGTCATCTGTCCGCTGATGGAGCGAAACTTGGAAGGAAGTGTGTGCTTACAACCTAGGGCTTAGGTGTGTGCTGGCTTTTGTGAAGGGTAAACTTGTCTCGCAAATGGTGGTAAGGACTTGTGTTCCCCTCTGCTCACATCTAGAGTGCAGTGTCTGTTTCTGGGCACAGAGCAGTAGTAGAAGAGATATGGGCATATTGGATTGAGTCCAGCAAAAGGCTACAAAGATGATTAAGGGTCTGGAGCATTTGTTATATGAAGAGAGGCTGAGAGAGCTGGGATCGTTCAGCCTTGAGAAAAGAAGGCTCAGGGGGACCTTATTGGTGTGAATAAATACCTGATGGCATGGGGATTAAAGAAGATGGAGAGCCGGGCTGTTCACGGTGCCCAGTGGAAAGACAAGAGACCTCAGGCATGGACTGAAATACAGGACATTGTAAAGAGAAGAAAACCTTTTTTTACTATAAGGGTGATTGAACACTGGCACAGGCTGCCAAGGGAGGTTGTGGAGACTCCACCCTTGAAGATATTCAAAGATCAACTGGACGTGGTCCTGGGCACCCTGCTCCAGCTGATCCTGCTTGAACGGCGGGATTAGACTAGATGATTTCCAGAGATCCCTTCCCACCTCATCTGTTCTGGGCAATTTTGTGATTCAGCAGTTGCGAAGGGCACACAGTGAGTATGGGATCTCCTCTGAATCTGAATTTCAGTGCTCTTGAAGAGCTTCCAAAGATGGAAGAGACAGAACTTACTTGCGGAGAGCAAACGTCCTCGCTTTAAAAAGGAGCTAGTATGTAGTGGTATGACGATATCTGTATACATCCGCAGAGGAACTTTTCTGACTTCATTTTTTTTGAATTGGCAAAACAGTTGTTTTAATGGAAGGAGCTTATCTAGGCAGAGAGCAGAGAATCCTTCCCAAGGAAACAGAAGCAAGGGGTGAGTGCAGCAGGATGAATGGTGATTGCACAAGAGTTGGCAAATGCAACTATTTCCAAATATAATGGCATTAAGCGTTCATTGTGAAATTAGATCAGCTTTTTAAGAGCTGTAGGGTAAAAAAACCCACAGTATTCAGCTAATTAGACAAAGTTAAAAGATAATGTTAAACACTTTTTCCTTCAAAAACTATTTGTCTGCACTACCATGCATTTTAATATAGAACTGCTTGAGATGGCAGTGTTATCAAGTGATCTGCCATTAAAGGAATTATAATTCAGGTCTTTTTAATTTGCTATTGTGGAAATCTTTACATTAGAACATATCTAAACTGTACAAATCTGTAGTTCTCCTAGAACAATGCTGACACAGTTCTCTGATGTTCATTAAAAATTTTTATGCCTTGATTTCTATATAATGGAACGTGAGGAAATTTGACTATACTTGCTGGGTTTTTTGCCCAATCCAGCTAATTACTAAAGCATTTTCCCAACTTTTAAGCATGTAAGTAGTTTAGTCAAAGTTGGTAAGACTACTGACGTGCTTAGATGAGCTGAAACTCTAGTTACCATTCTTAATCTTGAGTGTCGTGAGTCAAAGGCTATCGTTTTTAAGAATACAACTCAAGTAGTTAGTCATCAAATGTATATCAAGTTGAGAATATTAAAACTAACATCAAATAAATGGTTGCTTTTGATAACTTACATCTGTGCTTTTAAAACCAGGCCTTACTCTTGCATATGCTTGTCAGCTGTTAAAAGTGCATTACTCAGCATCTTTGAGGTTCTTTAATAGACTGTAGCAACAAGAAAGCTTGGTGATGAACCTCCTTTGCCATTAAAAAAAACTCCTGTTAATCGGAGGCAAAAATGTTCTGTACTTTCAATGGATATTTTATAATCTATCACTAACAAAGCAATTAGAATATGATTTTCTTCTTGAGCCAAAGGAATGTAACATTAACTACTGTAAGACAAATAATATTACAGAGAATGTACTTCCATTCTGTTCGTCTTTTGACTTTTTTTTTTCTTTTTTTTGCTAAAGCTTTTTGACATCGAAAGAATTTGTGCGGGACGGGCTTAATTTGAAACAGGCATTTGGTTAGTATTGGAAGTTCAAATGTCTGTTGTTTTGTTGTGTTTTTTTTTTTTTTTAGTTTGGATGAGATTTTCTGTCTTCCTCCTGAAGATATCACACATCCAAATTATTTGTTTTGCTTA